>Ga0207422_1000685_pt1 | contig 95273 bp, 67 predicted proteins | sample MarCyaLeptolynsp_FD_187757 | JGI IMG/M metagenome (GOLD analysis project Ga0207422, IMG submission 187757) | Marine cyanobacterial communities from Panama - species 1 Leptolyngbya sp. (SPAdes) | ecosystem: Environmental > Aquatic > Marine > Unclassified | place: Panama: Panama City | collected...
GGGCTGCAGTAAATGCTGATCCCGATCCGGTCGAACCAACCGCGCGCCATCCATGACAAAGTCTCCTTATGCGATGAACGGCGATCTTATTAGATTCGAATGCGAAGGGGAATTTTTTCCCAGGCTCGGTGCGGACCCTACGGAAGAAAAATCATTAAACCTTCTCAACCTATTTCGACGACTTCCACGCCATCCCCCGCCTCCAACACACCTGTCGGATCACGCCGCAACATCAACCCATTCGCCATCACCAGCCCAAACGGATCACCCGAACCGCGCCAGGCGCAGGCGTCTGCCCAATATTTGCCTTTGGCATCCTGCCAAACCAGCGCGGGCAGAAACGCCGGTCGGTCGTCACCCTTCGGGTCTAAACGTCGCGCGTTGTGTGCCCGCAGCATTTTTGGTGGTCGAATCGGATGACCGCGCAAAGCGCGAATCGCCATCTGCGCGAAGACCGTTGCGCAGACGAACGCGCTAACGGGATTACCCGGCAATCCGAAGACGTGTTGACCGTTCGGCCCGCGACCGTAGGCGACGGGCTTACCGGGGCGTATGCGCACGCCATGAAAAATCCAACGCACGCCCAACGCTTCCGCAATGTTCGGAACCAAGTCGTGGGTTCCCATCGACATGCCGCCGGCGATTAAAACCACATCACTCGATAACGCGCCTTGCATCGCCGTTTTTAGCTTGGCGTCATCATCAGGCACGATGCCGAGTGGTCGTGCCGTAGCATCGAAGCGTTCGACCAGCGCCGTCAGCATGGGCCCATTGCTATCGACAATCTGACCCGCTGCGCGTGGTGCGCCGATTGAAACCGTCTCGTTGCCCGTTGTGAGTATCGCGACCTCGGCTTGTCGATAGACGTCGACATCAGACACGCCGGCCGTCGCCAGCGCCGCCAGCCGCGCGGCATTGATCTCCAACGGCTTGGGAAACAGCAACGCGCCGCTCGCATAATCCGAACCGCGTGGTGCGACGTGCTTGCCCGCGACAATCGCAACGTCGATTGAAACGTCGGCGCCATCGTTCGAAACCGTGCAATCTTCGATGCGCGCGACGGCGTCGGCCCCCTTCGGCAGCATAGCGCCGGTGTTGATGCGCAGCGCCTCGCCGCTATTGAGCGTAATGTCTTGATTCTCACCCGCCTGTCGAAGACCGACGATTTTCAGTTTCGCGCCCGCCGCGGAGCAATCGGCGGAGCGAACCGCGAAGCCGTCCATCATGGCCTTATTGAACGGCGGGAAATCGCCACCGGCATAGCCTGCCCGTGCGAGCGTTCGCCCAACCGCATTGGCCAACGGCACTGTCTCGATCGACCCGGGCGCAAGTTCCGCGGAAATTGCCGACCACGCCTCGTCGAGTTCGAGCAATCGATGCGGCTGTTTGCCCCAGTTGGACGCTTTCGCAGTCATGGTCAAAGTCGTACCCGAAAAGCGAATCGCAGTCGATGCACGATGACATTACCGGCCATCGGATCGGCAGCCGGACGTCGCCCCTGAGCGGTCGATCTTTTCAATATTGAGACGTTTTTGATTATCGGCCACGGGCTCAACTTTCTCGTGGGCGAGCGCCGATCAAGCGAATTGGGAGGATTCTTCCCGCTGCGGCCGCCACGGGAGCGGCCCACACCCGGGCGATCCCGAACGCCCAGAAAGGAGTTTGCGTATGAGCAATGATTTGTTCACCGCACTGTTGATGCCGATTGTCGATATCGCTCAGAACTTCGTGGATGCGTCGTTCACGATTCTGGCGCTCTTCGGCTTCTCGGCCCCTAACGTCAGCGCCATCCTCAACAGCCTACTCGGCATCGGCGCCTGATCGCATCGGTCTCCTCAACCTATCGCCATCCAACATCAACCGGCCGTCGGACGGAGTCCGACGGCTCTTTTTATGCGCGTTGTAACACGATTGCGCAGTGGAGCATCTGTATCATATAACGTCTGCGTTGTGGCACCGGGGTTTAACCGGTGTGACGGATGTGTGGCAAGCATTGGATGACGAACGCTAACTGCCCGCGACATTTAGCGCTGACCGCTTCCTTACGGGCGCGGCTCTGACTGATGCACGCATTCACCCCCCTCGCTTGGGCGCGCATCTGTCAGAATTTAGAACGGTGCTTCTTCGTCGTCGACGGGGAACGACGGGCCCGAATGGCCATTGCCGTTTCCACCGGGCAATGGAGGCATTTCGCTGGGTGGCAACGGCGGCGCGACATCGCGATATCCCGCCGGTGGTTCGTCGATAAAGCCCGCCGAGGCGTTGTCGAATCGTGCGCATTCCTTGGTGAAGTGCAGATCGATAATACCGGTCGGACCATTTCGCTGTTTGTCTAAAATCAGTTCGGCCTTACCGCGCAACTCGTTCATCGCATCGGGCGAACCTTTATCGGCGTAATACTCTTCACGGTGCAACAGCGCCACGACGTCGGCATCCTGTTCGATCGCACCACTTTCACGCAAGTCGCTCATACGCGGCCGGTTGCCGCCACGTCCTTCGACCTGTCGGTTAAGCTGTGCCAACGCAATAATGGGCACGTTGAGTTCGCGACCAAGCGCCTTGAGGCCACGACTGATCGAGGCGATTTCCTGCTGGCGGCTCTCGCGATTGGATGGATCCTGCATCAACTGCAAATAGTCGATGAAGATCACTTGAATGTTGTGTTGGAGCTTTAGTCGTCGCGACTTGGCGCGAATTTCCATCACGGACATGCCCGGCGTATCGTCAATAAAAATGGGCTTGTCGCGAATTTGCTCGTGGGCCGCGCGCAGCTTGAGCATTTCTTCTTCGCTAAGCGTGCCGCGCCGCATGCGACTCATATCGACGCGCGCTCTGGCGCAAAGCAAACGCTGGGCGATTTGCAGCTTGCCCATTTCCAACGAAAAGAAGACGCTGGCGTAGCCCTGCCGTTGGTTTTCGTCGATGCCGATGCTCTCGAACATCGACAAAGCAAATGCCGTCTTTCCCATCGACGGGCGCGCCGCAATCACGACGAGGTCGCCAAACTGCAACCCGCCGGTCATGTGGTCAAATTCGGTAAACCCGGTCGGGATACCGCTATGCAGATCGGGATCTTCGATGTAGGCCCAGGCTTCCTGCAGGAAGTCTTTGATGGGCACCGCGTGCTGGCTGACGCGCTGTTCGGTGACCTCGAACAGCTTTTGCTCGGCGCGGTCCATGATTTCCGAAGCCACGTCGGAATCGTCGTAGGCCTCGCTCATGATTTGGCCGGTTGCCAAAATCAGATCGCGCAACATCGCCTTATCGCGAACGATGTTGGCGTAATATTCGGCGTTGGCCGCAGATGGCACCGACTCGTGCAGGTCGATCAGATAATCGCGCCCGCCTACCTCTTCGAGGATGTTGCGTCGGCGCAATTCATCTTCGACGACGACCAAGTCGATCGGCTTGGCGACGTCGTAAAGATCGACCACCGTCTCGTAAATGAGACGGTGGTCTTGTCGGTAGAACATATCGGAGCGGTCGCGCCCGATGATCTGCACGGTGAGGCCGATCGCCTCACGGTCGATCAGCAGCGCGCCGAGCAGACTCATCTCCGCCTCAAGGTCTTGTGGCGGGATGCGACCGGCGAGGGACGCCTCAGTTAGCGCCGGCGGGCTCGTCTGAGCCTGCTGGTTGGTCTTCCGCGATCCCTGCGGTGGCTTGATCTGCGTCATCGGTGACCTCCGTCTCACCTGCCATTGCTTCTTCCTCTTCTTCTTCGCCCAGCGTCTTCTCGCGAACGACCCAGACCTTCGCTTCGGTGCGAATGTCGTCGGCGAACACGATCGGTACCTGGAAGGTGCCGACCTCCTTGATGTTGGCCGTCATCTTGATCTGATCGGCGTGCACCGAGTGGCCTTCGGCCAGAAGCGCGCTGGAGATTTCGCGCGGACCGACCGAACCGTAGAGGTGGCCTTCCGGCGTACAGGCGGCGCTGATGTTGACTTCGACGCCTTCGAGCCGCTTGCAGGTATCTTCCAACACTTTGCGCTTGCGGGCGCGTTCGGCGGCGGCGATCTTCTTGTCTTCCTCGATCGCTTTGAGGTTTGCCTTGGTGGGCTCGAGGGCGAGATGCTGCGGCAGCAAGTAGTTGCGCGCATAACCGGTCGACACTTCGACCACATCGCCACAAAGGCCCAGGCTATCGATATCTTTTCGAAGTAGCAGTTTCATTTTTCTCGAAGCTCCTCAATCCGCCGCGTTTAGCCGGTAAACGGCATCAAGCCAATGAAACGAGCCCGCTTAAGGGCTTGTCGAACTCTGCGTTGCGCCTTGGCGCAGTTGCCGCTGCGCTTGCGCGCAAAAAGTTTACCCTGCGACGTCACCATCTTTTGCAACATCGGCAGGTCTTTGTAATCGATTTCGTCGATCGTATTGTCCCGAGTGAATCGGCATTTGTTGACTCTGCCACCGCGTCGTTTTGCTGCCATCTTTGCTTTTCTACCTTTCTGGTCCGCTCGGCGAAGCAATCTCTTTCAAACCGAGCATCATTGATTCCGAATACTGTTTCTTCTAGTTCGCACGCACCGCAATTCGACACGGCCTAGAAGGGAATATCATCCATTCCGCCATCGGCGCCGGCGCTGACAGGCGGCATCTCATCGCTGTGGCCGGGCTCATCACGCCCACCACCACCTCCGCCGCCACCACCACCGGCGTTGCCGACGAAGCTGAAGCCTTCCATTACGACGTAAAGCTTGCTGCGCTTGCCACCGTCTTTGCCTTCCCACTGATCGAACTTCAATCGACCTTCGATCAAGATGGGCTTGCCTTTGTTGAAATACTGGTTGATGACTTCGGCTTGGCGGCCGTAGCTGCGGACATCGACGTAGGTAACTTCCTCATTGGAAGACCCGTCTTTGCCCTTCCATCTACGATTGCACGCGACGCCCAATTCGACCACCGGCGTGCCCGAAGGCAGCGTCGATAGCTGCGGATCGCGCGTGAGGTTGCCTGCGAGAATGACTTTGTTGAAGCTGGCCATGCTGTCTTCCTTTCAATTCCGCTGTGCAACGCCCGCCAAGACGCCGCTTCTTTCTAGTCGTCCGAACCGGCACCGGCCGACGCCGTTACCGGCGCGTCGCCGTCACGCTTGGATTCTTCGTTCGACGCATCACCCGACTGACGGTCGCCATCGTCGCTACCTTCGGCACGATCTCGACGATCGCCCCGCTCACCGCGACCGCCACGGCCACCGCGATCATCACGATCTTCGCGGCGCGGTGCCAACTTCGGCGGATCGGCAGCCAGCGATTTCTGCACGTCTTCAGCTGTCATCATCTTGCGATTTAGAATCAATACTCGCAACACGCTGTCGCTCAATTGAACGTCGCGCTCAAGACCTACGATCTTTTCGGGATCGGCCTTGAAGTACGTCAGGATGTACAAACCGCGTCGGAACTTCTTGATCGGATACGCAAGCTTGCGTTCGTCCCAACTGCGCTTGCCGACCAACTCGGCACCGGCGCGCTCGAACAGTCGAGTCAATTCCGCTTCCGCGGCTTCCATGTCCGACGCCAGCGCCGGATCCAACAAAAACATGCCTTCGTATAGAATCACAATCGGTTACTCCAACTTGCCGCCACTCAACCTCGAGCGGTGCGGCGATTCACTACAGTCATTCCCTTGGCGATTTACTTTTTCCTAGCGTCTATCTCGTTTACGCGTCGGCACCGTTTACGGCATCCGCGCGGTTGAATTCACCCATGGCCTTTTCGAGCCCGTGCCTCAGCCAACACTCAACGGCATCGGCGGCACGTTGTACGGCGCGCTCGGCGTCGTCCACCTCATCCTTGGCGAAGCGGCCCAACACAAAGTCGGACACGCTGCCCCGTGCGGGTCGGCCAATGCCGATCCGCACGCGCGGCACGTCTTGCAAACCGAGCCGCTTGAGGATGTCGGCCAAGCCTTTCTGGCCACCCGCCGAGCCGGAGCCTCGCAGCCGCAATCGACCGAGCGGCATATCGACATCGTCGGACAAGACCATCATGTCTTCCGGTGCGACGTTGAAAAACTGAACGGCGGCCAACACGCTCTTGCCGCTCAGATTCATGTAGGTCATCGGTTTCAACACGACAACCTGCTGGTCGCACATCAGCCCCTTTTCATAGAGGCCGGAGAACTTGTTGCGCCAACTGCCGAGTTGCCAACGCTCGTTCAACACATCGGCGGCCTTAAAGCCGACGTTGTGCCGCGTTTCGACATACTCTTGCCCGGGATTGCCAAGGCCGACGATCAACTTCATCGATTGCGGTCTCGCTTGCACATCCCGATTGCCCGTTAACCAGCGCAACAGCCACACGACTAGTCGTCCGAATCTGCATCCTCGGACTTGCCCTTGCCGATGACTTCGGGCTCGGTCACGGCACCTTCTTCGCCTTCGGCCGGTTCCGTTGCTTCGGAAACCGTTGGAATCTTACAGGTGGCAACAACGGCATCCGCGTCAGCAATGGGCTTGGCATCGCCCGGCATCTTCAGATCGCTGACATGCAACGCGTCATCCAACTTCAGACCGTCGACGTCGACGCGAATGAAATCGGGAATCCCCGACACGACGCAGTCGAGTTCGATTTCGGTCATTTCGTGGAATACCTGACCGCCTTCGGACTGGCCGGCGGCCGTACCGTGGTATTCGAGCGGCACGGTGACATTTACGCGTTCGTTCAGGTCGACGCGCAACAAGTCGATGTGCAGCAGGTCGCGGCCCAAGTGATCCCATTGGGCATCTTTGAGCTGACAGGCTTGGCTTTTACCGTCGAGCGTGAGATTCACGACGCGAATGCCGTGCTCGATCAGGTCTTCGACTTCGCGCGTGGCCATCGTCAGCGAAAACGGATCGCGACCGTGGCCGTAAAGCACGCCGGGGATTTTGCCGTCGCGGCGGAGCCGTGCGGCGGCGCGCGATCCCTTACTCTTGCGCGCTTCGATCGTTACATTCGGAATTTCCATCGCAGTGAATCCTCGTTACTACTCTGCTTTCACAAACAAACTGCTTATCGATTTATGCGTGTGGATGCGGGCGATCGCTTCGCCCAAAATATCCGCCACGCTCAGTACCTTCAGATGAGGCAAGCGCTCGCGTGCCTCATTGCTGACCGGAATCGTGTTGGCCACGACCAACTCGGTAAACGGCGTTTTCTCAAGCCGATCGAACGCCGGACCGGCGAAGACGGCGTGCGTCGCAGCCCCGCGAACCGTGCGGGCGCCGCGTTCCTTCACCAACTTGGCGGCTTCGCACAACGTGCCCGCCGTGGCGATCATGTCGTCGATCATTAAGACGTCGCGGCCTTCGACGTTACCGATGATGGTATTCGAAACGGCCGTGCTGCCGGAAATTCGACGTTTGTCGATAATCGCTAGATCGCAGCCGATGCCCTCCGCAAAGCCGCGCGCTCGTTTGACGTTACCGACGTCGGGGCTAACGAGCACCGTTTCTTTCGGGTCGAGCTTCTCGAAGTGCTTCGTAAAGACGGGGCCGCCTTCGAGGTGATCGACCGGAATATCGAAAAAGCCCTGAATCTGGGCGGCGTGCAAGTCCATCGTTAGCACGCGATCGGCCCCGGCCTTCGTGATGATATTACTCACCAGCTTGGCAGTAATCGGCACGCGACCTTCGTCTTTGCGATCCTGTCGGGCATAGCCGAAGTACGGCAACACCGCCGTAATGCGCTTGGCCGAGGCGCGGCGCAAACAATCGATAAAGATCAACAGTTCCAGCAAGTTGTCGTTTACCGGGCGGCACGTCGACTGCACCACGAACACATCGCGGCCGCGCACGTCTTCGTGCAATTTGACGAACAACTCGCCGTCGGGAAACGTCTCGGCATGCACCCGACCCGGGCGGATATCGAGATAGTTGCATATCTCTTCGGTCAGCGCCGGGTTGGCCCGACCGCTAAACACCTTTAACTCGCCGTTGAACGCGCTCATCGAGTTATCCGCCTACGTTGGCCGAGCCCGCGTCTTGCGAACCCCTGCCGGTTACTTGTCCCGTGCAACCACGCTCCGTGGCCACACCCAAATTGCCGATTTCCGTTGCGACGAGCGCAGGAAAATCGACCGCGTTTATCCTTGCGCAGGCGGCTGCCGCACGACTTCCGCCGTTTCGCGCCGCCTGATCGGGCTTTCGCTTCGCGGTGCTTGGCTCGCCGCGTCAAACGCGTTTAGCACCGTCGGCCCGACGACTGCACCGTCATCCACACTGGAGCCATTGCGAACGAACGCGAACGGCCCCACCGTGCAGTTTGCACCGACCGATGCATCGCCTTCCAAAAAGGTGAACGGCCGAATCACAGTTTCGACGCCGATCGACACATCGGCATCGATGCGCGTGCTTTGCGGCGCTTCGATGGTGACGCCTTCGCTCATCCAATATTGATGGATGCGGTTTTGCATAATCGCCGTGACGTCGGCAAGGTCGGCGCGCGAGTTGATGCCGACGGCATCTTCGGCAGGCACCGTCGTTGCGGCGCGCACTTGCTTGCCTTCTTTCAATAGGATTTCCAACACATCGGTGATGTAATATTCACCTTTGGCGTTGTTGGGCTGAATCTTGGGGAGTGTTTCAAAAAGCGAGACCGCGTCGAAACAGTAGTAGCTCGGATTGACTTCGCAAATCCCGAGTTGATCGTCGGTGCAGTCGCGATGTTCGACGATCTTTTCAAAATCGCCATCGCTGTTGCGGACGATGCGGCCGTAACTCGTCGGGTCTTCGAGCACTGTGGTCGCCAACGACGCCTGCGCCGCGGCGGCGCGATGGCTTTGCACGAGCGATCGCAAGGTTTCGGGGCGAATCATCGGCATATCGCCGGCAATCACGATCGCGTCGCCATCGAAACCCTTAAACGCATCGGCACACATGGCCACCGCGTGACCGGTGCCCTTCTGTTCGGCCTGTTCGACAAAATGCACGCCGGGCTCGCCTTCGTAAGCGCGAATGATCTGCTCTTTGGCGAAGCCGACGATGATAAAGAACTTCTGGATGCCGGCGGCGCGACAGGCCCCAATCACATGGCCGAGCATCGGACGACCGCACAGCTCGTGCAAGACCTTGGGCTTCTCGGTTTTCATGCGCGTGGACTTACCGGCGGCGAGAATGATCGCCGCCAGTTCGCGGTGCCCTTCCGCAGTGCCGGAATTGGAATCGCTGGACGCCATAAGGCATCGTTCTCCTGCAAATGGCAAAAAACGTCGACAGACACAACCCGGCAAGGATTCGAACCTTGACAAGCAGTACCAAAAACTGCTGTGCTGCCATTACACTACCGGGTTATGGACAGCGACTTATTTTCGTGCTTGTTGCAGCTGCATTCACAGCACGAAATCGGTCCTCTGGATCGTGACCAAGTCGCCTGCTGCTGAAAAGACGCGGCTGCGCAGTATTTCCTCTGGGCTAGGACGTTCTGCCGCGTGCGGAACGCCCTCCGACCGCCACCGAACCAGAGGTTCGCCATCGGTCAGCCCCGGGGGACAATGCGGGTAGACTAGCCCAAGATTTGGCACCTGTAAACACCGAATCGGGCCGCACAGGCCCTCAGCAGCAGGCTTCCTTGCAGCGAATCGGCGACCGCCCTGCACCGACGAGAAACTGGGTGGTAAAAGTGAAAACAGACGCCGAATACCAGCGTCTGTTTCGCGATTTTCTTCGGTCGAGGGCTTAAATTCAGGGCCTCGCCTTGTCGAAGACGAGCCTACCCCCCCATCTTCGTCATATCCATCACCTGCACGCCGGCGGGCGGCGTAAACGTGAACAGTTCCGGGCTCAGCTTTTCATCAATTTTGACTTCGCTGAACGTGGTCGTGCTCATTTCCTTGCCGGCCGGTGTGTACCCCACCATTTTGATAGGCAGCCCAGTCTTTTTGTCGAACCACGAGACCATTCGCCCCTGCTGGGATTTCATCGTCGCATCCTTGGGCGTACCTTCGATGACCCAGGCGTCTTTGCCGTCGATCTTCTCTTCCGGCAGCAACTTCAAATTGTAATTCTTCATGCCGTCCATCGAAGCCGGGTCGAGCAGCTTGTCGCTGATCTTGTTCTTCATCACGCTTTCCTGCGGCATCTTCTGACCGTTGACCTCCGTTATCGAGTCGGTATGCACCCACATGAATTCGCCATCGACGACCATCTTCGATTTCGACGACGACTTCATCATGCCGGCGTCCATCTTGGTCGTCATATCAGCATGAACATAAACCTTGTCGTCTTTGCGAAGGTACTTGTAATCGCCAACCGTCTCAGTCGTGGAGCCCTGGCCCATTTGCTCGATCTTCGAGTTTTGCTTCATCTTGTATTGAATCGTTTTGTGCTTCTTGGTTCGCTCGGCGATCTTCTTCATGACGTCATCGGCCGTTTCGGCGACCGCGAATTGGCACGTCATCAACAACACAGTCGAAGCAAGTAGATATTTCCGCATCGGACAGCTCCTTTTTCAGAGAATCTTGAGACCGGTACACATCCGGCAAGAATACAAAGACACCAGCGCGGATGATACCCGCCGTTTCCGGACCCACCAACCACTATGGGTAAAAACGGGTCGCCGCAGGTTTACTCCCTGCAAATGCTGATTTTCGAGCACCTCATAAGCCCGATTTCGATTCGATCACCACTGCGTAATCGCCGCGGATGACCGTGGCCACTGTCCACTAATCGTGTTGTCGAAACGCAACCATCGCGCGCGAATGTTTACTTTAAACCACGTCGCAGTTGGACCGACCCGAATGTGAATCGGACCCGACCGCCAACGTCCCACCAATCAAAGATGCCCGGGCAGCGACATTATTTACACCCGCCCTTCTTACCGCTCTCGAACCCAACTCTGGCAAGCGGATTGCTCTCTTGACGCATGCATTCGCCCGTCGTCGCGTGGCAACAACGCTCAACGACGCCCGGGCTTGAGATGATGAAGCTGAAATATGCTCGAGGAGTTTAAACCGATGAAACGCTATCTCTGCCTAAGCCTAATGGCACTTTGCGCAACCGCATCTGCCGCAGCCACTGTCAACGCCGACACCATTAAACTCAGCGCGACCGTGCGCGACTTTCAAGAAGCGCATCCCGACTTTCAAGTCGATCTCGCCGACGATCGCGACTACGTCGCCAACACGCTCGGTGCCGATGGCAAGCCGGTTTATATCGGTGGTGCCGGAACCGCCACCACCAGCGGCGCGGCCAACTACAACCAGTGGTACAACGACACGCCCGGCGTGAACCTCACTACGACGGTCGATCTCGTGCTCGACAACAACCAAGTGGGCCCCGGCGGTGTGTACACCTTTAACTCGCCGAGCTTCTTCCCGATCGATTCGCAATTGTTCGGCAACGAAAACGCCGCCCACAATTTCTACTTCACGCTCGAACTCAACACCGCGTTTACCTATCAGCCCGGCACGACATTCAACGTCGAAGCCGACGACGACCTGATCATCTTCATCGACGGTCAGAAAGTCATCGACCTCGGTGGCGTGCACCCGCCGCAAACGGCCAGCCTCGGTCTCGACACGCTCGGCCTAACGGCGGGCCAGACGTACGACTTCGATCTGTTCTTTGCCGAACGCCGCAAAGTGCTTTCGACGCTGGTCTTCGACACGTCGATCGAGTTTGTGCCTGAACCCGCCACTGCCGGCCTCAGCCTGCTCGGCGGTCTCGGCCTGCTGATGCGACGACGACGCCGCTCGGCCTAAGCAAGCATCAACCGGCGACGCCGATTCACCATCGACATCGCCGTGACCCAATCACATCTCATATTTACTTTAATGCCCCCACGGTCGTCGCTCGCCTCGGCGGCCGTGGGATTTTTCGTGTTCTTGCACATCGCAAAATTGCGTAGGCAATGGCCCGTGACCGGCCGAAAAACCACCGAACCGCCCCCCTATAAGCGACTGTTAAAAAACGTTTATCTCGTGCACAAATCCAAAATGCCGATTAAACTAAAGATATGAGCACTCAAATCGACGCCCCCGAACGTACCGACTGGCACACCCGCAGATTGGCACCGTTGGAGGCCGCCTCGCGGCAGCTTATCTCATTTCAAGATCTGAAAAACGTGGATAAAGACTTGCTACGGGCGCTCTACCAAATCGACATCACGACAGTCGATACCTTCATGTCCACATCGACCACCGACCTTTTGGTGAAACTCGCCGCCAGCGAGGACACGTGCGACGCCTGCGATGCCATCGCCCAATTCAAAAACTGGCGACAACAGGTCAACATGCTCTGGAACATCCGCGTGAAGAAACCCATTCCAACGCAATGGGGCGCGTTCTAAAGTCGACGCCCAAAACGCAGCACCTCGACCGGCATCTCGTAGGGTGGGTAGTACTCAACCCACCACTCCCCATCACATCATAGGGCTCGTCATTCGCGCTATGCCCGCGAAGATCTGCTCTTTCAGCGACCAAGCCTGAATCGAATCGCTCGTAATCAAGACCGACTCTTCCGCTAACCGCTCGAAATCTTCATCCAACTTCGTCGCGGCAATGTCGTCGTATAGCAGCGTCGTCAATTCGAAGTTAATACGAAAGCTGCGCACATCCATATTCGCAGAGCCAACCATGCCCCAGCGACCGTCGATGGCGACCGTCTTGGAATGCAGCATGCCGTGCGGGTATTCCAAAATCTCAACACCCGCGTGGAGCAACTCCTGATAGTTGCTACGCCCGGCCCACAGCACGACCGGGTGATCGGTGCGCGACGGAACCAACAACCGTACGCGTACACCGCGATACGCAGCCGACGTTAGCGCCAACATCATCGCTTGGTCGGGCACGAAATACGGCGTGATGAACGACACGTTTTTCTCCGCGTTCGACAGCGCTGCGTTTAACAACTGGTGCATCACCGGCACGACATCCGTCGGCCCGCTCGCGACCACCTGAACAGCCTGATTTCCAACAGCTTGCGGATCGGGAAAGTAGGTATCGCTGGTTAGTTCCTCTTCCGTCGCCACGATCCAGTCTTCTGCGAATACCTCCTGCAAATGGGTGACGGCAGGCCCTTGAATAAACAGGTTCGTGTCTTCCCAAGTTCCCAAATCCGGATGCGAACCGAGATATTCGTGTGCGATGTTGCTGCTACCGGTCACGGCACGCTTGCCGTCGGCCACAATCAGCTTGCGATGGTTACGACAATTCAACTGGAAACGCCGACGGCTCGGCTTCCAAGGCATAAAGAACGCCACCTTCACCCCATTGTCTTTGAGCCAATTGACGTGTCGCCGTGGTAAACGCCAACAGCCCACGGCATCGAGCAGTAGTCGAACCGTTACGCCGGCTTTCGCGCGTTCGATCAGCAATTCGCTAAACGCTCTGCCCGTTTCATCATCGGCGTAAATGTAATACTCCAGATGCAGGTGCGACTCCGCAGATTGAATAAGCAGCTTCTTTTCGAGAAATGTTTTCTCGGCGTTGTGGCTTACGGTCACTTGGTTGCCACTCGATACGATGGTGCCCGTAATCTTGCATGCGAAGTCGATCAGCTTCTGCATGTCCGCGCCGAGGTCGGGGCTATTTCGCTCGTCAAACGCCTCGCGCACGACGGCAGTCTGACGCAACAACGCCGATGCGATCTTGCCCGTGCGCCGTTCGATTCGTTTAACGCGCCGCTTTACCGGCATGTTGCCGACGGTAAGAAATAAAATCAGCCCGATGATCGGCAGGAAACAAAGGATGAGAATCCACGCAAACATCCCGCGCGGATCACGTCGATATCGTAACACGTGCACGATCGCGATCGCGACCGCCAACGTGCTAATCAGCGAAAGAGTGGTAACTAGCCAAGTCGGGAACATGAATGACAAGGATACCCGCAGTCGGCACGAAGTGCAGGCCGGCTATGCGAACTAGGAGGACAGTCGTTTATTTTACGATGCCTAATTCACCGGCAAATGATCGATCACCTGATCGATTTCATCTTCGGTGTTATAGAAGTGTGGGCTGACGCGCAAGCGACCCAATCGCGCGGCGATTACCGTCTTGTACTCTTTAAGCAGGTGGTTGACGATCTTTTCATGATCGTGCTGCGACGACACAAAGGTAACGATACCGCTGGTTTCATTCGCCTCACGCGGGCTGACGATGCGATAGCCTTTCGCCTTCACGCCTTCTGCCAGTCGATCCGTCAACATCGAAATGCGTTCCCAAATCTTGTCGACGCCGATCTCCAACATCCAATCGATCGCTGCGCCCAGCGACCATATACCCGCAAGGTTATAACTGCCGCCGTCAAAGCGTCGCGCATCGTCACGGAAGTCGAGCTTATACGCCCCGAAATCCATCGGGTTTTTTACGCCCAACCAACCCACGCTCGATGGCCGCAGCAAACCCAGCAATTCGTGGCGACAATAGAACAGGCCGATGCCTTCAGGGCTTAGCAGCCACTTGTGACCGTCGGCGCTTAGGAAATCGATCTTCATCGCGCGCACATCAATCGGCACGCACCCCACTGCCTGGATACCATCAACGCAAAACAGCACGCCCCGCTGCTGACAGATCGTGCCCAGCGCCGCCAAGTCCGTACGAAACCCGCTGCCGAACTGAACCGCCGAAATCGTCACCACGCGCGTACGGTCGTCGATCAACTCGGCAATGCGTTCGATCGGAATGCGACCGTTGTCTTCCGGCACCATCTTGAGCTGCACGCCCTGCGGCTTGAGATGCATCCACGGATAGATATTTGCCGGGAACTCGACGCCCGCCGTCACCACGTTATCGCCGCGCGACCACTGCAATCCGTTGGCAACGTACGACAAGCCTTCGCTCGTATTCTTAACGAACGTGACTTCTTCCGGATGACAGTTGAGCAGCTTGGCGGACACCTGCCGCACGCGTTTTGATTCGGGATAAAGACCGCCGCGTGCGTAGGCATGTTCCGACGATTCATCGAGATAGCGTCGCATGGCATCGGCACCGCGCCCGCAAACGGGCGCGACCGCCGCATGGTTCATAAAGTTATAATGCCGCGTGATGGGCATCGCGCGGCGTATCTCATCGATGTTCATTCGAGTCCGGTCCTTTTCGCGGGCGGCAACGCCGACGGCTCGCCGTTTTCGCACATGGTCTGGGGAACCATGTCGCGCCTGCGCCGCCTATTAAAGTCTATTCGGCAACGTCCGCGATTTCCAACCGGTGGCTTAGTGCGACGACGAACCGTTACGCAGCGAGATACTTGCGACGCATGCGTGGATTCATCAGACAGCCTACGACGCCCAAAATGCCGAACATCATCACCATGCCGGGCTCGGGTACGGCGTCGCCGTCAGTATCGATCGTGACGTCGTCGCTCGACGGCGTGCCGGTCAGTTGAAGGTTGAGACCTTCAAATCCGGGAATTTCGCTGGGCAAACCGTTGAAAATAAAACCGAGCGGGTCGGACGCGATGGCCGTAACGAACATGTCTTGCACCAACGCTTCGATTTCTTCGTCGGTTAGCGACTCGCCGGCTTCCATTCGTGCGAGCAATTCGTCCGGCGTTTGCGTGCGCTGGGCTGCGCCGCTGCCGATGGCAAACGGTGCTGCGGTCGAAGCATTGCCGTTGTTACTGAAGATACCCGCGATGATGTCGAGCACGATATGCCCCGACACGTTAATCGGGCCGGTATCGAAATCGGTGACGGCTTCGTCGGAAACAAACACACCATCGCTCGTCATCTCACCGTTGTTCACCAGACGAAATTCCGCATCGTAAAACCCGAACACGTTGATCTTGGTCGACTGGTCGATCAGGATGTTGCCGGTGTACGAGAAATCCTGAACGCCGGTGCTCAAGTCGATGGCGTAACCGATGGGTTCGACGTTAAAAATGTTCGCACCCGTCTGAAACTGGTTGGTAAACGCGCGCTGACCGGTTTCCGTCTCGATGAAGATCTCAGGAATGAACCGCGTTGTGTAGCCCACGCGACCGTGGATACCGACCTGCTGGCCTTGGCCCAACGCCGGATCCGGGAACAACGAGATATCGAGCGGTCCCAAGTCGAGGAACGTGTTGTTGTTAAACGAGTCGGGACCGAAGAAGCGGAAGAACTCGTAGGTGTAACCCTGGCCCGCTTGGTTTTGTTCGATACGCTGGTCAAACTGGTTGAAGTTAAACAGCGGCCCGCCCTGTGGGTTAGACAGGAACTGCGGATTGCCTGCGAATTCCGCACCGCGGAATAGGCCCTGAAAGAAACTGCCGACGCCGATATCCTGCGCGTTTGCGGCGCTGGTCGTAACGAGAATCGCGACGGCAAGAATGCCGGTTGTACTATTGAGCTTGCTTCGCATCGGTTCCGTACCTCCAAGGGTTCGCTGGCGAGGCGTTATTCCCGGCATCGGCCCGTTGTCCGAACGGATCGATACCTATGCTCGATATCGACTTGCCGAAACTGCGGGTATAGGTCCGAATGGTGCGAAAATGGGTTATCGGAAAGGGGTTTCAACGCCGCCCAAAGCGCGATACGCGCGATAAGATGTAGCAACGAGCACTATATGGGACCCGACGACAAAATCTGCTACTGCTACCACGTGTCGCTGCGCAAGCTTTATCACTTTGCCCGGCGCGAGCGCCTGCAACGGCCCTCGCAAATGTCCGACTGCCTCGGCGCCGGCACCGGCTGTGGATGGTGCATTCCGATTCTGTGCAAGCTGCATCAACGCGTATCGGAAGGTTGGCAACTCGACGGCGACACGCCGTTGGAAGGCCTGCCCGACAACGCGACCGACTACGCCGCCGCGCGCCAGTCGTATATCAAGTCGGATAAGAAGAACAAATTCGACGCTGACGACCGATCGGCTTAACGCACCGTCACTCAACTGCGCAAAAAAAAAAACGCCGCCACCCTCATCCGTGAAGGTTGGCGGCGTTCTCGCGCTTTGACATCCGTGTCTGACTGAGATGAGCGAGCACTGGGCTCGGGCCCGTCTCACCGCGTCACGACTCGACGGCGAAAACGAGTCGCGATTCATCCGATCCGATACCTGGTACCGAATCAAAAAGGAGATGGTCTAGTGTTCCGATCCCGCGAACGCGGTGGCATCCTTGCCATACGCCCGCGCGGTGCTCGCCGTTACTTTCCCCTCCGTGGGAACGAATCTTGTGGGTAAAGGATGGCAGATGGGAAGGAATCTCAGCCGGTCCTCCCTCCCATCGCCACACTCGAATTCCCTGCCCGTCGGTCGATCACGCATCGACCATCGGTCAGGTACCTAAAACCGGTCGACACGACCGGTTAGCCGCCAAACAAAACTCAACTCGCGTCGTCGCCGTATGAGGCTTGGGCACGCAGTTGATACTCACTGAATTTGTCGATCGCCGACTGCATCTCGGCGTTGAACGCTTCGCGCGAACGCACTTCGATGTGATCGCGCACACCGCAGACCATGACTTCGCGCGGCAGCTTGGTCATGTCCAGCATCTTGTCCGGAATGAGCACGCGGCCCTGACTGTCCAGATCGAGATACTCGGCCAGCGGAAAAAATATCTGGTCGAAGAACAACTGATCCTCGCTGGGGATCAGCGTCGATTTTGTTCGGGATGCCAACCGCTCGAACTCGCGCTCGGTGTAGAGCCAGAGCCGATCCATCGGCCGCCCCGGTGCCAGCACCAGCGCGGAGCCGTCGGCCTCGGGATCGAGGCGGTTGCGGTACTTGCGGGGAACCGCCAAGCGATTTTTGGCGTCGATCGTGTGCTCGTAGTGGCCTGTGAATATCATGTGTGGTCACGAACGACATCGGCGATCATTTCTCCCTACTTCGTGGGAATACACTACACAATCCCCCACCCAATGCAAGCGATTTCACACGCAAAAATCGCCCGCGCAACCGGCAAAGTGCGCTAACCTCTTACCTGGCATTTATTAGCGTTCAGGAAAAAAATTGCCGACGCGAATCGTGCCGCCCGATAAGCGATTCGCCATTACCCCACCAGCGAACGATACAGCTCGGCCCACTGCGCGGAAATCACCGACAAATCGTGCTCGCGAAACAATTTCTCACAAGCGGCAGCCGCCATTCGTAACGATCCCGCCCGGTCGGCGATCACGCGTTCGACCCGCGACGCGAAACCGGTGACGTCGTCCGGGGCCACCAGATGACCCGTCGCGCCGTCGGCGACTATGGCCTCATGGGCCGGAATGCGGCTCGCGATCACGGGGCATCCCGCGGCCATCGCCTCAAGCACCACGTTGGGCGCGCCCTCCGTCCGCGACGGGAACAGCAAACACGTCGCCGCTCGCAACCACGCCCACACGTCGTCGCGCCAGCCGACCAATCGCACGCCTTGTTGAAGCCCATGCGCCGCGAGCCACGCTTCCACCTTCGGTCGCTCGGGGCCGTCGCCAATCAACACAAACTGCGCACCGAGATGCCGCAAACGCTCCGCCGTTTGAATAACGACGCGAAGGTTCTTCACCTTGTCCATGCGGCCAGCCCACACGATCGATGGTCGATCCGCAGACAACCCTTCCGCATCGAGATCGACAGGCGGTGCGCTCGCAATTCGATCGATATCCAATCCGTTGCGAATCACGACCGTACGTTGCTGATCGAAACCGATGTTGAGCAGATGCGTGCGCACCGCCGAGGAGTTGGCGACGTGCATATCCGAACGATGCGCCGCGAGCCCTTCAACCCAGTTGTGCCACGTGCGTTCGATCTCAATCGTGACGGTGCTCGTGATGATCGGCCGCGCGCGATCGAGTCGGCCGACCAATCGTGCGGCGATGTTGGCGTGGAATAAGCTCGCGTGCAGTACGTCGGGGTCGAAAGATTCGACGACGTGTGCAAGGCGTTTGAAAGCAAGAACGCTTCGTGGGCCGGTTGCGTCGCAATGAAACGACGGAATACCCAGCGCGTCGAGGTCGTCATGCAACGGACCGCGCGGCGCGAGCGAGCCGACGACCGGCAGCACGTCGTGATCGCGCAGCGCGGCGGCCAGCTTCACCGTTCGCAACGGCGTTCCGCCGCGTTGCAAGTCGGTGATGAGCATCATGACGCGAATGGGTTTGGGCATGCGGACGATTGGTTTCAGGCATGAGTAAGAGATAGCCGCATGTGAGCGATAAATCTGACGATGAACGCTTCAACTTTGCAGGAAGTAGGCGTATTGGACGCTGATGGCTCAACCTTGGAAGCAATAGATCGCTGTGGCACCGGCTAATAGCCGGTGCACGTCACCGGTCCAATCCTATTCGCCATCACACGCAACAAAAAAACGAACGCTTCGCGTGATTTGACCAGACAGCAATCACGACTAGATCGCCAAAAAAGAACGCCGACCTTATGCCGCTTTGCGGCTGTGACGCTTCGGCTTTGTGAGGAACCAATTCAGACCGACAAACAAGACTGACATCGCGCCGCCCAGCCCCAATGCCAACGGCATTTGTGCCGTGTTGAGCAGCTTAGGCTCTTCGGTGTCGACGGCCACATAGGTCTTCGCCCCCGTCGGTCGATTCGCTTCAAGATCGCGTTTCTCGGCTAGCGCCAATTCCTGAGCGTGCACTTCGTTTGCCAATGAATTGACCACGCGGCGCTGTTCGTCGATCTCTTCGCCCCATCGCTTCAACTCGACGATGGTGTCACCCTTCGCGGCCGAATCGGATTCCAACGCCAACCGAACCTGCCGCGCCAGCGCGTCGCGCGTTTCGGTCGCCTGCAATACCTTGGCTTCGAGGTCGTTCTTTTCAGCAAACCAGCGCTGGCTGCGTTCTTCCTGCAGCTTGGCTTCTACGATCTGTCGATGGTGTTCGAGACCTTCGGCTACACGCGGGCCGTAATTGCGTAATACCTCACATGGGCCGAGTAAGGTCTTATTCTCGGCAGCAACGATTTGGACAGCCTGATCGAAGAACGGTCCCCATTGCTGATTAAAATCGTTGATTGACGACGCCAATTGAGTTTGGATGTTGCGGCGTTGAGTCATATTCGAGCCTTGATTATCAAGACCCTCTTTCATTCTGATCAGATCTTGTAAGTCACGATATGCCGCCTTATTCGTTGCCCGGACAACATTCTCGGCTTTTCCTTGGTATTCGAGCAATAAATCCAAATCATCTGCTTCGCTCCACGATTCAATCAAAGGAGCCAAGCGATTCCATTCGCTCTCGAAGGATGCAAAATCCTGCGCTAAGTCGTCAGACTTAAGTGCTATCGCTTCAAGATCGCGCCGAATGTCCTCACTGCTTGCTGATTTGAGTAGGCGTTCGATGTCCGACTTCAGCCGTTGCACACCATCGATAATTTCAGGCAACGGTGCTTTGAGGCCACTTACAACCTCAAGCATCTCAGCGTGCGCCATGGATGCACTCGCGATTCGTGAATTGCGCACCTGCACCAACTCTTCATCCGCAGCAATCGACGCATCGATTTGCTCCGGCGTCGGTACGACGCGACCGCGTGGCATGCCGCGTGCTTCAAAGTCATTCAACGTTTGTTGTGCGGTGGCCAACCGTTGTTCTGCTTCGCCTTCCAGATTGCGAAGATCGCTAACCGTCGCGGCGTCGCCAATGGCCGCGGCATCGTTAAATGCCTGCACCAACGCGTCGAGCCGCTGGCTCATCGTGGTTAATTCCGACTTGCTTTGCTTCAAGTTGGCCGCGAGCACATTGATCTCGCGATCGCGCTCGGCCTTCGCTGCTGCCGTCTGCAACTGTGAATCGATGTACAACTCCGCGAGCTTGCTCAGGCCGCGTTCGACTGGTTCAACCAAATCGGGGTTGGACACTTGCGCGATGAGTTCGACCGACTTGCCGTCTTCCGAGGGTCGCGCATCGAGTTGTCCGCGTTTCCAAAGCTCGACCAAGTTCAGCGTGGCCTTACCGACCGGCGTCGCTTCACCGGCGCGCGTCAGCAGGTCGGCATTCTCGATCGCATTGACGTGTGCCGCCGCCGAGATCGACTCGCCATCGCCCGTCGCCTCCAATGCAATGCGACCGCGCACTTCATACGAATCCGACTGACCGAACATCACCGCCGCCGCGACCAGCGCGCCGAGCACGAGACCCCACATCGTCGTCGCGACCGGTCGGAAACGCCTTCCCTGCATCTGCTCGAGCAGCGCGTTTACCGAGACGGGCTTGGTGCGGCGAATAGGCTTATCGTCGGCGGCGTTGGCCAACTCTTCCGCTTGGGCCGCAACGTCGTCCGGGTGGAATTCGTCGACCGACGTGATGAGTTCTTCGAGCGACTCCTTCTTGCGTTCGAGTTGTTGTTCTTCCTGCGCGAGTTCGCTCTTCTTCTTCTCGAGCGACTTTTGTTCTTCTTTGAGCTTTGTGCGGTGGCTCTTCAGTTCGCGCTCGACTTCTTTTTCGCGCTGGGCAACTTCTTTTTCGAGTTGCGTTTGACGCTGCTTCAGTTGCTTGCGCTCGGTATCGAGCTTGCTTTGCATCTGTTGCAATTCGCCTTCGATCTCTTCGGATCGTTGGGCGGCTTCGGCATCGAGCGCCGCGCGGCGCGATCGCATCTCGGCCTCCAACGATTCCAATCGCTTGGCGATATCCGATTCGATCTCAGCCATGCGCGACTCGGCCAACGCTTCGATCTCTTTTTCGCGCGAATCGGCGGCGGCGAGGCGTTCGTCTAATTCGGCAGTTACCTGTGCGCGAATCTCCGTGAGCGCTTCCTGCTCGTATTCCAACCGTTCGTTTTCGAGATCTTCGCGCAGCTTGGCGTACTGCTCTTCGAGTTCGCGTTCGCGTTCGTGCAGTTGGTCGCGTTCCAACGCAATCGCTTCGTCGGACTCGCGTCGGGCCGTTTCCAACTCTTCGCGCTGCTTGGTTAGCAACGCTTCCAGCTCTTTTTGACGTTCGTCTAAATCGAGTTCGGCTTGCGCGTTTTCGGTTAGGTCGAGCCGCGACTGTTCGAGCTGGTCGCGCTCGCGTCGCAGGGCCTCGCGCTCTTCGTCCACACTCTTGCGCCGACGCTCCAGCTTTTGCACTTCGGCGACCATGCGCGACTTGCGCTGCTGATACCGCTCGACCTTCGACGCCAACCGACGGCGCAGCTCGCGTGTTTCCTCGATTCGCTCGGCCAACCGCTGTCGGGCATCGGCCGTTTCCTTGCGAGCCTCTTCGAGTTCTTTCTTTTGCTTCTTAAGCGCGCGGCGCTTATCGCGAAACGCCAAGCGGTCGGCCTCTAGCTTCGACCATTCGGCTTCGACCTGCGATTGACGCTGTTCTAGTTCGTCGCGCAGCGCTTGCAATTGCTCGGTCTGCTCCGACAACTCAGCACGGTCGGCTTCCAACTGTTCGCGTTCCGCATCGACGGTCTGACGGATGCCCGCGATTTCATTTTCGTTGCCGCTCAGTGCCGCATTGAGTTCATCGAGCCGGCCCTGATGCAGCAGGTTCGCTTCATCACGATCGCGCTCGAACGCCGCAACATCTTCTTCCAACTTGGCCCGTTCGGCTTCGAGTTCGTCGCGTTCGGCATCCAATTCACCGCGATATTGCGCAAACGCGTCGTTGTCTTGAACCAATGCCTTCTTCTGCTTTTCGAACGCCGCGCGATCGGCTGCCAGCTTCTTGGCCTGCTCGTCGAGTTCGGCCTGACGCGCTTCCAGTGCATCGCGCTCCGCATCGAGTTCTTGTCGATATTGCTGCGTTGCCGCGGAGTCGCGCTCTAACAGCGCCACGCGCTCTTCGTATTCGGCCTTCTCGCGTTCGAACGCCGTGCGGTCTTCGTTGAGCGCTTCCCACTCCTGCGCGAGGTGGGTTTCGCCATCTTCCGCTTGCCGTTCGGCTTTGGCGGCAGCTTCGATGCGCTCTTCGAGGCGCGACTCGCGCTGGTTCAGATCGTTTTCGCGCGCCTCAAGCTTCACGCGCAGCGTGGCCAGTTCTTCCGACGCGCCGTCATGCTTGGCCTGCGCCTTATCCAATTCACTGCGCCGGGTGTCGAGCGTTTCTCGCAGCGTGGCCAACTCGCGGTCTTTGGCCTCAGCCTTGATCGACTGTTCTTCGACCTCTTGCGCCTTGCGATCGAATTCAACGCGGCGCGTTTCGAGTTCCGCGGCTGCTTCTTTGTGCGTTTGCTCGCGGCGAACGGTCTCCGCAATGCGGCCCGCCAACTCGGCTTCGCGTTCGTCGAGCTCGCCGGCGCGAGCCTGCAAGTCTTCCGCAATGGGCAACCGTTCTTCGAGGTCTTTGCTGCGTGCTTCGACCGACTGGCGTCGCTCCTCGATCTCGCGGCTGCGTTCTTCGAGTTCCTGCGTGGCTTCGGCCAGTTCCTTTTCGCGTTTTTCCGTCGCGACAATCTGCGCTTCGAGATCGGCCTTGAGCTTTTCCGCCTCGGCCTGTGCCGCTTGCAGCCGTTCTTCGCGCGCGGCTAGTTCGAGCGATGCCTTGCTATTCGTCTGCGCGATGCCGTCGGCTTCTTCGCGATCGTGACGAATCGCCTGCTTGTCCTCGTTCAGCGCCGCTTCGGCTTTTTCGAGACGCGTTTGCCATTCGTGCAGCCGCCGCTCGCGGTTTTCCAACGCCGACGCCATTTGCTCCGACTGACCGTCGAGCTGACCGATCTCTTCCTCGCGTTCGCTGAGCGTGCGTTCGCGCGTGGCGAGCAGCTCGGCGCGTTCGTCCAACGTTTGCTCGCGCTTTTGGATGACCGATTCGCGCTCTTCGAGGCTTTCGCCGCGTGCCTCGAGATTGCGCGTTAAATCTTCCTCGCGTTCGGACAGCGCCGCTTCGCGCTCTGCCACTTCGGCGCGCTGCTTGATGATCTCGGCCTCTTCGGCGTCGATTTGCTTTTGTCGTTCGAGCGCCGCCGCTTCGATCTTGTGAACCTTTTCCGCCGTTGCTTTCTTGGCCGCATCCTCGCGCGATTCGAGCAGTTGTTCGCGCGCTTCGACTTCGCGCAGGCGAATGGCCGCTTGCTCGCGCACCTCTTCCATGCGGCGCTCGAGATCGGCGTCCACCTCGGCCTTCAGCGCTTCGCGGCGACGCTCCAAATCCGCCACCAACCGCGCTTGGGCTTCTTCGTGCTTGCGTTCGAGTTCGGCCTCGCGCTCGCGCATGCGCAGCGACTGGGCAATCAGGTCGGACTGTCGCGCGTCGGATGTTTCTTCGATCTCACGCAGGCGACGTTCGACTTCACCTTCGATTTCTGTTTCGCGCTCCGCAAGCCGCGCTTGCAGCGATTCGATCTCGTCGCGCTGCGCCGCGATCTCGTTTTCAAACTCCCCGCGACGTTCGGCCAACTCAGCCTCAAGCTTTTCAATTCGCGTGCGCTCGTCATCTTCCAACCGCACGCGCCGTTCGGTCAGCTCGGCATCGATTTCATCGAAGTGGGCCTTGGCTTCGCTCTCCAGCGCATCGCGACGATTGTCTAATTCTGCCTGTAGCGCTTCGAGGCGTTGCGAGCGTTCGGCGTCGAATTCGGCCTCGCGCGCTTCGAGTTCCTGCTGCTTTTCTTTGACGGCCCGCTCGCGGTCGTCGAGCTTCTGCTGCAAGGAATCCCACCGCTCGGTGATGTCCTTATTGAGTTGCGTTTCGCGCTCGCGCAGGGCTTTTTCGCGTTGGTCGAGTTCCTGCCGTCGATATTCGGCGGAGGCTTCCATCTCGCGTCGCAGCTCTTCGGTGCGGGCGGCGTATTCCGTTTCGAGGGCGAGTTCTTTTTCGCGCAGCGATTCGCTGAGTTCGTCCACATCGGCCACGCGCGCCGCCGTGCGGTTTTCGATCTCGCGAATACGCGCCGCCGCCTGCGCTTCGATCTCACGCAGGCGAACCGATGCCTGCTGCTGAATCTCTTCGTCTAGCTGCGCTTCGCGCTGCGTGACGCGAGCCTCGATCTTTTCGATTTCGGCGCGGCGTTCCGCCAGCTCTTCTTCGATCTCGCGCTGCCGGGCCGTAGTGGCCTCTTCGGATTCGGCCTGCAGTCGATCGAGTTCTTCGCGACGTTGTTCTTCCAACTCGCGCATGCGCCGATCGGCCGCTGCATCTAGTTCGGCCTGCTGCTTGCGCAACTCGGCTTCGCGCTGATCCAGTTCTTTCTGTCTTGCCAGCGACGCCGCTTCCAGTTGACGCACGTTGGCGTGTGCTTCGCTTTCGATCTCGGCCCGCAGCGCTTCGATATCTTCGGCTTTGGCCTCTTCGAGTTCCTGCAAGCGCGCTTCGAGCACGGCGCGCGTTTCTTCTTCCAGTTGTTCCTTATCGCGCAGGCGCGCTTCTTCCAATTCGAGCAACCGCGTCTCGGTTTGCGATTGCGAATCGGCCGTCAGCTTTTCCAGCTTTTCGAGATTGGCGACTTCCAACTCGCGCAGGTGCTTTTGCGCTTCGGCGTCGGCCTTGCGCCGTGCCTCGGCGAGGTAGTCATCCTTCTCGTACTCGAACTTGCGCCGCGATTCTTCCAGCGAGACCCGCTGATGCTCGATTTCCTTACGCAGGTTTTCTTTGGCTTCCAGCAGTTCGGCTTCTTTTTCTTTCAATTCCGAACGCTGTCGGGCCAGCCGCTCGTTGTGCGACTTGGTCGATTCGATCAGTTCGTTGGCCTTGGCCTGCAACTTATCGCGATAGGCTTTGAGCTGTTCTCGCTCTTCGGACAATTCCTGTCGCACGCGCTCGGCGCGTTCGTCCAGCGCCTGCTGCGCCTGCACCACACGGTCGCGCAGTTCGGCCGCCCGCTTATCGAGATAGCGCGACTGCGCACCGATCGAGCCTTGCATGCGATTTTGGTAGGCCGTGCGTTCGCGAATGCGCTTCAATTCGTCGCGGGCCTGTTCGAGTTCCTGCTTCAGCCCGTCACCCTGCGGTGGCGTACCACCGTTGCCGCCGGATTCGGCGGAGACTGTGTGCGTGTTGGTTGCGGAGTTGGATTGATCCATATTGCCGAATTCTCCGGCGGGCTCCGCCGCCGTTCGCTGGGCATCATCGTTCTGGTGTGCAGCGCCCGAACGCGAAACGTTCGCACGCTCATATTGGCGGGTCGGCTGCGAAGCGGTCTGACCCGGTGCCGCATCCCCAGTTGCGCGCGACCGATCCGTTTCGCTACCCGATTCTACCGAAGATTCGCTGGTAAGTCCGCCCGTGTCAGAAATTTCCGCGCTGCCGCCCTGCCCCGACTGATCCAGCAGCGACCAGGCTTCCGACAAGTCGTCGGCGGCCGCGTCGATACGCGACAATGCCTGCTCGTCGGTCGCCGGAATCGGCGGATCGTCGAGCGGCAAGCGATCGGACGGCACGTGCAGTTGATCCCGATCCGCAGATGCGGATTGGGCGGAAGAGCCTCCACGGCGAGTGTCTTGAGGCATGTATTCAGCTCCGATTCACCTGATCCTCACGGGTTCGAGTCCATTCTCCCCGCATCGAGGCGGTGCGAACCGGTGCACACTCCGAGAGGACGAGCAGCCTTAACTGCTAGCGTTGTCGCCGATCGCGCCCGTTGCGGTCGCGCTCGACGTTTGCACCGTTGCGTCGTCGGAATCCTCCTGATCGACGGCGCAGTCGGCGTGTTCAGTCTGGTTCGACTCGGCGTGCGCCATGCGCGTCTGATCGCCGAGTGACAAGATTTCTTCTTCGATACTATCGAGTGACGATTCGCCTTCGCCGAGGGTCTCTTCCACGAGGCGATACGTCGACAATTCAGCGGCCATCTTCCGCAAGGGGTCTTCCAGCGTCACGCCCGACCGTTTCGAGAGCGATTTAATCGATTCGCCCCGACCCGACAGCGTGTTAAGCCGCTCTTCCAAATCCGCAGAGCGCGCCTGCAAGTCGGCCTCGATATCGCCGAGGCGAATGTTGAGGACCGATTCGAGTTCCGAGGCGGTGCGTTGCAATTCGCCCCGCGCCGATTCTTCCAGTTCCATGCGACGGGCACGCAGTTCGGCTTCCTTGGCTTCCAATTCCGCTTGGCGTGCCGCAACTTCCTGCTCGACCTTGAGCCGCTTTTCGCGAGCAGCCTTCACCAGCCGCGCCGCCTTGCGTCGCAATTCGGTCTGGCGTCGTTGCAGCCGCTGTCGTTCCATTTCCAGTTTGTGCAGCAATTCGCGTTCGCGCGTTTCGAGCGTTTCCTGAGCGATGTCGAGCTGTTCCGACTCGGCGATCAATTCCTGATTGAGTCGTTCGCTCTCCGTCAATCGCGAACGAATCGCGGATTCTTCGTTGTCCAACTCGCGCAGGCGGGCCAACAACGGTGCGCGTTCCTTGCGAATGCTCTCGCGCGATGCCGTGAGGCTTCTGAATCGCTTTTCGAGCGCCGACTCGCGTGCGGTAAGCTTTTGTTGCCGACGGGTCAGGCCCGACCGCTGCCGCTCGGTTTCGAACCGCAGCGTTTCCATCATCTGTTCGCCGCGTTCGAGTTCTTTACGTTCCGACTTGGCGACCGCCACCAACTCTGCGACCTTTTCTTCCAACGAGTTCAGCGCGGCTTCGGCCGCTTCGTCGAGCGGAACCGTCGATTCGAGTTGCGTTTCTTTGCTGTTGAATTCGGCCATGCTGGCCAACTCGACGTGACCGCTCAACAAGTTATCGATGCGCTTTTCTTCTTCGAGCAATTCGATGACTTCGGGTGGTAGCTCGTCGCTGGCCACGAGGTTTTGGCGCGCGTCGAGCATCGGGCCTTTGTCATCGCGATAGGAACCGCGCTCGTCGTTCGTACCGTGAACGTAATTCAGTTTCTTTTCATGCGCGGCTTGCAACAGAGCCCGCGCTTGTGTTTTCAACTGAGCGCGGCGTTCTTCCAGCGCTTTGCGTTCTTTTTCAAAGTCGGCGCGGTACCGTTGAGCGCGTTCGTCCAGCGCGCTTTGCGCCGCAGCCACGCGCGATCGCAACTCGTCTTTCTTTTGTTGAATCAAATGATCGGGATCGCGTTTAGACATGTTGCCTTGTGTGGCTTGAGGCTTGTTTGCTGTTGGCGTTGTTGCAGGTTTAGATTCGCTCGCAGCAGGCTTGCCGTTTTCCGCCTGCGGCTTGCGCGGTTTATCGTGTGCTGACGGCCAGAGGTCCTCAAAACCGTCGATTTCACCCTTGGGCAACCGACCGGCCACCAAGCCTTTGAGCCCACCACCCAAGATCGCCTTTTCCGCATTTGATTCGCGCGACATACTCATTAGCACCGGGGTTTTGGGGACATCATTGACCTTCACTTCAAACAACAACTCATACGGTCCGAGCCCCACCGCATCGCCGTCGCGTAAACGTTCCGAATGAACGCGCTGACCATTCAGCCGCGTAAGGTCGCGACCGGATAAATCGCGCAACACCGGTCCGTCCACCGTCCATGCAATTAAGCAATGACGGTCAAGAATGCACTCGGCCTCTAACACGACGTCGCAACCGGGATCGCTACCGATGACCAACACCGGGTCGATGCTCTTCACGGTTCCGATGACCTGATCGTTTCGCAGGCTGAACATCGGAGCCGAGGCAGACATCGCGCCGTCCGGGCCGCTGACGATCGCTGAGAACTTAAATGGGCCGACGCCGATTTCGTCATCCGAATCCACTCGTGCCCATCGCACGGAGCGACCGTTGAGCTTGGTGCCGCCCGGCGCGCCGAGGTCGCACAAATAGATCCCCGCGCTCTGATGAATGATGGCCGTGTGTGCTTCGCCGACGTGGCTCGACGACAAGATCACGTCGCAACCTTCGCCCGAACCCAGCACCGTCAACGAGCGCGGTAAATCGCGCGGCGGACGGTCGGCATTCCCCTTCAACGGCCTTAGCTGCACCGAATACCTGCGTGGCTCGGTCGCGTTAGATTTTGGTGCTGCACTCACCTGCTTTGACCCTCTAGAGCCGCGTCGGTGCGCGTTTCTGATGAACACACCCTGCACGGCGAAGCCTGTCGGCCTGATTGTCTGCATTGGATCGCCGACGTTCCCCAGTGGGACGCGCGACGACCTGCCTCCCGGCGGCAACTCAGTCGGGACGTGCGTTATTCGTTATTCAACGACCACGAACCCCATTTGCCCGTACCAGAAAGCCGATAATATCCGCCGCAGACGCTGCCCCACGGCCACCTGACTTGATATCGGCCAAAACCGCCGTTTTCAGCACTGCAAACGGGGATACCCGAGAGCCACAGGAAAGCTTTGCCGCCGACCGACGCACCACCGGCCATCTCGAATGCGAAAATCGCGGGCGCATTTTTCGCGCTTGTAACGGGCTGGCGACAGCATCTTCCATCGCGAGTTGTGCGTATTGCAGCGTCGAACCCCAGCCGCATCGAGCCGCAATCGGGTTGAGCAAGCGCATTATCGAATTGGGTGTGGCCCGGCAGAAAATGACGGGATGGCGCAGTGGCTTAACACAACCGCAGCATTTGCCGTGTCGATAATACTGAGTTAGATTATCAGGTTTCTCGGCAAAATATTGTCGAAATTTTCCGACCGTGAATGGTTCGCCGTCGGATTCTGATTGGTTGCAGGCACCGGGTGCGATGGCCCGGCGCGCTCGCGGGATAGACGATCGTCTATACCATCCGGCGAGAAACCTCTGCCATCGTCGCCATGATCCGCCGTCAGCTACGACGGTTTCAGGATGATCGGCGTCTTCTTGAAAGTCTTCTTTTTATGACCAAATTGGATGAGCAAACGTTAGAGCTGATTGATGTTTCGGATGAAGAACTCGATCGCGAGTTAGCCGCTGCGCTGGGTGACGACTTTGAAGCGGCGATGGATAAGAACGTCGATTCTTCCGTCGCCGAACTCAAGCCCGAATCGATCCTGAAGGGCAAGATCCTCGGCATCAGCGGTAATGAAGTCGTCGTCGACGTCGGCCTGAAGAGTGAAGGCTACGTCAACCTCGACGAGTGGGACGACAAATCCGAAATCGATCCCGGCGATGAAATCGAAGTGTTGCTCGAAGCACTCGAAACCGATTCGGGCGGCCTCGCCCTTTCCAAGCGCAAGGCCGATCGCATTCGCGGTTGGGAACGCCTGCTCAACGAATGCTCTGAAGGCGATCGCGTATCCGGTAAGGTGATGCGCAAGATCAAGGGTGGCTTGCTCGTCGATATCGGCGTGCCGGTCTTCCTGCCTGCTTCGCAAGTCGATACCCGTCGCCCCGGTGATGTCAGCCACTTCATCGGTAAGACGATCGAAGCCGTCATCCTCAAGATCGATGAGTCGCGTCGCAACATCGTGATTTCGCGTCGCAAGCTCATCGAAACCGAACGCGCCGCCGCCAAGGAAAAGCTCATGAAGGAGCTGGAGGTCGGCCAAATCCGCGAAGGTACCGTCAAGAACATCGCCGACTTCGGCGCGTTTATCGATCTCGGCGGCATCGACGGTCTGTTGCACATCACCGACATGAGTTGGGATCGCATCGGCCACCCGAGCGAGATGGTGAAGATCGACGACAAGATCAACGTCAAAGTGCTCAGCTTTGACATGGAAAAAGAAAAGATCGCGCTCGGCCTCAAGCAGACCACCGAAAACCCGTGGGAACAGGTCGAAAGCAAATACCCGGTACAAAGCAAGATCAAGGGCGAAGTCGTCAACATCACGCCCTACGGTGCCTTCATCAAACTCGAAAGCGGCATCGAAGGCCTTGTCCACATCTCCGAAATGTCGTGGACGCGACGCATCAATCACCCATCCGAAATGCTCAACCTGGGTGATGAGATCGAAGTCGTCGTGCTCGAAATCGATAAGGACAAGCAGGAAATCTCGCTCGGTATCAAGCAGACCGAAACCAACCCGTGGACGCTGGTTGCCGAGAAGTATCCGCCGAACACCGTCGTCACCGGTACGGTTCGCAACCTGACGAACTACGGTGCCTTCATCGAAATCGAACAAGGCATCGACGGTCTGTTGCACGTCTCTGACATGAGCTGGACCAAGAAGATCAGCCATCCTTCCGAACTCATTAAGAAGGGTGACGAAGTGAAGTGCGTGGTCCTCAGCGTCGATCAGGAAAAGTCGCGCATCGCGCTCGGCCTCAAGCAGCTCACGGAAGACCCGTGGTTGCATGCCGTGCCGGAACGCTACATCCCCGGCATGATCGTGCAGGGCAAGGTCACCAAGATCACCAACTTCGGCGTGTTCGTCGAATTGGAAGAAGATCTCGAAGGCCTGCTGCACGTTTCCGAATTGTCGGACGACCATGTGGACGATCCGCACCACGCCGTCGAAATCGGTCAGGATATCGAAGTGAAGATCCTTCGCGTCGATACCCAGGATCGCAAGATCGGTCTCTCCAAGAAGCGCGCCGATTGGGCGTCGGGCGACGAAGGTGGCGAAGGCGGCAGCAAGCCGTCCGGCCAACCGAAGGCACGCCGCGGCGGTTTGCACGGTGCCGGTGAAGAAACCACCGACATGATTTCGGCGACCGTTCTGTTGAACAATCAGGAAGGTGGCGACAGTGCCGCTGCTGCCGAAGCGTCGAGCGACGACGAGAAGAAAGGCGACGCAGACGAAGCCGCCGGCTCGGAAGGCGACGACTAAATAAGTTTCGGGTGCCCGTCGCCTGAGTGCATCGGGTTCCTCTGATCTGGGTGCCCCTGCCCCTCTGGGGCTGGGGGACACACGCCGGTCGCTTCAAACAACTCACTCGCATTCACGCGGCATCGACGCCTTCACCGGCCAATCGATGCCGCTTTTTTTATTCTCATGGATGCTTGGCAACGCGATACATTGGCGTTGCTAAGCATGCGGAATAGTTAGCCGTTCTGGTCGTGGCGGGTTGGCCCCCGGCCATTGGCCGGGGGCTAAGTGTGTGTTGCAATCAGATAAGAGCGTGTTGACGAGGGTGCTGAATCCGAAGATTCAGAATCGTTACGCGTAGGATTGTTACGGGTAGGACCATCGGGTGCCCCTGCCCCTCTGGGGCTGGGGGACACAGCACGCGACATTCCCCGATTCAAAAACCCTACCGCCAATCGGAATAACCGCTGCAACTCCCCACACCTTGCACAACCGTTACGCTGGGCAAGCGTCAAATCGCCGATGCAAGACGCAAACCCGATATCGTGTATCCGAACGCAATCGAAAACGCTGGAGCGAGCATCGGCCAGCCGCTAAAATCCACCTGCTGTCTTTTGGGGGGCCGAAGGACAAACCGACTGCAGCCGTGGTGCGTAACGAGTCCGGGAATCTACGCGACGACAGCGGCCGTTTTTGCGCGGCGATGCGTCTTCAGATTCGAAGGCAAATCGCCCGCCGTGAATTGCCGATGACAAGATGATTCGCGTGCCAACCGGGTGTCGGCCTGACCGTCGGCTACCCCAAACAAGGAGTGTTGTCATAGCCGTCGAACCCGGATTACAGCACTATCTCAAGCAGATCAACGAATGCGATTTGCTTACGGCCCAACAGGAAAAAGACCTGGCCCGGGCCATCCATCGCGGCAGCGCCGCGTCCAATCGCTTTGCGCGCGGTGAAATCACGCTCCCAGAAAAGGAAGACCTCGAACGCGAAGGCAACGAAGCTCGCGAATTGATGATTCGCTCGAACCTGCGCCTGGTCGTCAGCATCGCCAAAGCCTACTCCAAGCGCGGCATGCCGCTGTCCGACCTCATCGAAGAAGGCAATCTCGGTTTGTTGCGCGCCGTCGAGGGCTTCGACCCCGATATGGGTTCGCGCTTCAGCACGTACTCCAGTTGGTGGATCAAGCAATCCATCAAACGCGCGCTGATCAACACCGTGCAGCCTGTGCACATCCCCGCGTACATGGTCGAAATGATCGGTCGCTGGAAGCAGGTGCATCGCAAGCTCGAAGAAGAACTCGGTCGCACGCCGTCGATTCAGGAAGTCGCCAAGAAGATGGAGCTTCCCGAAAAGAAGGTGCGCATCATCAAGCTGGCCGTGCGCGCGTTCAGCGCCCCCACGCAGACCGAATCGCCCGACGGCTCCATGTCGCTCTCCGACATTTTGCCCGACGATCGTTCGCAGTCTCCGGAAGAAGCCGTCTTCAGCCAGGCCGAAGCCGAGATGATCGAGAAACTGCTCGACGCTCTCGACGAACGCGAAAGCACCATCCTGCGTCTGCGCTACGGCCTGACCGACGAAGAACCGCTCACGCTCAAACAAATCGGCGAACGCATCGGCCTGACGCGCGAACGCGTGCGACAGTTAGAAGGCGAAGCGCTACGCAAATTAGAGCGCATTCTGTCGCCGGATTAGGCGTCGGACGGCGTATCCGCTCCAAGTCTTTACAAGCCCAATTCTTATTAAGAGCATCAACGCCGCGTTGAGAGGCGAATGATTTATTTAGGCAACATCGACGCCTCTTCGATGTTTTGATCATGGGCGCTCGGATCAATTAGAAAAAGCAAGCCGCGCGAACGCGACTTGCTTTATTTCATTATCTATACGGTTCGACGCGATTGATTCATTCGAGTGGTTCAACACCGAACTGCAATAGGGCGTGAGCCAAGCAGCTCATTCCGACTGCCTCAAACATTAACACTGAAGCATCACCGACTCGCCGTCCAATTCGCAATGAAATTGTTCGTATCGCCTTCAAAGTATGAGCCCATGACTGCACCGTTTTGCGCAATCTGGCCTGCATAGATGCCCGTGTTAAAGCCGAGCCGCGCTTGCGCATCGTCGGTGATCGCGACGTTGCCCGCCGCATCGACCTGTCCCGTCAACGTGAAGTTGCCCGTGTTCGGCCACGTGCTCGTGCCGGTAACGGTGCCATCCTGGTTGACGGTATAGGTAAACGAGTGTGCCGCCGTCGCAGGCTGCGTGATATTGCCGGCATAGTTGCCCGCGAACTGTGCCACGCCGCCGCCCTGATTGGGTTGACCGCGCTGGCCTGTGAACTCGGGTGGCAACTCAAAGCCTTGAATCGATTGGTTGTTAAACAGGGTGACCATTTCCTCAATGTACCGCACGTGCACGCCGAAGTTGCTGCCCGCCGAAGGGATGTTGGCTTCGGAAATCGTGCCGTTGGGCCCTGCTTGTAATACCTTTTGCGTGATGCCCGAATTGTGTACGCCAACGACTTCACCACAGCGCACCAAAGGCGAACCACTCGTGCCCGGCGTGGTCGGAATTTGATGTTGAATCACGTCGATATTCGTTGCGTCGACGGCCTGCGTGTCGTCGTGCGATCGAAGCGCCGTAATCGGCCCGCTGAGCGATGTCGCCTGCGGAACCGTCACGCCGGGAATAATCGGGATCACGTCGTTCACTTCGCCCGGGAAACCGGTCAGCAACAGTCGGTCACCCGTCGCCAAGTCGCTGACTTCGAACTCGCTCGCCAATGGCAACCAAGCGGGTAACGCTTCCTGCGTCGTGAAGAGACCGACGTCGGGAGAGTTGCCGGGGTTGCCCGTGTAATCGGGATGCGTAAGCGCACGCAGCAGCGTGATGACTTCGCCGGTGCCGGATTGCACGGCGAATACGTGTTCCATTGGGGCGACGGTGTTCGTTTTGAAGTGGTCGGTAACGTGGGCGTTGGTGGCCATCAATCGCTCACCGATGGCGAACGCCGTGCCGAGTTCAATATAGACGAGGTCTTCGGGATTGGGGCCGACGCGAAATTCCATCACGACGGCATAGGCGGATTCGTTCATCGTGGCAAACGAATCCTGATCGCTGGGACAAAGCAGCGCGTTGGGAACCTGCGTGTTGCACGCGGCAAGACCGCCGCCGACGCTAATTAAACCAATGCAAAGAACGACGATGGTCAACGACCATTTATGACGGCGGACAGCGCCACGCGAACGAAACATGCAAACACTCCTTCTGTGATGATGGCAGTAACACCCAACGCCTGCGCTCGACCCCGCCGAGCGCAATGGGTGTTTCAGAAGGAAGTACCAGTGACGCGGCCCTGTCTGCCGCGGAACTTGGAATAATTTTCGGAGCGGCCTTTCGGAGCATTCAGTGCGGATTTAGGCAGATGGGTGACCCTGTTGTAGGTCGTAGAGGGCCTTGGTCGCCGCGATGCATTCGACATTTCCATGCTTGCGACGTCGTAGTACGTCAACCACATTAAAAGATGTGGGGGCGTCTACTCCCTCTCCCTCGCTGGGAGAGCGCCGGGGTGAGGGTTGCAGCCAGATCGCATAGCTTCGGAGCCAACACAATTAATGTGGATGAAGTAGTAGGTCGGGTCATCGACCCGACAATTCCTAAAGGGCATTGGTACGACGAGCAATGTTGATCGAATCGGGGACACGCCTTGAGTGATGTGATTGGATCACCGCGTTTGATCGTGTCGGGTTGATGACCCGACCTACGCAATCAATTCTCCGAATTGTTAGTCTCTCCGACAATCGCACCACCCTCGGTGTCCGTCCAGCAAACCTGCGATTTCGACCGATGAATCACGTATGAATGTCGATCAAACGCCCCACCCGAACGAAGGTGGGCTGAGTACAACCCACCCTACGGCCAGAACCGCATCACCGGCCAACCATGTCTCAAAAGCCGACGGCATCGCCTCGACAGAGCACATGGCGGCGAGTTCCGCGAGCCATCACCACGAGACTTTCCGGATTTCGGCGGGCTTCATCCTTGGCATGCTGGCCATCGCCAGCATCGCCGGCGCGCTCCGAACGATCGGCACCAACGCTCCGCTCGACAGCAACGATCACGTGCGACTTGCGTACGACTGCACGTTTAACTGGGGCTGGTACTGGTGTTTCCAAATCAACTACGGCCCGCTCCATCCAGCGCTGACCAAGCTGACAGCCGTCATCGTGACGGCGCTCAACTTACCGATGACGGAAACGCTCTGGCGGTTGCCACTGATCCTTGCCGGTTCGGCCTTGCCCGTCGTGACGTTCTTTTTGGTGAGGCGACTGGTTGCAACAAGCGATCTATTCGCAAACACCAAAGAATTGCGGGAATCGTCAGCCTCGTCGCGTTCTGCTCCCTCTCCCTTGCAGGGAGAGGGCTGGGGTGAGGGTTGCAACCATCAGCAACCCAATGCTCACGCACCAGAACAAAGACAACCACCGAAGGTATCGCAGCGCATCGAGAACGGGCAATCAACTGTCACGCAAATCGTTCCGTGGGCTGCTGCAATTTGGGTCGCCGTCTTACCGCCCTTCGTCGCCGATGCACGCTATCCGTGGGGCTACGAATCGCTCGGCGTGTTCTGTGCCGTGCTGTCGCTGCTCATGTTGGCTCGCTATTTAGACAAACCGACGGGATTTCGCGCGTGGGCCGTTGGTATCTCGTTCGCGATTTACCTTTGGTCGCACTTGTTCGTTTACGCGTTGCCCATCGTCTGGCTCCTTTGGATCGGCGCGACGGCGAATTGGAACACACGCGCATGCTTTCAACTCGCTCGTCGTATCGGCTTGTGGTTACCGCCCGTTGGTGCGCTCGCAATCACCGTCGGCATGCACTTGCGCTTCGGTGGCGGCCCGCTAGGGCGATTCGCATATAAGGCGGAAATCACGGACACGGCGTTTCGCGGATGGCACGCCCCACTCGAACTTTTTCAAGCTTGGCTCGGCCATTTCGGATGGATCATGGTCGGGTTCATCGCCATTGGGTTCATTGTCGCGGCTAGGTCTGCATTCGCCGCTCGATCGCGCGTGATGGCGCTGTGGTGGTGGCCGCTGCTGTTTGCGATTCCGTACTTTGCGTTGATGTGTTTCCAACCGCCGCCCGGTCGCATCAGCCCTTACTTGTCGCAAGCGTCTCTCGCATTGGTACTGCTTACAGCAGTCGTGTTGCTGCCGCGCCTCATCTTGCACGGTGGCAAGAAACTCAGCCTTGCCTGCATCGGTTTGACAACGCTCAGCCTGCTAATCGGCACCATCGATAGCAACCTCGGCGACAACCGATTTGCTGCGGCCATTGGCGTCAACGCAACGTGGGGTGCTGCACGCCCCAACCGCGGCTATCGCACGATGGGCTGGTACGTGCAAAAATTCGTTCCCGAAGACGCCGTTGTATTCACGTTTCACGATTTCGGTGGATTGGAATTGCTGCCCGCAACCTATTACTGCGGCCGGCGCTGTTTGGCCTTTTGTGATATGACGCCTCAGCAGAGCCTTGCGCTATTTGAATCGTATGAGGATGATGTCACCGTCATCGTCGTCGAGAATCGACTTGGCGTTGCGCCAACATTTGGCCCCGACTTCGAACAGGTCGCCGCGATCAATGATGACGATCATAGGTTAATCGATATCTACGCCCGCAAAAACGCGAGCTTACCTAAGATGGGACTACCAATAACCGAATACGACGCACGGTTTCTACGCGAATTCGCAACGCGCAAACCGGGCACGCCGCCGACTGTGGCGAAGGGGTTACCGTCGTATCGAGACGTTACGGAGCGCGCCGAAGCGATCTATCAGATGAGCGACGACGAGATGATCGTCGTGCACCCGGAATCGACCGATTAGGATTGGCTAGAAGCCGATTCGCGCTTCTGCACCGCACGCCTGCGCCGCGCGTGAAACTCCGGCGCTTCGGTAAAGCAAGTACCCAGAATTCCAAGCGACTTCACAAACGCCTTGAATCCCGTGCGTTTTAGTTCGGCCGGGTCGTCCCCTACTGTCGTAAAGCCGCGTTCGTCGGGCGTTAGCTTCTCCCAATTGCGGAACAGCCGGCCCCACTGCCCGTCGAGCACCTGCTTCATCATCTTCTTGGCCTTCATCGGGTACCAAAAGCTATCGTGGTAGATGACGCTGGCCATGTACGCCCACGGCGCGAGCACCGTCTTGAGGGACCATTCGATAGGTTTCTTCAGCGGCCCCCAGTAAATCTTGTGCTGCATGCGCGACGCGAACGTCATCTTCTTAAACGGGCCGACGAAGTTCCAATTCTCCTCGGCGGCATCTACATCGCCGACGATCTCGATCTCTTTCGGATCGCCACAACCGAGGCCCTTCTCGTGCGCCAACCGAATAAACTTGATACTGAGCGGGTCCATTCCCATCAGCTTCGCCGCGACCGCGTCGATGGCGACTTGATCGTTGCTCGCCAGGATCACGTTCTTTTCGTGCGGAATCATGCAGCGCGGTCCGGGGCCATCGCCGGCGAATGTGCCGTCCATCACCGCAAACACGCCGCGATGAATCTTCTTTTGAATCATCAACAAATCGACCAGCGTTTCGTGAATCACCGGGTGCGTCCAGTGCCGATGTTCGTTCAACAACCCGCCAAACGCATTCTTCATCGCGCCGGTCGTCGTCGTGAAGATATGGGTCTTCACTGTCGGCAAGTGAATGATGTTCTCGCCGATGAAGCGTTTGGGAATAAAGAACCCGTCGGGATAGACCTCATTCAGACAAAGGAATTCCTTCGTCAAATCGCCAACGGCATCGCTGATGTGAATCCACTCTTCGCCCTCGTATAGGTGCACGTTGCGCAGCCCGTGGGCGTCGGTCACATTAACCTGCTTGTTCTCGCGCTCGCCGAGATGCGCATCGATCACGACCGTGCGGTTGTGGCAACCATGAATTAGGTCGGGGTCGTAACCGTCCTTCTTCATCGCCCGGATAACACCCTCAAGCTGCCAGGGGGTCGTGCTGCTGCCGGGGAAAAAGAAGTGCCAACTTATATTGATCTTCAGCGCGGTATCGGCGTCTTTCGCGACCGTCCCTTGATAGTCCGCCAGATTGAGGAGCTTGTGATAGTCCTCGAGGATGGTTCGCGGGCTGGTGCGTAGGATCGCAACTTTGCTTGCATTATCGGAAGCCATTCGATCGGTGTCTCCTTGGATTTCACTATGTCATCCTAGCTGCCGACGGGTTGCCCGCAAGTAATCGCATGGGACACCACTATTTGCGGACTTCCCACATATTCAAGCCGGGCCGAAATCGACACGGTACGTCTTCTCACCGATCAATGAATAGGTGAAATCAACCTTGAGAAATCGGGCGGGGATATGTCGAAAACCGAAACTCCAATTCAGCATCAAGGCGAGCGCGGCGCCGGCTTCGTCAACGCGGTGCTCGATGCCCACCCCGCACATATCGCCATTGTCGATCATGGCGGACAGATCGTCACGGTCAATCAAAGTTGGCTCCGGTTCGCTGAAGCGAATGACGGTATCGACTCTGCTAGCTTGCTACCGGGTGGAAACTATTTAGCCGTCTGTGATGCCGCCGTCGGCGATTGCGCAGCGGAAGCACCCGAGATCGCCGAAGCGTTACGAAGCATTCTTGCGGGTGAACAACACGAATACGAACGTGAGTACGCCTGCCACTCACCAAATGAACTCCGATGGTTCACCATCAGTATCCGTGGGTTTGAATACGAAGGTGCCCACCACGCCGTTGTCAGTCATGTCGACTGCACGGACGATCATTTGGATCGCGATCACTTCAAAAAACTCTCATTAGTGGCGCGTGCCACGAGCAATGCCGTCATCATCACCGATGCAAGCGAGCGCATCGAATGGGTCAACGAGGGCTTTACCCGCATCACCGGCTATGAGGCCGTCGATGTTCTTGGAAAGCGACCTGCGGACGTGCTACAAGGCCCTGCGACTAGCATCGACGCAAAACGGGCCATCAAACAAGCCATCGATCGCGGCGAACCGATCAAGACCGAAATCTTAAACTACACCAAGGGCGGTGCCCCGTACTGGTTGGAGATGGATGTACAGCCGATTCGCGATGAGAGCGGGCAAATCACCAACTTCATTGCGATTCAAAGCGACATTTCCGAGCGCGTCGAGGCTGACAAAAAACTCCGAGCCGCCCAGGCAGAGGCGGAAACCGCCGCCAAAACCAAAAGCGAATTCCTGGCCAACATGAGCCACGAGCTGCGAACACCGCTAACGGCCATCCTTGGCTTCACCGATATTCTTGCCGAGTCAGCGGCGAATAACGACGAAATTGAAATACTGTCGACCATTTGCCGCAACGGTCGGCACCTGCTCGAACTGATCAACCAGATACTCGACTTATCAAAACTTGAATCGGGTGCTTTTGTCATCGAATCCGTCCCCACCAATCCGCGCCAGATTGTGAGAGATATTGTCGAAACGTTGCGCATGCCCGCCGAATCAAAAAATGTTGGCGTATCCGCGCATTGTGACGATGCCATACCGGAACGGATCGTGTCCGACCCGTTGCGATTGAAGCAAATCGTCATGAACCTCGTCGGCAATGCAATCAAGTTCACCGAGTGTGGAGAAGTGTGTGTCGAAGCAACCGTGGTCGACGATGAATTGCACATCAATGTGATCGACACCGGTATCGGCATGGATCGAGACGCTGCCGTCAATATGTTTAAGCCATTTTCGCAGGCAGACGCTTCAGTCACGCGACGATTCGGTGGTACCGGACTGGGTCTAAGCATAAGTCAAAAGCTGGCAGAACAGATGGGCGGCGAATTGTCGCTGGTCTCATCCGAGTTGGGTAAGGGAACGCATCTTCGTGTCAAGCTCCCCTGTATTTCGGTTAACGATGACGAAGCCGTTGTCCATCAACGCGACCGTAAGTGCTCGAAAACGTCAGACCGATTTGAATCTACGTTCGACATGCCCTTGAAAGGGATGCAGATTCTGCTCGTCGAAGATGGCCCGGACAATCGACGCCTCGTTTCTCACATCCTGTCGAAACGCGGTGCCGACGTTCATACAGCCGTCAACGGACTCGAGTGTCTCAACAAAATTTACCCCACAGGCGACGTTGGGCTGACCCCGCACCTGATCCTGATGGACATGCAGATGCCAGTCCTCGATGGTTATCAGGCCACGCGCGACCTTCGTAACAAAGGATGCACGATCCCAATTGTCGCACTCACCGCTCACGCTAGGTCTGGCGATCGTAATAAGTGTTTGCAAGCAGGTTGCGACGAGTTTGAGACCAAACCGATCAACCGCGATCGATTGATCGAGTGCATCGTCAACCTTGTCAGACGTGTGCCGACATCGGTGAGCTAGCGCGACCGAGTCGTTAATTCGAAATCTGCGTCGCCAAGTATCGCGCCTTTTTCGTAGTCAACAAACCAATACAACGCATCCAGCGTCGTCGCGTCGTCGCGATAGCGTTCGCTCGTGAGCCATACGCGCACGCCCGCCACCAATAGCGAATCGCGATGAAGGAACACGTCCACTAGCTTGGCCTCGAACGGATCCGAACTGGGAAAGTGCAGCTTTATTTGATAGCAATCTGAATCGCGTGGCCCCACGCGACCGGCCCCCACTAGCTGAATGAACATCTCCGACGGCGGTTCCACCACTTCAATCCGATGCAACAATTTCCCCAACACTTCGCGCGGTCCGAAATCGGTGATCGGCAGCTTCGCCTGTTTGAACACGACGGCCAACTCGGGATTGAGGGCCGTCACCGACCCCGGCCCGCCGAAGAGCCCCTTGCGATTCAACAACAACACCTTGCCGTCGTTTTCATTGGCGAGGTAGGCGCATGCCGACAACGGCGTATCGTCCGTGATCCATTCGAAATGCACGCTGTGCGGCTCGGCGCGATAGCACGCGGCAATCTCCTCCATCGGTTGTAACCGCTGCAACAGCCCGAGGCGCTCCTGTCGGAAGAATGTGAGTCGTGCGGTTTGAACCCGTTGAGCCGCGGCTTGCGCGTCGTTGAGCAGTGAAACCGGATCGCGCGCATAATTTAGAAGTCTCTCGCGCCCCTTATCATCAGACCGCGAGTCCCGAGTATTCAACTCCGTAGCATTTAATTTGGTTGACGTCGTGTCCTCAATAATGGCGACGGCATCTGCACGACAGCCCGAGAAAACGCTCACCGCCAATACAAAGAGTAATCCAATCTTAAACATGACACGACCAATTGCTGGTTTTAGTCGACCGATTGCACCAGCGGTCGCTCATCAGACCGCCCAATGCAAACCAGGTTTCTTAGACCGCGAAAGAGGATACAACGATCGGTCACAGCGACTGAAGCATACATGCCTTCACCAAGATCAAATTCGCCAATCGTGTTCATGTCCCGATCAGCCGTGAGCCGAGTCGTTAAGCCGTCCAAGTTACTCAGATACAGTTCATTACCGATGATCGTTGCAGAAGCATAATAACGACCGGGTAGCCGCAAGCGAGAAAATACTTCACCGGTTTTTAGGTCTCTGCAGGTCGCAATTCCACTCTTAGAAACGGTAAAGAGTAGGCCATTAATAATCACTGGGGAGCACACCGCAGGAACCTGTTTGGTTGTCTGCCACAGCTGCTCGGGCTCACTACCTCCGTCAGTGTTTAACCGAACGGCTGTGAGATGAATCGGATGGTTACATTCCCCCGAAAAGACAATGATACCCTCCGATTCCACAGGCGAAGTCACAACCTGCTCGGCATCGGTAGGTATGCACCAGATTTCGCGCCCTCTCGAAATCTCGTAGCAACATAGCTGCCGGTAGCTGTCGTGAATAAGATAAGCTTGATCGTTCTGCTCTATGATGATCGGCGTCGAATAGGCGTCCATTCGCTGTCGACGACCGCGCCCATCCAGTTTCCGATCGGATATCCACTTTCGCGTCCCCGTTTCCTTGTCTAGCGCAACCGTGAACGACCGTGAATCGGTATCGTGTGTCAAAATCAGCAGGTCATTCCAAATCACCGGTGAACTGGCAGCTTTGTAAAGGATATCTGGAACACCATCCTCATTTCGCCATTGAATTTTGCCTTCAAAGTCGAGGCAATACGTTCCCGCTGTGCCAAAACATGCAAAAACATTCTTACCATCGGTTACAGGGGTAGCCGACGCTGCCGATGTCAACCGCGTCGCGCCCAACAATGGCCCCGTCGCACACTCGGTGCGCCAAAGGACCACCCCAGAATTGAGATCGAGACACATCACAAATCGAAGGGTCTGATCGGTGGGTCGAACGTACCAATGGGTTAGAGAACCAGCAGCAACGGCAGTAACAAAGAACACCGCTAGACGAAGTACAACGAATCTCACTAGTATTTTCGATTTGTGCGTCGGCGTGTCAGTCTCGGCACCCCGCCGGGTTCGCCGCGACTGCACACAAACATCCGCCAAGATCCATGCGGCCACACCAAAACCAAGACCCACCGTCGCAACTGTCGTTAAGTGCGTCGCTCTGGCCGCACTTCCCACCCCGTCGACAGCAGTTGTAACAAAAACGCGATTACCAAAGACAATAGGTGAGGAATGCCCGATTCCGGTAATTGGCGTCTTCCAAATGATGCCTGGCTGCGTCGCCGTAGAGGTGCTCGGAGATGCGACACCAGAACCATCACCCCGCCAACCGGGCCAATGACCAACACTGACTTGCAAATTTGAAACGAAAGCGAACCCGACCGCCGCGATACACAAAACCAACTTCAAGCGACCGTGACGTGATTCGCCACCAACTGCCATTACCGACTCTTCCGCTTGCGCTGCTTGCGCTTGTCCCGCTTGTTGGCCTTGAATTTTGGCCGCGACGTCTTGCCCTTCGCCAGCTTGGGCATGCCACCCATCATGCCGGCCTGTGCCATTTGCGGGGCCATCTTCATGCGATCCATCACGCTCATGCCGGCCATGGCCTTCATCATGTCGCGCGCTTGCAGGAACTGCTTACACAGGCCGCTGACTTCGTCGGTCGCCGTACCGCTACCGCGCGCGATGCGACGACGACGGGACGCGTCGATCATTTTCGGGTCGGCTTTTTCTTTGGCCGTCATCGAATGCACGATCGCCTTCATGCGGCGAATTTCGCTTTCGTCGATGTTCATATCCGCGTCGCGCATCATCTTGCCGACGCCGGGAATCATCTTGAGCATGTCCTTCATCGAGCGACCGCCCATCATCTTGTCCATCTGACCGATGAAGTCGTCGAGCGATAGCTGCCCCTTGGCCATCTTCTTTTCGAGCGTGGCCGCTTCTTCCGCTGTGACCTGCTGTTGAGCCTGTTCGACAAGCGAAACGACATCGCCCATGCCGAGGATGCGCCCGGCCATGCGGTCCGGGTGAAACTCTTCCAGGCGATCGAGTTTTTCACCGACACCGATGAACTTGATCGGCTTTTTGACGATGTTCTTGACCGACAGGATCGCACCACCGCGCGTGTCCGAGTCGAACTTCGTCATGATCACGCCGTCGAGTTCGAGGCGTTCGTTGAAGTGCTTTGCCGTGTTGACCGCGTCCTGACCGGTCATCGCGTCGAGCACGAGGTAGATCTGGTGCGGCGTGGTGGCACCCGCAATCTGGGCCACTTCCTTCATCAACTCTTCGTCGATCGACAAGCGCCCGGCGGTATCGAGAATCACCACGTCGAGCAGTTGCTTCTTCGCGGCCGTCACACCGTTGCGGCAGACCTTTACCGGGTTCTGATGATCGCGCTCGGCATGGACTGGCACACCGAGCTGTTCGCCCAGCGTTTCGAGCTGATCGATAGCGGCAGGACGTTTCAAGTCGGCCGCGACCATCAGCGGCTTCTTGCCCTTTGCCAGACAGTATTTGGCGAGCTTGGCGCAGGTCGTCGTCTTACCAGAACCCTGCAGACCAGCCATTAGGATGATCGTGGGCGGATTGGCGACCCAAGGGATGCGCGAATCGACCGGCCCCATGAGATTGATCAACTCGTCATTGACGATCTTGATCATCAACTCGTCGGGCTTGAGGGTTTTAATGACCTCTTCGCCGAGGGCCTTTTCCGTGACCGACTTTGTGAAATCTTTCACAACATCGAGATGCACGTCTGCCTCAAGAAGGGCCGTGCGTACGTCGCGCATCACCTCGCGAATATTTTCTTCGGAAATCCTGCCGCGCCCGCGAAGTTGGCGGAAAACGTCGCTAAATCGATCTTGAAGTGCGTCAAACATTGCCAAGGCACCCTAAAAGGCCCGTGAGGGCTGCTGTAACTCTCTTAATACGAACAGGATAGAGACGAATCGGCTCGCCAGCAAGGAACGAATCGGGGGCAACTGTGGCCATCCCCCCACCCGTCGGACTGGAGCCGCGAAATCAGCGGTCAAATCGCCCCTTCGTACCGGTCATCCCGATTTCCAGCCATTTCCGCCGATAAAAAAACGCCACCAGTGGGCCATTTAACCCAATTTGGCAATTTTGGACCTATAATTCACAACACCACACCTATCCCCTTACTTCTCAAGGGGTTAGGGATCGGCCTCGCAGTGATTTTCTTTAAACTCAACAAATAAAAACACTTACAAACGAACATGCCGTTTTCTCTAGGCATTTCCGGGGTTTGACTTGCCCCCCGCCGGCTACTAAATTGTCATGAGGAATTGGGGAATTCCGAACGATAAAGATATAGGCGATTCGCCCTCGATACTGGCTACTTTTAGCCGTGGCGCTCCTCCGGTAGGTGACAACAATCACTTACCGGAGGTTTTTTATGCGCACTAATGCGCAATTGTCATCATTTATCCTGTTACGTATAACGCAAGCATGAATCACGCGCGCGGCCCGATGCAAACACATGTCGTTGAAGTGACACAACCTTGTCGCGATCACTTTGAAGTTGTTTTGCGCGCAACGCAGTTTGCATACGCGCTGCCCGGACAGTTCATACAAATTCTTTGTCGCGATACCGATCAACAATCACTCACACCGATGTTACGCCGACCGTTCAGCATTGGTGGTTTACAACAAACGAACGACGGCGCGCTGTTAAATGTCTTAGGACACGTCATCGGACCGGGTACGCGTTGGTTATCGCAACTAAAAATTGGCGACACGGTCGACATCATTGGACCGTTAGGAAGCAGCTTTTCCCTACCGACCAATGATTGCAAAGCGATTTTAATTGCAGGTGGTATCGGACTGCCCCCCGTTCGTTGGTTTGGTGAGCGCTTAGCCAACGAATCGCGACCCGCATGTGCGATCTTTGGCGCACGAAACAAAAATCTCATTCCGATGGCCGTAAGATCCGCGCCCCATACCGACGCCACGCCCAACAATTGTCTGGCTCCGTTTTCCGACATCGGCATCGATGCCGTCGTTACCACCGAGGACGGTAGCTTGGGTATGCGCGGTCGCGTGACCGACGCGTTAAAGGTGATTTTGGATCGTGCGCCGGACCAATCGTTCGCCGTCTACGCATGCGGACCCAATCCGATGCTGGAAGCGATTGCCGACCTTTGCGCGAAGCATGAAGTCGCTTGTGAAGTAGCTCTTGAGCGCGTGATGGGCTGCGGCATGGGCACCTGTCAGTCGTGCGTCGTGCCGGTCAAAGACGCCGCCGCGCAAGACGGATGGCGCTATGGGTTGTGCTGTTCGGAAGGCCCGGTCTTCGACGCGACGCGCGTGATTTGGCAACCTTAAGTCTCGCGTATTTGTTTTAATACACCGCGCGTTTGAACGGCATAGTGAAAACGCATCGTTTACTCACTCTAGCGACCGAACCCTAGCAATAATCGAATCTAATACCATCTCTTAATTGCATAACGCAATTATCGTTTCACCCTTATTTTTCAATATCAATCAGCACGCGACGCAGCGAGTCGTTCGATTAATTCGCCGCATGTATTGACCATTAGATCTGGCCCGCGCGACGTCAACGAATCGACCACTTCAAACCCCCACGAGACCGCGATTGAAATCATTCCGGCGTTGCGCGCCGTCTCGATATCGATCACCGAATCGCCGACCAACGCGACGCGTTCGGGCGGCGCGTTCATCACCCGACACAGCTCGAGCGCCGGTCCGGCGTTTGGCTTCTTGGTTGCTTCATCGAGGTAGCCCTTGGCCGATACGAAGTAGTCGTTCAACCCCAGCGCTTCGAGGATGACGACAACCATATCATGCGGCTTGTTCGACAACACCGACATGGGAAGGCCGCGCTCTCGACCGTAGTCGAGCAACTCTGCGACGCCATCGAACGGACGCGTGGTGTCGGCGCAATGCTTCTGATAATACGGTCGCGCATGTTGCTCGATGTCGGCCCAACGATCGGCAATACCCGAGTGCTTCGCAGCGCGCTGACATAGCATCGGTAGCCCTGCACCGATCCAACCGCGCACGTGTTCCTGACTGACCGTCGATAAGCCGAGTTGTTGCAATGCAAAGTTAACTGCGTTGGCGATATCACCGACGGAATCAACTAGCGTGCCGTCTAAATCGAAGATGACGGCGTCGATGAGAAAAGAATTTGATGATTGAAGCGCGTTCATGAGCGCTTTATATCATGATTTAGACAAAAGTTGCCGAATAAGAAAAATAGGTACCGTGGTCAAGTTTTTTTGTTGACAAGTTCTTGGCCTCGTCTAGACTTTTTTTCAGAAAGGAGGTGACGCTTATGGCGAAACGCAAGAAGAGCGGCACCAAGAAGAAGGCCTCCAAGAAGAAGGCCAGTCGTAAGAAGGCTACGAGGAAGAAAGCTTCGAAGAAGAAGGCTTCCAAGAAGAAAGCTTCAAAGAAGAAAGCTTCCAAAAAACGGAAGAAAACTTCAAAGAAGAAGACTTCTAAGAAGAAGTCGAAGCGCAAAGCTTCGAAGAAGAAGCGACGCTAGTAGCCAACAACTTTCGGCTTTGACGCAACTGTGCGACGAAGCCAACCAACCTTTGGTGTTTGCTAACGCAAATGCCTATCAAAAAAACGGAAGGTGCTCCTGCCACGGCGGCACCCTCCGTTTTTTTTATTTTTACAACTTTTTTTTTCGTCGGTCGGGGCTTTATTTCAGCCGTTCGACCACCATCGCCACGGCATTTCCGCCGCCAAGGCACAAAGAGGCCACGCCGTAGCGCAAGTCCTGCCGTTCCAAGGCGTTAAGTAGAGTAACCAGAATTCGCGTACCGCTGGCCCCGATCGGATGCCCCAGCGCGATTCCACCGCCATAAACGTTCACCCGCTCTTCGTTCAGCTCGAGTTGGCGCATGCAAGCCACCATTTGAGAGGCAAACGCCTCATTGATCTCGAATAGATCGATGTCGCTCAGCTTCAAGTCGGCCTTATCGACGGCTTCGCGCACCGCACCGACGGGCGCGATGAACAATTCCTTAGGCTCAACACCAAAAGTGGTGTGCGACAGGATACGGGCGCGGGGTTTCCATCCGCGCTTAGCTGCGTCTTCTTCACAGGCGATCAGCGCCATGGCGGCACCATCCGATAGCTGCGACGCATTGCCGGCAGTGACCGTGCCTTCCTTTCCAAAGGCCGGTCGCAACTTCGCCAAGTCATCCATGCTCACGTCGGCGCGAATCGTTTCGTCGGCGTTTAAGACCGTCGGGCCTTTGCGACCGGGAACTTCGATCGGCGTCACGAAATCCTTAAACATGTTCTCGCCAGCCGCCTTGGCTGCGCGATGATGACTTTGCACGGCGAAACGGTCCTGATCATCGCGACTAACGCCATACTTATCTGCGGTGTAGTCTGCCGCGCAGCCCATTGCCCAACCTTCGAACGGACACGTCAGACCGTCGTAAAGCATGCCGTCTTCGAGCGTCGCATGACCAAACTTCTCGCCAGTACGATGACGCCGCACGTAATGCGGCGCGTTGCTCATGCTTTCCATACCGCCGGTCAAAATGATGTTTGCTTCGCCCAAGCGAATGTTGTTATCCGCATTCATCGCGGCGCGCAGACCACTACCGCAAACCTGATTCACCGTTACGGCGGTAATCGTCGGCGGTAAGCCTGCCTTTAACGCGACTTGGCGCGCAGGGTTTTGACCGACGCCGGCTTGCAGTACCTGGCCAACCAACGCCCAATCAACATCACCAACGGGGCAGCCCACTTCTTCAATCAGATCCTTCGCGACCTGCGCCGCGATTTCGGGTGCGGTCAACGGGCTCAACGTTCCCAAAAATCGCCCCATCGGGCTTCGCTTGGCCCCAACTATCACGCTTCGTTTCATGGTTTTGTCTCCATCTATGCCAACACGTTGTCGTACTTTGCTGCATGTCTAACTGCGTAGCCGACGATCTGGGTGGCGGCCATGTGCCGCGGCACCAATCCCGGAGGCCTCGCGTCGTTATTATAGATTGCGACAGGGTTTACGAAAGCGGCGCACCACGCGATACCGGGCCCGGGGTTCCCAAAATCACGCCGCAGCGACGCAAAAAAGCGAGATTTGCGACGGCGACAAACTTGAAAATAGTCCGGATGGTTTGGAAGCGGTTTCGCGCACGTGGCGCAAAGACTTAGTCAGCGCTCACCATGGTCGGCTCGATGGTTGGTATCGTGTATCCGAAAGCTTCGTAATCAGCCGCATAAAAATCACAGATTCGCGCGACTAGGGCGTCATCGAGAAACGAACGCCACGCGGGAAACGGACCGCGCTCGCGCAAGCGCTGGGCCGACCAATCGGCCGCGCCATTGACGATGTCTTCTTGATAATCGAGCCGCAACGCACTGAACTCGGCAGTCGTTTGCAACCCGAGCGAATCGTTGATTCGCGTCAGATCGTCTTCAAAATTTTCGACCCGCCCCAATAGATCGACATTCGCGCGCGGAAAGCCGCTTGGCAGAAACGTATGCTGCGGTCGCCAATGCACATCCATCTCTCGCGCGGGTAGTTTGCAAACGGTCGTTGCGAATTCCCGAAAGGTGATGCCCCGTTCGTAATCAATCTCGTGAGCCAAGCCTTGTTGAACCTGTTGCACGATCTCCCGACCGGGAGATTCCGGAACGTTCCATCGAACGACGACCTTTTGCAGGTAGGCCGATACCAACCGTTGAGCGGGTTCGCGTACGAACGCCACGAAGCGATATCCGTCGCTGTTCGCCATGTCTTGCCCGCGCGACCATTTCGCCAACGCAAGGTGCGGTCGATCCGACGCGTCGTCAGGTAGATCAGCAGCACCTAACGTCGAAATGAACCACTGCTTAAGACTGCTCGATGCGACTTTGGGAATCGGGCACAAGACGAACCGATGCCGATGGTTCACGAGGTACTCGGACTGGGGCCATCGATGATCGGTCACGCGTTTGCTTCCGATAGCATGGGCGACGTCGCTCGTACTCTTTCACCGCTAGAACGCAGCGCTTCCAACATCCACGTCAACGTCTTGTTCATCAGAGCGTCGTAGCTGAAGTACTTTAAGACGGGTATTCGCATCGATTCAACGACGGTTCTGCGGCGGTCGGGTTCGGTCATGAACCATTCGAGCCGCTCGACAAACTCGGCCTGGCTACCGAAGGTCACTTCATTCACTTCCGGCCACAGTTGATCGGGTGCCTTTTCTTCACAGGCCAGCGCGATGCGATTGAGTCGCGCCCAATTGCGTTCATTCAGTTGCAGCGGTTCGCTCGGGTCAGTGCCCTTGTCGCGACAAATGTGTCGATAGATCGCGCCCCAGGGCTGCGGCATATCCGTTCCGAGAAATTCCGCCGGCGGAGTAAGCCCGTTTTCGTGTACGTGGTTCACCACAGCCCGCGCTAAACCGCTCGCGCTGTCGGCGGCATGTCGTCGCAACAGAAAAAAGCCCCCCGCCGCCAAGCCGTCAAGCACGCGTTGATGCAATGCATGGTTACAACCGGCGTGAAGATTGACCTTGGCCCGACGGAACGCCGCGCCGAGCGCCGGTCCGTGCGGGATTTCTCCTTTCGCAAATCTAGCGAACTCGGGATGTTGCTCCCAGCCGCGACCGTACACGTGAAATCGAGCACCTGCCGCATCAGCCCACGTTGCCGCCCAACGCATCGTTTGCTGTCTGATCAACCGCTCGGTTAACGGCCGCGCGAATTCGGCAATCAAGGTTGAGCCGATGTCGTCGCGCAAAGTGATGCCCGTCTGCTGAGCGACTGTGGCAAGCAACTGTTGGAAGTTGATGGCACCGTTGAGTAAGCCCGCGTCAAAGCGTCGGGTCAGCTCCGCCGCAATGTTGGTGACGTAGCTGCGCGTGGCATCGTTATCGCAGGCGTTCAATCGCGACTGTGTGAAGGCTTCCGGCGTTTCGGACGCGTGGCTGGCAAATGCGACTTCGCAATCGTAACGCTCGGGGTTTTCCAATTCGCTTTCGTCGGTCAGCAGTGCGACATCCGTCGCCATGTTGCAGCTATAAAATCGCTCGGCCGCATAACCGAATTGCTCGGTCAGCTCGCGTTTGCTATGCCCCATTAAAAAGTCGAGTTCACCGAGCGCGAGGCCGGCGCTGCGATCGAAGAGCCAGGGCAAGCGATCCTGTACCCAACTTAAAACGGGGATATTTTCGATCGCCCAAACGGCCTGGGTCGCGCGCGTGTGATCGATTAGCAGCAACAGATCGGGGTCGTATTCGACGAAGCTCTTCAGCACCTCGGTCGGCGCGACATAGCTATGATCGTCGGGCTCGATGAACAAACGCGTTTGGCAACCGGCAAATTCCAAGGCGCGGAGCGCATCGCGCGTGGCATATTTCAAGACCGTCGTAAAGCGACTGGTAACGGCGAGCACGCGTAAAGGTGGACCGTTACCTCGCAAAGCTTGTTGAAACCGCTGGACCCAATAGCGTCGGTCGCGATTTTCGTACTTTGCTTCCGCCGCCGCGCGGTTGTCTTTTACGCGCGCTTCGTTCTCGGCTTTGAGTTGCGTTACGCGGGCCTGAGCACCGCCGTCTTGTGGTAGCGGCTGCCAACTGGGCGGTCGGATCACCGAACTCGGGATGGGTGCCGAAGGTCGCGCGGCGATTGCTTCATCGAGTTGGGCGTAGGCTGATTCGCCGCCGCAGAAGACGACGCGTTCTTCGTCAAGCACTTGTGACCAATCGCCGAGCGCCATCGCCAACACCCACGCATCCAAATTCGATTCGACGACGAAGATGTATGGCGATGAGGTATGCACCGTGTGGCGCGTGGCGTTGACGTACAACGGTACGTGCTGCCCCAGTGCGAGCCCTTCGATAATGATCGGCGTGATAACGCGGTTTTCGACCGTGCGGCGAATCAACTCGTGCGTTTCGTCCGGCGCGTGTAACCCGAAGCAAGGTCGCCATCGTTGTTCGTGGCAGTCGAAAATTTCGAATTGACCGGCACGGGTGACGTGTAGCTCGTATCGGTTAACGACGTCTTGCCAAACGTCTGCGAGCGGTTGTGCCCAACTTACGCGCTGCGATAACAACGCATGGTTTGAGCGGAACCTCGTTTCGTAATGTGTAAGTTCGGCGCGGCCGTTGTTTTGGGGATGCGACAGTTGCTGCAAGAGCTGTTGGAAGTCGGGCTGGGCCTGAATCGCGGCGTCGAAGCCGAGCGCCGTCGTGTGGGCGCGCTGCAAAAGGCCGAACTCGGTCAACGTGCGAACGAGCGCGAGCCGCACTTCGGCGTCAGCCGGTTCGGCTACCAAATAGGTGGTCGCGAACTCGACGAATTCGGGTTGTCGCCCTTCGGCGAATAGCTGCAAAATCTGGTCGCGGGTCGGCCCGGTCATGGGTGCCTCATCTCGGTGTGTCGCATCGGTTGGGTCGCGTGAATGGCGATTTGTGCGGGCTTTCAATGACATTATCGGGCTCCGTCGCGCCGACCCTTGAGACTCGCATCTATAAGACCGATAACAGAGTATGACGGTGCCACCCGCGCCTGCGCCGATTTTGCGCCCAAAGATTGGAACCCGACGTGCCCTATCGCATCGCCATCTCACTGCCCCACGGTCGCACCATCGGTGGCGTGACGTCGTGGGCGATGCGGGTCGCGCAGTGGGCCGCCGACCGCAAGCAGCCGGTGACGTTGTTTTTCCACCAACCACTCGCCGGTCATCGCGTGATCGACGTTCCGGAAGCGCTTCAGCGGCATCCGCAGGTCACTGTGGTTGAGTTGCCTGCGATTGATGACGACTTCGAGGTGTGCGTCGAAGCTTACGCCGCGAATCTTCCGATGGTGTTGCTGCCAAACTTTAACGATGCGTCTTACCGTCTCGCCGCCGAGTTGGTGCGGCGACATGGCGATGACGTGCGCGTGCTCGGTGTCTGCCACGGCGATAATCCGCAGGATTATGACTACCTCACGCGCTTTGAGCCGTTCGTCAGCCAATACCTTGGAGTTAGCCAACGCTGCGCGCAGGTGCTTACAGACAGGCTGCCCGCGCGGTTGGCGGACATCACATCATTAGCACATGGCGTGGAAGTACCGCCGCCGGTCGAACGCGAAACACTCGAAGATCGACCGTTACGCTTGCTCTATGCCGGTCGTATCGAACAAGGCATCAAACGCATCACGGATGTGCTGGCGATTGCGTGGTTACTCGCGGATCGTGGCGTCGCGTTCGAGATGGTATTGGTCGGGGACGGACCGCACGTGTCGATGGTTGACCATCTGGTCGAATCGCTGGAGCCAAAGCTGAATCGTCGCGGCGGATCGATCCGGCGGATCGACGCTGTCGAACCGTCGGAGATGAACGAGTGGTATGCATGGGCCGATGTGTTTCTGCTCGCGTCGCGATTGGAAGGCATGAATGTGGCCATGCTCGAAGCGATGGCTCACGGTTGTGTGCCCGTCGTGTCGGACGTTGCCAGCGGCACGCGCGAAGTGATTGCGGATGGCGAGAACGGATACGTGTTTCCGATCGGCGATGTGACGGCGGCGACGGACCGACTGGTATCGTTTAACAATCAAACCACGCATTCTACGTCAATGGCCGCTGCCGCACGGGCAACAATCGAGACGAGCTTCTCGCACGTACGTTACATCGAACGGTTCTTGAAGTTGGTGGACCGTATTTGGAATGCGCCGCCGCGCGAAGCAATCGGGGAAATACCCTCGTCAAATGCTGCTGACGCCGAAGAAACCGGTGCGGTGCTTTCTAAGCACGACGTGCGTTACCGAACTTTGCTCGATCTGATCGCGGCACGGTCGGACCTTCAAAATCTCGTCATCTACGGCCTCGGCGTTAACGGTCTTACGTTGCTCGATCTGATGCGACTCGACGAGCGATTGGCGCGATATCGATTGTTCATCGCGGACGATCGCGCCAACGCCGCGATATTCAAGGTCGTCGGCATGCCACGCGTCTTTCCGGTTGCGTGGCCGAATCTGACGCACAATACGCTGGTAATCGTGACGCCCAACGACGGTACGCCGATCGTCAATCGGCTAGTCGGGCGCGGTGCGCAGCCGGGCGTACATGTTGTTTCGTTGGGCGATTTGAAGAAACTCGCGAATCATGCCCAATCGAACGCGGAGGTGGCCACTACGTGAACGATTGGACGCTAGCATTTTGCTTACCGCACGGTTTGGTGCCGAACGGTATGACGACGTGGGCACTGAACACCGCGTCGCACTTGGCGCGTCGTGGCTGGCGTGTGCAGGTGCTCGCTCATGAGGCGAACGCGGAATACCTGTCGTTGAATGTGGACGAGGTCGCACGCGCCTATGACGTCGATATTCAAACGCTGCCTGCTATTGATGATGCGGCGCAGTGGCAGGCCTTGCAGCAAGCGTACGCCCGCGTTTTGCCGGCAGTGTTCTTTCCCAGCACCGTCGAACACAGTTACGAGCACGTCGCGGCGCTATCGCTGCATCGACTTCACGATGTTCGCTGCGTCGGTTGGAATCATCTCAACCACGCGTACGAATATGAAATGCTCCAACATTTCCTGCCCGTTTGCGGTGCGCTGATCAGCAACACGGCAGACGGTTTTCGACGCCTATTCGAAAACGGTGCGGAACGTGGGATCGACGTACTTCAGACGCACCATCTGCCGTGCCCGCTATCGATGGATTCAAATGACGCGTCGGCAAGGCATGACGGAGCGGATCGCGGTCCGCTGCGAATTGCATACGCCGGTCGCTTTGAAGACACGGCCAAGCGCGTAAGCGACTTGTTCACTATCGCGGAGGAATTGGCGCGGCGCGACTGCAACTTCATTCTTGCGTTGTTGGGTAGCGGGCCATTGCATTCGAAGCTGAAACAGAGGGCCGATGACCTAAACGCAAGCGCGAAAAAGCGCGTGATTGAGATTCGCGAACCCTTGCCGCCGCATGAGATGAGTTCGTTCTGGCGTTCGCAAGACGCATTGCTGCTGGCATCGGCCTACGAGGGCCAAAGCATGCAGTTGATGGAAGCGATGCGGCATGGATGCGTGCCGGTGCTTTCGCGCGGTGCCGCTGCCGGTGTCGATCTGGCACGCGATAATGAGACGGCATTGTTGTTTGACGTTGGCAAGATCGACCAAGCTGCGGACCGTTTACAGCATCTCGCGCAACGTTCGAATGACCGAATAGCGTTTGCGGACCGCGCACAGGCTGCGGCGATGACGGCCTTCGATCCGGCACTCACGTTGGATCAACTCGAAGCAATTTTGCGAAACGTCATCCAACGCCCCTCCATTCATTGGCCCATCGACCTTCCAATTTCGATGCGTGCTGCCGCTGCCAGCAATGCCGACGACGAAAATGCAATTCGACGATTTCAGGCAACCGTGGAAAAAGCCAAGCAGAGCGGATATGAACGCGTCGCCATTTATGGCGCGGGGCGACACACACGGGCGCTGGCTCCGGCATTGGCGGAATGCCCGCTCGACATCCGATGCATCATTGACGACGACGCCACGCTGCATGGCACGCGACTTTGGGGATGGCCGATCGTCGGACGCGCCGCGGCGGTCGATCACAACATCGACGCGGTGATATTGAGTTCGAAGATGAACGAAGCGTATTTGCTGACGCATCTGCCGTACTTTGAATCGCACGGCATCAACGTGTTCGCGTTATACACAGACGACGCAATCAGCGAAAAAGCTGTCGGCGAGTTAGCCACGCCGCCAGTGACCACTCATAAAACCTGCCACACGAAGGAAGGCGCCGCGTTATGACTTCGCCCGATGTGTATCTCATCACCATCGACTGCTTACGGCCCGACTATGTAGGCGCGTTCAATCGTTTGACGCGGATGACGCCGACGATCGATGGGCTCATGGCGCGTGGCACGATCTTTTCGCAGTGCGTGAGCCATGCACCGTTCACAACGCCGTCGATTGCAAGCTTGATGACAGGCCATTACCCGCCGGATACAGGAGTTCGGCTGCTATTGGGGCAATTGTGTAATGAATCGTTGCCGACGATGGCGCAGCTTGCCCAACAAGCTGGCTACACAACGGCCGGGTTTCCGTCGGCATTTATTCTCAACAGCGATACCGGCCTGCAACGCGGCTTCGATGTATATCGCGATATCGACGACGGCGTTTCGTCGACGCGCGGTGGCTGTTGGCAACCGTGCGCGCCGATACACGACGCGTTCGAGCATTTTCTAACCGACGCCGGGCGCGATCCGGTGTTTTGCTGGCTGCATTACTTTGACCTGCACGATTATCACCTCGACCAAAGCCTGCCACATGCCGCGTCGTACGCGCACGATGTATATGAGAAGGTCGATCAACAGTGTATGCGCGGCCTGCTGTCGATCATCGAGCGTCATCGGTCGGTCGATAACGCCGCGTTTGTCATCACGGCCGACCATGGGGAATGCCTGTACCAACACGGCCAGCGTGGGCACGGTTGGCACGTATACGACAGCGTGATACGCGTGCCGCTTGCGATTTCCTGGCCGGGCAAGGTGGCGGAAAAAAGTGCGAATCATCATCTCGCGCGACATATCGATTTGCTACCGACGCTGGCGAAGCTCTGGGACGTTGAATTGCCGACTGCAATGCCGGGCGTTGATCTGTTTGAACATACGGATCGCTCCGACATCGTTAGTTACGCCGAAGCATCGCCGCGGCAATTGTTTGAGGGCGACGCGACTGCTCGCAAGGCATTTGCGGGGCCGGAAATGCAAAGCGTTCGCAACGAACGATACAAATACATCCGCCATGAGGACGGTCGCACCGAGTTGTACGACATAATGCTCGATCCGCACGAGCATCACGATCGATCTTCAATGCGGCCGGACGCGTTGGCGGCCATGGCGATGCGACTCGACGCATTGTTGGCGTCAACCGGCAATGCGAGCCGCACGCGGTCGATGGAAACCGAACACGAATCCTCCGCCGTGCGCGAGCGATTGCATGCGTTGGGATACATTCATGAATAACCATGACCGGGAAATGCACCGCCAGATGGATGCAACGCGACCAACGTTTGTGCCCAAGTACGAGCGCATTATGCTCGGCTTTTGTCGTTGCCCGAATACGGCAGGCACGATGGCAACGCTGGCGAAGACGTTAACGCAGACGGGTATTTCAACGACGCTGCTGAGTAACGACGTCGGCGCGCGAAGCGTAGAATGCGATGCGTCCGATGTCGTCATTCGCCCCGATGCACGCGAGCTTGCAAGCGATTTGGATACGATTCGACCTCAGCTAGCCATCCTTTGGAGCGGCGCTACGCAAATCGATATGGAAGTATGCCGAATGGCCGGCGAACGAAACATATCTGTGCGATTCGTCGAACTCGGTTGGTTCCCGCAATCAAAGACCGTTTACTTTGACTACGAAGGCACCAACGCGCGCAGCTCGATTCGCAAGCTCGATCTCGCCCAACGGCCGGTCGATCCGCGTCTCGACGAGTGGATACGCAACTATCGCGCCGAACGCGCCGCGCCACGCCCCGAAATCGATGGCGAATATATCTTCGTGCCGCTGCAAGACATTCGCGACGTAAACATTTCCTTAGCATCGCCCTATCAGAGCATGGACGCCTTCGTCTCGGCGCTCGCCACGCGCTTTCCGGATAAACACTTTGTTGTGCGACCGCACCCGCACTTTTCCGACGTCTGGCTAACGCCTCACGCGAATGTCAGCGTCCGCCGCGATTTGAGTATTCACCCGTGGTTGCAACACGCATCTGCTGTGGTTGGGATCAACTCGACTGCCCTGCTCGAAGCACTCTGTGCGGGCAAGCCCACGCACAGCGTCGGCGTCGGCATCTCGACGGGGCTCGACGTGATGTACGAATTCGACGGTGCGGATTCGATGACGCTGCATGATGACATCGATGAAGATCGTGCCGAACGCACGCGACGCTTCTTAAGCGAGCTAATCTTCACCCGCCAAACGCAAACCGCGGACCTCGCAAATCCTGACATGCTGCCGAGCATCTACGGCCTTTCGGATCTTTTCGAGCCGCAATCAACCACCGAGTCGCATTCTCAGTGCCGTCCGGCACTTAGCACCTAATTCAAACGCGCGTCCGGCCTTCAGTTACAGCCCCCAGCGGTCGATTTTGATATCAGGACCGAATAACCAAAGGGGCTGTTATGGCGCGCACCAAGTCGCGAAAGAAATCTGCACGCGCAAAATCTGCCGACCTGAGCCGGCAATCGTCGAGTCGAACTGACGCAGCGCAATCGCAAACGGACGATGCGTCGACGATAAACGGCGACGCGACAGCGCATTCGCTTGCGAAATACACATCCCCGCGCCAAACGTGGCTACTTATCGCGTTGTTAGTCGTCGGTGGCACGCTGGCCTACAGCAACAGCTTCGATGGCGTGATGCTGCTCGACGACATCATTCGCATCAAAAACAATCCCAGTGTGCACGAGCCCGTCATGAGCGGTGCGTGGCTGGGTGATCGACTGAAGCGTCCATTGGTGAGCTTGAGCGTTGCGTTGAACTATCAACTTGGCGGCAGCAATCCGCTTGGCTATCACATCTTCAACTTACTGGTTCACTTGGCGGCGGGCTTAACACTGTTCGGCATCGTGCGACGCGTGTTATTGCTGCCGCGCTGGGCGCATTACTTCGCTTCTGCGGCCGCGCCGTTGGCATTCCTTGTTGCACTCTTCTGGACGCTGCATCCGCTTCAAACCGCAAGCGTGACGTACATCATCCAACGATGCGAATCGATGATGGGCATGTTTTACTTGCTCACGATCTATCTCGTGTTGCGCGGTGTAACGGGTGATCGATCGAAACTTTGGTATGCACTCGCCATTTTCGCATGCTTAGGTGGCATGCTGTCGAAGGCCGTTATGTGCACCGCCCCACTGATGGTTTTGCTATTCGATCGCGTCTTCCTGGCGGCGAACTTTCGCGAGATCGCCAAGCGGCGCTGGGCGCTCTATGCCGGGTTGGCCTGCACGCTGCTGTTCATGGCCGACGGCGGCTTCTTGCCCAACATGATCAACGCCGTCAACAAACTGCCGACGACTGCCGCCGCACCGCCGAAAGGGCTGGGCGGCATTCCGCCGATGATGTACGCCGCGACGCAGCCGGGCGTTATTTTGCATTACTTGAAACTGACGGTGTTCCCGGTCGGGCTGTGTTTCGATTATTGGTGGCCCGTAGCGACGACTGCCAGTCGTATCGTGCCGCAGGCGCTCGGCATCTTGCTACTGGTCGGCACAGCGGTGTACGCGTTGAAACGACGACCGGCGTTGGGCTTTTGCGGATTGTGGTTCTTCTTGATATTGGCTCCTACGTCCAGCATTCGTCCGCTCAATAGTGTCGCGTTTGAACATCGCATGTATCTCTCGTTAGCCGGTTTGGTCGCACTATTCGTGGTCGGCGGCTATTACCTGCTGCAACGATCGGCACAAACTAAGCCCGAAGGCACACGTTGGCTAATGCAACGAGGTGGTTTCGCGGCAGCCCTGCTCGTGGCGGTCGGCTTGGGAGCACTCACGTTTCAGCGAAACGCGCTTTACCACAGTGAACTCGCCATGTGGCAGGATGTTGTGGATAAGGCGCCACACAATCCGCGCGTACGTAGCAATCTCTCTTTGGCGTTGGCACGCACCGGCGAATTCGATGAGGCCATCGACCATCTCGAACACGCCCTCAAGCTCTGGCCCGACTACGGTGAAGCGCACAACAACATGGCGATGTGTTTGCTGCGAAAGAACAAGCCCGCCGAGGCATTGCATCACGCTGACGAAGCATTGAAAGTTTGGAGCGACAACCCCGACGCACACGTAAACAAGGCTGGAGCGCTGGCCGATCTGGGGCGACCGACTGAAGCGATCCCCCATTATCAACGCGTTCTCGAACTCAAGCCCGACTATCACAGCATTTATAGCGACCTCGGCGCTGCGTATGCTCAGGCCGGCGATTTGAACAAAGCAATCGAACACTACGAAATCGCATTGGAGCGCAACGAGCGCGACCATATGGCGATCAACAATCTCGGTGGCGCCTATTTTGAGATGGGGCGCATGGACGATGCGATTGCGAAGTTCCGCGAAGCATTGGAAATCGAGAACGAATACGCCGACGCCCATCACAACTTGGGGCTCGCACTCAAAAAAGAGGGCGATCTCAATACCGCAATCGGTCACTATCGAGAAGCGATTCGGATCAACCCCGACTATGCCGATGCGTATAACAATCTGGGGAGTGCCCTGCTCGCGCGCCACGAAGCCGAAGCGGCCGTCGAGTCGTTTCGCAAGGCGATGGAGTTAAAGCCGAATTTCGACATCGCTCGCACCAATCTTGGCCATGCCAGCTATTTCTATGGGGTGCAACTCGAAGAGCAACAACGCTTCGACGAAGCGAAAGAAAGCTATCAGTTGGTGTTGAACATTATTCCCAATCACAAACACGCCCGGGCGCGACTCAACAAATTGACGGCACAGGAACAAGTTGCGGTGATTGATGAGGAATAAGACAGCTGGCAAGGTCTGAATCGATTAACCACTGGCATTGGTTTCGCCAAACATGCTAAGTAAACTGGCTTGCTCTTTGGGATTTGTCGAAATCGAGAGATAATTACGCTGCGACGGGGTCGTATTAAGAAGATACGCCAAAGGCGTTACGCCGATTAGCCCCGGGTTGCCGCAACAGCGGCTACCCGGGGTAAACGTAGTCGTCACGAAGATCAACCCCAACGGGGTTGCGGCATTTCCCGACCGCGACCGAGCAATGCCGCAACTCTTTCAGAGTTGAATGCGTTTATCAACATCTCAACCCAGGGTAGCCGCTTCGCGTCAACCCTGGGCTAATGGGTATAACGCCTTCGGCGTAAAGATTGAAAACAATCAAAAGACAATGATCAATAGCGCATGCTAATTGGTTAAACCGCGTCAAGTTCGTCGCACAGTATCAAATAATGCTCTAAATCACCCGATCACAAAAATCGCCAAATCACCAAATCTCACGCGTCAAACAATACATCCTGCATCGAATACAACCCCGCCTCTTTGCCTGCCAGCCATTTCGCCGCGCGCAATGCGCCGGCGGCAAACGTGTCGCGCGAATGGGCGCTATGCCCGAGCGTGAGCGTTTCACCGAGATTACCGAAATAGACCGTATGATCGCCGACTGTATCTCCCACGCGTAGCGCGTGCATGCCGATCTCGCCCGCCGGTCGCGGACCGACTTGCCCGGCGCGACCGTGGACGACTGTCGCATCAGGACCGTCGTGCACTGTTCGGCCCTCGACGACGGCATCGCGCAGGGCGATCGCCGTTCCGCTGGGGGCGTCGACTTTGAATCGGTGGTGCGTCTCGCTGATTTCGACGTCAAAACTCGCATCGAGCGTGGCCGCCATCATTTTCACGGCGCGGAGCAAGACGTTTACGCCGACGCTCATGTTCGCGGCGCGGACGATCGGGATTTCGCGCGCCGCCGATTCGATGCGCTCGATTTGATCGACTTCAAGCCCGGTCGTTCCGGTCACCAGCTTGCGACCCGTTTCAAGACACGCGTCTAAATAATTCATCGTGCCGGTAGGTGTGGAGAAATCGACCAGCACATCCCAATCGCCATCGGTTGACGTGCTGACTGGCACGTTGATGGTGCCGACGCCCGAGAGCAGGCCGGCATCTTCGCCGATGTGTTTGCTGTCGGCGTGTTCGAGGGCGGCAGCGACTTGAAGATTCTCGTCTTCGTGTGCAAGGGCGATGATGCGTCGCCCCATGCGACCGGCAGCGCCGCTGATGGCGAGTTTGATTGGCATGCTTCCTCCTTGATGGTTTGCCGTTGCGGCGTGCTTGGACATCTATGTCCCCCAGCCCTAAAAGGGCTGGGGCACCCGCGGCTGGGGCACCCGCGCTCAAACGATCTATTCTTTCAGACATTCAATCGCGATCATTAACAACCAAACGACGTTAACGTTTACCGCTTCGCGACGCCGACCGCACTTTTCACTAAACGACTGGATGCCATCCGAAATCAATCCAGCAACGCCGCCCAATCAAGCGCCTTCTATCGCCGTGCAAATCGCATTCAAATCATCCGGCACGCGTACCGGCGCGTTTGCGCCGCGTCGTTGCTGCGCCGCAATCTCGGCGGCCTTGCCGCTATCGACGGGTTTATCTTGCGCCGCGCTCATGTGATAGCCGACCGTCACGTCCGGGTCTTTCAATTGATGGCCAGTCAGAATACAAACCACGCGCTCGTCTTTGCCAATCGTTCCGTTTTCGATCAGCTTACGCAGCCCAGCCAGCGACGCACCACTGGCCGGTTCGCAACCGTAGCCGCAACGACCGATGCGCGCCTTCTCGTCGAGAATCTCTTCGTCGCTCACGTCGCATACAACGCCGTTCGTCACATCGAGCGCCCGCAGCGCCTTCGGCAGGTTGACGGGGCGACCAATTTCAATCGCCGTCGCCACAGTGTTGGCCCGTTGGTTGCGCTCGGCCATATCGCGATAAAACTCGGCAGCCAGCGTGTCATCCCAACCGCCGTTGTTCCAGCACAGCCCCTTATCGTTGACCAGTGATTGCAGCGTATTGGCACCGGCGGCGTTAATGATGGCCAGCCGCGGTACGCGTGGGATCAATCCGAGTTGATGCAACTCCATAAATGCTTTGCCGAAAGCGCTGGAGTTACCGAGATTTCCGCCCGGACAAATGATCCAATCGGGCGGATCCCAACCGAGGCCTTCCAACACGCGATACATAATTGCCTTTTGGCCTTCGAGCCGAAACGGATTGACCGAGTTCATTAGATACAAACCCAGCCGATCCGCCGCCTCGCGAATGCGTGCCAAACAGGCATCGAAATCACCGTCGATCTGCAACGTTAGCGCGCCGTAGTCCAACGCTTGCGAAAGTTTGCCATAGGCAATCTTGCCGGCGCCGATGAAGACGATGCCTTGCATGGGCACGCCATCATTGGTGCGCGTGAGCGACGCATAAAGCGCCAGCGACGCGCTGGTATTGCCAGTCGAAGCACAGCCCACGCGTCGCTTACCCAGCATCCGCGCCATCGTAAACGCCGCCGTCATGCCGTTGTCTTTGAAGCTGCCCGAGGGGTTCATACCTTCGTATTGCAGATGCAGATGACCGTCAGCCATCGGCAAGTCGAGCCGTTTCACATCGACCTGTTGCAGCAGTGTTTGCCCCTCGCCGATCGTGACCATTTGGTCGATCGGTGCGAACGGCAGCAGCTCTCGAAAACGCCACACGCCGGAGAAATCCAGCGGTTCGTCACGCGTAGCCCAGCGTTCGGCGAAAAATTGCAGGCTGCCGGGGACGATCAGCCGTTCCCAATCGTAGGCCACGTCGAGCAGTGCCCCGCAAGAATCACAGGCATAGCGCGGCTCAGTTAGGCCATACGTCGCGCCGCAGCCGCTGCGGATGCATTTTAAATAGGCGGTTTCAGGCATGCCCCGTATGGTACGTCAAAACTGGAGCGTGTCAGTAAGTTCGTCTTGCTCTTCGCCATCTCCCACATATTGCCCCTCCCCGCTCGCGCATTAGAATGCCGCCAACAGCAGAAATACCCCTCGGAGGCTCAGCCGAACTGGCCATCGACCTCCGTCAATTGAATTTGGAACCGCCGCCATGAGCATTCTCGTTAATAAAGACACCCGCGTTATCACCCACGGCATCACCGGCAAGGCCGGCAGCTTTCACACGACGCAGTGCATTGAATATGGCACAACGTTCGTCGGCGGTGTGGTGCCCAAAAAAGGCGGCCAAAAGAGCGAACACGGTTTGCCCGTTTTCAATACGGCCCAAGAGGCCGTTAAAGAAACCGGCGCCAACTGTTCGTTGGTGTTCGTGCCCGCCCCATTTGCCGCGAGCAGCATCATGGAAGCGGCCGACGCAGGCGTGAAGCTGATTATTCTGATCACCGAAGGTGTGCCCACGCTCGATATGGTCAAGGCCAAAAAGCACATCGAAGACAAGGGCTGCAAGCTGATCGGCGGCAACTGTCCCGGCGTGATCACGCCGGGCGAAGCCAAGATCGGCATCATGCCGGGCTACATTCATACCCCCGCCGAAAGTGGCAAGAAGTCGGTCGGCATCATTTCGCGCAGCGGTACGCTGACCTATGAAGCCGTCTGGCAGTGCAGCAGCCGCAACATCGCCCAAAGCACCTGCGTCGGCATTGGCGGTGACCCGGTCAAGGGCCTGAACTACATCGAGTTGCTGGAGATGTTCCAGAGTGACGCACAGACCGACGCGATTATTTTGATCGGTGAGATCGGCGGCAACGACGAAGAAAACGCGGCGGCATACATCAAGGAAAACGTCACCAAGCCGGTCATTTCCTTCATTGCCGGCCGCACCGCCCCTCCCGGAAAGCGCATGGGCCACGCCGGCGCGATTATTTCGGGTGGCGAAGGCACTGCCGAGAGCAAGATCGCCGCGCTAAAGGCGGCGGGGATTCACGTAGCCGAATCACCGGCGGATATTGGTGCGAAGACGGCGGAGGCGCTGGGGGTCTAGGTGAGGCATGGGCCTTTTGGGTTTGAGTTCTAACCCCTCCTAGTCCGCGAGCAGCGACCAGAAACCGCCGATTAATTGACAGTCCTGATCAGGAAGGTGATTCGACAACTCCATCAAATCGCGGCATCTCAAGTAAAAGTCATCGCCCCATCAATTAACCGCGCCGGTGATTGGTACAAAAATCTCGGCGTTCCTTGGCGGAATGAAATTCACAGAATTCTCAAGCGGTTTGAACTATCCGATACGCGCCCGTTCCCAAGGGCAAACTGAGCAGAATTTCGCATATCTTCGGCATTTGGAAATCTACCGAAACTAACACCCCGTCAGTGAAAAAAGGTTTTAGATCCCGATTTTCGAGGGTTGCCAGGGGAAGTTCGGATCAAATATCTCCACCCCGGAAATGGACCGAGAACGCTATATTTCCGACGAAATGCGGCTAGAATAGCGGAAGTGAGTCGCATTTTTCGGTCCGGCGTGTCAAACTCGACAGCATCGGAGCGAAAGATCGGTATAATAATGTCGCTGGTTAAAGTGGGACCAGCCTAATTCGCCTCCGCGAGGCCATGGGCTTCGCTTCGGCAGTGGGGTAATTCATTGAACTCGAAGAACAAGGTGATCTTGGCAGTTGTCCTATTTGTGATAGCTGGCGGCGTGGCCGTCTATAATGTGACATCGGGCAATGCGACCGCACTAGATGAAGAGGGTCGAGAGCTACCAGAAGATGCGCGGATGATCGACGTCGTTTGCGTCGGGAATGGCGCACCTGCCCAGCTGCCGCCCGATCAGGTCAAGATGGAATCGTTTACGCCGCGCACCGGTCGAACGCGTGCCGGCGGAAGTGCCGATCTTGTTCCGCCAACGCAATACGATTGTCCGGATTGCCCCGGCGGCAAAGCCGTTTTGGCAATTGCGTGTCCGAAATGTGAAAAATTCGTAGCCAGAAAAAAGATGGATGGCTCGCCGGGCGAATGCCCGAATTGTGGGATAAAAGTGGGTTCCTAGTGCCGAAACGTTCGGTCCTAGAGTAAGGAGTACTTATGATTGGAAATAAACGACGGTCAGCCTTTACGCTGATCGAACTCTTGGTCGTGATCGCGATTATCGCATTGTTGATTTCTATTTTGTTGCCGGCCCTATCGCTGGCCAAAGAAGAAGCCAACGTTGCGTATTGTTTGTCGAACCTTCGTTCGATTAACCAGACGACATCGCTGTACATCGACGATCAGGGTGGCAAGCTGGACATGCCTTGGCACATGAGCTTCAACATCCGATTCAACAATCAGCAACGAAGCGCCACATGGGTGTCGGAATACATCTACGGCGGATGGCAACATCCGAAAGAGAACGAGATGTTCCCGAATTCCGATACGTACTCCTATCCCAAAGAAATTCGCCCATACAACAAGTTCATCGCCCCCGGTGGCGACTCGAATACGACGCCCGGCGACCCGACTGGTAAGGAACGCATCGATGTCTTCACCTGTCCCAGCGACAAGTGGAGCCTGACTGGTACCGTGGGGAGCGGTGGTGGAAATGTAGACCTCGACGACCCCAATCCGTCATGGGAAGTGAACGGTAACAGCTATGCACTTAGCTGGTATTGGGCATTTGGCCCCCCCATCAACGACGGCGTTGACTTCGGCGACATCGACGAAACGACGCGTCAGGGTGCCGAAGTATTGGCTCGCAAGATCGGTGGTAACGCATCGACATTCCCGATCTTTGCCGAAGCGTCGATCAACCCGTTGATGTATGAAGCCCTTCCGCCTGAAGGTCCGGGCACCAGCATCTATCAGAATCTATTTATTGGTTGGCACCGCAAGTTGTCGCGTTACTCGCTGGGCTTCTTCGACGGCCACGCCGAATACCGATTCGTCGATACGCGGTTCATTCGCGGCGTCGGTTATAACTTCTGGCCCGAGCCGAATACGCGGCTCACGAACTAAACCTATCATCACGAAAAATTCGCCTTAATAAAAACACCCGTCATGATATCGATCGTGACGGGTGTTTTTTTGTCAATACTGGTTGTAGTTCGCCGCTTTACGGAGCATGCACCGGCGCGCGTCGAGAACGAACCGGCCCCGTGTTTTCGTCAAGCTCTTTGAGTCGCTCTTGGAAGTATTCGACGGTTTGAGTGATCCCGTCTTCGAGGGAGATCTTCGGTGCGTAGCCTAGCAGGTTGCGTGCCTTGGAAAGATCGGGCCGTCGGCGAACCGGATCGTCTTGCGGAAGCGGCTTGTGTACGACTTCCAAACTTGAGCCGACCGCCGATTCAATCGCCTTGATCAGTTCAAGCATCGTGATTTCGCGGTCGTTGCCTAAATTGATCGGCCCGGTTTGATCACCGTTCATCAATCGACACAATCCATCCACCAGATCGGTAACGAAACAGAAGCTGCGCGTCTGCTGTCCTTCACCATATACCGTCAGCGCTTCGCCGCGCAGCGCCTGACAGATGAAGTTGCTCATCACGCGACCATCATCGATGGCCATATTGGGGCCATAGGTATTGAAAATGCGCGCCACGCGAATCTTCAAGTCGTGTTGACGGTGGTAATCAAACATGAGCGTTTCGGCGACGCGTTTGCCTTCGTCATAGCAACTGCGGATGCCGATCGGGTTGACGTTACCCCAATATTCTTCAACCTGCGGGTGCACTTGCGGATCGCCGTACACTTCCGATGTGCTGGCGAGCAGTATTTTGGCGTCTACGCGTTTGGCCAATCCCAGCATGTGATAGGTGCCCATCACGTTGGTCTTGATGGTCTTCACCGGGTTGTATTGGTAATGGACCGGACTGGCCGGGCACGCCAAGTGGTAGATTTCGTCCACTTCGATCGTGATCGGCTCGGTCACGTCGTGGCGGATGAACTCGAATCGCCCACTGAGCAACATTTCGCGATAGGCATCGCCGAAATTGCGCAAGTCACCGGTGAAGCAGTTGTCTACACAGATAACGTGATGGCCCTCACGATAGAGCCGCTGGCACAGATTCGAACCGATAAAGCCGGCACCGCCGGTAACGAGAATGCTCTTAGGTCGCATTTGACGTTGTTCCCTTCGTCCAAAGGATTGCGTAGGCACAGATATTATACGACGAACACCTGCTGAGTGGGTAACATTGGATTCACCCAATTCGGCTGACGACCGCACATCCTTCTTCATCGGATCGATCGCCAGCCTGCTTGTGTGACCGATCGGCGGGAGTCGCGCCTCGTGCATTCGGCCGTATCGACCTCTTCGGGACTCCTACACTATTCGTGTCGATTCCCCGCCGTGCCTGGTATTCGGACGAACTGACGCTGCGGTCGCAATCGCCCCATAACGCCATCGATGTAAAGGGGCGCTCGTTATAAACGACGTTTAGCACATGGGAGAAAGCACACGGTTTTCTGGGACCGTGCCGGAACTTGGGGTAACTCAGCCCTTTAAGCCGTCCTCTAGTAGCTGCATCGATCAAAATTCCGAGTATCGGGCTTTTTGCAGCAAAATTTGGATCGTACCTTTGCTTAGTTCGCGTCAGCCTTGGAGCACGCGCGGTTAATGCCAGAACGTTCTCTGTAGAGAAAGCCAGCGCCGAGGCATGACGGACCACACTACCGACCCACTGCACACAATTCCAACTAAGCTCGATACGACGAAGCTCATTCGCACCTTTAAGCTGCAAGCCAGGAGGATGAAGGGGTTGCTGGACAAGCTCGACGCGATCGAAAACGGCATGCCAACGGGTACGTTTGCATATCGCAAAACCGCGGTGCTTTATATTCCGAACGCGACCGACAACCAACAAAACGCCTACTTGGTTGCGACGCGCTACGTAAGCGAAAACGAAATCGCCTTCTTATTCGGCGGTTTCTTTCATGCAAATACTTCGATCATGCTGCGTTTGACCACGCTGTTCAATGCATGGGAAGACGTGTCCGGCACAGTCTCGAGTTGTCGGCACATTGACGGCAGTATTCACGAAATCGTCTTGCGGTTCGAAGATCCGATCGATGCGTCGCTGTTAACAGCCGAGGCCGATTCGCTCCGCGTTCTCGTGGTCGAAGACGATCCGCTTTTTGAGCGTCTCACTCGCGCGCACTTGAAAGCAATGAACGCTCAAGTCGACCATGCCGCAAACGGCCAAATCGGCACCGATATGGCCTTGCAAAACGTATATGACGCAGTACTAATGGATATGGAAATGCCGGTGATGAACGGTCTTACCGCGATCAGAACGCTGCGGGAAAAAGGCTATGCGGGAACGATCATCGCCGTCACCGGCATGACGCGTCCGGAAAAACGCGAAGAGTGTATTGTTGCTGGCTGCGACGGGTTTCTGGGTAAGCCTTACACAAAAGACAACCTTGCAAGCGTTATCCGAAGCCTGCGTGGCGAACCGATTTACAGTGAGTTCGAAGGCGACCCGGGGATGCGCGATGTCATTAGCATCTTTGTTGCCGATTTACCCGAACGCTTGCGGAGTTTAACCACCGCAATCGCAAGAAACGACTCGAAGGAAAGCGAGACTCAAATTCGCGCATTAAAAGGATCGACCGGCGCATGTGGATTTACTGCGTTAAGCGAACTTGCAACGGCGATCGAGAATGATCTGATCGACGGCGCGGATATTGAGACCGTACGCGCCAAGCTCATGCGATTCATACGCCAATGCACGCGCGTTCGCACGCGTCAGGCGGCGGCGATCCCGCTGACAAAATCCGTCGTCGAAACGAAACCGACGGACGGCGCAGCGGTCGAACAAAAGAAAGCAACTGGCGAACCAGCTGAAAATGGTGCTCCGAATTTGAAGATCCGTTACGCCTAAGCGAGCGAGGCTTGCTCGCGCGGCGGTTGGGTACCCAGCGTACGTCGACGGGTGAGGCGATCGATTGAGGTTGCGACCGTGTTCATAATGAGTACGGCCCAATACGCTTCGCACTCGACGACGCCGTACAGACGCATGAATATCGCAATGGTGCCGATGCCGATGCCGAACAGAATTTGCCCCTGTACGCGCATCGGCGACGAATGCATATCGCCCGCGATCAGGAACGCCACCAACCCCAACTGCCCTGCGGCAAGGTGGTAAACGCAATACGCCAGCCCCACCGCTCGCCCGTTTTCCACAGCGAAGACGGGAAACCAACGATAGCCATCAGCAAGACCGACCGGCAGAATCGCGACCGTCACGAACGCCGCGAGAAAAATGCTGGCAGGCAATTGCCACTTTAAATAACCGCGGTAGATCAGGAAAAAGCCGACGATCAGAATCATTGCGAGACTGGTTTCGCCAATGCCCCCCGGCACGGCCCCTAGCACGGCGTCGGGCCAAGGCGGTAAAACATCGCGCAGCAGTGGCTCAAAATGATCATCGCCGTCCGGCGGGATCTTGCCTTCCGCAAATGCCCGCAGTGCCCGTTGGGGAGATTGCAACTCGATCGCTTGGGCACCTTCACCTTCAAAATCGAGCCAACCATCGTAGTAGCGCGTCGACACGCTCGACGTCGCGTCGCCCGTAAAGATATAAGCCGGCAGTAGCACTGCCCCGCCCATGACAGCCAGACTCGCGTGATTCAAAAAGATGAACTGCACTAAGACGCGACCGACCAGCGCAGGGTGTAACCAACCGCCAAAAATAATGTTGCCGACGAATGCAGAAAGCGCACCGCAGGCCACCGGCACGTAGAGCTCGACGTTTACCGGCAACGTGAGCCCGGCGATCAGCCCCACCAAAAACGTACGTGATAACCGTCCGCTCGATGCCCGGCGCGTTGCTAAAACAAACGACAGGTCGACGGCAAACGTTGATACGACGGTCAACGCCAGAATGAGCAGTGCACGCCAACCGTGGAACGCGGCCCCCGAAACACCGACCAACGCACCGGCAAGCATCCATGTGCGCAGGATGTGTCGATGGGTTCCGCCCGCGCGACGATGCGGCGCGTCGGACCGGAGCGGCGCATCGACAGCCAGCCATGATTTGGGCGACATCACGATGCGTCTCCGGATCGGCTATTCACGCGGGTGCGCGCGCGGTAGATACTTTCCGCTACAGGCAAACGCGACGGACAAACGTGGCTGCACAGCCCGCATTCGATACACGCCTTCAAGTCGGTAACCGCTTGGCTGGAGGGTTGATCCACGATTTCCAGTTTCATCAGCGCCTGGGGATCGATGCCGACCGGGCAATCTTCGATACACCAACCGCAACGGATACACGGAACGGGGCGCACATCCTCGCGGTGGGCAAAGTAAAGCAGGCCGTTCATCGTCGACGTAACGACGGCATCGCGATACCCCATCGCAACGCCCGTCAACGGACCACCTACAACGACTTGTCGCACAGGTGCACGGATATCCAAACGGCGGGCCAAATGGGAGAACGGCGTGCCGACGGCAACGCGATACGTACCGACATGTTCAATCGCATCGCCCGCCACGGTAAGCAGCGCATCGGTCACAGGCTCATCGGCGAGCAATGCGTCAGCCGCTTGCCGAACAGAACCCAGCGGCAACACGACCACACTGCAATCCAACGGCGAACCGCCGACGGGCACTTCGATATCGAGTATCGCTTTGGTCAACATGACCGGATGGCATTGCGGATACGGGTTGGCCAGCGCCTCGATCGTGACATGACGACCGACAACTTCGCGTCGCAACCTTCGCACGACGCGGCGATGCCGATACGGAACCGCCAAAATGGCGCTTGAAACGCAGAGGGCATCTGCTAAGTCGCAAATGGCGTCGATCATGCGGCTGGGGTATTCGACTAGCGTGCGCAAATCGGAGCTCAAATACGGCTCGGTCTCCATCGCGTTGACGATCAACGTCGTGACGCCACTTTCAATGGCCTTGCGCATGACGACATGCAGCGGTGCTCGCGGTTCGGAACACATGACGCCGTGCTCGGCCAACTGCGTGATCAGCGATTCTTCATCCCAACCTTGATGTCGTGGTGTGCGTTGGTCGGTGCCGTCCGGCTCGATGGTGACCGACGGTAGGAAGCCATCGTGCGCGGTCCACACGCGCCCCACTGCCGTTACGCGACCGGCCGCCGGTGCGTGCGCGTTGATAGCATCGCCTTGCATGGCCCGCGCGAGGGCTTGGCCGCGCACGACCGTGTCGCCAACGTCAACGATTCGTTCGGTGCGAAGATCGGCACGGAGCGTCAACGGAACCTGCAACGGGCCATCGGGATGGAGGGTTTGAATCGGTCGGCGCGCGAGCAGCGACTTACGATCGGGAAGGAAGAGCCCACCATCGAAGGCACTGCGCGGCCCCAGAATGTGCTTCATGAAAGACACGAGGGTATTATCCGTCGGCGTCGGAATCCGCCAAGGGCGTTGATTTGCGATCGGGCCCCTTTATGAACGATCGCTTGCCTCTCGCGTCGTAGAATGCCAGAATTTCTTTGCCGGTGCACTCTTGCACTTGCCCACGCAGCGTCTCCATAGCCTTGGAAAATGAATCGTTGGTACGGTAAATCGTGCGATAGGCGCGTCTCACTTCGTCGATTTCGCCTTTCGTAAACTGCCCGCTACGGCGCAAACCGATGCTGTTGTATCCAACGCAAAAGCCCTGGTTTCCAACCGTCATATAGGGAAGCACATCGCTGGAAATACGATTGACACCGCTCACCATCGCATAACCACCGATACGCGCGAATTGATGCACGGCGAGATTGCCACTGAGGATGGCGTGATCGCCGACTTCAACATGCCCGGCGAGCAAAGCCCCATTCATCATTTTCACATGATTTCCGAGAATCGAATTATGGGCCACATGTGAATTGCCCATCAGAAAACAATTCGAGCCGATGCGCGTTTCCGATTCGGGCTGACTGCCGCAGTGCACGCTCACGCCTTCGCGCAGAATCGTTCCCGCACCGATGCGGCAATACGATCGCTCGCCGGTGAAATGAAAATCCTGTGGCGCATGACCGATGACGGTATGCGGATGGATTTCGCAGTCGTCGCCAATTTCCGTCCAACCGCAGACGTAGGCATGGGCGTAGACTTTAACGCGTTCCCCCAAGCGAACCGGTCCTTCAATAACGGCGTAAGGGCCGATGTCCGCAGATTCGGGCACGTGTGCCTGCTGGTCGATGACGGCAGTCGGATGAATGGCCACTTGCAAAAGGTTCCTCGTTTGGTGACAACGCCGTGGGATTGTAGACCAGGCGTGGGTCGCTGCAACGCAGGGAAGCGGCTGCCGGATTCTCACGCGTAAACATTGGCTTGAACATACCGGGATGAATGGAGACGGACTCTGCCTACGCCACGGTCTGCCGCATCGCCTTTCCCACAGTCGAGCTATCCACGCTGGCGCCATTCGGCGTTATGGTAACCAAACGCTAAGCCGCAACCATGGAAAGGTTTGCGCGACGAGACTCGATCACCGATTATGACGACCACCACCGACGCACGAGAATATCGACTTGGCCTTTTCTACGGATTTGCCTGCTACAGCGCCTGGGGCGTGTGCGTGGTGTATTTCAAAGCCGTGAAAGATGTCGCACCGGAAGAGGTGTTGGCACATCGCATGATTTGGGCGCTCGTGTTTTTGGCGTTGGTCTTGCGTTTGCAGCGGCGCTGGGGCGAGGTGCGGGCCGTGTTTCGCGACCCGCGGACGCTGAAGATGCTGTGCATGTCGACCGTATTGATCGCGACCAATTGGTACACGTTTATCTATGCCGTGACCAACGATCAGGTGAAACAGGCGAGCCTTGGCTATTACATTAATCCGTTGGTCACGATTGCCATTGGTGCGTTGGTCCTTCGCGAGGGCATGCGGCGCGTGCAGGTCATATGCGTCGCGATGGCTGCAGTCGCCGTCGTGTATTTCACGATTGCGACGCACAACCCGCCTCGCATCGCCCTGCTGCTGGCGTTTTCGTTCGCGTTTTATGGACTGATTCGCAAAACGGCGAATGTGGCCGCGCTGCCGGGGTTATTGATTGAAACGGCATTTCTGACGCCACTAGCAGTTGCTTATCTGATCTATCAAAACGCTCAGGACACGCTCGTGTTCTCGCAACAATCGCGCGGTATGGACGCGCTATTGATGGCGGGCGGCGTGATTACGGCCATTCCGTTGTGGTGGTTTTCCAACGCGGCGCGGCGTTTGCCGTTGTCGGTCATCGGGCTACTTCAATACATCGCGCCGAGTTTGCAATTCATCTTTGCTGTCTACTACTACGGCGAACGCGACAGCGTACACGATTGGATTACCTTCGGCGTGATCTGGTCGGCGCTGGCGTTGTACACGTGGGATGCATGGTGGAATCGGAGGCCGGCGACGTTGCGATGAATCATCATGTGCACATCGTCAATTGAACAGAATGAATAGCAACCGATTCGCGCCGTTCAATGTGGCGAGCAATATCGGAGTCGCCGCAAGAAAAACAATAAATCGATAGCGCCATCGACAGTAGCGAACGAATCCCACCATGCCCCAGATCGAAAGTCCGGCTGCCAATATGCCGATCGATAGCGGCATGATGTAAATCTCACCCGGTCCGGCAAAAGTGACAAAGGGGATAAACGTCGCGAATATTCCCGGAAAGAACATGACGTATATGGATAAACTTATCCGCCGACGCCGCAATTTTTCGCCGTCCATCAACGCCCTCACTTACAGCGCCGCTGCATTTTGAAAAACGGCCTAGCTCTCCTTCTTTTTCTTCTCCGGCGGCGGCTCGTCCACGATCCCCAACCGCTGTTTGATGTAGTCCTCGTCCACTGGCTGCGGGTCGGTGGCGATGGCGACCGGCTGGATCGAATCCGGCGGCGGGACCGTGATCTTGGCGATGGCGGCGGCTTCTGAACGACCGATGATGTCCGCCGCAAGGTTGGCAGCGCGTGGCGGAATATTCGGGTCGGCCTGCGGCGCTTCGTCGGCGTTGTGCAGGTGCAACGTCTGCGTCGGGAAGGCGAACTCCACACCGATGCGTTTTGACAGTCGCAATATATCCGTCAACAGGCGATGGCGTTCCCGCAACTCAGTCGCCCAATCCGGTGCTTCGAAAAACATATAAACGAGAATATCGAGCGAGTGCGCGCCGAACTCGTTGAAGTACACGTGATACATATCCTTGCGCGTGTACGGATGGCGGCGAATCAACTCGCGAATACCTTCGCAGAAGGCTTCCAACTGCTCCGGCGTGGTCGAATACGTCACATTGAGCTTGCAAGACAACCGGCGATATTGGCGGCGACCGAAGTTATCGACGACGGCTTCAATCAGCTTGCCATTGGGAACGCTGATCAGCGAGTTGGCGAACGTTCGCACGCGCGTGCTTCGAAAACCGACGCTTTCGACCGTGCCCTCGACGCCTTCTAGCTTGATCCAATCGCCGATTTCAAAGGGTCGGTCTAGCATGACCGTGATGGAACCGAAGACGTTCTTGATCGTATCCTGAGCGGCCAACGCGAAGGCCAAACCACCCAAACCCAGACCGCCGAGCAGTTTGTTGACATCTTCCGGGTAGAGGCGCCCGAAAAAGTAGACAACTCCGACGATGGTGACCAGAATCTTGAGCACCTTGCGCACGAACGGCACAAGCAGGTCGTCAAACGTGGATGAGCGACGATCGATAATGACCGACAAGATCGACGTGAGAATGTCGATAATTCGATATGTCGCCCAAATGCCGGCGAGAATGATGACGAACCACGTCATCGTCGTGAGCATCGTTCCTAGCCACGCCGGCAGCCATAGGTAGGGAAACAGCGTCGACCATAGGAACCCCATTAACACGATGCCGATCGGTCGAAACGACGTCTCTTTTAGTTCGGTTGTCGTGTGCTTTGACAGTCGGTCAAATGTGAAACGCGAGAGGCCGCGAAGCACCGCTCGTGCAATTCGATCGGCGATCAATCCGGCGACGATAACCAGGAATAACCCGATCCACTGCCATATCTGAAGGATCCACCAACTTGCCATGGCCCAATCGGGCACCAATCCCAATACATAAAGTTCGGGCGTCTCAAAGAGCGAAATCTCGAGCGCGTTCGGCACCGTCGGCGGTGAATCCCATACAGCCCGAACCATGTCGGGAAGATCATCGAGCGTTGAATTGTCGAACAACCAACGACCGTCCTGGGTTTTTTCCAAGCGGATGAATCCTACTTCCTCTCCCATATCATTTTTGACGGTTACCACCGGATGAGGTGACGAGCTATCCGGATTGTCGGGAAAGGTTCGAACCTTGATAAATAATGTGCGGTCCAGCACGCATTTGACGCCTAGCGCGAGCGAACGCGACCACGCGTCTTGCGGACTCAGGGCGCGCTTGGAAAGGTTTAAACACTCGGCGGGCAAGATGCGATCCTGAGCCTTCGGATCGAAGGCTTGGAGAAACGATCCCATCGTCGCCTGTGGGGACCGAAAGTACTTCGGCACCGGCGACGGTTGCGGGACGGCGGTCGTTTCACCACCCGATTCGGTTGCGGTCGGGGGGGGTGTAGTTTTCTCAGATGTAACAGCCTTTGCGGGATCAGCCGCTTCGGCTTGAGCGAGCGTCAGCAAACGAATCTTTGCGGTGGTTTGCGGGCCGAAACGCCAAAGTCCGTCATCCTGCTTGACAAAACGAACGTGACAAACCTGCGCGGGTTCGGTCGATTCACCGGCCTCGCCCGTTGCGGGCTTCGACGTCGGTTGCGACGTAGGCACAGTGACATTGAAGGGCGCCGCGTAATAGAGGCAATGTTCGGTCGCCTCTGGCGCGAGCTTGATCGCCTCTAACACGGCTGGTGAGACGAGTTTCTTCTTATCCAGAAATTCCGCCAACTGCACCGCTAGCGTCGCGAGATCGGCCTGCGCGCCCTTATCGAGTTCGCGCGGATCGAGGTATCCGGACATCAACTTGCGGGCTTCTGCATCGCCGCGGCGGTTGAGTTCCAGAAATTCATTTAGTGCAAAATCAGCAACCGTTTGCGGCTTTCGCGCCGCGGCCGCTTCGGCGGCTTTGACCTCTTGTGTCGTCGGAACGCGTTTTTCCGTCTCGTCCACAGCGGTGGGTGGCGGATCTTCGGCGCGCAGTGCAATAGGGCTTACCAACAGCGCTGCGAGCAACACGATTGGTATCCATCGAATCAAGAAGCGTCGACCAGCAAAACGACGACGAAGTAATGCAAGCGGGCCGGTACGATCGATTGAGGTGGGGTTCGTCATTTCCGTGGCGGGTTGCGTCAAAAAACCGCGCCGATATCCCAGTCGGGCGGCGGTTGCCTGTGAATCCATTCTTCTCGACATGATAACGCCCTCTCGCGCAGCCGTCGCGAAGGGAGCGGGCGTTTTTATCGCCTTTAATGGTGGATTTGGAACCATTTCGCCGCGCCGCCCGTTTAAGATGTGAGTCCGCCGAACCTTGCCTGACCATGGGAGCGACCGACATGTCCGCCACCGCCCTACCGATTCTCGCCAACGCCCGCATCGCGTCGCCCTGCTCCGCCGATTGGAACGACATGGCCGGCGACGAGCGCGTGCGGTTTTGCGGCAGTTGCGAGAAAAACGTATACAACCTGACCGACCTGCCGACGGAAGATGCCGAGGCGATCATTCTCGAACACGAGGGCAACTTGTGTGTGCGGCTATATCAACGAGCAGATGGCACGCTGATTAGCGAAGATTGCCCACGCGGCTTAGCGGCAGCGCGGCGCACGTTGCGGCGCGGGCTGGCTGCGGTGATCGGGCTGTTTGCGGTATTGCTGACATCGTCTGTGTTGCGCGGAATTAATCCGTCACAACGATCAGCCCGGCTTGCCTACTTACAGCCCTTCAAGTGGTTGAACGATCGCCTCTACCCTCCCATGCCGCGAACTCGCCTAATTGCTGGGCGAATAGGCCCGAGCCCTTTGTTTAAGGACACCCCAAGTTGCGGAGCAGATGAAGAATATGGCGAAAACTAATCGCAGCCTAACCATTCTCGCCAACGCCCGCATCGCGTCGCCCTGCTCCGCCGATTGGAACGACATGGCCGGCGACGAGCGCGTGCGGTTTTGCGGCAGTTGCGAGAAGAACGTTTACAACCTGACCGATCTGGCGACGGAAGATGCCGAGGCGATCATTCTCGAACACGAAGGCAACCTATGCGTGCGACTGTATCAACGGTCCGACGGCACGCTGATTAGCGAAGATTGCCCGCGCGGCTTAACGGCGGCGCGACGTACGTTGCGGCGCGGGCTGGCTGCAGTGATCGGATTGTTTGCGGTATTGCTGACGGCAACACTGTCGCGAGGGAGAAGTCGCGATTGGTACGGTCAGCCGCAGTTGACGTACATGCAGCCGTTTAAGTGGCTATACGATCGAGTCGCGCCAGCGCCGCCACCGCAAACGTTGGTACTCGGGGATATTTGCATCCCCCCTGTGCCGATGAACAACAGCGGTAGCGCTGAAACGACGGAAGATGCCACGGATGAATGAATTGCATCATCAAAATGAGATCCAGGATGGTTATTGTGATGACGACTTGGGTTTTGCATTGAGTGTCGCAATCGTTACTGACGGCACCGACGGACTTCGACAAAGGCGTCGACATTTCGCGTGGACGATGGGTTGGCTCGGCGTTTCATTCGCCGTCTTACTTGCTTTCAGCCTGAATCGCGCAGGCATTCATCCGATGTGGTGTCAATCGCATTTGCGCTGCTCGATGCAGCCGTTTGAGGGCATGGAGGATTTGAAGAACTTCATGCGGTTTCAGTTTCGCAATCAACAGCAAGTTATTTACACCACCGATTTGACGCCGCTGTCTGACCTAGACATTCTCAACGCCGAAATCGCGAGGGTCAGTGCATGCAAACTTCATTGAACATATTGCAGAATGCCCGCATCGCCGCCCCTTGCAGCGCAGAATGGAGCGCAATGCAAGGCGACGACCGCGTGCGGTTTTGCGGCCAATGCGAGAAGAACGTTTACAACCTCATCGGCATGGAAGCTGACGAAGCCGCCGAATTGTTGACGCAGCATGAAGGAAAAGCCTGCATTCAGGCATACCAACGGTCGGACGGCACGTTGATGACGCAAAACTGCCCCGTCGGCCTGCGCAAGCTGCGGCAGCGGATGGCATGGGGCCTTGGTGGTTTGGCGGCAGGGTTTGCGATGTTGTTCGGTGGAGTGACGTTTGGTTGGAGCGGCCGGGTCGGTACACGCGTGAAGCGATTCGAACCATTTGTAAGCTTAGCACGACTGGTTAACCCACCGCCTCCGCCCTCCTTTTTTAGATGCGGCACCGTGAGAGGCTCGATCGCGCCAATTGACGCAACGACAGCGAATGAAATTGCAGTGTTAAGAGATGCCCGCGAAAAAATTCGTCTGAGAAAGAGGAGAGCAAAGACTCCAGATATGCCATACTTCAAAGACAAAGACGGCAACTTCAAGCTGCGATTCCCAAACACAACAGACGACAGGAAAATCCTCGAATATCCCATTTCGTTTGACGCGAGGGACACCCCATGAAGCATAGCAGCCGCAATACACCGCTTACTCATCTCACGATCGCTGCTCCGTGTAGCGTCGAATGGAATGCGATGCAAGGTGACGAGCGCGTGCGCTTGTGCGGTCAATGCGAAAAGAACGTGTATAACCTCATCGGCATGAGCGAAGACGAGGCAAACGCGTTGCTTGCTAACCACGAAGGCGAGGCATGTATCAGAGCGTATCAAAGATCCGACGGCACGTTGATGACGCAAAACTGCCCCGTCGGTCTGCGTAAGTTGCGGCAGCGAATGGCGTGGTGCTTTGGTGGTTTAGCGGCGGGGTTTGCGATGCTGTTAAGTGGCGTGACGTTTGGGCTGAGCGGACGGGTTGGGGCACGGGTGAAGCGGTTTGAGCCGTTCGCAAAATTAGCCCGCTTAGTGACGCCTACGCCTACGCCAGCACCGCTACCTGTCGGTGGCATAGTTTGGGGAGCCACGACAAATCTTAGTATGCAACCATTCACGATGCCGGTAACTGTTCCCTATCGCCCCGGTCAACAGCCAGCCAACCAATTCAGCCCGATTATCCAAGATTTGTTAGAACAAGAGCAAGCGATTAAGACTTCGGCTAAATTCGATCCATCTGATATAGCCGAATCGCATGACAAAAACGAAGATGGAGACCAACCATGATCCGCTTCACCATAGGCACTGCCTTACCGTTCGTCGCCATCATCGGTCTGTTCGTTTATCGCCTGATGCAGAACAACGTGCCGCTGACCGAGTCGCTGATGGAGTCGATCGACGCGGGGTTGGCCTTTGGCTTTTGCATATTGGCCAGTTCGTTCGTCGTCACGATTGCGAACTATCGCCGACCGCGACAATTATTTCAGAACATCGACCGCAAGTATCGACGGGTGCTGGTCGGCCTGATGACGGGCGTTATCGCGTTGTTTTTTGCGGTGCCGGGCATCGTGTTTTTAGAAGACCATGCCAACGAGCAGGTGCTGCTGGGTGCCAGCGGGTTATTGGCGGGCTTTCTCGTTTCGCTATTCCTCCGCAAGACCCGACCGGGAGTTTGTCTGGGCTGCGGTTTCGATTTGCGCGCCAGTTTGGATCGTGGGCGCTGCCCGGAGTGTGGGCGCGGGATTCAAATGGCGGTGTGAATGCGCTCGCGAGATAAGCGAAATTGTCAACGTACGCATAATTGACCCGGATTAATTGCGTGCGCGTGAATTGAGCCGTTGCCTGTCGCGGCCTTGTTATTCATGCGGCCACAGGCCGCGGCTCTGCCATCGCGTGGAATCGTCGCCTGCGCGCGAAACGTTCAACCGCCCAGCGTCCAGCCGTTTTGATCGTCTTCTTTATTCGTTTCGTCCTTTTGAACTTCTTCAATCACCACTTGCCAGCCGCATTCGGGACAGGTCGCTTGACCACCGGTGGATACGTCGTAGCCACAGGCCAAGCACAGCTTGCGCTTGCGGCGACGGCGCAGGACGATGAAGAATTTGATGGGTGAGAAAGTGAAGGGTAAGGCTATTAACCAAAGAGGAACCCATAGTTGAGTCCAATTGTCACCCGAGAGTGAAAGTTCACTATAGCTAGGCCAGAGCCTACTATCGACGATGGCGTAGTCCCGCGATAACGATGCGGGCGAAACATGAAACCCACCGGACCATAGGTGCGGTTTCTCGTACGTTTGTAATTGCAGCATCCCCCATCGAAGATCCATTGATCGATAACTCGTTCCAACGGAAGCAACGAGTCGCCTTCCTAAGATCGGCGTCGTAGTGACGAGCCACAAGACGGCAATCATGGCGATAATCGTGACCGCAATTTTCGGCCCCCGCATAACGCTCGAAGCAAAGCGCAATCGCTTCGCATAGTAGCTCATGCAGACAACTATAAATTTGATGACGACTAACTGAGTTGCGATCAATAAGAAGCAATACCGCGTCGTCGCTGGGGTAATTGATAGGGTCGAATCGACCGGTGCAATGAGATTCTCCAATTCGACAGTCTCATATTCTGAGAACTCAGCCAACGTTTCATGCTCGACTTGTCCGTCCTTGGAAGCGTACGCAAGTAGCTTGTTATCTCGAAAGAGTATGAAGCGCCCCATCGAGGTCGAATAGGTGAAAGGATCGGCCGAGGGGTGACTCACATTACGGAAGAAACACAGAACACGCGCTTTCTTGCCCGTATCAACGTCAATACTCTCATAACAAAGGTCGTTGCCGTTCATCTCAAATACAAAGCACCGGCGGTGTTGCCGGTCAAATGCTGGAGTGGATACTTCATATCCCCAAGATATATACGTCAAATGCTGCCGTACTAAGCAATTAAAGCTAACAATTCCTAAACCGCTCCCGCGCGATACGAGTAACATTTCGCGCTCTGAATCGACTTCGAGATCGATAATTGACGACGATTGCACCCCCAAATCGGTAATAGTCTTTTCCTCCAAATCCAGCCGCGCTATCGATGCCACGCTTTCAATCTTGTCGAATCTTTGGAAAAATATGTACTTTCGTTCCCCATCTACCGCCAGTGAGTGTGGGGACTGTAAACCGCTTACGACAGTGCTTTTCTCCCCCGTCTCAAACGAAAACGCCTTAATCAACCCATTCTCCGGCTCCGACCAAAACAGCTTGGGAATATTCACATCCACGGCGATGTCGCCGATGACCGCATCGGTGTCGACGACGCACACGCGCTCGCCCGTTTCGCTGAGATGAAAAATCCCTTTGGATTCTTCCACCCAAAACAGCGAGCGCTTGTGCAAGTAATTCGGGCGTGCAGCATTGCCGCTGGTTATGATGCAAGCTGCTAATATGAATGAAACAACGTTCACGGCCCTACTTTCAACAATCGAAAAACATCACCCGCGATCGCGATCATCATCGCACGGTCAGAGTGAATCGTACGTGACGATCATCCCAATCCGAAAATCGCAAATCTGAAATATCTCAAATCTCAAATTGCAGATTGCAGATTTCACGCCTCAAGTCGCAAATCCCGAGACGCAAGACTCAAGACTCAAGTCCCAAGCCCAACTCCCCCGATCCCCGATAACCTCCTCTTAACAAACCCTTAAAACGCGTTTTGCTTGCGACTCGCCCTCTCGCCCCATATTATTAGGCATAATCGTAATACGGTCGTGGCGATAGAAATCGAATGGATTGCCCGGAGAGGCCGCATTCGCATTTTCGACGGCAACGGATTGCGAACGTGCCCGACCGGCGGGAGGGAATCTCCAGTGATTGCCCAGCCGCAGTCGACATCTTTGAACGTTCTGGTTCTAAACCGGAATTACCTTGCACTTCGGATCGTTAACGTCCGTCGCGCCTTCAGCATGCTTTTCAAAGAGCTCGCCGAAGTCGTGCACGTCGATAACGGTCAATATATTTCGTACGACTTTGCCGAGTGGTGCGATCTCAGCCAGCTTGCGCGCGAATTTGAACCCGACGAACACGACTGGATCAAGACGGTGCGCTTCGATATCGCCGTGCCGCGAATCATTCGTTTGGCGGTGTACGATCGATTGCCGCGCCAGCAGGTGAAGTTCAACCGGCGCAACTTGTTCGCGCGCGATAACAATCGCTGTCAGTATTGCGGCGAGAAGTTCCCAACAAGCGAACTGTCGCTCGACCACGTCGTACCGCGCAGCCAAGGCGGCCCGGCCACGTGGGAGAATATTGTGTGCGCGTGCGTGAAGTGCAATATCCGTAAGGGTGGTCGCACGCCGAAGCAGGCGAACATGCATTTGATTCGACCGCCAGCCAAGCCGAAGCGCAATCCGTCGATCTCAATCAAGCTGGCGGACAACCGCTATGCAAGTTGGAAGGCGTTTTTGGATAATGCGTACTGGTCGGTTGAGTTGAAATAGCGGCGCGGGTCGGTGTTAGTCCCCCAGCCCCAGAGGGGCAGGGGCACCCGGCCGTTGGCACCCACACTTAGCCTCCGGCCAGTGGCCGGGGGCTAGCTCGCCACAACCAAAACGGATTTCCATGCCGAAGCGACAATTGGCAACGCGTTTCCTGTGACGGGGCTCCCAGCTCTCTACGCGATTCTTTTAACGTATTCAATTGTTCGAACAGCCTCACCAAACGCATCAACCTACGCTACCATTCCGGTATGACCGAACACGTCATACTCGTCGACAAAAACGACTGCGAGATCGGCACCGCCGAGAAGCTCGCCGCCCACCAGAACGGCGGTCAATTGCACCGGGCTTTTTCGATATTTGTCTATAACATGCTGGGCGAGTTGCTGCTACAGCAACGGGCGAAAACGAAATATCACTTCGGCGGGTTGTGGTCGAACACTTGCTGCGGTCATCCGCGACCGGGTGAAACTGTTTCCAACGCCGCCGAGCGCCGGCTCGCCGAAGAGTTCGGTTTCACGTGTTCGCTCGCCGTACAAACGTCTCTCATTTACGAGGCCCACGACGCCGCCAGCGGTCTGACCGAACGCGAATATCTGCACATTCTGACAGGTCGCTTCTTCGGCCCGCCGCAGCCGAATCCCGAAGAAATCGACGCGTTTCGGTGGAAGCCCGCTGCCGCCGTGGTTGAGGAATTACGCGCTGCGCCGCAGCGATTCACACCTTGGTTTCCGTTGGCGTTCCAACACCTACATGATGACGGCGGCAAACCCGCATTTTGATTGACAGTCACGCCGAAGCGACCTACCTTGTAGGACTTGCTAAAAGCATTTTGCAAGACCGATCCCGTCGGTCTTCGGTTGCAAGCGTTTGAGGAATTCGCGCGCCGGTTTGCGACCGTTTAATTCGACATCGCGCGCGAACAGGCGCTACGCCAGAACGTACCAATCCCACATTCGCCCCCTGTGGTCTAACGGCAAACGAATTACACCACCACACGGCGTGTGCAGGGATGATCAACAAAAGCTGCAAGGAGCAACGACGGCATGGCTAAGAAATACGTTTACTTTTTCGGCAACGGCAAAGGCGAAGGACGGACCGATCAAAAAGCGCTGCTAGGCGGCAAAGGTGCCGGCCTCGCGGAGATGACCAACATCGGCCTGCCTGTGCCCGCCGGCTTCACGATTACGACCGAAGCATGCGCGATGTATTACGAGGTCGATCGCAAGTGGCCGTCGGGTCTCGAAAAGCAAATCAAAGACAACCTGAAGAAGCTCGAACGCGCGTGCAAGAAGAAGCTGGGCGACGCCAAGAACCCGCTGCTCGTTTCGGTGCGTTCCGGCGCGGCCGTGTCGATGCCCGGCATGATGGAGACCGTGCTGAACCTCGGTCTTAACGACGTCTCGGTCGAAGGCCTCGCCAAGGCGACTGACAACCCGCGCTTCGCTTGGGATTCGTATCGTCGCTTCATCCAGATGTATTCGACCGTCGTCGTCGGCCTTTCCAAAGACGTGCTCGAACACAAGCTCGAGAAAATGAAAGAAAGCGAAGGCGTTGAGATCGACGCCGAGCTGTCGACCGAAGCACTGCAAACGTTGTGCGGCGAGTTCAAGGAGTTCTTCCGCGAGCAAACGGGTGAAGACTTCCCGCAGAACCCTTGGGATCAGCTCAGCGGTGCGATCAACGCCGTCTTCGGTTCGTGGATGGCCGACAAGGCAATCAAATATCGCGAAGTCGAAAAGATTCACGGACTGCCCGGCACCGGCGTAAACGTGCAGCAGATGGTCTTCGGCAACATGGGCGACAACAGCGGCACGGGCGTGTGCTTCACGCGCGACCCGAGCAGTGGCGAAAACGTCTATTACGGCGACTTGTTGATGAACGCACAGGGCGAAGATGTCGTCGCCGGTATTCGCACACCGATCCCGCTCGACGAGCTCAAGAAGATCGACCCCGATGCGTACGACCAACTTTCCGCCGTGCGCGTCATGCTCGAAACGCATTACAAAGACATGCAAGATCTCGAGTTCACCATCGAGCGCGGCAAGCTTTACATGCTGCAATGCCGCACCGGCAAGCGTGCCCCGAGCGCGACGTTCCGCATCGCGGTCGAGCAAGCAACCAAGCCGCTGCTCACCAAGGCCGAGTCGAATCGCCTCGTGAAGAAGAAACTGCTCTCCAAGCGCTACGGTACTGCCGCCTTGAAGCCGGTCATCAAGAAGGAAGACGCCATTGCGCGCATCAAGGCGGACGACGTCGAGCGTCTCTTCTACCCCATCATCGACCCCGACTTCGACAAGAAGGAACTCGCGAGCAAGAAGATCGGCAGCGGCATCAACGCCGTGCCGGGTTCGGCCAGCGGTCAGATCGTCTTTAACGCCGCGACTGCCGAACAGTGGGCCGCCGAAGGCAAAGAGGTCATCCTCGTTCGCAAAGAAACCAGCCCCGAAGACGTCGGCGGTATGCACGCGAGCAAGGGCATTCTCACCGCCACCGGCGGAAAAACGTCGCACGCGGCCGTCGTCGCACGCGGTTGGGGTAAGTGCTGCATCGTCGGCGCGGGCGCCCTCAAGATCAACGAACCGAACAAGCAGCTTTCCATCGGCGGCAAGACGCTGGGCGAAGGCGACTACCTCACGCTCGACGGTTCGGAAGGCACGATCTACGAAGGCGAACTGCCGCTCGTCACGCCCACGCTGCCCGAAGAATATTACGAACTGATGAAGTGGTGCGACGCGAAGCGCAAGCTCAAGGTCCGCACCAACGCCGACACACCTTACGACAGCGAAAACGCCGTCAAGATGGGTGCCGAAGGCATCGGCCTCTGCCGCACCGAGCACATGTTCTTCGACACCGAAGAACGCCGCCGCGCGATTCAGGAAATGATTCTCGCTTCCGATACCGAGTCGCGCCGCACCGCTCTCGATAAGCTGCTGCCCTTCCAACGGCAGGACTTCATCGGCATCTTCGAAGCCATGGACGGTCGCCCCGTCACCATTCGCCTCGTCGATCCCCCGCTGCACGAGTTTGTGCCGCACGAACTCGACAAGCAAAAGGAACTCGCCGATCACCTCGGCGTGCCGGTTGCCACGGTCAAGTCGCGCGTCGAAGAACTCGCCGAGTCCAACCCGATGCTCGGTCACCGCGGTTGTCGTTTGGCGATCACCTATCCCGAAATCCTCGACATGCAGGTGACGGCGATCATCGAAGCCGCCGTGGAATGTCGCCGCCGCAACGTGAAGGTCGCGCCGGAAATCATGATCCCCTTGTGCATCGACGCCCGCGAGTTGCAAATCCTGACGGATCGCACGCGCGAGGTCGCCGACGAGATCATCGCACGCAGCGGCCTCAAGTTGAAATACATGGTCGGCACCATGATCGAAACCCCGCGCGCCGCGCTAACGGCCGCACAGGTCGCCGAAGTCGCCGACTTCTTCAGCTTCGGCACCAACGACCTCACGCAGACGGTCATGGGCCTTTCGCGTGATGATGCCGGTCGCTTCCTACCCGACTACGTCGATCGCGATAAGACGGGCATCTTCGACGCCGATCCGTTCCAGACGATCGACTTCGAAGGCGTGGGCATGTTGGTGCAACACGCCATCGACGCCAGCCGCGGAGCCAAGCCCGACCTGAAGATCGGCATCTGCGGCGAACACGGCGGCGACGCACCGAGCGTACACTTCTGCCACCGCGCAGGCATGGACTATGTCAGCTGCTCGCCCTACCGCGTGCCGATCGCACGACTGGCCGCGGCGCAGGCCGTGATCATGGACCAAGTCGAAGCCAAGACGAAGGGCAAGAAGAAAAAGACGACGAGTCGCGCCCTGATCGGCACGGCCGCGACGCGCAAGCCGGTCAAGAAGAAAGCCGCCGCGAAGTCGACGACGGCGAAGAAGAAAGCCAAGGCAACCACCAAGGCGAAGCGCGGCACGACCAAGACCAAGGCGGCTGCCAAAAAAAAGTCCGCCGGGGCTGATGCCCCGCCGAAGTCGAAGAGCGCCCGCGTAACGACCAAGCGCCCAGGCAAGAAGAGCCGCAAGGGCGCGACGACCCGCGCCTAGGTTGTTCGAGCCGCACTCGGCTTAGACGACCATTCCATCATCAACACGAAGGCCGCTTCCCGACAAGGGAGGCGGCTTTTTTGTTTTGGTGCAACGTGATCAATGCAACGTGCAACGTCGGCGACGAATCATGCGATGAAGACCGCGATGCTTACGATGTACACGACGAGCCGCGCGACGTAGGCGACGAGCTATACGATGCGCGACATGCAACAAGCGAAGCGCCACCATCTGGTGGTCGCGGGTGCCATGCCGCCCCAACCGCGTTATCCCTAAGCGTCGATACAACGCCCCCGTCGCGCGGGATCATCCGACCGCAAGCCCAAGCCCCAGGTCGGCATGCTTCCCACGCGACCCTCCCCTTCCCGAACTCAACGGTCTGATGCGCCGCCATCCTTGTAGATCGCGATCAAAGACAACAACATCCGCGCGTCGCAAGCATGCCGACCTTTACGACGGTTACACGTTTGCACGCTCGCGCAAAAAGCCAACCATCCACCGACGCACAACATCGTTTCACTCGGGTCGGCACGCCACCCACCACCCGCTCCCCCATCCCCTACCAACAAAAACAAGCGGGCGCCGCAACGCCCGGTTGCCGCGCCCGCTTGTCGTTTCTAAATTCAACCTTCTCAATTCTAAAGACCCGCCTTCACCCCCATGCGCGACAGGCCGTTAGCATTCACCCCATTGCTCGACGGCGCGACGGCGCTCTTCGTGGGGATCGACGCACCCGCCGCCGACGCACCGACGTACGCCGTCATGCCGCCATCGGGCAACCGACCGAAGCTCACGAGGAAGACCTGGCTCACCGGCCCCGCCAAATCCGAGCGCTGCCCCTGCACGGTGTATTGCACGGTGTCCGGCCCGGCGTAGAGCGTCGAATCGACAAACTTCTTCTTGCCCGACACACCGACGAAGCTGAACTCGCTTTCGCCCGGCAGCTTGCGGCGAATGATGTAGCTGGTGCCCTGCGTGCCGGTCGGGTTGGTCGCCTTCCACATCAACATCAGCTCGCCGGTCTGCGGTTCGAGCGCGACGGTCAGGTCGGTCGGCTGGGCGGGCGGCGGTGCCGGGGTCGGCGGCGCGGGCGGCGCGATCTGGGCCGTGTTGTACACCGCGTTGGGGTCGGCCTGCAGCTCGGCATACGCGCGGATCGACCGCACGATGTCGCCCGCCGCCGTGCGCAAATCGTCGTAGCGCTGGTTCACCTGTTGCGTGGCGACCTTGGCGGCCTGCTGCGCCTGGCCTTGAGCCGTTTCGGCGGCGGCGGTGCCGTCGGTCAGTACCGAGAAGGCCTCGGCATCGGCCGGGTTCACGCCGATGGCGGCGGCGTTGTCGACGAAGGTGTCGGCATGTTCCTGACACCATTGCAGAAATTCGATGCGCGGCGAGGTCGGATAGGTTGCCATAAGAGCGTACTCCTGTTGTGTAACGGCCCGCACGCCCAACAGCGGCACGAAGCGCCGGGCAAACCCACCGCGACCGCCGCGCGGCATTTTTACTCACCGCGACATCGGGCCGATCGGCAAGCCGCGCCGGTTAAAAAGAGGCTATTTTGTATTTTTCTCACTGATTTGTGCAATTGCCGCATGTAAAGGGTTTTTGCAGATTCGTCGTTTTTCCCGCGCGCGGGTTAATCGGACAGTGGCGCAGGAATGTGCGGGTACTCTGTTGGGTGGGTTGAGGCTTGTTGCAGGGGGCGCTGGGCCTGCGGCTTGGGGCTTGAGGGGTCAAGATAATTCAGAATGGATAACAAAAACGACAATCCTCACGCCATAGTCCCCGGCACGAAAGCGCGAATTGCCTCAATCGCCGTGGCGAGATGGCGGGGTAACGGGCTGACTCGATCGGCGCTATTAGGAATTTGGCCACACCATCGCTTAGGGGTCGATCCAGCCCTTTTCGCGCCAGATCACTTCGGGAACCCAATTGGCCGGTCCGCTACAGTCTGCCGCCGTCGAAACAAAGGAGCCCGTCAGGGTGCCGTCGTCAGCGCACGTAAGGCGAAATGAAGTCGTAAACTTTCGGTCGCTCGCACTCTCTTCCGTCCCATTGAGATCGACATCAAAGCCACCGCCTGCGTTCGGTTTGATAAAACCCTCTAGCATGATTGGTGTCTTGGCTCTCCCGGAGTATTCCGTTTCGGTGCCCTTGTGTACTTCGCCCCATTTTTCACCGCGCACAATCAGCTCACGGTCGGATTGCGTCACAATAACCTTGTAACGGACGATAAGCCCGATGTAGTTATCGTGCGCGGTGGTGGCTGTTCGTGTTTGGATAACCCATGTGCCCGAGAGTTCTGGTATGTCTGGGATTTGCTGTACATGCCTCGACACCGCCGGATGCACTATTGGCTCAGTTGCGGCATGGACGGTAGGCGGCGCAGAGGAACCACCAAAGAGCTGAATCGTCGCGGCGATAATCGTGCCCACCATGCCAATGATTGCAACGAGGATCAATACCCAATTGGGAGTATGTTTTTCCGCCATATCACTTTCTCCTCCAAATCGAAAGTGAGTATTTGTGCAGATGTCATGCGTAGTTTACGTCGCATTATTATCCATTCAACATAATTTGTCCCCAAAATCACCGGAACGGTCGGCGAAAATCGCGGCACGCCTCTGCGCATTTAAGCGGGCGGCACCGAGGACAGTTCACAGCGTCGCGATCGCTCCAAGCGCAACGAAACAAAAAATCAGATTGTGTCGCATTTCGAGAGCGTCCACCCTGGGAACGTAGTTGTGAAACAGCTTCCCGCCACCCGCCTTCGCCTTTGCCGCCTCGACGATGATCGCCATCGCGACGAACCGAACCGTGACGGCGCTGCGGGGTTTGGGGATGGGTGTTGGATGGCGAGGCCGAGCGCGACGGGCGATTCGGTTGGCTTTGCGAATGCAAGGGGGCTGCCGCCCCCTCTGCACCCCCCCGCTGAATGTTTGCTTGTCCGCCGTTTGTCGTTGTGTTCGCAGGCACCGGGTCCGCGGCGCTGCTATTTACCACACCTCCCAACCGGGTTGTAGTCGCCGCAGCTCGTACACCAACTTGGGGTCCAACACGATGACCTCACTGATGGACGCGCTATTTGACAGGTGCGTGAGGAGCGATGTCGTCGCCTTGCTAAATAATATCAGGGTGAGTGTTCTAAGCGACTTCATTTGTGCCAGCGCCTTGAGTCCCGCCGCATCTATGCCGTTGGACCCGCTGAGGTCGAGGGTGGTAAGGTTGCTGAGTGACTTGGCGCCGCACAGCGCCTTTATCCCCGCCGCATCAACGCCGCGGCAGTGGCTGAGGTCGAGGGTGGTGAGGTTGCTGAGTGACTTGGCGTCGCACAGCGCCTTAATCCCCGCCGCATCAACGCCGCGGCACCCGCAGAGGTTTAGGGTGGTGAGGTTGCTGAGTGACTTGGCGTCGCACAGCGCCTTTATCCCCGCCGCATCAACGCCGTCGCACCCGCAGAGATCGAGGCTGGTGAGGTTGCTGAGTGACTTGGCGCCGCACAGCGCCTTTATCCCCGCCGCATCAACGCCGTCGCACCCGCAGAGGTTTAGGGTGGTGAGGTTGCTGAGTGACTTGGCGTCGCACAGCGCCTTTATCCCCGCCGCATCAACACCTTGGCACCAGCTGAGGTCGAGGCTGGTGAGGTTGTTGAGTGACTTGGCGTCGCACAGCGCCTTTATCCCCGCCGCAGCAACACCGCGGCACCAGCTGAGGTTTAGGGTGGTGAGGTTGCTGAGTGACTTGGCGTCGCACAGCGCCTTTATCCCCGCCGCATCAACGCCGCGGCACCCGCTGAGATCGAGGCTGGTGAGGTTACTGAGTGACTTGGCGTCGCACAGCGCCTTTATCCCCGCCGCAGCAACACCGCGGCACCAGCTGAGGTTTAGGGTGGTGAGGTTGCTGAGTGACTTGGCGCCGCACAGCGCCTTTATCCCCGCCGCATCAACGCCGCGGCAGTGGCTGAGGTCGAGGGTGGTGAGGTTGCTGAGTGACTTGGCGTCGCACAGCGCCTTTATCCCCGCCGCAGCAACACCGCGGCACCCGCTGAGGTTTAGGGTGGTGAGGTTGCTGAGTGACTTGGCGCCGCACAGCGCCTTTATCCCCGCCGCATCAACGCCGCGGCAGTGGCTGAGGTCGAGGGTGGTGAGGTTGCTGAGTGACTTGGCGTCGCACAGCGCCTTAATCCCCGCCGCATCAACGCCGCGGCAGTGGCTGAGGTCGAGGGTGGTGAGGTTGCTGAGTGACTTGGCGCCGCACAGCGCCTTTATCCCCGCCGCATCAACGCCGTCGCACCCGCAGAGGTTGAGGGTGGTGAGATTCGTCATCGAGGCGATCGGGGCAAGATCTTTCACGGCGGTGACGGCTAGGTCTAGTTGCGTGACCGGTGCTATCGACGCCGGGATGTGGTCGATCTGTTGGCGAATCGAAAGTGGGAGCCGATTATCGCGTTCGAAATATTTGCTATGAGCTAAACCCGGGTAGACCGTGAGCCGCTCAATTACAACTGGTATCATCAGCGGGTTCATGCCTTGGGCGAGTTCCCCAATTACATTCCAATCGGTGGCGTGTTCTGCGTACTCGCGCAGGGCTTCAGCAGCAAGCTCGGTCGGAATCTGCCGCAACGCCCGAATGTAAACCTGTTGTCGACGTTTCTTATGACCCTTTCGCCAACGAAGACTTGGCACGATGTCGTTTTCCAGGGCGGCGAATGCGTCAGCGTCGGCCAAGGTCGGATTTTTGAACATCTCCTTCTCGATGCCGCGAATGTCTTCCTGAAGTATCTCGTCCAAATCCTCGGCCGCGGCAAGCATGCGGGTCAGCAATAAGTTTAATAGTGGCACCGTGCTGTTAGCCCGCGTTTTCTTGCTGCGCTGTTGCGGCAAGAGAGCAGCTCGTTCCTTTAGAATGTCTCGCACGAGTTTGTTGATATATTTTTTGGCATTCGAGAGCCCGGCGATGTAATAACATACGTTGCGACAATCTGACCGATCCAGATCTTTAATGAGCGTTCGCGTGATCCCGGATTCGAAAAAAGGGCCCGCCGCGAGAAACTCGCGGAAAGCGTTGTGCACGAACTCCACCGTATCCGGCTGCGATTTGGCATTTCCTTTGGGGGGGCGGCTCAACAGGCCGCTCCGCTCAATCAGGCCACATAAAATCTCGTCCAAGTCCGCCTCCGCCCGCTGATCTTTGGGGACGCGCTTGCTGATTCGGCTCTTAGCCTCGTCGAACGAAAGCAGCACCTTGTCGTCGTTGATCATATAGTGCGCCAGGTGCTTCAGCAGGGCCAAGCGCCTCTTCTGAGACAATCTTGAATAACTAGAATAAACCTGTTCGGGCTGCTCCTGAATCAGTGATTCGGTTTCGCGCCGCTCGGCAATGATCTTGCAGAGATCGTCCATCAGTTCGTGCTGTGTTTCATACGAGCCGATGTTGTAGCGCTCGGACAAGGCGCACATCATGGCGCAGATCAGCGGCGATGCTGCGATTTGCGCCAACGCGGATTTATCGTCTAACCGTTTTTTGAGGGTTGCTTGCGATTGGCGTAGCTTCGCGGCGGCGGCGGATTCGCCTTTGCGCTCATACGCCTCGATGACCGAAGTGTGCCAGCGATCGATGAGCCGATTGCGGTCGACGCGCGACATCGGCGCAATGCGCGCTTCCTGAAACGAATATTCCGCCAGAAACGCTGGGTCTTCGGCCAGCGGGCGTGTCGTTAAGATGAAAATATTATCTGACGCGCCGTAGGTGTGTAACAACCCCTCGATCTTGTCGAACACCTTTTTGCGGTACTTCTTGGGAATCTCATCGAGCCCGTCGATCATGACCAGGCCCGCCCCCATGTTTAAGATTTCTTCTGCCCAGCCCGGCGCAGGCTCTCCCACGTCGGCGGGTGCGAATTGATGGAATGAATTTATCCGTGGAAAAGCGCCGCTCTTGCATTGGCGCAGCGGGATCAGGAACGGTATCTTGTGAACCCACGCTATGTTGGTCTCGAAAAAGTGGCCGACCGCATCGGGGTCAACCAGCCCCGTTCCGCCGAAAGGTCGAACTTCTATACGCTTGGACCCCATAAGTCGCTTCTGGGCCGCGCCTAGCTCGCTCGCGGCGATTTCCGTATCCGCCGGGTCACTTAAGACAAATGCTTGTATCTCAACCTCGCTCCGTGGAATTGTTGCTCTTGCGCGTGGATTCGAGGCTGTTCTCAAGACACCGCGTCTAATCACATTGCAATCGCCGTTACCGTCGTTGGCGAAGCTCAGGAAATGACTGGTGGTATGGATGGCGGCCCATTTGAGGAGCGTGCTCTTCCCGGAACCGGCGTCCCCCCTAATGATCAATAAATTGGTGTCACTATGGCCAAGCTCCCAAAGAATCTTGTTGAATGGGGTGGGCATGCTGGCCGTCGCGCCCGCTTCGGGTGTTAAATTGAGGGTGATAAAGGTGTCCAGTAGATCTTGTCGGCGGCGCGGCGAATCTGGCTTCTCCCCGATCCCAAATAACTCAACGCGATCGAGGAGTTCGCGATTGGCTTTGCAATAGCGAATCTCGAACAGCAGTTGCTTGGTACGTTGGTCTTCTAGGGTTTTTGTAAACAGCTTCGCCGCCTCATGCACTTCCGACACAATCGGAACGAGCGCTTGCCAGAAGGCGCGACCGCGTTCTTCGCTCGTTTCTAATAGTTGGGTGAGGGCGCTAAGCCGCTTTTTGGTATCGGTCGCCTCGTCCCGCACGCACGCGACGGCGGCGAGAATAAGGTCCATTCGGGCTTTATATTCATCGCCCTGTAGGTTGGATTCGACTTCCTGTTCGATAGCGCTCAGCTCTTGCTGCTCAATCGCGTTTTGTATTTGCTTGAGCATCCCCTCAACGTTTTGTTGTGCTTTTTGCTGCTTTTCTCCCTCGGCGGTGGCCCGCCAATGTTTGAGGCCAAGGAACGAGGCGAGCATCACCGCACCCGCAATCGAAACGGGGGCGGTCGCGATTCCCGCCACGCCGGCCGCGGTGACCGCGGCCGCGACGCTCTCGACCCCGCCCGGCGCCGCCAGCGCCGCAATGAGGTTTCCCAGGATGTCGGTCAGGCCGTCAGCCGTCGTTTCAAATATCGATTGGTGTTGCTTCTTTTGCATGAATGCCCCAATGCGGCGAACACTTGCAAGGTTCGCGAGAACGGGCTACATGTTGCCGCGGCATTCGGTGTGGCCCGCTTATGAGATATGAGAACGTTTGGCGGTAATTATAAGGGGTTGCCAACTCATTGCACGTGGGCGTGTGGCGGGCAGGCCGATCATCTCACCGTTCTATACTTAGCCAGTGTTATTAACAGCCGCCCGTATTAATTAGCGACGGGGTCAAACTCGCCTATTGCCTGTAGCCGTATTAGAGCGGCCAAACTGCGCGCTAACGACGCCGAGCAATCCTTTCGTCGCATAGCCCCGCCCCATCCCCCAACTTTGCATGTTGCACTTTTCACTTTGCACTCACCCCGCCCCCCGTTTCATTCCCGCCTCGCCCGTCGCGGCGCAAGCCCCACGCCCCAAGCCTCAAGCCGCATCCCCCGCTGTACGCCGGGTTCGACATCGCGGCCGTATGCGGGGCGTGCGTCGTGGAGCGCGTGGCGCGGGTGTCCGTGCGATCGGCGCGGGTTGTCGCGCGTTCTGCGCGGGTTATCGCGCGTGCGGGGGTTGCGCGGGTGTTTCGCGCGGCGACGAAGCGCGGCACGCATGTGTCACCGTGCGTCGCGCGGGTGTTGTTGCATATCGCGCATGTATTGCACCGTCGCGCGCGGGTGTCTTTATGGGGCGCGAGGGGGTTTTCTGTTTTCGGAAGTCGCTTATCAGGTGCGAAAACGCGGCGGGCCGAAAATCTTCTCGTTGCGGCGCGTGGCAGCGACGGTGCGTTGGTGTCGGATAATTTTTTTTTGCTCCGGCGCGCAGTTGTAGCAGAGCGCCGCAAGGTTGCGTAGCTCTGCCGCAAGGTAGTTTTGCTCTGACGCAAGGTTGCGGCGCTCTGCCGCAAGGTAGTTTTATCGCGCCGCAAGGTTGCGTTGCTCTGCTACAAGGTTGTTTTGCTCTGCCACAAGGTCGCGGCGCGGCGCCGCAAGGTGATGTTGCGCTGCTAGAAGGTCGCGGCGCTCTGCGAACCGGTGCAGGTGTTGCGCGGAGAAGTCGCGATGCGCTTCGACAAGGCGAAGATATTGCGCAACCAATTTATGTCGCGACGCCGCAAGCGGATGTTATGGCGACGTGGGTTTGCGACACATCGGATTCAATCTTCCGCGCGATCCCTATTCGTCACGGTGCCGTATCGGACGGTCCCGTATCGATAACGCGCGCAACCAGCCCGACGGTTGCGATTCGAAACACGGTCGTGCAACGTCGCGCGATGTAATGGCATCGACGCGCCGTATTACATCGCCGGTGTTTCGGTGGGTCGAGTACGACCCACCCTACGCCTCGCGACACACGCCGCGCGCGTCGCGACGAAGGCCGCGCTTCGCAAACCCCATGCCTCACGCCCCAAGCCACAAGCCCCACGTCTCACGACCCAGGACTCACGACGCAAGACACAAGACCCAAGACGCACGACGCGCGCCCGGGGTGCCATGCAACGCCGTTAACCAAGTGCCGCGTCGCGATGGCGAAACGCCCTTTGTAGCTTGGCCCATTCGCGTTTGTTTAGCCTGTGGAAACGCGGTGCCGAAGGCGCGGTGGTTTGGTTCTTCCGCGGCCAGT
>Ga0207422_1000687_pt1 | contig 95003 bp, 85 predicted proteins | sample MarCyaLeptolynsp_FD_187757 | JGI IMG/M metagenome (GOLD analysis project Ga0207422, IMG submission 187757) | Marine cyanobacterial communities from Panama - species 1 Leptolyngbya sp. (SPAdes) | ecosystem: Environmental > Aquatic > Marine > Unclassified | place: Panama: Panama City | collected...
TCGCCCGCAATGAAAAGGGCGAAGCGGTAGATCAGCAATTCGTACTACGCCTCGGAATGGCCGGATGCTAAGGCCTTCTAATTTCAGCGATTGGATAGCGCAAATGTGAGTCTTCGTAATACTCACTACGTTCATAGAAGAAACTTAAGACAGCCCAGGAATTCTTTTGCAATCCTGGGTTTTCTTTTTTCCATATTTCGAATTCAACTTTTAGACTAGGCTCTCTTTCTAACATAGCAATGGCCTCATCTTCAAAAATATATGGCGAGAAATGTTCCTTTTGCTGGAAAATGATGTCGAAAAATCCCCATGACAAATAGGAATCTACCGACATAGGGTCTAGTACGGAGGCTAGGAAATAGCGATTTGCCTTATTTGTAGGAATCAGAATATCCCCGGCATAGAATAATCGCTTTTGTTTCTGCCGAACATAAGACTTGATCTCTGTTCGAAAATGCCCTTCATATGGTCTTGAACTATGCTCCCAAGCCTTCAGGTATAGCGATTCAACCTCGATAACGGTATCTTCCGATAAACGTTCAAACTCAATCCCGTGGTACTGCAATCTAGTAGCTACTTCAGGCCAGGCGCAAGGCAAGACGTAATATTCTGGTAAGCTACTTTTTCGACTTGCTTTATAAGAGGGATAGTAGTCAATTACCAGCGGGATGATTTTATCTCGATTATAACGCAATCTCTTATAATCGCCTAATGGACTGTCCTCATAGCTATAATCGAAAGATTTAAAATCCAAAGCTTCGACGATGGAGCTATCCAATTGCCAGGCCACCGGAAATTCATCTGCCACGGACTCCCAAGCGATGGCCTGCTCATAAGCCAATTGAATACCTTCTTTATGCCGAATTACAAAATCTTGTAATACTCTTAAGAATTCAGTAGTAGCGGCTACCCGATCGGCATATGGCTTAAACATATGAGCTTCGGTAATAAAACCTAAACTGTGGAACAATGCGGTATAGCCACTAGCATAACGTGGAGTTTCTAGGAAGGCAGCGTAACCGTTATTAGGGGTGCGACCGAAAACATTCACATATGGAATCATTTCCCAAGTATCCTCCATCCCTTCATATAATTCCGGCAACATTATATCCTGTTGAAAATCCGCTAAACTAGGGGCCAATTTATCGGCCTGGGTGGCGATTAAACTTAAGGTGTATGGATAGTCGGCTCCATTGCTCGTATGGGTATCAACAAAGATTTGAGGTTTTAAGGCCTGGTAAATTGCCCAAAAGGAAAAAGTATTGAGGGCATCCCCTTTGATAAAATCTCGATTCAAATCTAAGTTGCGGGCATTCCCCCGAAAGCCCTGTTCTTCTGGTCCATTTTGATTAGCTCGAGTGTGAGGCTTGGCCTGCAAACTTCCACCAATATTGTATACCGGAATAATGGCAATCAGCTGTCCACTTTCCGGGCCACCATTCGCCAAGATTTCCTTCGCCCAAATTAAACTGGCATCCATACCACAGCTTTCCCCTGGATGAATACCATTGTTTATCAAGGTAGTTAGCTTACCATTTGCCCTTTCGCTTAAACTTAGGTCTCCAACAAATGGCTCCGCTTGGATAAGAAATAGGGATAAAGGTCGACCCGCATCGGTAGTTCCGGCTTCCAGATAAAGGGCATTGGGATAAATCTCCGCTAATGCCTGGTAGCTGGCAATAATTTGATGATAGGTCCATGCCTCGTTTTCTCCCTTGGGAGGAAACTCCTGGGCCTTGCTAAGGAAGCCTAATAAAACAAGGCTAATAAGGGAAAGCCTAGTCCTCATCAACTTCTTCCTCTTCCACAAAAGTGAGGGCGGTAAGGATTTCGCCTTGCAAGGCAGAATATTGATCTAATACCTGGGTATAATCACTTAGAGCGCTTCCTTCAACCGTTACAGGTTCCGTTTCACCATAAGCATGACCCGCCAAAACGCCAGAATCATTGTACAGATAAATATCTACCAAAAGTCGAATATTGGCTTTACTTCCATAAGTCGTAACCTTATCGATCACCAAGCCTCCATAAGCAAAAGCTACTAATTCGGTATTTAAGGATTTACAAGCCGACTTCACCGCAGATCGCAGACGAGGACTTTCATCGATATAGGTTTTTAAATCACCTTTTTCCAGCTCAAACAATTGTAATCCGCTTTCTGGATATAAGACCGAAGGAAACAGGTTCTTCTTATGAATTAATAGACCTTCTCGGTCCTCTTTTTGTTTGATACGGCTATACCGAGGTCTGGAGGCCAGTTCCTCACCATGAATGGTATTTAAACCCAATTGAAGCTCTAAACCAGAAGCCAAAGTATTGTAGTAATCCCCTAAACTTTCTGCTAGTTCCTTATTTAAATCCTCTTGTAAAGCCGCTACCTTCTTTTTGAATGTTTTGGCATCCTGGGCAGGCATTTTAGGCAATACTGGTGGTGCTAAATAGAATCCAACCACGGCGATATTTTCCGCTTTTGCTGGTGCTTGATAAGTCTGATAAGCTTTAATCCGCAGGTTACCACATGCCTGAATCAAGGCAATTAAAACTAAGAGTCCGAAAATACGAATGGCCTTCATTTAATATCAATTTTAAGAGGAAGCCACGAATATAAGGAGCTTAGCATAACATAAATGGAACTAGTCCTGAAAACTGGATTCTTTCTTCATGAAATAGAGCAGGGAGATTAAAGCTAATATCAAACCCACAAACCAGGCAAGCGCATTGGAGCCTTCACCAAGTATCCAAGAGCCCAAACTAAAAAGAGTAGTGTATACCAAGGCTACACCCGATAACCAAGCACCAAAAAGTGCGCTGATTGGCCTAGCTTTTTGCGATGAATCTCGATACGGTCCCCAGGCTCCTTGAGGCTTAATCTTTTTATAAAAGCTTTTTAAAACCGAGTCTTCCGTGGCCGGAGTAAGGAAAGTAACTAGGAGCCAAACGATCGTGGTGAAAACGACAGTGGCGATAAAATCACCATTTTGAGCGTAAAAGGATTCTGGAAGATGAGTTTTTAAAGGAAACTTTAAAATTGCCCAGGCCATCAGTGGAGCCAAGGTTGCGCTCAATTCACTCCAGGCATTAATTCGCCACCAATACCATCGCAGGATCAGTACCATACCCAAGCCCGCTCCGGAGGCAATTAAAAATTGTGCGGCCTCATCGATCATTTTGATCTGCGACGTCGAAATCACCGCCACCAGCATAATGATTATTGTGATCACCCGACCTGCTCCAACATAGTGTCGGTCGCTTTCCTCGGGATTAATAAACCTGCGATATAAATCATTGGTCAGGTAGCTGGAGCCCCAGTTAAGTTGGGTGGAGATGGTGCTCATATAGGCTGATAGAAATCCAACGAATAGCAATCCCTTTAAGCCGCTAGGCAGGTGATCGCGCATGGCAAATACGAAACCCTTTCGCGATTCTTCAATGCTTAATTCTGGATATAAAATTAATGCCGCCAAACCCACAAGAATCCAAGGCCAAGGACGCAAGCAATAATGTGCAATTTGAAAGAATAAGCTGGAGTAAACGGCATGCCTTTCGTCTTTGGCACTCATCATTCGTTGAGAGATATAACCACCACCGCCCGGCTCATTTCCCGGATACCAGCTGGCCCACCACTGCAAAACAATGTAAGAGAAAAAGGCACCTGCAGAAAGGGAGAAAGTTCCGACCAAAAGATCGCTACCTTGATTAAGTTCAGGGAAAAAGTCCAAGCGCCAAGCAGGCAGTTGTGCTTTCATGCCACTGATACCACCAACCTCAGGTAAATTAATCACTACGATCGCGAGTATAATACTCCCGGTCATAGCAATAATGAACTGCACAAAATCGGTAATGGCTATACCTAGCAAACCCGCAATGGAAGAATATAAGGCGACCAAAACCATTGCCGCCATGCAAAACCAAAATGCAGGAGAGCCAGGAATTTCAAAAAATACTTCTAGGATGGAAATCAAGGCCGCGTTTACCCATCCAATTATGACCACGTTTAAAAACAGTCCTAGATATACCGAGCGCAAACCTCGCAAAAAGGTGGCTACAGGTCCAGAATAGCGCATCTCCAATAGTTCCAACTCGGTAATAATTTCGGCTCGCCTCCACATACGGGCAAAAAAGAAGGTAGTAAGCATCCCTCCTATCGCCATATTCCACCAAAGCCAATTACCGGAAATTCCATGCTGGGCTATTTTTTCGGTAACCCAAAGAGGCGTGTCGGCTGCAAAAGTCGTTGCCACCATGGATACCCCAGCGATATACCAAGGAAGTTTACGACCTCCTAAAAAGAAACCTGCTAAACCGCCTTCGGCTTTTCCTCGAAAGTAAATTCCTAGGAAAATAAAAAGAGCCAGGAAAATGGCAACCACGGACCAATCGAGCGTACTGAGATGATTCATATTTGAAATAAGTTGTCCGAAACTAATCATTTTACCGAATGTCCAGCTTGAAAATAGGGCTGCATAATTCTTATTGCTTTGGTTTACCTTTGATGAAAATTCCTATAAACATGAAAAGACTTGGATTATTGGCGGCTATCGCCCTAATCGGTTGTCAAAATACTAGCGATAGCGCCAATACTGAAAATGGCGCCGTTTATCCTATTTATGAGCAAATTGAAATGCCCCTAGGCAATCAAGTGGTCTATGGAGTGGTGATTAAAGATTCCAGCGCCGAAAGCACGGTAAAGGCCTATCAGGTAAACTTTAAGGTGCAGGAGAAGGTGTGGCTTGACACCCTTTTGCTAGAACTTCCTGCCAAACAAATGGTGCAAGGAGAAGTGATATTCGGGGATGCAGTGGTAAATGATATGGGTGGCGCGAGCTTCGAAGTAAAAGAAATTGAAATCGATTAATGCAAGATCGCCACGACCTTCCTATTGTCATTAAAACCCTTCCTGGCTTAGAAAAAGTCTTGGCTCGAGAGGTCCGTCAGATAGGCGGCCGCGAAATCATGGAGATTCGTCGGGGAATCATCTGTAAGGGTGATTTAGGCTTCGTTTACAAATGCAATTTGTGGTTACGTACGGCGGTAAGAGTTCTGATTCAATTGGATCGCTTCCAAGTGCGGGATGAAAATCATCTTTATAAGATGATTAAAAAAATTGCCTGGGAGGACTATTTTGCGGTCAATCAAACCATCGCTGTTGACGCGACGGTTTTTAGCGATCGCTTTCGCAACAGCCTCTTTATCGCCCAAAAAACTAAGGATGCCGTGGTAGACCGGTTTCGCGACCGTGAAGGCAAAAGGCCCTCTGTAGACATTAAAAATCCCGACATCCGTTTAAATGTGCATATCCAAAAGCAATATTGTACAGTTTCACTGGATAGTAGTGGAGCTTCTCTTTACAAGAGAGGGTATCGCACCGAGGTTGATAAAGCTCCCTTGAATGAGGTCCTGGCAGCAGGGATTCTGGCCTTAATTGATTGGCAAGGCAAAGGACCCTTAATTGATCCCATGTGCGGCTCTGGCACTTTTCTGACCGAAGCCGCCTTATACGCTTCCAATGTTCCGGTAAATGTATTTCGAAAGGATTATAGCTTTCAGAATTGGAAGGCTTACCAACCAGAGCTCTTTAATACCATCTTCGAAGCGGCTTTGGCCAAAGAGAATACAGAATTACCCGAAATCAGAGGTTATGATATAGACCCAAAGGTCTTGGCCAAATCGCGTCGTAATATTAAAAATGCTTTGATGGATGAAGTAATCAAAGTGCAAAAGCGAAACTTCTTAAAATGGCCCGAGGACGCGGAAATAAAGCCAGGCACCACGGTGGTCTTTAACCCCCCTTACGATTTAAAAATCGAAGCGGATATTCCCACGCTTTACAAAGGAATTGGCGATACACTCAAACAACACTTTTCAAATTGCACCGCTTGGGTTTTTACGGCTTCCATTGATGGCTTGAAACACCTAGGACTTAAGCCAAGTCAAAAAATTGCGCTTAAAAACGGGAACTTAGATTCTTGGCTGGTGCGCTACGACCTATACGAAGGGACCAAGAAAAACAAAGCCTAAATGGGGGACTACGCGGAGATTCTCTTGCCCCTTTCGCTTCCGGTTAATTATACTTACGCTATACCCGAAGCATTAAAGCCCATAATTAAGGTGGGAATGCGGGTGATTGTCCCGCTCGGTAAGCGCAAATTATATACGGGATTGGTGAAAGAAATTCATCATAATAAACCCCAAGGTATTAGTGTTCGGGATATACTCGATGCGGAAGATGAGTCTCCTATTATTAGTGCCAAGCAAATTGCCTTTTGGGAATGGTTAGCGGAATACTATCTCTGCAGTGAAGGCGAGGTTATGAATGCCGCTCTACCGCGGGGCCTAAAGCTGGAATCTGAAATGATGGTACAGCGAAATTTGGCCAAGGAGATTGTTGATGAAGAACTCAATGACGGAGAATTTTTAATTGTTGAAGCCCTCGAACAACAGGATCGTTTGAGCATAAAGGAAATAGCGGAAATCACTGGCTACCCCAACCCCTTATTTACTGTCAAAGAACTTCTTTCCAAGGCCTACATACTTTTAGAAGAGGAGCTAAAAGGTGGTTACCGTCCGAGGCAAGCCCGTTATGTTAAGGCAGGACCGCTTCTTAAGGAAGACAATTTGGATGAGGCCTTTTCGAGTTTAGGACGGGCCGCAAAGCAACGCGAGCTTTTAATGGGCTATTTCCGATATCGAGATGAACAAGGGATGATTAAAGCTTCCTTACTCTTGAAAAAAACGGGGGCTAATGATGCCAGTTTGAAACCCTTGGATAAGAAGGGGCTATTGGAGATATTCTATGAAGACCCCTTTAATTTAGAGCAGGCTAATCAGCCAAAAGCCCAAGATTTATTTCCCTTAAACCCGAAACAAACGGAAGCCCTGAATGAAATACGGGAAAACTCGGAGAAACCGGTTCTCTTGCATGGGGTCACTTCATCTGGTAAAACAGAGATCTACACCCACCGGATGGCGGATGTGATTAAGGAAGGGAAACAAGTTCTTTATCTAGTGCCCGAAATTGCCTTGACCACTCAGTTGATTCAACGTCTCAAAAGATTTTTTGGGGACAACCTTTTGGTCTTTCATTCTCGATATAGCGATCGGGAGAGAGTGGAAACCTGGCTCAAGCTGTATCGTTTAAACCAGGAGCCTGCGGTAGTAATCGGTGCCCGAAGTAGCATATTTCTGCCCTTTCAGAACCTTGGGCTGATTATCATTGATGAGGAACATGAAAACTCTTACAAACAATATGAACCGGCTCCGCGATATCATGCTAGAGATGCCGCTTTAGTTTTAGCACAGCAACACAAGGCCAAGGTTCTTTTGGGAAGCGCCACCCCGGCTTATGAAAGCTACTTTAACGCTCGGAAGGGAAAATACCACTTGGTGGAATTGTTTGAACGCTTTGGCGAAATCGCTATGCCTGATATTAAAGCCCTAAATCTGAGGGAACTAAGAAAGCGCAAGCAAATGAGAGGAGATTTTGCCCCCGATTTGGTGGATGAAATTGAGCTTCAAATGAAAAAGGGTAAACAGATCATTCTCTTCCAAAATCGCCGGGGGTTTTCCACTTTCTTACAATGCGAAACTTGTGGACATGTGATGCAGTGTAAGAACTGTGATATTAGTCTGACCTACCACAAATACCGTCACGAATTACGTTGCCATGTTTGCGGATATCACACCCCGCCACCAAGGAAGTGTCCCGCTTGTGACAGTCAGCAAATAAAGAGCTTAGGCTTTGGAACCGAAAAAATTGAGGATGAATTACAATTGATGTTTCCCGAGGCCCGAATTCAAAGAATGGACTTGGATACCACACGAAAAAAGAAGGCCTATGAAAACATTATCCAAGCCTTTGAAGATGGCGACACTGATATCTTAGTGGGAACCCAAATGGTAACTAAGGGATTAGATTTTAGCAACGTTGGCCTCGTGGGGATTATGAATGCGGACTCACAGATTTATTTTCCCGATTTCAGGGCACATGAAAAAGCGTATCAAATGCTGGCCCAAGTCGCCGGAAGAGCTGGACGTAAAGGTGAAAGAGGGCTAGTATTAATTCAAACCTCAAATCCCGATCATGCCGTTATCAGCGATGTTATTGGGCATCGATACCGTTCTGGGTATGACCGTGAATTACAAGAGCGGATGGAGTATCACTATCCCCCCTACTATCGATTAGTCAAAATCACTTTAAAGCATAGACAGCGAGAAATCCTCGAACCTCGAGCCAAGTCTTTAGGCGCTTCCTTGCAATCCGTTTTTCAACGTCGGGTATATGGTCCGGAATATCCACTCGCCAACCGTTTGCGTGGGATGTATCAGATGGAAATCCTCCTTAAGATTGAAACGTCTCTTAGCTTAAAAGCGGTAAAAAAAGCCCTACTCGACAAGGTAGAAGCCTTCCAGCAGGAGAACAAAAAGAGCCCCCTGCGAATCATCTTTGATGTGGACCCCATTTAATCTTTACTGGCAATCCCTAAGGCAATGGCTCCCTGGCCGACAGCATAGCTACTCATAATGATGATGCGGTTATGCCATTCTTCCTCTAAGCCACCTCCAAATTTGGCAAAGGCAATCCACCAATCCGAAAAAGTAAATAGGAGGATTCCTAACAAAGGCCAAAAGTTGATTTTTTTCAACCAGAATGCATTCGCACTTAATATTAGGTGTAGCGTGATAATCCCGAAGTAGATATAAATGGGCAGACTTAAATCTGCCGGAATCTCAATAGAGTTGATTAAGGCAAAAAGACTAAGTATTGCCAGGCCAAGGGATATAAAGCTGGCAGTCAGATTAAAGCTTAGCTTAATAGTAGACCAATAATAGGCCGTGTAAAAAATATGTGCCACAGCGAATAATCCCATTCCGATTAGGAAAGAGGCCTGGCCCTCAAGCATTAGTGCTACATCACCCGCCAAGGAGAAAAATAGAGCCCCCGCTATCGTTTTCAAGGAAACGGCCCCTTCTCGGATCTTACTAATAATGAACAACAGCAGTGATGCTAGCAGTAAAGGTTTGCTTAACCACAATAATTGCCCGGATTCCTCGCGGTAGATTACGGCGAGATGAAAGAGTATTAAGGCCCCAAAAATTTTGAGGAAATCGCGAATCTGCATTATTTATTTTGGGTCTGCAGATAGTATTTCATGGCCTGCCCCATATTGGCATTGAGGTCAGCAATTCTAGTTGAGTGTGATGGATGGGTGGAAAGAAACTCCGGCACCTGACTTCCACCTGAATTAGCGGCCATACGCTCCCAGAACTTTGGTGCCTCACGTGGATCATAACCCGCCATTGCCATAAACACTAGTCCCATTTCATCTGCCTCGCTCTCGTGTAAACGGCTAAAAGGTAGCATCGCTCCGTATTGAGATCCAATCCCATAAGCCGCCATATATAGACCTTGGGTTTTTTGGGGCTCATCTTTAATAGCAACACTTAAGGCTACCCCTCCCATTTGCTGAATGAGCCCCTGACTCATCCGTTCAGAACCATGACTAGCAATGGCATGCGCAATTTCATGTCCCATAACCACTGCAACCCCTGCTTCATCTTGACAAATTCCCATAATGCCGGTATAAAAAGCAACCTTGCCACCAGGCATACACCAAGCATTAGCCACATTTTCGTCGATGAGGTTAAACTCCCACTTTAAATCGGCAATCATATCGGCATGCCCCTTCTGCTTGAGATATTTCTCCACTGCTGCCGCAATCTTTTGACCGACATTTTTAACCATCTGCGATTGAGCTGTCCCGGTAATAACCTTCGACTCACTCAAGACTTGTCGGTATTGATCAACCGCCATAGAGTTCATTTGTGACCCTGGAATAATAGAGACTTGCTTTCTACCGGTTAGTGGCACCGTTTTACAAGCGCCTAGTGAAAGAACTAAAGCGCATAAAATGATTTTTCGCATGATGGTTGTTTTGTGTCCACAAAGAAAACATTTTGACAGATTAAATTAACCGAAACTGAAAACTTGTCGTGCAAAAAACTTCTCACCAGACAAATCGACAGGCAATTAAAGGTCAAAGTGTTTAGTTCTAGGATTGGCATTTTAATTGTCCTAAAGGAGCCAAAGTCAAATCATAAAATCAATTAAAATGAAAATTATAAAACGCAGTAACGACCTTCCTTTATTCGATCAATTTTTTGATGGTTTTTTTCGCGATGAACCGGTTCAATGGATGAATCGTAATGTTCAGATTAATGCCAAGGAAAAAGTAAACATCAGCGAAAGCGATGATCTATTTCAAATTGAGCTATTAGCTCCAGGCTATCGCAAAGAGGATCTGCATATCGAAGTGGATGGAGATCTGCTAAACTTAAAAGCAGAAAGACAAGAGAGCAATTCAAACGAAGAGGCTAACTATCTACGTCGCGAGTTTAGAATTGGAAACTTCGAGCGTCAATTCCGCTTACCTAAAGGCAAAGTAGATACCGATAACATCGCCGCCCGTTTTGAGGATGGGGTGCTATTCGTGAGCCTACCAAAACGCGAAGAGGTAAAACGCGCAGTACGCGCCATTGAAATTAATTAGAGGGTAAGAGAAATTCCTCTAACTCTAAAGAATTAACCTTATAAAGTGATAGGTTAATAGTATCAGTTTCATTCAATAAAAGCTGGATATCCTTATTGGTATCCAGCTTTTTTAGTTCAATGAAATTGCTTTTTTCATAGGTACCAAAGGGATGTACTTTGGTTATAGATGCTTTATCGATGCCCACACCACTACTCAAGGCTGAATAACTGAGGAGTAGGAAGAGTAAGAGACCCAGGCCATACTGGAAATAACGAAAGGCCCCGAAACTCTGATAGCCCTGCACTAACTCTTGAAGTTCCTCCAGGTAGAAACTCAAACCATCGCTCTGCAAATTTCGATTTACACGAAAGGCCAAGAGCGAACCTAGGAGCAATCCCCCGAGTAAAGCAGGCTGCCACATAGCTGAATCTTTCAAAGGATAATACAAATAGTAGTCGCTTAAAGCGAATAAGCCCTGGTCTTTAAGCCAAACTAAACCGAAATATAAAATTCCTCCTAAAATGAGTATGAAAACTATCAGAAGACGGAAGTAGCGAAATCGAAACCGCTGTAAGGCTTTTAAGGACTCTTCAGAAAATCGATTCATCTCGGCCTTCTTAGGCAAGAATCTGCGGACTGCTCCCCTAAACAGGATAAAAAGGAGGATTAAGGTGAGAAATTCAAAAATTAACTTCATGCTAGAATCTTCAGATTAAAGATACGCCAAATCGCATCTTCTCCGGGATTCGCGGCCTTAATATCCAAGTGCTCCTTAGTCACCGGATGTATAAATGAAATTCTTCCGGCGTGAAGACTGATACTGGCATCGTGATTGGATCTGGCAAAACCATATTTCAGGTCGCCCTTGATGGGAGAACCAATAGCCGATAATTGTGCCCGAATCTGATGATGACGTCCGGTATGTAATTCAACCTGCAAAAGATAGTAGCGCTGCGATTCTGCGAAAACCGTGTATGTCAGCTCGGCTTTTTTCGCTCCTCGCTCATCGGGCCGTCGCACGAAAGATCGATTTTTCTTAGCGTCTTTTTTAAGGAAGTGAGTCAATCTTGCTTGGGAAGGATTCGGCTTCTCTTGCACTACCGCGTAATAGGTTTTTTGCACTTCGCGCTGCTCAAAGATTTTATTCATCCTTGATAGGGCCTTACTGGTTCTAGCAAAAACCACAATACCTGAGGTAGGTCTATCCAGGCGATGTACTAAGCCACAAAATACCTGACCCGGCTTCTGATATTTTTCCTTGATATAAGCGCGAACCCTTTCCAATAGAGGCTGATCACCGGTATGATCACCCTGTACAAGTTCACCGGCTAATTTGTTAACGACAATCAGATGATTATCCTCAAAAAGGATCCTATTTTTTAGATCCAAGATTAATACTGTTCTTTCTCGTTAGGGAAGTCCATACTCTTCACATCATGGACATATGATTGGATAGCGGTCGATATCTCACTGTATAAATCCAAATAACGACGTAGGAACCGCGGATTGAATTCATGGGTCATACCCAACATATCATGGAGCACCAAAACTTGACCATCAACGCCTCCACCTGCGCCGATTCCAATTACCGGTATGTTCAATTCGGCCGCTACCTTCGTTGCTAAATCTGCGGGGATTTTCTCCAGGACCAGGGCAAAGCAGCCCGCGGCTTCCAAAGCCTTGGCATCACTCAATAATTTAGCCGCTTCAGCCTCTTGACGTGCCCTTACGGTATAGGTACCGAATTTATAGATACTCTGTGGAGTCAATCCAAGGTGGCCCATAACTGGGATTCCCGCGGTGAGAATTCTTTCAATAGACTCGATAATTTCAACTCCACCTTCTAATTTAACCGCATGTCCGCCACTCTCCTTCATTATGCGAATCGCAGAACCTAGAGCTTCTTTGGAATTACCCTGATAACTACCAAAAGGTAAATCCACCACAACTAGGGCTCGCTCAATAGCACGAACCACACTGGAGGCATGATAAATCATCTGATCCAAGGTAATGGGTAAGGTCGTTTCGTGCCCGGCCATAACATTAGAGGCACTGTCACCAACTAGGATAACATCGATTCCCGCTTTATCCACAATACCAGCGAGGGTGAAATCATAAGCGGTAAGCATGGAAATCTTCTCTCCATTCCGCTTCATCTCCTGTACCGAATTCGTGGTTACCTTTTTAAAATCAGACCTGGCTACTGACATAATTCCTGTTTTGTGCTTGCAAATTTATACTTTTGAAGCTTGCCGATTCGTCGGTATTCCCTTTTACTCTGTATGATGAAGAAAGTTCTAGTATTATTTTCAGCGCTATCCCTGCTCTTGGCCTGCAACAATGAGCTTGATATTAACGCCGAATACAAAGATGTAACCGTAATGTACGGCTTATTGGACCCTAATCAGGACACCAATTATGTCCGTATTCAAAGAGGCTATTTGGGGGATGAAGCCGCCAGTGCCTCATACGGTATTACCGATAGCCTTTATTACGACAGTACCGAAATTGACGTATTTATCCGTGAGTATAATCCTGGATCAAGCACCTTTAACCGTGAAGTGCAATTGATTTGGGATAATAGCGCCAGTTTAGATACCGGTACCTTTACGACCCAAGGACATCATCTCTATCGGATTCCCGATGGATTTGACATCCAAAGTAATCGTGAATATGAAGTGGTAGTGCTAAGGCTAGCCGATAACTCAGAAGCCATTGCCCGCACGGGTATAGTAGGAGATATTGATATTCGCCGACCCTTGACTATCATCACTGCCCGCCTTTTTGATGGCAGAATTCAATTCATCATTAAACAAGATACCGACGGTAATAATCCCGAGGCTACTTTGAAAATGTTGGCCTACCAGCCTATCATTGATTTCCATTACAAGGAGATCAATCTTAGTACGGGAGAAGAAAGCTTCGAATCAGTGAATATTCGACTTCCTTTAATTGAAAGCCCCTTCGATGATATTGAGATTCTTTACTCTTCCAATCAGTTATACGCAGCTTTAGCGGATCGGATTGAAAAAGACCCAAGCAAAACCATCTTACGTTTTTTCCAAAGTATGGACATCCGTATTGTAGGAGCTTCGGAAGATTTGATGACTTATATTGAATTAAGTTCACCGGCTACCGGTGTGAATCAGAACCGGCCACAATTTGAGCAGGTGCTTAATGGCACAGGAATTCTTAGCTCCAGAACGGTGGCTAACCGACGGGATATCCGTTTACAGGAGTCTATTCATGAGAATCTATTACGTAGCGGAGTGGCCTGTGATTTAAACTTTGCCCGAATCGAATTAGGTGGCTCTGACACCTGCTACTGCATAGATAATGTAAAGACCTGTTTTTAACTGACAGAGCGACACCTGCCATCCTAAATAGTCAGTATGAAATTTCAATCCTGTCAGTAATGGCAGGATTTTTTTTGTCAGATTGCCTTGGCACAGGCTTTGCCATTCTCTGGGCGAACATTGATCTAACCATTAAAAATCAATTATAGCCATGGGAAAAATCATTGGCATTGACTTAGGGACAACCAACTCTTGTGTGGCCGTTATGGAAGGTAGCGAGCCTGTTGTGATCCCTAATAGTGAAGGAAAACGCACCACTCCATCGGTGATTGCATTCGTGGAAGGCGGTGAACGCAAAGTAGGTGACCCTGCCAAGCGCCAGGCTATCACTAACCCTCATAAAACCATTAGCTCTATTAAGCGCTTTATGGGATCCGGCTTTTCTGAAGTAGAAAAAGAGGCTGGTCGCGTACCTTATAAAGTGATTAAAGGAGATAACAATACTCCTCGCGTAGAAATCGACGATCGCAAATACACCGCACAAGAATTAAGTGCGATGGTATTGCAGAAGATGAAGAAAACCGCTGAGGATTATCTAGGAGAAAGCGTAAGCGAAGCGGTAATTACCGTGCCTGCTTACTTTAACGACTCTCAGCGTCAAGCTACTAAGGAAGCTGGGGAAATTGCTGGTCTTAAAGTACGTCGTATCATCAACGAACCTACTGCTGCATCTTTAGCTTACGGTATTGACAAAAAGGCTAGCGAACAAAAAATCGCGGTATTCGACTGTGGTGGTGGTACCCATGATGTATCTATCCTGGAATTAGGGGATGGCGTATTTGAAGTATTAGCTACGGATGGAGACACCCACTTAGGTGGTGACGATTTCGATCAAGCCATCATCGATTGGCTAGTCGACGAATTCAAAGCGGAGGAAAGCTTTGATTTAAGTCAGGATGCCATGGCGCTTCAACGTTTAAAAGAAGCAGCGGAAAAGGCGAAGATTGAATTATCTGCTTCCAGCGAAACAGAAATCAACCTTCCATATATCACGGCTACAGCTACCGGTCCTAAGCACCTAGTACGCAAATTAAGTCGTGCCAAATTCGAGCAATTAGTAGGAGATCTTGTAGAGCGCACTATCGCGCCTTGTAAATCTGCACTAGACAATGCTGACTTGGACGTTAGCGATATTGATGAAATCATCCTTGTAGGTGGATCAACACGTATCCCTGCAGTGCAAGATGCGGTTAAGAAGTTTTTTGGTAAGGAGCCTTCTAAAGGGGTGAACCCAGATGAGGTTGTAGCTCTTGGAGCCGCAATTCAAGGTGGTGTTTTAGCCGGTGATGTAAAAGATGTATTACTACTTGATGTAACACCACTCTCTTTAGGTATTGAGACAATGGGTGGCGTATTCACTCGCTTAATTGAGTCCAATACTACCATCCCAACCAATAAATCAGAAACCTTCTCTACCGCAAGCGATAATCAACCTGCCGTGGATATCCACGTATTGCAAGGTGAGCGCCCGATGGCTAAGGATAACAAGACTATTGGTAATTTCCAATTAACAGACATCCCTCCAGCACCACGTGGTGTCCCTCAAATTGAGGTAAGCTTCGACATCGATGCCAATGGTATCCTAAGTGTAAGTGCTAAAGACAAAGCCACCGGTAAGGAACAAAGTATTCGCATTGAAGCTTCTTCCGGACTAAGCAAAGAGGAGATCGATAAGATGAAGCAAGAAGCAGAAGCTAATGCCGAGGCTGATCAGCAAGCTAAAGAGCGAGTTGAAAAGCTAAATCAAGCGGACGCCATGGTATTCCAAACGGAAAAGCAATTGAAGGAATTTGGTGAGAAGCTATCTGACGACAAGAAAGCACCCATCGAAACCGCTTTGGAAGCATTAAAAACCGCTCATGGCTCTCAAGACCTAGAAGCTATTGATGCCGCCATGGAGCAAATCAATGAAGCTTGGAAAAACGCTTCTGAGGAAATGTATAAAGCTCAGCAAGAAGGCGGTGCTGCAGGCCCAGAGGCTGGAGCTGAAGCCGGAGCTGGAGCGGAAAACGCAAACGGAGGTGACGATGTTACCGATGTAGAATTCGAAGAAGTAGACGATAAATAATCGCAATTCGGAAAATAGTCCAAGCCCCAACGCACAATGTTGGGGCTTTTTTGTTTTAACCCAAACAATTCATAACAAATGGCACAAATTACTTTGGGAGGTAATCCCATCCACACCCAAGGAGAACTTCCATCAGTAGGAAGTAAGGCTCCAGAATTTTCCTTAGTAGACACCGATTTAAAAAGTCGCAGTTTAAGTGAATTTACCGGAAAAAAGGTGGTTCTAAATATCTTTCCTAGTATCGACACCGGAGTATGCGCTGCATCAGCGCGTCACTTCAATGTGGATGCTGCAGGCCAAGATGGTGTAGTGGTCTTAAACATCTCGCGCGATTTACCTTTCGCACATAAGCGTTTCTGTGCAGCTGAAGGTATTGAAGATGCAATTGGCTTGAGTGAGATGTTGGACGAGCAATTCAGCGCTGATTACCAGGTTCGGATGACCGATGGCGCATTAAAAGGTCTTTTTTCCAGAGCGGTTGTTGTGCTTAATGAGAACGGCGAAGTAGTGCACGCTGAGCAGGTTCCAGAAATAGCTCAGGAACCAAATTATGCCGCCGCTTTAGCCGCACTTTCCTAATAATACCTCGAAACTCTACCAAGCCGCTTTTTGATGAAGCGGCTTTTTTTTCCTCAATTCAGTAGGAAAGAGCGCAAAAAAAACCGCTCTTAAGAAAGAGCGGTTCGTAATTTCAAAAACTATTTGAGGCTTACAATTGCGCCATTAAGCCGCGTAAATATTCCTCCTTATTACTGGCACTGCCATCTAGGTATACACCATCCTTAAAAACCGCTAAATAAGGAAGATTGTCAACCTGAGCTAATTTTCGAGCAAGGGGGTTTTTCTCAGCATTAATATCTAAGAATACCATATCCGAATTTTCTGCTTCATTGCTCACTCTTTTGAACTTAGGGGCAAACAATTTGCAGTTACCACACCAGTCGGCGGAAAACTTCACCACGACCTTAGAGTTTTGCTCAAGTATACTTTGGAATTCGCTATCACTTACTACTTCAACAGCCATTTTTAAATTTTTAGGCCGCGAAAGTAGTACCCAAGAAGACTTTCAGAAAATGTTGTTAATAGTTAATCACTATTAATCATCGGAAATGTTCGCGATAAAGGAAACGCACGATTCCATCCGCCAAACCTTTTTTGGGAACAATCATTTCCTGGCTTCCCGCCCATTTCATCGCATTGGTATAAATCTTCAGGGCATGCGGTAAAACATCGGTCCGGTCGGGATTCAAATCGAACCTAATCATCCTTTGCTCATCGTCAAAGTCCAGGATTTGTTCGCGAATGGCCTTTAGGCCTTTCAGACTCATGGTCTCGCCTTTTTGTTTTTGGGCCAGCTTAAAGGTCCGGTTTATATTACCTCCGGATCCCACCATAAGTACCTCATCATAGGCTTGAGTCTTTGACTGGATCCAATCCTTCATCTCATCCCAGCGCTTCTTCTTAACCAAATCTTTAAGGAGGCGAATTGTGCCGATCTTAAAGGATTGGCTACTTTGAATTAATCCTTGGTGAAAAAGAGTTAACTCGGTGCTTCCCCCTCCCACATCGATATAAAGGAAGGTTTCATGCTTATCCGCCAGGTCACCGATCATATCCGAGCTAAAAATCATTCTAGCTTCCTCCTTGCCAGAAATCAGTTCAATATTCACCCCGCTTTCCTTGTAAATGCGCTCCACCACCTGAATACCATTCTTAGATTCACGTAGGGCCGATGTAGCGCAGGCTCGATACTTTTGCACCCCATGGACCTCCATGATTTTTTGATAGGCCGTCATGCCACTTACCAATCGTTCCACATTGTCATCGCTAATCTTGCCATCGGCAAAGGCATCAGGGCCCAGTCGAATAGGTAGACGTGTTAAGGACGATTTTTTAAATAAAATTGTCTCTTCATCTTCAATAACATTTGACACTAATAAACGAACAGAGTTCGATCCAATATCTATCCCAGCTAATTTGTGAATTTTCACTTCCCGCGCTTTAATTGCTTCTTAACATAATCATGCATTGCATATTGGGAGCGAATCTTTGGTCCACGGATTTGACGATAGGCATTGTCTAATTCAGCATTATGCCATCGCGACTTAACATTATCCTTCCAAATAATTTCGAAATGATCACGTAACTGTCTTTTCACCGTATCATCGAAAACTGGCGTGGTCACCTCAACTCGATAATCCAGGTTCCTAGGCATCCAATCTGCCGAACCTAAATAATACTTTGGGTCGCCGCCATTTTCGAATATGATCACTCGAGAATGCTCCAAATAGCGGTCTAAGATAGAAATAGCTTCAATATTTTCACTCAAACCCTTTTTACCGGGTATTAAGGAGCAAATTCCTCGAATCACCATCTGCACTGGAACCCCGTAAGCACTTGCTTCGTAAAGCTTATCAATGAGCTTCAAGTCAGATAAGGAGTTTAGTTTAATTTTTATTCCCGATTTCATCCCCTTCTTCGCATTTTCAATCTCCCTTTCAATCAGAGCAATAAAGCCCTTTCGGGTATCATGAGGAGAAACGAATAGGTGCCGATACTTTTTAATTTTATAGTTGTTCCGCAAAAAATCAAATACTCGCGCCACATCTTTTGTGATGCGTCTGTCTGCGGTAAGCAAATGATAATCAGTGTAGAGCTTCGAGGTACTTTCATTGAAATTCCCCGTGCCTACAGAGGCATAGAGCTTCTCCTTCCCTTCTGATTCTTTAGTGATCAGAATAACCTTACTATGCACTTTTAGGCCTTGTACTCCGAAGATAACGTTTACGCCTTCGCTTTGGAGAACCTCGGTCCATTGGATATTATTGGCTTCGTCAAAACGGGCTTGAAGCTCAATTACGGCGGTAACTTCCTTACCGTTCTTTGCCGCGTTAATCAGCGCCGAAATAACCCTAGAGTCCGAAGCCATTCTATATAGGGTAATATCAATGGACCGCACTTCAGGATCAATAGCTGCCTCCCTTAAAGTACGGATGATATAACTGAAATTATGGTAGGGTAAAAAGAGTAAAACATCCTTTTTTTCCAGGACCTCAAGTATACTTCGATCCATATCCAAATCAGGGTGCGCCAAAGGAGGAAGCTTTGCAAACTCCAATGCCTTATCGCCTAGATTTGGGAATTTAATCAGGTCCTTTTTATTGTGGTAGCGCCCACCGGGTATGAGGCTATCGTAAGCATCGAGGTCCATTTCCCCAATAAGATAACCGAGGGTTTCCTCCCCAATTTGTTGGTCAAACACAAAGCGCACCGGATCTCCAGAACGTCGATTTTTCACAGAACGACTCATCTTCTCCAAGAAACTTTTCGAGACGTCATCATCCAAATCCAATTCCGAGTCTCTAGTAATTTTCACCGTATGCGCTTCAATGCGGTCGATATTATAAATGAAGAGAATGTATTCCAAGTTATATCGAATCACATCCTCTAAATACATTACATATTGCTTACCATAACGAGGTAGGCTAACGAATCGCCCAACTTGCTCCGTTGGGACTTCAATAAGGGCAAAACGCGGTTCGTTCGGCGCATGCTTCTCATACATCCGGATAGCCAAATAAATGGACTTATCCTTTAATTCCGGTAAATCATCAGTTTGTCCAAGCATTAAGGTGAATACTGTAGGACTTACCTTTTCGATAAAGAATTTCCGCACGTATTCCTGCTGACCAGCGGTTAACTCGGTCTCCTTTACTATTTCAATATCCGATTTAGATAGTTCCTCCATCAATTGATTATTGATGGTTTGGGACCGGATTTGCAGCTCTTTTACTTTATCGGAAAGTTCCTTTAAAATAGCGGTTGGTTCTTTGGCTCCTAATCTTTCCTGTTTCTGGTTAGAAAGTTGGGCCAATCGTTTCATAGAGGCATAACGAACCCTGAAGAATTCATCCATATTTGAGGAGAAGATTCCTAAAAACCTCAAGCGTTCAATTAATGGATTGTTCTCTTTATCAAGGGCTTCTTGCAGAACTCTCTCATTAAAGGCTAACCAAGAAATGTCGCGGGCTATGATCCGCTTATGAGCAGGGAAATTCACTTATCTTTCCTTCTTTTGGGATAATCAAAGAATACTAATTCTGCTTCCGTACCCAGGTTCTCCCAATCTTCAGATTCAAACTTTAAACAAGCCACACCGGTAGTTGGGACATTATCGATTATATGATCGATACAGTGGTTCACAAAGTTGGTAAGCGTGGGATTATGACCAAAGAGATAGACTGATTGAATGCTGTTATCCACCTTAGCTAAAGCCTTGAGGATATCATCACGATCACCATGATAGATATCTGCTTCGATATGAATGTTTGAGAAGGGATATTGTAGTTCCTGAGCAAATATCAATGCGGTGTGCATTGCTCGTGTTGCTGGGCTGGATATCATCAGCTCAGGGGAAGCCTCTTGTTTTTGTAACCATTGGGCAGTAGTATGCGCATCACGAATACCCCTCCCCTTTAGCGGCCGGTCAAAATCACTGATGCCTTCTTCCCTCCATGATGATTTCGCATGACGGATGAGGTACAGTTTCTTCATCGAATTGATTTAAAGTCTTTAGGCGTAGGGAAGTTAGGCAAAAGCAACTAATGCTAAAAACTTGGCATCAAAATTAACGAAGCGGTAAAATGGGGCTTAACTGATATTTACCTAAAGCCCTTTTGCTTTGGCTTCGTCCCAAAAGACGTCCATCTCCGATAAGGACATTTCATCTAAAGCTAGCCCTCGGGCCTTCGCTGCTTCTTCAAGGTATTGAAAGCGTTGAATAAACTTCTTATTAGTGCGTTCCAGAGCCGATTCCGGATCCACCTTTATGAAACGGGAAATATTAATCAAGGAGAAGAGCACATCGCCAAATTCGGCTTCTATTTTCGCTTCATCACCGTTCTGAACTTCCTCCTCAAGCTCGGCTATTTCTTCTCGTAGTTTAGCCCAAACTTGAGCCGTTTCCTCCCAATCAAAACCGGCTCCACGGGCTTTATCCTGGATCCGAGTTGCTTTTACCAAAGCGGGAAGACTGCGAGGCACTCCTTCCAATACCGACTTTTTGCCTTCCTTCAGTTTAAGCTTTTCCCAGTTGGCCTTTACAGTCTCCTCGTCGTTCGCCTCAACGTCTCCATAGATATGAGGATGACGATGGATCAGCTTATCGCAAATAGAATTTAGAACATCGGCAATATCGAAGGCCTCTTTTTCCTCACCAATCTTGGCATAGAATACCATATGAAGAAGTAAATCTCCCAATTCTTTCTTGACCTCTGGAAGGTCCTCATCAAGAATCGCATCACCTAATTCGTAAACTTCCTCAATAGTGAGATGCCGCAGGCTTTCCATGGTTTGTTTCCGATCCCAGGGACATTTCTCCCTTAGGTCGTCCATGATATCTAAAAGGCGGCCAAAAGCGGCCAATCGTTCCTGACGGCTATGTGGCATTTTAGTCTTCGCTTGCTTCGGGGGCTTCTACCGATTCTTCGGTGCTATCCTCTTCTGGACGATTAAGCAGCTCCATTTTGTGTAATAAATTGTACCAGCTAAACAGCTTCTTTAAATGAGAAGTATAAACCCGTTCTTGGTCATAGTCTGGTAGGAAGTCTTCCATAAAAGACTGAAGCTCTGCTCCGCTTGCCTTTTTAGGATTGAGGGCCTCAGCACCCTCCAATTTTGCGTATAGACGATCATATACCTCGCCGAGCGGTAATTCTTCCTCATAGGTGTAGATGGCAATATCGCTCAAGGCTGATATATCCGCTCTTTGAGAAACGGGCATACGTTTACCATCCAATAAGGATTCTACCAAGACTCCTTGACGGGTCGCCTTGACTAATTTGTAGAGACCCGGCTTACCGCCTATGGCCAAAATATCATCTAATTTCATAAAGTTTATTTGACAGAGTTTTTATTCTTTTTCTCCGGAACTTTTTGCCTTGCGCATCCATTCCTGAACCAATTCGATATCGCTTACCTTTTCGTTAGCCAGCATTTCACTTAATTGACGCGCCTGATCGGCTAAAGGATGGCTGGGGAAATTTTCTACGAAATGTTGGTATTGAGCCATGGCCTCATCTTTTAAACCTTTCTCTTCGTAATAGAGGGCTAATGAAATGATCGCTCGTTTTCCTTCTTCGTGATAGGTATGCTTTTCGATTAAGTCCTGGTATGAGGCTATGGTCTCTGCTTGCTTGTTGGGCCAAGCTCTGTACAATTCGGCAATTTTTTTGCGGACAATTGGACTGATGGAATCGTTGTTACTTAAGTCTAAGAACTTGTTATACACCCCGAGCATATCTGCCGCAAGAACAGTATCAATACTATTTAAGGCTAACATTTGCTCTTCCAATTGATCCATGGCCGCCAATATTTCCTTTTCGGGATCCAATCCCGTTTGGCAAGCTCCAATACTGATTGCCAAACTTAAAACGAGGATAATTCTTCTCATTTGGCTAGGGGGAATTTCATCCGATAGGCCACTTTTATTTGACCTTTAGAAATGTTATTTAGCTTCTTCTTGAGCATATTTCTGCGCAAGGGACTAAGGTAATCGGTAAAAAGAACGCCATCGATATGATCGTATTCATGTTGAATTACCCGGGCCTTTAATCCTTCGTAGGTTTCTTCATGCTCATTCCAGTTTTCATCGCGATAGCGAATTACAATGCGCTCTGGACGATCCACATCTCCGCGGATATCAGGAATACTTAAGCATCCTTCATTGAAAACAAAATCGTCTCCGTCCTCTTCGATGATTTCCGCATTGATAAAAACCTTCTTAAAATCCTTCAATCCTTCTTTATCCTCTTCTTCCTCGTCGACGAACCCTGAGGTATCCACAATAAACAAACGTATGGCCTTGCCGATCTGTGGAGCGGCTAGCCCTACACCATGAGCATTGTACATGGTTTCGAACATATTGCTAATCAGCTCTTCAAGTCCAGGATAATCCTTCTCAATATCAACTCCTTCCTTCCGCAGGACAGGGTCGCCGTATGCCACAATGGGTAATATCATGCTGCAAATTTGGGCAAAAATAAGTATCCGCGTGGCTTTCCTTAACGCTGTTGCAGATAATCATCCAAAATAATGGCAGCGCTAATGGGATCGAGACTCCCCTTCTCCCTTCGCTTTTTCTTTTTCATCCCCGAAGCGATTTGTGCTTGTTGCGCCATTTTACTGGTAAAGCGCTCGTCTTGAAGGATGATTTTCTGCTCGGGGAAGAGTTTGATTAAGCGACTTTGCCAATCCCGTACGCGAGCCGAATTATCACTGTCACCGCCATCCAAGGCTAAGGGTTCACCTAAAACAATGGCTTCCACTTCCTCTTGGGCCAACCAAGACTTTAAGTAAGCTTCAAGCTCCGCGGTTAATACTGTTTCTTTTGGCGAAGCTATCATTTGTAGAGGGTCCGTTTCCGCAATACCGGTTCTTTTACCTCCTATGTCTAAGGCTATAATCTTCGCCATCCTCTTTCGTACTTTTGCGCAAATTTACATTGAAACATGAAGCAACACGAGGCACTTATCCTAGAAGCCTGGGAAAATCGGGAACTACTGAATGATCCAAAAACGGTAAGTATAATCGAAGAGTGTATTGAAGCCATTGATAAAGGTGATTTAAGATGCGCGGAGAAAATCGATGGGAAATGGCAAGTGCACGAATGGGTGAAGAAGGCCGTAATCCTGTATTTCCCGACTCGGAAAATGGAAAAATTGGAAGCTGGTCCGCTTGAGTTTCATGATAAGATTCCCCTAAAAAGGAATTATAAGGAATTAGGCATCAGAGTCGTTCCTCATGCCATAGCGAGACACGGCGCCTATGTAGCACCGGGAGTCGTAATGATGCCCTCCTATGTTAACATTGGTGCTTATGTAGATAGTGGGACCATGGTAGATACATGGGCCACGGTAGGAAGTTGTGCTCAAATTGGCAAAAATGTGCACCTCAGCGGCGGAGTAGGTATCGGTGGAGTTCTTGAGCCAGTGCAAGCGGCCCCCGTGATCATCGAGGATAACTGTTTCATTGGTAGTCGTTGTATTGTGGTGGAGGGCATTCGAATTGAAGAAGAAGCAGTTCTTGGTGCTAATGTGGTACTTACCGCTTCCACTAAAATCATCGATGTTAGTGGCACAGAAGCCAAAGAGATTAAAGGTCATATCCCCGCTCGATCGGTAGTAATCCCTGGTTCCATGCCTAAGGAATTTCCTGCCGGAACTTATAATGTTCCCTGCGCGCTTATAATTGGGCAACGGAAGGAGAGTACCAATAAGAAGACTAGTCTCAACGAGGCTTTAAGAGAATATTCAGTATCGGTATAATGTCAAAACCCAATCATACTATTAATTGGAAGGGAGTACTCTTAATGAGTCTCCTTCCCTTTCTTGGCTCAGCACAAAATTGGGAATTGAAAAAAGAAGGCTCGGGAATAAAGGTCTATACCAAAGAGGTGGCCAGCTCCGACTTAGACGCTTTTAAGGCGATCAGCACTTTGAATGTGAGTATTGAGGCCATTGTTAAGTGCCTAAAAGATGCTGATAAATTCTGTGAGTGGATGCCAAATTGTGAAATGGCGGAGCTGCTAAAGCTCAATGGCCTCAATCAATATCATTACCTCGAAACTAATACGCCCTTTCCCTTAGATAATCGCGATTGCTATTATCATTTTGAGTACCAGACCACTTCTAATGGAATAAAGGTAATTATCAAAGGACTTCCTAGCTATAAACCGGTCAAGAATGGTTTGGTAAGAATTCCTTCTGTGGAAGGTTTTTGGCTCTTAGAAAAGCTTGGTCCTAATAAAACAAGGATCACCTATCAGCTGCAGGCTGATCCGGGAGGGAGTATACCAAGCTGGATCGCCAATATGGGATCAATTGATTTACCCTTTGATACGCTTAAAAACCTGCAGGCACATTTAGAAAAGTAGTCTAGTCTACTGTTTCCTCACTAAGTGAGGGTTTCAATTTCCGCAGCGCCCTAGAGGCAATAAAAATGCTTAGAATAGCCAGGACAAATCCTAGCAGGAATGGTGCACCGGGAAAATATATTTCCGCCTCTGGTCGGCTGAAATAGCCAAAAATGCCTGTCATAAGTGGTGGGCCAACAATAGCGGTAATCACCATCATATTCGTAATTCCTCCCTGTAATTCTCCCTGAGCATTATCCGGAGTTTGGCTGGTCATTATGGCCTGTAAGCTAGGACTGGCTAATCCTCCCAAAGAGTATGGAACAATGATGGCGTAAATCATCCAGGGATCGGTAGCTAGGCCTAAGAGCAGAAGGCCAATGGCATTAAAGGCAAAGCCCATATAAACCGATCTCACCTCACCAAACCTCTCCGCGAATCGACCCACAACCAAACCTTGCACCAAGGCGACCATAATACCCACGAATCCCAAGGAAAGACCGATTTCCAAGGCGCCCCAATCAAATTTTTCTTTGGTGTAAAAGGACCAATTAGACTGGGTCGCGTGGGCTGCTACATAAATGGTAAACAGGCTCAGCATTAACGGTAGAATCACCTTGTTGTTAAAAATACCATAGATAGTTCCCACTGGATTGGCCCGTTTCCAATCAAAGGATCTCCTGGATTCTGGTTTGAGGGATTCCGGGACCATAAAATAACCATAAAGCCAATTGAGGAAAGTCATGATTGCCGCGGCAATAAAGGGCATTTTCGTGCCATACTCTCCCAACAATCCCCCTAGAGTAGGACCAATAATAAAACCCAGTCCGAAAGCCGCGCCCAGGAAGCCAAAGTTCTTCGCGCGATCCTTAGGCTCGCTTACGTCCGCTACATAGGCATTGGCTACCGTGATACTGCTACCGCAGATCCCAGAAATGATTCTGGCTACAAAAAGCCAGGCTAAGCTTGGAGCAAAAACAATCACTAAATAATCAAGACCTAAACCAAAAAGTGAAATCAACAATAGCGGTCGACGACCATAGGCATCGCTTAAGCCTCCAAGTACCGGAGCAAAGAAAAACTGCATGATACCATAAGTAGCGGCTAGTAAACCGCCATACCAAGCAGCGGTGGCATTATCAAAATCTGTCAGTTCCTGAATTAAATCTGGAACGATAGGTATGATAATTCCAATTCCAATTATGTCTATTAGAATAGTGATGAATATGAACCGCACCGCGGCTTTTCGGTTTTCCATATCCGAGCTAAGGGCTAATGCTTTTTTGGTGAGGGGAAAGTAGTTAAAAAGAAGAGTCCCCTGATTTAAAAATTCGGCTTAAAAGACTTGCTCATCATTTTTAAAGATGGGATAATCAAAATGCCAACTTGATTCTCTAAATTCCAAAAATATAAAGAGTACTATGAAAGAAATCGATCGCAATAAACCAGTTATGGTGACGGGGGCGAATGGTTATGTCGCTAGCTGGGTGGTTAAACAATTATTAGATGAAGGCTTAAAGGTACACGCGGCCGTTCGAGACCCCAGTAAGGAAAGTAAAATAGGGCACCTTAAAAAATTGGCGGAAGAAAGTGCGGGTAGCATTGTATTCTTTGCAAGCGATCTATTAAAACCAGGCTCCTATGAGGAGGCGATGGAAGGTTGTGAATTAGTTTATCATACTGCTTCACCCTTCACTAGTAACTATACTGACCCTCAAAAAGAACTCATTGACCCCGCAGTACTTGGCACCGAAAACGTAATAAACGCCGCTAATGCTACTGAATCCGTAAAAAGGGTAATTGTTACCAGCAGCTGTGCTGCCATTTACACTGATGCCATAGATACGGTTAATGCCCCCGGAGGAGTATTAACCGAAGCGATATGGAATGAAACAGCCTCTTTGGATTACCAACCCTATTCGCTCTCCAAGACCTTGGCAGAAAGGAAGGCCTGGGAAATGGCCAAAAAACAAGATCGCTGGGATTTGGTCACTATTAATATGAGTCTGGTCTTAGGTCCGTTTTTAAACCCGGCGGCCACTACTTCAGAATCAATAAACATTCTTAAGATGTTAGGTGGCGGCGAAATGAAAATGGGAGCTCCGAGGCTAGGAATTGGCCTTGTTGATGTTCGCGATGTTGCCTTAGCGCACTATAAAGCGGGATTCACCCCAGAGGCGAGTGGTCGGTATATTACCTCCGCCCATAATACCGACTTCCTTGAAATGGGAAAAAGCCTGGAGGAAAAGTACGGCGCTAAATACCCACTCCCTAAACGCGCCTTACCAAAGTGGTTGCTAATGTTAGTTGGGCCTTCGGTTAATCCGCTTTTCACCAGGCGTTATATCCGAAACAACATTAATGTACCCTGGAAAGCAGACAATTCTAAAATTCGAAAGGAATTAGGAATTGAATTCCGATCCATGCGAGACACTATGGAAGACGCCTTCCAAGATCTAATTGATCACGGTCAACTGTAATAAAAAAGGGTTCCAATCGGAACCCTTTTTTATTAATTCACCATGGTAAATACCCGGCTTATATTAAATCCGAAATGGAGGTCGCCATCTAACCAAGAACCTTCGGTTCGACCAAAAGCATAGGGTTCTGCCACTCCGCGTGCATTAGTCACAAAGAGCTGAAATACGTGCCCACCCGTTTCGATATCAAAACCAATGGAAAGAGCATTTTGAAAGTTTCGAAATGGAATATCAGCCGGCAGGGCTAAAGGGTCAGCATCGCTAAAGTCCCGAAACTGATTTGGATTAAGCACCGGTACCCACTCTATGGTGATGGCATGCATGTGCGTAATCTTATATCTTGCCGCTAGGCCAACCGCTATTTGGGTATTGTTATCAGCTGCCCGGCGACTTAAGTTACTATGAATAACCGTTGGCACTATCTGAGCGGAAAAGTTCTGATTAAACTTGCGAGCAATAACTAATTCATGCACATAGGACATCCTTCTAGCCAAGGTATAGTCAATGCCATCTTCGAACCGATTGGCGGTGTAGTACGCGGAAGAAAAGCCAGTGATACTTACCGGCATATTAATGGCTCCTTTACTTTGACGAGTAAGGCGATATTTTGCAAATGCATCATAAGTCTTTAAAAAACCGGTATGCCCTAAACCCACATTCAACCATTCCGTAGGACTATAATCCAGGGTCAAGCGCACCTGAGCATTGTTCAATCCTAAGAAATTGTAGAAAAAGTCTTCATTGAAAGCGCCAAAGCGGTGTAATATGGTGTATTGCAAAGTCCCTTTACCAGGTAACTCATTTGTTTGAAGGTTTACCACCTTGGTACCTTTCCAAGTAGCGAAGGTGTAATCGGTACTTGAACTGTTATCAGACTCCAATTCCGCCAAGAGATCATCCTCCTGGGCAGTAAGAAAGACTGGGCTTAATAAGGCTAAGATTAGGTATCGTTTAAGCATAGTCGATCTTTACGGTGATTTGTAAGTCATTGGCAATATTGTCCGACTTTGTAGCGGGAATTTCAATGCCATAGTCTGAGCACTTCAACATGAAGCTAGCTTCTAAAGTTACCTTGCCCTCTTTAACCACGATGTTTACGGTTTCGCTAATCTCCTTGCTTTGTCCATGGATCGTCATCACACCGCTGAAGTTCATCTCATAGGTACCATCCTTCTCTAAGTCAATTTCGCTTAAGCCCTCTACGCTTCCTTTGAAAGATGCATTAGGATACTTTCCGCTTTCCATGTAGTTTTCATTGAAATGCTCCTGCATCAGAGCCTTTTCAAACTCAAATGCTTTGATGGGCACCAAGAAAGCGAACTTGCCACCTTCGAAGTCCAGAATACTGCTCATCTGACGATTTTCCGCGGTAATGTCCTCCACCGCTGCATCGGAGTAAAACTTAACAAAACCACTACGGGTTTTCATTTTCTGTGCCTGTAATCCAAAGGCCAGGCCTAACAATACTAATAAGCTGATTTTCTTCATCATATTTCTATCGGTTTCTCGCTCCATCTAGTACCCAGGAGCGTATTTTGTCTATTTCACAATCTGGTAGCGCTCCCCCCGGAGGCATTAAATTTCCCACTCCGGTAATCCGGTCTACCAAGCTTCCGTCATCCGCAATGCGCTTCGTTGAGGCATAGGTGTTTAAATCCAGGTTAGCGACCCCATTAGGCCCTCCATGGCAACCTACATTAGTGCAGTTTGCTTTGAAAATGGCTTGGAGCTCATTCTGATAACTCACATCAGCCGTATTGCAAGGTCCAAGGTCCTCCGCATTCTCACTAGTGCAAGCGAAAGCGAAGCAAAAAAGAGATAATAAAATACTGATTTTACGCATGATAGTCTTTTGGAACCCAACGAAGATATTGTTTATTTTAGGCTTCTCGGGTATGATTGTAAAAATTACGTCATAAGTTTAGTCCGGGTTTGCTAAGCCTTAATTTCAACCTTATTCCCCATGAAAAAAATCGGAATTGCCCTCATCTTTGTTGTTATCGCCGCGGGAACAGCTTATTGGTATGTCTTTCATAAACCACACCGTGATTTGCAAAATGAAGATCTAGCCTATCAATTAGAAGCCGCTACCCTATTCTCCGCCTTTGAGGACAATCAGGCAGAAGCCGATTCTCTTTATGTCGATCAGCTTGTAGGGCTCAAGGGAAAGATTAGCGGCTTGGAGGAAAATGCCATACTTCTGGAGCCCGGCATCTATGGAAGTCTGGATAGTAATACTACCCTCCCACCTCAGCTAAAAGTTGGCGATAGCCTGAGTATTCGCGGCCGGGTTCTAAGCTACGATGAACTATTTGGAGAAGTAAAAATGGACTACGTCCAAATTCAGGATTAGTATACCCAATTAGACTTTCGTAATCGCAATAATTGGGAGAAACCTAAAGCAAAGAAAACCGAGAGCGCCAGAGCACTTACTCGCATATCTCCAGTTAATTCGATTAGATAACCAAAAACAAAGGTGCCGGTAATAACGGCTATCTTTTCCGTTACATCGTAAAAGCTGAAGAAGGAAGCGGTAGATTGAGTTTCTGGTAATAACTTCGAAAAGGTACTACGACTTACGGATTGAATTCCTCCCATTACCAAGCCTACCAGGCCTCCAATGAAGTAGAATTTATATTCAACATAAGGATCTTCATTGTCCAAAACATAAGCCAAGAGGCAGATGATAGCCCAAATGAAAATGCTAATCTTAAGTGATAACAGGTTGCCGTATTTGCGAGCAATCCAAGCAAACAAATTGGCACCAGCGATTCCCAAGAATTGAATGATAAGAATAGTGGCGATCAATTTAGTGCTTTCCATTTTCAACTCCTCACTGCCGAATAAGCCGGCTAGTAGTATAATGGTCTGCACCCCTACGCTAAAGAAAAAGAAACTGTAGAGATAGACCTTTAAGCGTTGGTCGCCCCGGACATATTTGAATACAGATGACAATTCTCTGAATCCATGCAGGAGAAACTCCTTGTCCTTAGGCTTGCGCTTATGAATATTCCCCGGCAAACGTTGTAAGCTCACCTGAGAGAATATCAGCCACCAAAGGCCAACGGAAAGGAAGCTAAACCTTGTGGCCACTGCTTTGGAGCTGAAGCCAACCATATCCCAACCCTCGATTAAAGCCAAGTTTAGGATCAATAGTAAGGATGATCCGATATAACCTAAGGTAAAACCGCGGGCACTCACCGCATCCTGCTCCTCTGGTTTCGCGATATCCGGCAAGTAAGCATTGTAGAACACAATAGATGACCAAAAGCCCACGCTGGCAATAATACTCAGGATGAGACCATAATTAACATTGCTTTCATCGAAGAAATACATCCCCATACAGGCAATGGAACCCATCAAAGCGAAAAAGCGCAGGAATTTACGTTTGTTACCGGTGTAATCGGCAATTCCAGAAAGGAATGGACTAAAAATCGCCACTAGCACAAAGCTAAAAGCAAGGGTATAGGAGTAAAAGGCCGTGCTGAGATAAGACTTACCCATAAACTCAATATACTCCGGCGCCACAGCGGCGAAATAGATAGGAAATATGGCGGTCGCTATTACCAGTGAATAAACGGAATTAGCCCAATCATAAAAGGCCCATCCGAATTGCATACGTTTGTTGGTCATGCCTGCAAGATAATAATCGTGACCCATATCTTTGCCTTATGCAAGAACTCAAAGCTATCAGCGCCGATATTGCTGAATTCCTAGCCCAAAGACCCGATATAGTTATTACTAATCATCATAATCCCGATGGGGACGCGGTGGGTTCCGCAACTGCTCTTTGTGGTGTGTTGATGCAATTGGGCTTCAGGGTAAAGATGATCATGCCCAATGATTATTCTGCCAATTTGAAATGGATGGTTCTTAATGAGGAAGTCCTTTTTTACGATCAATCCGAAGAAGAAGCCGATACCTATATCGAAAATGCGCAGTTGATGATCCATTTAGATTATAACAATCCCTCGCGCAGTGGCCCTATGGAATTGGCCATCCGTCATAGCAAGGCTAAGAAACTAATGATCGACCACCATCAGCAGCCGGATGATTTTTGCGACTGGACCTACAGCGATACCAGCATGAGTAGTACTTGCGAAATGGTGTGGCATTTTTTAGATGCAATGGATTGGACTGGGCTCTTGAGTAAGGATCTGGCCGAAGCCTTATACACTGGGATTGCCACTGATACAGGAAATTTTCGCTTCAGTGCCACCAGCCCTACAACCCATCGGGTAGCAGCACAATTACTCGAAAAAGGTGTTGAAAGTCAAAAGGTAGCCAGTAGAGTATACGACAGCAATAGTCTAAGTCGTTTCCAACTTTTAGGCCGTGCATTGAATGGAATGGAGGTTTTAGCTGAGCATTCTACTGCAATCATCACCTTGAGTCAGCTTGACTTGGATGAGTGTAATTTCCAGAAGGGCGACACCGAAGGTTTCGTGAATTATGGACTTTCCTTAGAAGGGATTGAATTAGCCGCTTTCATTTTACCCAGAGATGGGAAATTCAAAATGAGCTTTCGGAGTAAAACGCAATTTGATGTAAACCTTTTTGCACGTCAATACTTTAATGGAGGAGGTCATAAAAATGCGGCTGGGGGAAGTTCAGAACTTGGTTTGAGCGAAACCGTTGCCTATTTGAAAGACTGCCTCGAGAATTATCGTGAAGAATTATCAAAATATGCTCAAGCGCTTTAACTTTTTAATCCTATTAGTTTTGATGGGCTGTGGCAATGGGGGTGAAACCCCTGAGCTTCTTGATTTACAGCAGCCACCTCGACTTCAAAATCGCGAAAGCAGTATAGAGGCTCACCGGGCCGTGGTCCAAAAGGAGGTAGAGTCGATCAAGGCATATATTGAAGATCGGGACCTATCCCTCGAGCGAAATGGTACAGGAATTTATTATCAAATCGACAGCCTGGGAAAGGGGCCAAATGCAACAACCGGAGACCTAGTGAGCTACCGTTATCAGATTTCTATGCTGAACGGCAGTGTATTGTATGAGTCGGGAGAAAAGGCCTCGCAATTATTGATAGATCGGGAAGATGCCGAAATCGGCTTACACGAATCCTTAAAAATGCTACGGCTTGGGGATAAGGGTTTCTTTATCTTACCTTCGCATCGCGCTTTCGGAGTGGCTGGCGATCAAAATAAAGTCCCTCCATTTACCGCTTTGGTATATCGTTTAGAAATCTTAGAAATTCAAAAAACACAGAAATGAGAAACATTTGGCTGACCGCCCTGCTTGTTGGAGGTCTTTTATCTAGCTGCAGCTCTCAGAATTCCGTTGTTATTAACGGAGAAGAACAAGAGTTAAGTGATGGAGTTTACGCCCATATCAATACTACCTTGGGTGATATTTTAATCCAATTAGAAACTGAAAAAGCTCCTTTAACTAGCGCCAACTTTGTTGCTCTTGCCGAAGGTAATCACCCAGAAGCATCCGCTGAATTTACCGGAAAGCCCTTTTATGATGGATTAATTTTTCACCGGGTAATTCCGAATTTCATGATTCAGGGTGGTGATCCGCAGGGCACTGGCATGGGAGGTCCTGGCTACCAGTTTGATCAAGAAATTGACAAGTCCTTAAGCCATAAAAAAGGAGTGATCTCCATGGCCAACTCTGGACCAAATACCAATGGAAGTCAATTCTTCATTACGGTGGCAGCCCCCACTCACTTAGATGGTGGTTACAATGTTTTTGGAAGTGTAGTTGCAGGCCAAGAAGTGGCAGACGCTATTGCTAATGTTGATCGCAATCGTTCCGACCGTCCAGACGTGGATGTCGTAATGAATACGGTACGCATCATCCGCAAGGGTGCTTTGAAAGACTATAATGCCCCCGAGGCTTGGAATGCAGCGAAGCAAGCTAAGGCAGCGGCCCAAGCTGAGGCCGAAGCTGAGGAGCAAGCAATGATTGAAGAGCTTACTCAGGGCATGGAACGAACCGAAACCGGATTATACTACCAGGTTTTAAATGCTGGTAATGGTCCAAAGCCCGACGCAAGTCAAACCGTATTAATGAATTATTCTGGATACTTGGTAGACGGAACCTTATTTGATTCCAGTATCGAAGAGGTAGCGAAAGAAGGCGGACGCTATAATCCTGGACGCACTTATGAGCCCTTCCCGGTAGCAGCAAGCCGCAATGCGCAGGTTATTCAAGGATGGCGTGAGGCCCTTGTACGGATGCGCGTAGGCGATAAATGGAAGTTAGTTATCTCCCCCGAAATGGGATATGGAGCACGGGGCGCAGGCAACTTGATTCCACCAAACGCTTGGTTAGTTTTTGAAGTAGAAATGGTATCTATCCAGGAATAATAGCAGTAAAAATTTAGCATGCAAGACGGAATTTACGCCCGCTTTACCACTACCAGGGGTGAAATCACTCTGAAATTGGAACATGAAAAAACCCCTTTAACGGTAGCCAATTTTGTTGGACTAGCAGAAGGGGCTATTGAAAACACCGCTAAATCAGCTGGTGAGGCTTATTACGATGGATTGAGCTTTCATCGGGTAATTGCCGATTTCATGGTACAAGGTGGAGATCCAACCGGAAGTGGAGCTGGTGGCCCAGGATACAAATTCGTTGACGAAATTCATCCTGAGCTCAAACATGATAAGCCTGGTATTTTCTCTATGGCCAACGCTGGTCCTGGAACAAATGGTTCTCAATTCTTCATTACCCACGGGCCAACTCCTTGGTTGGATGGCAAGCATACTGTCTTCGGTGAGGTAATAGAGGGGATGGATGTGGTTAATGCCATTAAGCAAGGCGATACCATGGATAAGGTAGAAATACTTCGTCAAGGTTCCGAAGCGGAAGCTTGGGACGCACCGGCCATTTTCAAGGAATGGATGGGAAAACAAGAGGAAATCGAAGCCGCTGCTCGTCGGGCCGAAGAGGAAAAAATGGCCAGTCTTACCGAGGGCTTTGAAAAAACCGAAAGCGGCCTTTTCTACAAAATCGAAAGTGAAGGTACTGGCGATAAACCGGAAAAAGGTCAAACCGTTGCGGTGCACTATGAAGGTCGACTTACCGATGGAATGGTATTCGACAACAGTCGCCAGAGAGGTGAGCCCATTAGCTTCCCCGTTGGTGTGGGCAGAGTGATTCCAGGTTGGGATCAGGGAATATCTCTATTAAAGGTTGGCTCTAAAGCCACTTTGATAATCCCACCTGATCTAGGATATGGAGCCGCTGGTGCAGGAGGCGTCATTCCCCCTAATGCCTGGCTAATTTTCGAAGTCGAATTGCTTAGTGCCAAGTAAATATATAAGCCGTCCTCTTTAGGGCGGCTTTTTTCTTACTTAGCCCTTTGGAGGGTTAAGATCTTATTACGATCTTCGACTTCCTCGATTAAAAAACCTTGGCCAAATACACCTCACTTTTACTGCTATCAGCTATCGTTCTTCTAGCGGTTCTTTTTATTTTCCATTTTAGTATTTGGTATTGGCCGGAGTTAAATTCGGATCATGCCATTCATATCCTGATGACTGAATCTTTTGATTACAGCAAGGATTGGTATTATTGGGGACAAAATCGACTAGGAAGTTTCTTACCCTGGCTCGGAAATTTATTTTACGGCTTAGGCTTATCATCCTTTAATGCGGCCGGTACCGCCCAGCTAATTGCCGTGGGGGTCACGCTTTTTTTGATTTGGAAACTATTTTCAGGCTCTGTATGGGTCCTCGGAGCCATCGCCCTATATCTTTTCCCCATTTTCCCTTTTTGGATGCAAGTTTCATTAGGGCATCCCTACCTGGCCCAATTCCTTTTTGTGCTGCTAGCGTTCTGGCTATTCTTTGATCGAAGCCTTAAGGAAAGGATTCGATTTGCCTTAATCCCTCTGGTGCTTGGTGCTGCTGTCTGGTCCTCGGAACTTTCCGTAGCGGCCATTTTGGCCTTAGCACTAGTTAATCTTAAATCAATTCCTCTTATTCTGAAAAAGAACTGGCCCTATCTCCTACCATCTGCCTCACTTGGTATTTTCTTACTGTGGAAAGCCAAAAAATCAGCCGTAGAAACCTTAGGATATGATCAACTTTTGGCCAGCGCCGAAGAATTCTGGTTTTCCATATCACAGCAGGCCCAAAGCTTTATGGAGCTGCTAATTGGAGACACTAATAAGCCCTTCAATACTCTTATAGCATGGGGCTTCATAACATTGATGTTACTTAATCTTGGAATAATAATTCGGAAAAAGCAAAAACCAAGCAAACTAAGCTTGAGTCTATTTCTTACCGCCGTGATTAGTTTCTTCCTGATTCACCTTTCGGCTTGGAATAGCCTAATGGGAGCACCATTACGGTACTTTACGGTTCCCTATTTCTTTTTTGGTCTCAGTCTAATGATGGCCGGGAAAGACCTAATCCAAAATACCATCCTTAAACCAATTTTAAGCCTAAGTCTGCTTGGCCTTAGCTTATATGCCTCCTTAACTTTTAATAGGAAATTTGAAACAGGGACTGAAGATCGTATTCGCGTTGATAATGCCCAGCGAATGATTGAATCCTTTCAACAAATCCATCCAGAAATAAATAAGTTCGTGATTATTGGAACCTATTGGAATAGCCACTTACTGGATGCATTATCGCCCCAAGTAAGTGCCATTCCATTTAAAGGAGAGCAATTGCGCAATATGGATCTATTGCAACACTTTGAAGAAAATGAGTTTTTCATCGTGATTCGCAATGGTAAGATGGAGGATTTTCCGCTTCAACTGGAAGAAAGAGAAATGCTCTTCGAGCGCAAAGCCTGGGTTTATCAAAACGAAGGCATAGAAGCGGCGCTCTATCGGAGGAGTTCAAAGCCTAAGGCCCAATTATAATTAAGCCCTCAAGCTTCCGTTCTCCATAATCATTTTTTAATTTCATCATTAGATTAATCAAGCTATGATTCGTTGGACCTTTCTCCTTATTAGCCTGGGTTTTGGTAGCTATGCCCAGCTTGTTTTGATAGAAGAATCTCAGGTCTTAATGCTAAACGGTCGCGAGCATTTGACTGGCCTATTTGATGAACGAGATGAGCTAATCGACGGCAGCGGGAGGCCTGTCCAAAATCCTACTAAACCCTTCCATGCCACCTATAACAAACTTTATTCCCCTCAAGAATTCCTGGTTGACCTTAAAGGTTATTATCGGATAGATTCCATTGCATTCTTCGATGGACCGGGTCGGGATAGCTTAGAAATCCTCATCGGTAGCCCAGGAGCTTGGAAAACGCTCAGCAAGCTTTACACCAACTCCTATAATACCTGGCGGCAACAAAGCTGTTTTGGAAATGGGGGCTATTTACTACTGCGGTTTAAAGGACAAGCTGAGATTGGTGAACTATTGATTTATGGTAGAGGGATCAACGGCCGGATAAGGGCTCCCCTAGCCAAAGTCGAACATGCCTCACCGAGCTTCGGAGAGTTTATTGGTATTAATGCATTTGTGGATGACCCAGGTGAAAAGGTGGCAGCGGTGAGTTCCTTAGTAAGGGAATATCACAATTGGGAGTGGCATTATCCCGAAGGGCTTAAACAAGATCAAATTCTAGCGGAAGGTATTCGCTTCGCGCCGGCCACGGCGGGCGCTTGGGATTTTGATGCTTACTACTCGGACTTACAATCAAGAAATTTAAAGGTCTATCCTTGCATTCAAGGCAGCCTAAAATGCCTGGCCGAGGAATTTGATCACAAAGCCCTGAATCCAAACTTTGCAGCCGATGATCCGATGGCTTATCGCATGCACAGTGCTTTCGTTTGGCAATATGTCGCTCGCTATGGAGCGCAAACTCAGGAGGAGCATGATTTAAATCTAGCTGTGGGACAAAAGCGTATTAGCGGTCTTAATCTTCTCGCTGGAATTGAAGTTTGGAACGAACCGGATAAGTGGTGGAGAGGTCGCGCTGGATACTTCCACCCCTTTGAATACGCCGCCTTCCTCAGCGCCGATTATGACGGTCACAATGGTCGACTTGGAGCCTTACACGGGGCAAAAAATGCCGATCCCCAAATGCCCGTGCTAATGGGAGGAATTGCCGGACTCGATACTAATTACATTGAAGCGATACGGATATGGTCCCTATACAATAGAAGCGATGCCCGATTTCCGGCCGATGTTCTGAATTTCCATCACTACAGTAACGATGCAGGAGGGCAAGATGATCGAGCAAATTATGGTATCAGCCCGGAAGATGACCGCCTTATGCAACGCCTGCAAGCCTTGGTTTCCTACCGCAACCGAGTTCTTCCCGAACAGAAAATTTTCTTGAGTGAATTTGGCTACGATAGCAATCCTAAGTCCATTCAAGCTCCCGCTCCTGAGGATTCTTTAGCGGTCTTAGAAGCTCAGGCCAACTATTTGCTCCGTTCATTGCTCTTAGCCCATGCCTCGGGAATTGACGGCGCCTTTGTCTATATGCTACGGGATGTAAATGCCCCTAATCCCAATAAGTATATGAGTTCTGGCCTTACGGCAGAGAAATGGAATCATCATCAACCCAAACCTGCTTTTTACAAGTTACGGGGGCTGAAAAAGATCTTGGGGGATTACCAATTTGAAGCTCGAGAACAGGAATTCCTAAAGGAGCTCTACATTTTTCGTTATCGTCATCCGATTACCGGAGCACGAGCCTATGTGCTGTGGACCAAGTCATTGGATCGTAAATCGCATTTTAAAAGCCCTTATTTCCTTTCGGAAGATGGAATTCCACAAGTCTACACCCTCCCCAATGATCAGTCGGAGATCCAGGGCGAGCTCCTCTCCACCACCGGGATTTGGGTAAATAACAGTCCCATAATCTTAATCTACGAGTAGTTCGGCGAGATTACTAAAAACTGCTTCCTTTGACTAAAATCTGGATTGGGATTAAAAGCCATCTCCACCGAAGTCGGCACCCCCAGAACGCGCAGGTCGCCGCGGCTTAAGTTGATTAATTCGATAGGAAAAGTTGAGGGTAAATTGACGCTGTCGCCATTGGAAGGTACCATAGTTGTCAAAATAGCCCCCATTCGCAATTTGACCGGTGGTGTAGTAGCGACGAACTCTGGTATTAAATAAGTCTCTCACCGAAAAGGTTATGGTACCATTGCCTTTTAAGATGTCCTTACTCCAAGCCAGATCCATTGTATAAATTCCCAAACGCCGGATTTGAGCGGTTTGCGAGGCACCATTCATATTAAAGCTTAGTTGTAAATCACTATCCCAGAACTTAAATCGGTTAATCAATCTTCCGCTGCTCGATTGATTTTCAGCGCCGAAATCCTGCCCTTCAAAGGAACCCACTGTTTGAGTATAAAAGAGGTTTAGATTGGCATTCAATTCGTACCACTTGGCTAGTTTATACTGGAAGTTGAATTCCAAACCATAAGCGTCTTGCACCGCAAGGTTAATTGGGAAAAATCGGGTAAACTCCTGACCTTGTCGCTCCTCAACCAAAGTGATTCTTTCAATCACCCCCGTTCGGTGTCGATAATAAACACCGCTGTAGAGGCTGCCTTTTTCAAAATACCGAACATAGGCCGCCTCATAACTATCGGTGAATTCGGGATTCACATTAGGATTACCCGAATAAAAATTACGATTATCACTAAAGCCGAAAAAGGGCGCCAATGTCCTAAAACCTGGTCGAGAAATGCGTCTGCTATAGCTCAATTGCAAATCACTCAAAGGGCTAAAGCTATAGGTGAAAAAGGCACTGGGAAAAAGATTAGCATATACCCGACGATTAATGCTATCTCCATAACCAAGCTCAGTAATAAGATCAGTTAGTTCCGCTCTTAAACCCGCTTGGTAGGTGATTTTATCTCCCCAAACTCCATTGTAAATTCCGTAGCCCGCGTAAACATTCTCGGTAAACAAAAAGCGGCTATCGAATTCAGGGTCGGCGATAAATGACCCGTCATCTGCCTCATTACTAAGCTCGTAGTCGTTTTCAATTTCTCTTAGCGTTACTCTTGCCCCTGTCTCATAGCTGCGCTTTTCGCCCAAGGGTCGTATGTAATCGGTTTGCACTAAAGTGCTACGTTGGTACTCTACATTGGCCACCTGCTGTAAAAACTCCCCTGGAAGGCCCAAAGTATCTTGCTGGATCTGGGAACTTTCCCGATCATCTTCCAGACTGTAGCGCAAATCCGCCGTCCATTTATGATCCTTATTATCACCGAAGGTCTTTTGCCAAGAAAGATTGCCTTCAACAACATCTTCGGTTTCAATTTCATCATCGAAACGGTTCACTACTCGAACCTCATCACCGTTCGCATCTAAATCCCTGAATTCGATATCGACAAAATTTCTACCTTCACTAGGACTGTAGAGGAAAGAACCAGTAATAGTTTGGTTTTCAGATAAATAATAGTCCATTCCCATGCGGAAATTTAGATCACGCCCGCCTCGGTTCTGATAACGATCGCGAAGAAAGGAATACTGCGTATCGGGCAAAAAGAAGCGCTGATCAGAAATACCGCCCCCGGGAGATCGCCTTTGATTGAAGCTGATATTGCTAAAGAAATTTAGCCGATTGCGTCGGTAATTCATGGTAGCGCCTGCTCCATATAATTCGGGATATCCTCCACTCAAATCGAAACTGCCGTTAAAGCCTTTTTGATCTTGCTTTTTCAGCACAATATTAATAATCCCCGCTTCCCCCTCGGCATCATAACGAGCTGATGGATTGGTGATTACCTCAATTCTCTCAATGGTATTTCCCTGTAATTGCCTTAATGCCGATGCCGGATCAGATCCAATCAAGCCACTCGGCTTACCATTAATCAAAATCCGCACATTATTTGATCCCCTTAAAGCGACATTCCCCTCGACATCCACGGTAACGGAAGGAAGATTATTCAAGATGTCTGAAGCGTTGGTTCCGGCAGCGGTTAAATCCTGACTCACATTGAAAACCCGCTTATCTTGCTGGAATTCCATCAACTTGGCTTGAGCAGTAACTTCTACTTCACCAATCACCGCCGAGCCTAATTGCATGGTTATCTGACCTAAATCAAGTTTGCCATTAATTGGTATCTCAATATCCAGGGTATCATCGAGCATCCCGATAAAGGAAAGCTGGAGCTGATAAGATCCAGGGGCGGCTTCGAGCTGGAAGCGTCCTTCTAAATCAGTTGCTGTTCCCTTGATCATTTGATCCCCCTGAAAAAGAACCACATTAGCCATGGGTAAACTATTACCTTCGGGATCTAAGACCTGCCCTTGCACCTGAGCCAACAGAGAACTTAAACTTAAAACACTAAATAGCAGAGAGTAGAGAGCTTTTTGCATTGCAATACATCGGTTTAACACCGCATAATGTTCATTTAATCCGCAAATTCTTTGGCCATTCGTTCTTCAAGGGCGACCATCTCATCCCTTAAAGCGGCCGCTTCAATGAAGTCAAGAGATTTTGCCGCTGTTTCCATCTTCTTACGAATCTTCTCTATTCCCTTGCGCATTTCCGCTTTTGAGGTATATACCTCTTGCCTTTCGGCTGCAGTTGGCACAGCTGCTTGGGCCTTATAAGGATTATGATCCTTCTTAGAACCAGGCAATATGGAGTCGGTTGATTTCTTAAGCGCGGTGGGTACCAAGCCGTGTTTCTCGTTGTACGCTTGTTGCACGGAGCGGCGGCGATTTGTTTCATCAATGGTCTTGCGCATGCTATCGGTAATCTTATCGGCATACATAATGGCTAAACCATTAACATTACGTGCCGCCCGGCCTACGGTTTGAACTAAAGATCGTTCTGCTCTTAAGAATCCTTCCTTATCCGCATCTAGAATTGCCACAAGGCTTACTTCCGGTAAATCCAAGCCCTCACGCAATAAATTGACTCCAATCAAAACATCGAAAAGCCCCAAACGCAAATCGCGCATAATTTCTACCCGCTCAAGGGTATCTACATCGGAGTGCACATATCTACAGCGAACGCCGTAGCGGCTAAGGTATTTCGTTAGTTCCTCGGCCATTCGCTTAGTAAGGGTAGTAACTAGAACTCGCTCATCAATTTCGCTGCGCTTATTGATTTCCTCCATAAGGTCGTCTACCTGATTTTGCACCGGACGAACTTCAATGCGAGGATCCAAAAGACCCGTAGGCCGGATTAACTGTTCAACTACTACCCCTTCACTTTTTTCCAATTCATAATCGGCCGGCGTGGCGCTCACGTAGACCACTTGATTTTGTAGACTCTCAAATTCATCAAAAGTGAGAGGACGATTATCCATTGCCGCAGGCAAGCGGAAGCCATATTCCACCAGGTTCTCCTTCCGCGAACGATCACCGCCATACATAGCTCTAACTTGAGACACCGTTACATGGCTCTCATCAATAACCATCAAATAGTCCTGAGGAAAATAATCCAGCAAGCAGAAGGGTCGGGTACCGGGAGCTCTTCCATCCAGATAGCGGGAGTAATTCTCAATCCCAGAACAATATCCGAGTTCCCGAATCATCTCTAAATCGAACTCGGTTCGCTCTTGGAGGCGTTTTGCTTCCAAGGGCCTACCGTGCTTATTGAAGAAATCCACCTGCTCCACCAGATCGTCTTGAATTTGATGGATGGCAGTTTTCAAATTATCCTTGCCAGTCACAAAAATGTTCGCAGGAAAGATTCTTACCTGATCAAACTTTTCTAAGACCTCGCGAGTAGAAGGATTGAAACTTTCGATAGCTTCAATTTCATCACCCCAAAAATGTATACGAAATGCGGTATCGGCGTAGGCCGGGAAAATATCTACCGTATCTCCCTTTACCCTAAAGCTGCCCCGAGTAAATTCTGCAGTAGTGCGGTTATACAATGCATTAACAAAGGCGTAAAGTAATTTATTACGGGCAACAACCTGGCCGACCGCAATTTCAATGACCTGGTTATTAAATGACTCTGGATTACCAATACCATAAAGGCAAGAAACCGAAGCGACAACCAATACGTCTCGTCGACCCGAAAGCAAAGCAGAAGTTGTGGAAAGCCTTAGTTTTTCAATTTCATCATTGATACTAAGATCCTTCTCGATATAAGTACCTGTAGTGGGAATATAAGCCTCTGGCTGATAATAATCATAATAGGAAACAAAGTACTCCACGGCATTATTGGGGAAGAATTGCTTGAATTCTGAGTAAAGCTGGGCAGCCAGAGTTTTATTATGACTTAAAACCAGGGTTGGGCGCTGGACCTCTTTAACTAGGTTGGCAACCGTAAAAGTCTTTCCCGAACCCGTTACCCCTAAAAGAGTCTGAAAAGGTTCGCCGGCATTCACCCCTGCCGTAAGCTCTTTTATCGCTTGAGGCTGATCTCCGGTTGGTTTATACTCCGAGTGTAAATCAAATTCGTGCGCCATGCCGCGAAATTAATGCTATTAAATCGCTATTACCGGATAATAGAGCTGCTCAATGGATCAATAAGAGCAGATTTCGGCAAGATTTAACAAACCGGATAATTTATGCAAGTCCCGAAGCGTTCAAATTATTAGAACCCAATCCACAGCCTATGAGAGCGCCCAGTTTCATCCAAAGCCTTTTTCTGTTATGCCTTAGCTTCGCCCTAATTTCCTGTGAGGACGATAATGATGGTAATGGAAATAATCAAAATGTATTTGAGGTAATTGCTGCTTTACCATCAAATGTCATCTCTCCTGCCAACAATCAATTTACAAGCGCTAAAAGCGATTTAGGACGATTATTATTTTTCGATCCCGTTTTATCCGGGACCAAAAATGTTTCCTGTGCTACATGCCACCATCCCGACTTTGGCTTTGCCGATGGAATTCGTTTGTCCATTGGAGTAAATGGCACCGGCTTAGGACCAGAGCGCCGCAATGGAGTACGCATTGAACGCAATGCACCAACGATCATAAATACCGCCTTTAATGGTATCAATCAAAATGGTAATTACGATCCCAGTCAAGCTCCAATGTTCTGGGATTTGAGAGAACGCAGCTTGGAGGGTCAAGCCTTACTCCCCATGCTTAATATGGAAGAAATGCGGGGTAATGATATTGCGGAAAATGATATTATCGACACCATTTTAAGTCGTTTAAATGCTATAAGCGAATACCAGACCCTCTTTAGCCAAGCCTTTGGCAGCGCAGGCATTAATCAGGGAAGACTATTAGATGCTATAGCAGCTTATGAAAGGAGCATTGTGGCGAATAATAGTCGATTTGATCGATTTATGCGAGGAGATAATTCGGCACTAACAGCGCAGGAACAAGCAGGCATGGAAGACTTTGTAGAGGCGGGTTGTGCAAATTGTCATGGTGGGCCTATGTTCAGCGATTTTGAACTACATACACTAGGTGTTCCGGACGCCAATGGAATTACCGATCGCGGAGCGGGGCAATTTGATTTCCGAACTCCTACCCTACGAAACATTACCCTTACCGCTCCCTACATGCATAATGGAGAATTTGCCAGCTTGCGCGAAGTTCTGGAGTTCTACAATGATATTTCCGGAAATCGGGTTAATAACGCGATAAATGATAATCTTAATCCCAACGATATTGCCCAGGATGCACGTCAATTAGACCTCAACGGCGGAGATATTGATGAAATCATCACCTTCCTTCGAACATTAACAGATGAGGGCTTTGATCGGACCGTACCTCAAAGTGTACCTAGTGGATTGCCAGTAGGTGGTGATATTAATTAATACAATTACCCACTATATACCCAGACCCCAATATTGAATTGGGGTCTTTTTTTTGAACCACAATCCCTAATTCTAGTTAATTGGATAGACTTTTTAAGCATGACAGAAAAGACAGCCCCTATCCATCGCTTCGAGACCGAGACTTTAAGTGGCGAAAAAACCAGCCTAGAGCAATATAAAGGCAAGACCTTGCTCATCGTAAACACTGCATCGAAATGCGGCCTGACTCCCCAATATGAGGGTTTAGAAAAATTATATCAAGAGTACCGCGATCAAGGACTTGAAATATTAGGATTCCCTTGTAACCAATTCGGAGGTCAGGAGCCCGGCAGTAGTGAGCAGATTTCCGAATTCTGCTCGATTAATTACGGAGTTAGTTTCCCCATGTTCGCCAAAGTAGATGTGAACGGAAAAAATGCACATCCCATTTTTAAGTATTTGAAAAAGGAATTACCCGGCACCCTAACCAATGGGATTAAGTGGAACTTTACCAAATTTTTGGTGGATGCCAATGGGATGCCGGTAAAGCGATTCGCTCCTACTACCGAACCTCATCAATTACGAAAAAGCATTAAGGACCTAATTGTAGAGAGGCAAGAGGAATTGAGCTAAGGCTTTTAACGCTGACAATTATTGGACTTTAATTTCATAGTTAGGTGGAGATTTCTATCTTCAATGCATCAAACACCAAACTATGAATCCAATTTTACGCAACATCCTAGTTGTAATACTGGGGCTAATCCTTGGCAATGTTCTTAATGGTCTTCTAATTACCGTAGGACCATACATTGTCCCGCCTCCAAATGGTATCGACCCAATGGATATGGAGGCGGTGATGGCCAATATTCACCTTTACGAAGCCAAGCATTTTATCTTCCCATTTCTGGCACATTCCTTAGGCACCATATTGGGATGCTTTATCGTGGGGAAATTTGCCGCTAGTCGCAATATGCCTTTAGCCATGTTTACCGGCCTGATATTCTTGATTTTTGGAATTTTAAATGCTTATATGCTCAAGGATGCACCGGCATGGATGCACGCAGTCGATTTGACCCTTGCCTACATTCCCATGGCATTTATTGGATTTAGGCTGAGTAAAAGGTTCTAGCGACTAAAAATCAATACCTATTTTCTTGTGCAGCTTGTGCTTTAAGAGCCAAGCGAATGCCCATGTGCTAAAGAAGCTGAAGCTGCTATACATCACAGCCATCAGCCCAATTTCTGGTCGATCTAAGACTTGGGAAGCTATAAAAATGGCCAAGGCTGCATTTTGTAAGCCTAGTTCCACCGCAATGGTATAGGATCCAGTATGCTTGACCCCTCCCCACCGGGATAGGAAATAGCCTAGGGCCATGGTGCCAAGATTAAAGAGAATCAGCGGTATGAAAAGGATAGCATTTTCGATCAGGGCTTGGCTTTGGGAGCCTCCATCTTCGAAGAAAATAGCGTAGCTGAAAATTAAAAAGAGTAGTGTAGGAAGAATAAAACGCAAGGGTTGCTGCCATGTATCAATGCGATCTTTTGGGCCATATTCATTTAGCAAAATCCCAATGATCACAGGAAGAACCACCGTGAAAAGAATTTCTTTAAAGGTATCAAGGAAGCCTATTTGAATTTCAGTATCGGTACCCAAAAACCAGTTTAGGGCTAAACTCATATAGAGAGGGATACTCAGTAAAATCCCGAAGCTATTGAAGGAGGTAAGGCTAACGGAAAGAGCCACCCTGCCCCGCAACATATGGCTTACTAGATTGGATGCTGTTCCCCCAGGAGCACTGGCTATTAAAACCAAACCAACTTTATGGTAGGGATCAATCGGTAAAAGCCAAGCCATGAAAAAGGCGATTAGTGGGAGCAAAAAGAACTGCCCACTTAGGCCATATAATATAGCTTTAGGTCGTAGGAATACACGGCCAAAATCTTTGAATCTTAGGCCCAGTCCAATCCCCAGCATAATAATAGCTATGCCTCCCGGAATTAGATAGTCCCCAAGTTCTTGCACCATTACCCTGCTTCCGAATCGGCCTCAGCATCCTTGGCTTCAGCCTCCGCCTTCATGGCCTTAATTTTTTGTCCTAGCATTTTCAACTGCCCTTGGAGCGAGGCTACTTGACGCTCTTGAGCTTCGATGTTCTTCCTCGCCTCCTTCACAATTGGACTATTAGGGTCGCTGCTACTAAAGAAACCAAGGTTATTCTCTAATTGCATTAATTCCTTCTTAGCCTCATCAAGCTTGCGTCGTAGGAAATCGCGTTCCTTCTGAACTTCGCGCTCTCCTTGCGCCGCGAGACTATCTACTTTGTTCTCAAAACGGATTCGTTGTGATTCCTGACGATCTAAATCAATGGCTTTAAAGAATCCATCAATTGCCTTATTAAATCGACTCTCCAAAGCATTGCGCATTTTTTTAGGCATTGGACCCAGACCCCGCCATTCAGCAATTTTTGACTTAATTTCTTTAACCGCGGCTTTTTTATCGGCTAAATCAGGGGACCACTTTTCAAGTTCATCAAGATATTCCTGTCGCTTTTTTCCTGCAGATTCAAATTCTGCATCCCGACCTTTATTGTGGGCGGTTAAACGATCAAAGAAATGATTACATGCGGCCCGAAACTCCTTCCAAATTTTATCGCTTTCTCCTTTTGGCACATGGCCAATTTTCTTCCATTCCGATTGGATGCGCTTGAGTTCATTGGCAGTATCTCGCCAAGCTTCGCTATCCTTAAGTTCCTCTGCTTTTGCCAGAAGGGCTCTCTTCTTTTCAAGGTTTTCGTTATGATCCTTTTTGAGGTCCTTGTAGAACTGATTTTTCGCCGCATTAAAATCGCGTAAGGCTCCTCTAAAAGACTCCCAAACAGCATCATTATCCCCCACATTTAAGCGGCCAATTTTTTTGAAGGCTGCTTGAATCTCATTCACTTCTTGAATAGCCTTTTGCCACTCATGATGTTTGGTATGAGCTCTCGGCAATTGCTCTAATTTCTGAACTAAAGCCTTTTTCTCTTCTAAAAGAATTTCCCGCTTTTCTCTGAGTTCCTTGTAATAAGCTTCTCTCTTCTCGTGAATTTGCTTGGTAATAGCAGAGAATTCCTGCCAAAGAGATTCGCGTAATTCAGGTTCCACCGGACCTACTTGGCGCCAGGCTTTGTGTAGTTCTTGTAATTGTTGAAATCCAAGCCGAAGATCTTTTATTTCGAGGATAGCTTGAGCCTTCTTTACTAAGTCCTCTTTTTGCTCCTTGTTTTTCTTATAGTCTAAGTCGCGCAGCTCCTTATTGATCTTGATATACTCATAGAAATTCTCGACATGGAAATGGTAGGTGCGCCATAAGTCACGGCTCTCATTTCTGGGTACCGGTCCGGTACTCCGCCAAGATTCCTGGATATCTCTAAAGTCCTTAAAGGTATCCCCTATTGATTCCTCCTTATTAACCAGGTCCTTAAGCCTTTCAATTAGATTCTTCTTTATTAATAAATTTTGATCCAATTGAGCGCTAAGGTCCTCATAATACTTTCTACGACGCTTGCGATATTCGCTGAAAATGGAGCGGAATTGCTCGCGCATGGGCTGAATAAACTCAAAGTCCAATTCATTTCCACCTGCTTCAATAAATTCAGCTAGCTTTTCCGAACGCTCCTCATTCAAAGCATTCATAAGATGTTTACGAATCGCTACGAAATGGTCCTTTAAATTTTGGACTGGATGATCACGGAGAAGGGAAAAGGCGGCTCCTACCAAATCTTCATTGGAGTAAAGAGCATACTCCGGCATTTCCAGAACTTCTGGTTGCGCTTCATCGTGATCTTCATCGGCTAGTACCTCTGCTGTATCATCATCTTTTTCCAGATCAGCATCACTAAGGATATCCTCACCGCTCGATTCAGCCGGAATAGTGGTTTCTTCGGCCATTTCAACCATCACACTTTCTTCGGTGCTAGCTTCCTTTACCGTTTCCTCCTTAGCGGCTTCGGCAGTCACTTGACTCTCCTTAGTTTCCTCTACTTGCTCCTGAATAGGTTTAGCAGTTTCGGTCTTTTGCTCCTCGCCTTCCGGCAAGATGTTCTGTGTATCGTCCATAGCTTTTTATGAATGGGCCACAAAAATAATGGAAAATCAAAGCGAGCTGTGCTCTGCATAGATTAAATAAATGATAGCTTTAATAGCTTAAAACGAGGTCCGCCAAAGCTCCCAAGCAAATTCCGCTTGCCACTTTAGCATCCCAGCTCCATTGAGGATTTCGGCCCCAGCCAATTCTGCCTTGCGCAACCAATTAGTTTGGGGAGGATTATAAACTAAATCCACATAATACTTTCCTTGCTGATTAGTAGCGATAGGAAAAGGTGGCTCCTCCTCTATTTGGGGAAATGTTCCTAGGGGCGTGGTATTAATGACCATATCAAAATTGGTCGCTTTAATTGCTTCTTCGTAGGATAGCTGATGAAGCTCTGGCCTCCGACTCACAATCTTAAAAGGAATTGCCATAGACTGAAGTGCATGGGCTACCCCTTTTGATGCGCCTCCGCTCCCTAGAACCAAGGCTAAATTACATACAAGATTCGGCCATTTTTCCTCTAAGGACTTTTTAAATCCCAAGTAGTCCGTATTGTAACCTATCCAGCTTTCGCCTTCTCTTACGATGGTATTTACAGCGCCAATACGCAGGGCGGATTCACTTAAGCCATCTAAATAAGGAATGATTGACTCTTTGTAAGGAATGGTGACATTAAAGCCTTGCCATACCCTAGATTGCAAGAGTAATTCAACTTCCGATATATCCTCCAATTCACAATTGTGATAGGATAAATCCTGAGCTGCTAAATGTTGAAATTTATCATTGAAGTATGACTTCGAAAAGCTATGTACTAAGCTTTTACCAATTAAGCCGAACTTCATTCTGGATTATTTTGATTTTGGACGAGCCACAAACTCCATGAGGAAGATCAATACCGCTCCGCCAAGCGCTAAACCTATCGCCGGCCATAATTGGGGATCAGCCGGAATTTGCTCTACCACTTCTGTTCCTTCTAGGCGGAAAATGGTATAGTCGCCCGGTAAAACGGTTTGTTCCACAATGGCTTTAACCTCTTCATCCGCCTCCCCAGCATGCTTTACCATTACTTCGTCCACTCGTTTCCAGGGCCAAATCTTGTTGAGGGAGCCCAAAAGAAATCCTGATAAAAGAGCAATCGTTACATCGTGGTACCTAGCAAACATGGTTTTAAGGAGTCGGGCAAAACTTAAAAGGCCGATCACCGCACCTAATCCAACTACCGCTATGACAGTTAAATCAAAGTCTTTAAGCGCCCCTAACACCACGGAATAAGAGCCCAGTAGCACGAGGATAAAAGAGCCCGAAATTCCGGGTAATATCATTGCACAAATAGCAATACTGCCACTGAGAAACAAATACCAAAGAGCATCATTGGACCCCGAAGCCGGTAAAACCGTAATCGCATAGGCGATGGCAGCACCGATTAAGAAAGAGGCAATAGGTGAAGCCGACCATTTACGAACTTGCTTTCCGACAAAGAAAATACTGGCAAAGACTAATCCGAAGAAAAAGCTCCAAAGCAGGACTGGTTCATTTTTCAATAACCATGAAATCCCTTTAGACAAGGATAAGACCGAGACTCCGATACCTAGAAATAAGGGAACGAAGAACCATCCATTGATGTAATTCCAAGCCTTAGAAATCCCTTCCTTTCTTAATATTTTGAAGGCCTCTAGATTGATCTTATTAATGCTATCAATCAACTCCTCATAAATCCCCGTAATGAAGGCGATAGTCCCGCCACTTACACCAGGTACAACATCAGCAGCACCCATGGCCAGGCCTTTAAGGAAAAGAATAAAATATTTCATGGAAATAGTTTTGACAAAGAAAGCAAATGAGACTCAATACAAGCCTAAAACAGCCCGGACTTGTGGCTCCTTCTTTAGCCAGGGAAATAGGGCCAAGAAAAAGCTTTTACCTCCGGCATCAATGTCCAAGGCTTTTTTCAGATAAATTAGGGCTTCATCTCGCTCCTCAATGGTAAATAAATATCCCGCCAGCTGGAAATGCAATTGGCTTGATTGAGGTATGAGCTCCAAAGCATTGTACAGCACGTCCATACCCTCCTTAAATTCACACATATCGAAGAGCAATTGAGCGTATTCCGTAAAAGTGCTGGCATTGTAATAATTGTCCTCAATCAGCTTAGCATAAATCAAAGCTGCTTCATCCAATTTCCCTGCACGGCGATGCATCATAGCGCTACTGTGACGGTATTCGGCGTTCTCAGGATCGAGTTCCACGGCTTTATTAATGAGATACAGAGCTTCTGGCCATTGCCGTAATTCATCCTTAAGGAGCGCCAATTCATAGAAAGCTTCCTCCAATTCTGAATCTTCCTGGATGGCTTTACTTAAAAACTTCTCCGCCTGTACAGTTTTACCAAGACGTAAAAAGCAAAGCCCTGTCTTATAATACCCATAACCACTTGATCCATCATACTCAAAGGTCGCCTGATAGGTCTCGGCTGCCTCCTGGTATCTAAATTCTAGTTCTAGGATCCGGGCCTTCTCATAATAGGCGGCGGAAAAATATTCATCAATTAAAATGGCGTAATCCAATGAGCGCAGGGCCTGAGGATAGTCCTCAATCTTGGCTTGCATCAAACCTAGATGATACCATGCAATTTCCGAATATGGATTACCATCAATAAAACCTTGCAAAAACTCAATTCCCTTTTCAGGCTGTTCCAGCAGGTCGTAGCAAAGTGCAATATTGTACAGCGCAATCTCATCATCAGGTAAGACTTCCAAAGAAATCTTCAAATACCGCAGCGCCTTATCATATGCTCCAACCAATTGGTATTCCAGCGCAAGTAAATGATAGACGTCCTCCGGAAATTCAGTGTGATTTAAGGCTTGACGATATTGCTCAATCGCTCTCTGATGATGACCTGTCTTAGAAAATAGGCCCGCTCGAGCCATGAAGAGTTCAAATTTATCATGAACCTCTCCCTCCAAATCCTTTAAAACCGCATTGGCCTCCTTGGTTCGGTCCAAGGAAGTTAGGTACTGAACTTTTTTTAAACGTAGAGAGGAGGCGTAGGGATGTTGGTTGCAGGCCATCTCTAAAACATCCAGTGCTTTTTTGGGCTTGCCTGTTTCGTAAAAGTAATCGGCAATTGCCTCAAATTCCTCTAGATCATAAAAGCGAGAATGCCCTTGGGCCTCCATTCTTTTATATTCATCGATTAAGTCGAGTAGATTGAAAAAATCATCTTCGTTTTCGTCTTCGAACATAGGCGGTATTGGATACTTAAATTTATCCAATTGCAGCGGGCGAAGGTAAGCAGTGCCTGACGCTTATTCACAAAGAAATCAACATGACCTTACTAAATCACTGTAAATCAAACCCATACAATACCTGAACCTTTCAATTGTGTACATCTTGTTAAAAAGTTAAACGTCATCACCCTAGATTTTATTTGGCCAAAATGGCTTCAGGCCATTGATAATCAAGCTAATAATTCTTTGCTATTCGGATTGATTCCCTGGCAGAAAATCAAGCTATGGATAGGGGAAGATTTTATATTTGCGGCAAAATATAAAAGCGCATGACCCTCATTAAATCAATCTCTGGTGTTCGTGGAACCATTGGCGGTGCAAAAGGAGAAAATTTAACGCCCGTAGATGCCGCAGAATTTGCTGCAGCCTATGGCCATTGGCTTAAGAAAAAGCATCCTGGTGATAAGATTAAGGTTGTAATCGGCCGTGATGCAAGACCTAGTGGACCGATGATTCAAAGTATCGTACAAAACTCCTTAGTTGGTACTGGTATTGATGTCATCGACCTAGACCTTTCTACGACGCCTACGGTGGAAATGGCGGTGGTGTTTGAAAAGGCCCAAGGAGGTATCATCCTTACTGCTTCGCACAACCCAAAGCAATGGAATGCGCTAAAATTATTGAACGATAAAGGGGAGTTTATATCTGCCACTGATGGTGCAGAATTACTCGAAATGATAGATAATGCCGACTACGACTTTGTAGAGGTAGATGATTTAGGAGAGGTAAGCCAGAAGGATGGAACGATGGAAAAGCATATTGAAGCCATCCTCAAGCTTCCCTATATCAACCTTGATGCTGTAAAGCAGGCCAACTTAAAGGTGGCGGTAGATGCGGTTAACTCCACTGGAGGAATTGCCATACCTAAGCTTTTGGAAGCAATGGGTGTAGAAAATACCAGCTATTTATACTGTGAACCCAATGGTCAGTTCCCGCACAACCCCGAACCTCTTAAGGAACATCTCCAAGACATTATGGCGGTAGTGCAAAACGAGAATTGCGATTTGGGTATTGTGGTAGATCCAGATGTAGATCGTTTGGCTTTAATCGACGAAAAAGGGAACATGTTTGGTGAAGAGTACACCTTGGTAGCAGCAGCAGATTTCTTATTGCAGCATAAACAAGGTCCTCTAGTTAGTAATCTGTCCAGTTCTCGAGCATTGCGAGACTTGGCAAAAGCGCGTGGTCAAGAGTATTATGCCTCTGCCGTTGGCGAGGTGAATGTGGTGACCAAAATGAAAGAAGTAGGAGCCGTTCTGGGTGGAGAAGGCAATGGTGGAATTATTTTACCAGACTTACACTACGGGCGCGATTCCTTAGTGGGTATCGCGATGATTTTAAGTCATCTCGCTGAAAGTGGTAAGTCATTAAGCACCTTGCGCGCGGAGTACCCTGCCTATTTCATGGCCAAAAACAAAATCCAATTACAAGCAGGAATGGATGTAGATGGCCTTTTGGATAAAATTCAAGCACAATACTCTGCGGAAGAAATTTCTACCGTTGATGGAGTTAAAATCGACTTCGCAGAAGAATGGGTACATTTACGCAAGTCCAATACGGAACCCATTATTCGGATTTACACCGAAGCCTTGAGCCCCGAGAAAGCTGAGGCCCTTGCGGAACGCTTTATCTCTGAGCTTCAAGCTTTGATATAAACGCCAGCTATGCAGACGAAGAACTCTCAAAAAAGCATTCCCAATACCCAATGGGAAAACCATTTCGCCCCTTATCGTGAACAAGTAATTGGACATAATGCTCAGTTCATTGGTCCTTATGGTCTCAAGCGCGTATTATATGCCGATTGGATAGCCAGCGGGCGACTTTACGGTCCGATAGAAAAAAGAATGATGGACGAGATTGGACCCCTGGTGGCTAATACTCATACGGAGACCTCTTATACCGGAAACATCATGACTAAGGCTTATCACCAAGCAAAATTGGTGATTAAGCAGCATGTTAATGCCCATCATGATGACGTACTTATTCCAACGGGCACCGGAATGACGGGAGCCGTCCTCAAATTTCAAAGAATCCTCGGACTAAAATTGCCCGAACAATTTAAAGGTCAATTTGAAATTGAAGATGAGTTTCGACCGGTGGTTTTTGTAAGCCACATGGAACATCATTCCAATCAAACTTCTTGGCTAGAGACGATTGTTGATTTGGTGGTAATTGGGCATACCGAAGAAGGGCTTATGGACCTTGATCATTTTGATCAACTCTTGGAAAAATATCAAGATCGCCCCTACAAGATTGCCTGTCTAACTTCCTGCAGCAATGTTACCGGTGTTTTCACCCCTTATCGAGAGGTAGCAAAGAAAATTCACGCGGTAGGAGGATACTGTTTTGTAGATTTCGCGGCTTCTGGTCCTTATGTTGATATCGATATGCACCCCGAAGAAAAAGGCGCTCACCTAGACGCTATTTTCTTCTCCCCTCATAAATTTTTAGGAGGACCTGGGACACCTGGTATCCTGATTTTTAATTCTCAGCTGTACCGCAATAGCGTGCCCGATCACCCCGGAGGCGGCACGGTACTTTGGACCGACCCTTGGGGAGGACGATATTATATTGAGGACATAGAGACCCGAGAGGATGGAGGAACCCCTGGCTTCTTACAAACAATTAAGGCGGCCATGGCCATGCAGCTCAAGGATGAAATTGGCGTTAATGCGATTCAAGCTCGGGAAAAGGAACTACTGAATTATATATTCCAGCGCTTCGAGAAAATTCCGGGTATGATGGTCTTGGCGGGCCACATCAAAGAACGTATTGGGGCTGTATCCTTTTATATCGAAGGGGTACATTACAATTTAGTGGTGCAATTACTCAATGACCTGTACGGTATCCAAACGCGCGGCGGTTGCAGTTGTGCTGGAACCTACGGTCATTATTTACTGCATTTAGACAAGGACACAAGTTCTCATGCTGTGCAAACGGTCCTAGCGGGAGATCAATCATTTAGGCCAGGCTGGGTAAGACTTTCCGTGCATCCGACTTTCACCGATGAAGAGGTAATTGAAATTTGTGATGCGCTAGAATACATTGCCGAGAATTGGCAACTCTACGCCAAAGATTATCACTACGAAAAAGGCAGTAACCGCTTCATTCATCTGAGTAACTCCGATACTTCAGATGAAATCGTCAATAATTGGTTTAAATAATGAAGCACATCTATTTTGACAATGCCGCTTCCACTCCTATCGATCCGGAAGTTCATCGGTATATGCTCGAATTGATGGAAGTTTCCTTTGGCAATCCTTCTAGCACGCACGCCCAGGGCCGGAAGGCCAAAGTGAAGCTAGAAGCCAGTCGTAAAAGCATTGCCAAAAATCTCGGTTGTTTGCCCGCAGAAATTGTGTTCTGCTCCGGGGGGACAGAAGCGGATAATGCGGCTATCGCAATGGCGGTAATGGACCTCAAAGTAGAACGAATAATAAGCTCCCCCATGGAGCATCATGCGGTGCTGCATGCCGCAGAGAGATGGGCAAAAGCCTTCAACATAGAATTGGAACTGCTCAAAGTGGATGCTAAAGGTCGAATTGATTTAGATCAATTGGAAGAAAAATTAGCCACGAGTCCTAAGCCTACCTTAGTCAGTTTAATGCACGGCAACAATGAGGTGGGCAATATGATCGACCTCAAAGTAGTGGGCGACATCTGCCATGCGCATGATGCATATTTCCACTCTGATACGGTACAAACCATGGGACATTTCCCTATTTCGCTCTCAGATCTCCCAGTGGATATGGTGAGTGCCTCTGCTCACAAGTTCCATGGACCCAAAGGGGTAGGATTTCTTTATTTGGATCGCCGCCTTAAGGTCAGTTCCCTTATCACCGGTGGATCGCAAGAACGAGGGATGCGCGGTGGCACGGAAAATATTGCTCAAATTGGCGGCTTAGCTAGAGCTTTAGAAATTTCCTGTTCCCAAATGGCCTCCCATAAAGAACATATTCTAGGGCTTAAAAATGCTTTCTGGAAAGGCATTAAAGCGCTTTTCCCTCAGGCCTATGCTAATGGCCTATCGGATGAGATGGAAAATAGTCTATACACCGTCTTGAACGTTAGCATTCCCGAGTTATCCTCAGACAGTATGCTATTATTCAATTTAGATTTGAAGGGAATCGCTGCTTCTGGTGGTAGCGCTTGTTCTTCTGGCAGCGTATCTCAGTCGCATGTAATAAGCGCTATGAATTTTGCCCATACCGACCCGGTAATACGATTTTCCTTCTCCCGCAATAATACCATGGAGGAAGTGGACCAGGTATTGCTGGTTTTATCCGAGATGAAACCTAAAACAGTAGCCTAATCCTCTGTTTCATCCACCAATTCGGATTCCGCCTCTTCGATAGGCGCCTGATATCCGAATAGCTTTTTATCCCTAATCATTTGATCCACATAGGTGGGCAGGCAATCTTCCCAACCGCTTTCTCCCTTGCGAATCTTACGTAGGACATCCCTAGAGAAGATTTGTAAAATTTCGGGGTTGTAGGTTTCGATGTCTCGAATTCTACGGTTAAATACTAGGAAATCATACAGTGGTTGGAAGCGTTGATGAATGGCAAAATCCTTGGAGGTTTCCAGCTCATCTCCTTCCTTGGGTTGAGAAGGATAAACATAGATTTTTAGATCACTGGAGTACAACACCCCGAAGGCCTCTAATATTCCTCCCTTCAAGTCCCGATAATATTTATTATCGAAGAGCTCATGCAGATTTGTTACCCCCATTATGAGCCCCATTCTTTCCTCAGTATATCGACTGAAATACTCAACCAACTTGTAGTACTCCTGGTAATTTGATATCAGTACCGTCTGCCCCAGAGAGCACAGGATATCCGCCCTATCTAAGAAATCCTGCTCATCAATCTCCCCTTCGGCTTTTAGATTATTAAGGGTGATTTCGAAGAGTACTACTACCTTATCTTTATTCACCTTTCGCTCCTCCGTAAAGGCCTCAATACCAGTCCGGACCATGTCCATATTCACCTTAGTAACCGGTCGGAAACTACCTCGGGCGGTGAGGATATTCTTCTTGTAGAGCAATGCCGCTGGTAAAATATTATTTCCTTCAGGACCAAAGATTACTGCGTCGGTCATACCATTTTTAATCAGCTGCAGCGACATCAAACGGTTATCAACATTTTCAAATTCGGGCCCCTCAAAATGGATCATGTCTATTTCCATTTTGTAGCGAGCAATATTATCGTAAAGTGACTTTAGGAGCTCCTCTGGGTTATTTCGAATATTGAAACATCCATAAATCAAATTCACCCCCATCACCCCGATGGTTTCTTGTTGAAGGGCTGCTTCTTCCTCTCGCATCCGGATGTGGAAAAGCACATCATTCGGGGCCTGATCAGGATCCAATTGAAAGCGGATACCCATCCAACCATGGCCCTTGAACTTTCTGGTAAAGTTGATGGTCGCAACGGTATTAGCAAAAGCGAAATAACACCGCTGTGGATTCTCTGAACGATCTAAGCGCTGCTCAATCAAACCATACTCATGATCCAACATTTTACGCAGGCGATCCTCGGTTACATATCGATTGTCGTGTTCCTTTCCGTAGATGGCGTCTGAAAACAATTTATCATAAGCACTCATTGCCTTAGCCACCGTGCCTGATGCCGCGCCCACTCTAAAGAAATTTCGCACTACTTCTTGGCCGGCTCCAATCTCGGCAAAAGTTCCATAAATGTTTTCGTTCAGATTAATTTTCAATGCCTTTTGGGCAGTGGAAAGCGCCATGCGGTCCATAGGGAAAGGATATAAACTAGTGTAGAATTATAACTCTAAACAAAAGTAATAGTTTAGCTATGTTTGAGGCTTTATAATGCTTAAAAATTGAGCGTGCAGATCGACAAAGCGAAGTGGTATTTTGAAGTATTAGGTAGCGGCACCTCACAGGGGGTTCCCGTTATTGGATGTAAATGCGAAGTATGCCTTTCGGCTGATGAAAAAGATCAGCGATTACGCAGCAGTTTTTTCGTAAAAAAAGGTCGCACCAAATTGCTCGTTGATGCTGGCCCCGATTTAAGGCAGCAATTACTGCGCAGTCAGATTGAAGATTTGGACGCGGTTCTGATCACCCATGAGCATCAGGACCACACTGCGGGACTAGACGAATTGCGATCCATAAATTTTCAACAGGGTCATTCTGTCCCGATTTACTGCAGTGAGGCCGTTGAACTTAGACTTCGAGAACAATACTCCTATATTTTTAAAAACGCCAATTATCCCGGTATCCCTCAAATTCAGTTCGTCCGAATTCCGAATGAGCCCTTTAGGATTGGAGACATTGACCTTAAGCCAATAAAGCTGTGGCATGGGCAAATGCCTGTCTGGGGATTTCGTTTTGGAGACTTAGCCTATCTCACCGATGTAAACCACATTGAAGAAAAGGAGCTGCAGAAGCTTCAAGCACTAGAAGTCATCTTCCTAAGCGCACTTAGGAAAAAGGACAAGCATTATTCGCATTACCTCCTTTCTGAGGCTATCGAAGTTGCTCAAGCTGTAGAGGCCAAAATTTTCTACGGCACCCATATAAGTCATGACATGGGACTTCATAGGCATGCTCAGTTGGACTTAGAGGAAGGGCAATACTTAGCTTTTGATGGACTAAAATTAGAATTGCCCTAAGCTGAGCTTTATCTTCGCCAAAAATATAGGCGATGTCAAAGAGCTTTGATCTAGTTGTTGTTGGAGGAGGAATTGTAGGTTTATCTACAGCCTATAAATATCAGATGGCCTACCCTAGCCACAAGGTAGCCATCCTGGAAAAGGAGGATCACTTAGGAGCACATCAAACCGGGCGTAATTCTGGAGTTATTCACTCCGGGATTTATTACAAGCCCGGAAGCTTCAAGGCTCGCAATTGCACCAATGGAAGAAAGCAGATAGTAGCTTTTGCCAAAGAGCATGGGGTTAAACATGATATCTGTGGCAAAATCATTTTAGCCACAGAAGAAAAGGAGCTTCCTATTCTTCAATCCATTTTTGAAAAAGGGGTGGCAAACGAAATTGAGGGGATTGAGATGATTGGTCCAGATGCCATCAGAGACATCGAACCCCACACCCGTGGCGTTCAAGCCATTAGAGTACCCGTTACCGGTATTATCGATTACGTGGGCATGTGTAAAAAGCTGGTAGCCCTGATTACCGGAATAAATTCAGAGAGTGAATTAATGCTTTCAACTAAATTCCTAGATAGCTTCCAGGAGGATGGTAAGGAAGGCATCCGCACTGATAAGGGGATCATCTACGCAAGTCGCAAAATATTTTGTGCCGGGCTGCAAAGCGACCGCTTAGCGCGAAAGGAAGGAGCGAAACCTGATATGAAGATTATCGGATTTCGAGGCGATTATTATGAGTTAACCGAACAGGCTAGGCATAAGGTAAAGCATCTGATTTACCCAGTACCTGATCCAGACTTCCCCTTTCTGGGAGTGCACTTTACCCGGATGGTTGATGGTAGCGTAGAATGTGGTCCAAATGCCGTTTTCAGCTTCAAACGTGAGGGCTATTCTCCCACCAGTTTTAGCTGGCAAGACAGCATAGAATCCTTGACCTATGCCGGTACCTGGAAGCTTTTCGGACGTCATGCTAGTCAAGGAATGGAGGAAATGAAACGAGCTTTCTCTAAAAAACTATTCTTACAAGCGCTGAGGAAAATGATTCCTGATTTGCAAATGGAAGATATTCAGCCCGTTAGAGCAGGTGTCAGAGCTCAGGCCTTAAAAAACACGGGGGATCTAGTTGATGATTTCAAAATTGAAAAATTCGGGAATTCGGTTCATGTTTTAAATGCTCCCTCTCCTGCTGCTACGGCGAGCCTTGCTATAGCTGATGAAATTCTAGACATGGCCGGTTTGGTCGAGAAAAAGTAGAATAGTTTTGGCCGGGAATCTTCCTTATTTCGCCTACGGTTTTTTAAACGAATAAAGCCCTAACTAGCCTTTTATAGGTGTTCTATTTTCTGCTCCTCACAGTAGGTTTTCTTACCTTTCGGGGATGAATGTTGATTCTCTAAAATTCCCAATTGGGGCCTTGCAGGCACCTAAAGAAATTAATAATGACTTAATCGAGGAATGGATTTCCACCATAGCAGAATTCCCCGCTAAAATGGAGGAATTGTGTAAGCCCTTAAGTCAGGAACAAAAAAATTGGCGGTATCGACCAGGGGGCTGGAGAATCAAACAAGTGGTGCACCATTGTGCTGATAGTCATATGAACGGTTATATCCGTTTCAAATTAGCTTTAACGGAAGATAAGCCTCACATCCGACCTTATATGGAAGACAGATGGGCAGAATTAGTGGATAGTCATGATGACAATTTATCTAATTCTTTGTCTTTGCTTCGGGCCCTTCACCATAAATGGGTTCAAGTATTAGAAAACTTATCAGCAGAAGACCTTAGTCGAAGTTTTGTTCACCCTGAGCACGGTCAGGAGTTCCAGTTAAGAGAGTATATCTATAATTATGCTTGGCACTGCAAACATCATCTAGGCCATATACAACAGGCATTAGCCGCCAAAGGCAGCTATTGAGCATCCCCGAAAAAGCTTCTTTTAATAAACCACTATTCGAATACTTTGCTCCAAGCCTTGGGAGCGCAGGCGAGCAATAAAAAGGCCATTATCCAATTGGTCTAAATTAAAGCTGTGCTGTCCTTTTTCGAAGTGTTCAGAATGGAGTATCGCTCCTGCTAAGCTTAGGATTTCCAAACTACCTTCAGAATTTTGAATCTCAAACATCAATTGCTGATCCAATTGCTGAATTTGCAAAAGAGGTTCCTGAAATTCGGGACTACCAATCCAGCCTGAGCCTTCACCAGCCGTAATACCTACGCCATATTGCTCTTGGTATGCATAATCCTTAATGGTAATGGACTTATAGTCGGCGGCCACATCTACTCTCATCCAGCCAAAGAACTCGCGAGCAGTATCATTAACTTCCGCGCGAAAACGCAGACCAATCAGACCATTTAAGGCTCCTTGAAATTTATCATTTACATGGCCGGTGTCATTAATAACCAAGGCCAACTGACCCAATGCATTAGAGCCACCAGCCCCTTTAAAAGGTTTTCCAGGGCCAATGCTATCTCCAGGACTTAAGTTGAAAGGATAAGCGTAATTACCATAATCCAATCCCATTACAGAATTACCGGCATTTCCACGAGCTTGAATAAAGGTCCCACTCACATTAAAGATGCTGGTGTCAACATATTGGATAAATCGGTAGTCTACTACCCCCAGAGTATCCTCGTCAATGTCCAAATCCCAGAAGGCATTATTGGTATTGAGCGTGGTATCAGCGATATCAACATACTTAATCTGACCGTGAGCTGCCCCTGCGGCGAGCAATCCTCCAATCGCTCCTAAGTATTTCAGACTTTCCTTTTGTTTCTTATCCTTCATATTCTAAAAACTGCGCAAAAATCAGTAAAAGCTGCGGACTAGCCAATTTTGTTACGATGCAATTCGGGATCAACTACCCTGGATAAGTCTGCTTTATCCATATTAATCCCCAGAAACTCATTGATTCGATTCATTTCAATTTCGGCATCACCGCCTAGTAAATTGTGATAGGACACCTCCAAAAATTCAAAGTGTACCTGCTGGTGAAGCCAGCGCTTATAACGTTCCTTTTCAGCGTCTAATTGTTGGCCTTTTTGAAATGGGAAATTCTCTAAATCCGTTTTATCCCCCTTCATCTTGCTCTGAGACAAAATGATTTCTATGGTGGGCCTTTCCATCCAGATCACCTTATACTTTCGATCATTAGGCAAGTAAGGTAAAAAAGGAGCTATCACCTTTGTAGCCCTGTTTTGGGTATCCTCTATCCGCCCGCCAGAAGGTAGGTGTTTCACCCCCTCCCACTCAAAATATCCACGAGGATTGTGTTCATCCTCCGCTCTCTGATTATCAGTCAAAATAGGAATACCCGCCTCTTGCAAGATGGCCATCATCAAACTGGTTCCACTGCGCGGAAAACCCGATACGATAAAGCTAGTATCTCCTTTCAAGCTTCCATTCATTTCTGAGCGTAAATGTAAGGCCTTTTGATGCTGTGGAGCCTGATCTAGGCAAACTTGCAGGGCCTTTTGACAAGCTTCGACTTTCCCTATTAGATGGTAATAAGAAGCCCAAAGGAAATGCAGTTGAGGTTGATGTGATTTAAGCGCTAAAGCCTGATTAGCCCTTTCTTGAAAACCCTCATAATCTCCCTTAGCAAAGGCTATTTGAGCTAGACCATTAAGGGCTGAGCTTGAATTTGAGTTTCTTCCTAAGGCCTTTTGAAAAAACTCTTGTGCCGAATTTATTTGATCCGCTAAGAGTAAGGCATGAGCCATTTCATTATAAGTGGAGACCGTGACCAATTCTTGAGCTTCCAATGCCTTAAACTCTGTAATCGCCGTATCCGCCTTCCCCGCTTGTAAATAATAGATCACCCTTAAAAATCTGAGTTGAGGAGCAAGACTTTGACTCTCATTCAAACTTGACCAAAAACTTGAAAAACCATCTATATCATTTAAACTCAGGTGAAGTCGTGCTTTTAAGATATACCACCTAAAGGCCTTAAGGCTTTTCGCATAATATTGATCGGCTAAATCTAAAGCGGGACGAAATTCACCTGCCTCCTTTAGGCTTACGGCAGCATTATAATCCTGCTCTTCAATAATCTGGTCCCGATGACTCAAAGCAGATAAGTCCACATAATCCAAGGCTTCCAAATCTCGAAGTAGATCAAGTGAGCCTTCATGTTGGAAGTCAGCGGTAAAATTGGGACGGTATAAGGTATTCCAAGTTGGAATCCAGCTGGGCGGCTGAATCCTTTTAAAAATGGGCTTAATTCGCCCTTTCATATCACTGGCCAAGGGCAAATTGAAATAGTGCAACAAGCTTGGGGTAATGTCTAAGAGGCTAAGTCCTTGAAGATGCGAATCGAGGTCCACATCGGGACCAGCAGCGGCAAAAAAACCAAAAGCCTTATGCTCGGTGGCCGGGGCCGCTGGTATATCGGGTAGTTCTTTTTGTCGAGCCGCTCCGAGCTCAAATCCATGATCTGATAAGAGTATTAGGTTGTGATTTGATGCACGCTTCATGAAACTGCCCAGCATAGCGTCGTGCCACTTATAGGCTAGTCTGATAATGTGGCGATAAGCTTGAAAATCCTTTTCTGGAATATGTGATTGTTTGGGTGGATAATAAGCCGAGCCAATATGCTGTAATTGGTCCAGAGCTTCAAAGTAAAACAAGCGACAATCAGCATTCTCTTCAAGCATTTGCATAGCCGTTTCAAACTGCCATAAACCTCGCTTTAGAATTCCTGCTACTTGCTTTACTATGGGGTCGTTTTTCAAATTACCAGGAAGGTGATTGGGAAAAAAACCCATTAATACTTCCTCACTAAGGTCCGCGTGATTAGACCTAATTTCATCTAATTTCTCGAGCCACTTTTCAGGTGAAACTTGCCCCGGTATTAAATTATCTGCGAAAGCGAGGTTGGAGACAAAGCTAGCGGCCGTTTCTTCCACAGGATTGGAAGGCCACCAATTTAAAACTTGACAAGACAAACCTGCGGCAGACAAGATATTCCAGATTGCTGGTACCTTACGGTTGATGTTAGAAATAGGCCGCAAACCTTGCAGACCAGATTCTACAAAACCCAATATACCATGTTCATGGGCCCTTTTGCCCGTCACCACACTGGTCCACAAGAGAGGACTAAGCATGGGCTGAAGACTGGCAATATTAGCCGCCTTCCCATTCTCTAAAAAGGATTGCAAATGAGGCATATCACCCGAGGCGAGCAAGGAATTAATGATTTCCCACTCTGCCCCGTCCCAAGCAATCACTAGCAAAGGAGCTTGGCTATTTATTTTTTTGGATTCTAACATTAATAGATTTCCTAGATACCCCTTTAATCGTACTTTAGGGGCATGAGAAAGAATCTCTTTTTCGAGTACTTAAAAATAGCGCTGCAAAGTATAAAAAGCCAAGCGCTGCGTACCATCTTAACCGCATTAATTATCGCCATTGGCATTTCTGCTTTGGTAGGAATACTTACTGCCATTGATGCGATCAAAGCTAGCTTAACCGGTGAGTTTGCCTTATTAGGTGCCAACACTTTTACCATTCAAAATCGTGGACCAAATATTCAAATTGGGCGTAGCGGAAAAAGACCTAAACGCCACCCACCTATTAGCTATTACGAAGCCCTGCGCTTTAAGGAGCAAATGGAGAACGAATTTACGCGCACCAGTGTTTCCTTTCTCGGTACTGGAATTGCCGAGGTGAAATATGAAAACCGCAGCAGCAATCCCAATATTTCGGTGATGGCGGCGGATGAAAACTACCTACAAACCGGTGGCTATGAACTAGAAAGCGGACGAAATCTAAGTATCTCCGACGTGCAAACGGCCGCTTCGGTGGCCTTAATCGGACAGGAACTGGTGAGGATTCTTTTCCCCAAGATTAATCCTGTAGGCAAGATGATTACTATCGGGAATCACCGATATCGAGTGATTGGCGTGCTAGCTCCAAAGGGAAACTCTTTTGGTTTTGGTGGTGACAAATCCATTTTTATCCCCATTAGCAACGCCCGCACGAAGTATGCCACCGCCAACCGATCCTTTGCGGTGAATGTGATGGCCCTCGAAGGCATTAGCCTTAATGAAGCAGTTGATGAAGCGACCGCTAAGATGCGCGCGGTGCGAAAACTCAAACCTCGAGAAGAAGATAATTTCAACATTATTAAAAGTGATAGCCTAAGTGAAAGCCTGATTGACAACCTGAGTTATGTGAGTATGGCGGCGGTAATAATTGCCGCTATCACCTTATTAGGGGCGGCTATTGCACTTATGAATATCATGCTGGTTTCGGTGACAGAAAGGACCAGAGAAATAGGAGTTCGAAAGGCCATTGGCGCAAAATCCAATGCCATTTTAAGCCAGTTTCTAACCGAGGCCATTGCCATTTGCTTCTTAGGAGGAATCGGGGGTATAGTCTTCGGCATCATTATCGGTAATATCACCTCAACCTTAGTGGGAGGTCCATTTATACTGCCCTGGACCTGGATGAGCTTATCCGCAGTACTTTGCATTTTCGTTGGACTGCTATCAGGCTTTTATCCAGCGCTAAAGGCTAGTCGATTGGATCCAATCGAAAGCTTACGCTATGAGTAAATAGTCAAGTCCATAGGTTCCGATTAAACCTTTTCAAGTTGAGAGTCTCTCAGAAATAGTAACTTAGGTTAAATTTCTGTGAGATTGAAAAGAGTCCTTATTCCTATAATTCTTCTACTAGTTAGCTGGTCCTGCAGCAAGCAAGAGCTGCAAATTAACAGCGGGAATACCGCCCCCAATGAGCGGCCAATTACTTTAGAGCTTAAGAAGAACTACATCAATAGAGCCTACATTTCCCTACTCGGTAGAAAGTCCTTACCCAGCGAAGAAGACCATCATCTAAATCGCATGGGGGAATCCGCGGACCTTAATTCCCGTCGATCGGTCATTTCCTCTATTCTTAGCAAAACGGATTTTGTTTACAACAGCTTTAATGTACAGAGTGGTGATTTGCTTGGAGGAGTAGATACCAGCTTAGTTTTTGATAATCTCCGCGACCTTTATGATCTATTGCCCGGTTCATCGGGTCCGACCCGGGATTATTACCTCCGGGAAATTGCTCGTCTCGAAAGTCTTACCGCTGTTTTTGAAGGCATGCTGAAGGATAGTCTGGGATTAAAGCATCTTCATCAAAGGATGGTAAACACAGAATACTACGACGACATCAATATGGGGACCGAAAATTTTGTGGTTTCCTGTTTTCAGAACTTCTTATTCCGATATCCCAGCAATATCGAGTTAGAAAATTCCAAAGACATGATTAATGGTTCTCAGAGTATCCTCTTTTTACAAGCGGGAAGTTCAAAAGCTGAATTCATCGATATCTTCTTTAATAGCCAAGAATATTTTGAAGGACAGGTACGCTACTATTATCAGCGCTACCTCTTTCGGGAACCCAGTACCTATGAATCACAACGCGACGCCAGTCAATATGCTAGCGACGAGGATTACAAAGCATTTTTAATTTCAATTTTCAGCAGCGATGAGTACTTCTTTAACTAGACTATTCAGCTTAGCTGTATTGTTAAGCATCTCATTATCCTGTAAAAAGGAAGTCATAAACGTTTATCAAGTCGATCGAGTAGATCTTTACGGCAGTGCCTCCGAAAAGAAAAACCTGAAGAACGATGAGCAGTTTATCTCTATCCTCTATCGGGATTTGTTTAATGAAAGTATTGGTTCGGATGAAATGGAGGTGCTATTTGGCATATATGCTTCGGTCGGGGATAAATCCTTAATTATTGATGAAATAATTAAGAGCATGCTTAGTCATCCAGATGTGGGCCTGAGAAGTGATCAGGAGATGCGGGCTGACCCTGATGGCTTCATTGAAGAAGTATTCGAACAGTTTTTAATTCGTAAACCCTCCGCTCAGGAATTGTGGTTTTTGGAAACTCAAATTGAGCAAAACCCGGAATTAAAGGCTCTGGATATTTATTACTCCATTTTAACCTGCCAGGAATACCGCTACTATTGATTATGAAGAGAAGAGAATTTTTAAAGCAAACAGGAATTGCTTCCGCTGGGGTAGTAGGAATGCCATACATTCTTCCCGAAGGGAGGCTCTTCGCTCCTAGCGGCAGCAGGAAAGTAAACCATGTGGTTTTTTGTCTTTTTAGTGGAGGAGTTCGAAACATGGAAAGTGTCCACAAAAATGACGGAAACCTAATGCCTAATCTGCTAAATGGCAATGAGAGTATCAGTGGAGACATATCGGCGGCCATGAGCAATTTACCGGTGGCTCCTCTCAGTAATCCTCTGCAAAATAGTGGCACCCTTTTTAAAGAATTTAGATACGACAATGGTCCAACGGGGCATTTCAACGGTCACCTTACCGCGATTACCGGTCAATACACCGACAGCAGTCTTTCCTTGCGCCAGCGTCCATCATTCCCCACGGTGTTTGAAATGTATCGCAAGCATATTAACCCCAGTACCTCGGCCTTGGATTGCTGGTGGGTTTCCCACGATAATAACCTCTACCCTATTCTAAATTATAGTGATTATGATGGTTATGGGCCTATGTATGCCGCCAATCAAATATCACCAACACGGTTATTTCGTTATGACAATACCGAATTCCTCGCCTCTCAAGCTAATTTCCCGGTAAGCAATGGTGATTTACAGCTTAAGATGAGAACCTTTATGGATAATAATTTTGGTAGTGCATTCAATCCTTCTGCCAGCGCCCTAAACGATTCGGATGAGGCCGAGCAACTTAAATCATGGATGAGACGCATGGTGCAAGAACATCAAAACGGTTTACATAATAATCCTTGGTCCATGCCGAACTATATGACTAATGATTCCCGGAACATCTTTTACGCCGAAAAGATTATTGAAGAGTTTCAGCCCGAATTATTAGTAGTAAACATGTTTGATGTAGATGTCTGCCACAGCCAATTTACGCGTTACTGTGATACCCTAAGAAGAGCGGATTGGGCGGTAGGACATTTATGGAACACCATTCAGAGTACCCCGGGTATGGCCAATGACACCTTATTAATCGTCGCCCCAGAAATTGGACGCAATCTTAATCCCAATACTATTATTGATCCATATGGAAGAGCTGCCTTAGATCATACTAATGGAGATCCGATGGCTAAGGAAATTTTCTGTTTGATGGCTGGGCCTTCGAGCGTGGTAAATCAAGGTTTGGAAATCTCTCAGGTGGAAGGTCGTAGTATTGATATCGTGCCGACTATCGCCGATGCCTTGGGTTTTTATCCTGAGGTATCAGGCATTCTTCCAGGTCAACCCCTAAGCAGCGCATGGATATGAGAAAGCTAGTCACCCTCCTATTCACCCTCCTCTTGATCCTCGCTTGCAGCGAAGAAGAGCTTTATACGGATAATCCTTTTGATGTTGAAACGGAAGAAGATGCCCTATTAAGGGTATTGGACAGTAGCAGTATCGAAGGCCTCCAACAAAATATTTTTTCTCTGAAATGTGCTAATCCCACTTGTCATGATGGGAGCTTCGAACCCGACTTTCGCACCACGGAGAGCACCTATAACTCCTTGGTTTTTCATCAAGTTACCAAGAATACTCCCGATGAAGATTTCGAACACAGGGTTGTCCCTGGTCAACCGGACAGTTCATGGCTATATTACCGTTTAGGCGCAGATAGTATTCTAGGACGTATGCCCTTATACGCAGATCCACTCAGTAAAAGGGAAAAAGAACTAATTCAAAATTGGATACTTAGAGGGGCACCGAATTCGAAGGGTGAGATTCCTCAGGTTCCAAATTTAAGTCCTGTGATCTATGGCTATAATGTCCATGATAGTGCGGGAACTCGAATCGACCAAAATCGGGATGATGGCTGGGCCTCACACATGATTTTACCTAAAAATGAAGATATCCGCTGGACTTTCTATATCGAAGATGATCGAACCCCGGGACCCCAGTTAAAAGTTCATCGCTTGGAGTTCTCCCTTGATCATGAAAATTGGCAGGTAATTCATTCCCTAAATTTTGTACGCCTATGGGATGTAGTGTTTATTCAGAATATGAATACTCAAGAATTGCCTTCAGATACCCTGGTCTACTTCCGATATTATGTGGAAGATGCCGATGGAGGCCTTAGTATTCGTCCCAATGCTAATAGTCCGGGATGGTTAGTTGATCACTATACCTTAGTAATTGAATGAGATATTCCCTTTATATACTGGCCATACTATGCTTAACCTTCTCCGCTTGTGAGGAGGAGGAACTCATCAATCCGATTCCCGAAATCGAATTCATTTCCATCGGGCCGAGTCAGGTTCAAGAATTTCAAGACAGTGTAGTGATTCGCATTTTCTACAAAGATGGTGATGGCGATTTGGGAGGGGGACATCCTGATAGTAGTAATGTGTTCATTGAAGATAATCGGGCGGGGGTGATCAATGCCTTTCGGCTTTCAAGTTTGGTCCCCAACCAAGAAGCAGTGCCCATCCAGGGAGAAATCGACCTGTATCTCAATAGCCTTTTCATTTCGGACTCCAGCAATAGCCAAGTGGTAGATTTCAGCATCTATTTTCTCGACAGGGCCGGAAATTCCAGCAATACGATTCGCACCTCCCGAGTTACGATTTACAAATAAGATTCGATGCGGAAAAGATTTCTTCGAAGCTTGGGAATTGCTTTTTTGATGCTAGGCATTATCATCATTGCCCTAAGATTAAGTCCAGAAACCACCCAATATTATTGGCAAAATCAATGGTCAAAATTCTGGGGAGAAAGTCTAAGGGAGAAGAAGATAGGCATCCAAGTTTTTGAAGGTTTTCCCAGCGCTTTGGTTCCTCAAATACAAAGCTCCATACATGAAGCCTACGGGGCCAAAGTGTATATATTGCCCAGCCAAAATCTGCCAAAATCTGCCTTTGTCAATGTAAAAAGCCCTCGGTATCGAGCGGATACCTTATTGCGCTTTCTAAAAAGGAATAAGGCCGATACTATTGATTATGTCATAGGACTTAGTCATCGAGATATCTCCACCACCAAGCGTGATGCATTCGGCCAGGTGAAGGAGCCTGCCAGTAAATACCAAGACTGGGGGGTATTTGGATTAGGTTATCGACCCGGGCCCAGCTGTATGGTATCGAGCTACAGACTCTACAGAGAGCCTAGTCGTCTATTTTACAGTCGATTAGAAAAGGTCTGTATTCATGAGATTGGTCACAATTTAGGCCTAGCCCACTGTGAAAATCCCCAGTGCGTAATGGCTGATGCGGCGGAAAAATTAAGTACGGTCGATGGTGTTTCTAAAGAGCTCTGCGTAGATTGCAGGAAAGAAATCGGACTTGAAGACTAAATCCCTATTGCTTCCACAAATTTGGGCAATTGCCATTCTATTGAATCTTGTCAGCCTTTGTATTAGAGCGCAGGATGACCAAAGGCATATTTATCCTCAGCGCTATTTCAATATGGATAGCCTCGAGCCTTTCTTCTTCTTTTCCATGTCGGAGTCTTATTACATCCCTGAGGATGATACCTCAAGTCACATTATCGAGCGTGATTTCCTTGGTCATGTAGATGTACGAAAAAATAATTATCACGTCCTCAAACCTAAAGCCAGGGCTAATTTTCTAGAGGCATGTAAGTTGAAAGAACAGGATTGGGTTTTTCGATACCATCTCGCGGAAAGCAAAATCGATTCGATTCCTTTAAATGATTGCGAGGTAGTTGCCTTTTTGGACTTATACAGTTCCGGGGACGACCGGCCATTTTCCGAATGGAATTACATGGTAGGCATTGCATTACCCGCCCCGATAACACATGATGAATTTCACCGTTTACCTGTTCTTATGAGCGTGGCGCCAAAGAATCCTTTTGCACCCGGACTGCAAGCCATAATCTTTGACAGCGTTTCTTGCGATGGATACCCAAATCAGGAAAGCTCAAAAAAAAGTGATGCCTCATTGTGTTATCGATGTCTGACCGACGATTATGATATTTGGGTATTAGATCAGCCCGGGACCAACTACCAGTATGCTACCCAAAGGGAAATGTTTGTTTTGGACAAGGAAGGGAAGCAATTAAAGCAAGTTTACTATCATTACTCAGAAGGAACCGCTATTCCTCCTATCAACATTCAAGGTAGGGACAATTATTATCCTCACTGGATAGGCCTGATGCTCAAAGATCGAGGCCCTTGCTTTAGTGGCTTTGTAGATTATTTATATAGTTGTCAAATTTTTGAATGGATCGAGGAAGATTACCGAGCCCTCGAGCTAAAATGTGATAATCGACATTAATATGTTTAGATCCAGAATATTGGTCATAGTCCTTTTCCTAGGTATCCTGTCCCCAAGCTACGGGCAGAATGCAATTTTGCTTGCGGAACAGCAAATTAGCGAACGCCAATATCTTGATGCATTTCAAAGTTTAGAAGAAGCGCGCCTAAAGGGTGCGGACGCCAAGGTTCTCATCTCTCAAGTATACTTGGTATTAAATTATTTTATTGCTAGCGATCAGCATCAGGCTTTTAGCCTAATGAATCTGCAAATTGACGATGACCTTACAGCCCTAAGAGCAGATAGTAGCAAGAGATCGATGATTCCCTTTAATCCAGACTCATTATTATTTCAAGCCTTGCTTGAGGAACCGGATAACTACGATTTACACCTTGCCCTAGGACACTATTACTTTGAAGTATTTCAACATTTCGGAGGGAAAGCCAATTATCCGGAATCTGTGTTATTGGGGAAAATGGAGATGCATTTGGGATTAGCGTACAAGCAGGGCCATAAAAACGCTAATAGCACCCTAGCCCTAGGCTTAAAGAAGCTTAAAGACTATCAAACGCGTGATGCTATTCCCCTGTTAGAGGAGGCGGTGGCTTTCCAACCTGATTTGGCAATTGCCTACTACAATCTTGCCCATGCTTATGCCTTAATCGGAAAACGAGGGAAGGCCATTCAACGAGCGCGACTAGCATTAGAACACTATCCGGAAATTACCCTAAAGGTAGATGCGGCCCGCCTAGTGGCCGATTTGTACCTGCAAGTTGAAAACCCGGCTAAAGCCTTGGAGTTTTATCGATTGGCGGACCAAATGGAGCCAGATAATTATCAAAGTTTAAAAATGATTCTACATCTGGAAAGGAGATTAGATACCTTAGGTTTTTTGGAGACCAGAAGGCGAATCTATAATCTCAATCCTCAAAAGCCGCGGGTATATCAAGATCTTTACCAATGGCATGGCAACTGGGGCGCCTTAGAGGAATTAAATGATTTTTTGGCAGAACAAATTCAAGCTGATGGAGAGGATACTATTGCCAGGGCCTACGCACATCTCTTCCGCGCAGTGATTTTCAAGGATTTAAAGAATGAAGAATCTTCCGCTGAGGAAATAAAATTGGCGGAAACAGGATTCCAGCAAGTTTATCCTCCCTCGCATGAGGTATTTGTTTTTATTCGCAGCTTCTTTAAACAAGAACCTAAAAAATAATGGAATTGCGTCGCGCCACGATCAAAGATCTCCCTGCTATGAAGGCCCTCTTTGTAGATAGTATCGAGAAATCTTGTCAAGAGGATTATGAGCCAGAACAAATAAGTGCCTGGACATCTTCGGTTAGAAACGAAAAGCGCTGGGAAGATTTAGTACGAGAGCAAGAAGTGGTAGTAATTGAAGAAGATGGAGAATTATTGGCGTTTAGCTCACTCAAAGATTCTTACTACGTAGACTTTCTTTATGTTGCACCCCACCATCAAGGCCGGGGTCTAAGCCGACAGCTTCTAAACCTCTGGGAAAGCCGGGCTCGCGCCGAAGGAAAAGACTCCTTGGAAAGCGATCTTAGTAAGACAGCACGACCCGCAATGGAGAAGATGGGTTGGATTTATGTTCAAACTAACTACAACGAAAGAGGTGAGGTCATTCTTATCAATTATCGTATGATCTACCCCTTATAAAAGAAAAACCCGAGCTGTATTACAACTCGGGCTTTCTATAGTTCGAATCACTAAGCCTTAAGCTTGCTCAGCTAATACTTCAAAATTGAATTCCACATTCACTTCACGGTGCAGACGGATGTGTGCAACGTAAGGACCAGTAGCTTTAATGGTACCACCTTGAATCTGGATGAATTTACGCTCGATCGCGTGTCCTTGCTTGGCTAAGGCTTCGGCTAAGTCCGCATTGTTCAATGAACCAAACAGCTTATTTCCTTTACCAACCTTGGCAATCATTTTAACTTCAATAGCATTCAAGGCTTCCGCAGTTTTCTGTGCATCTTCGATAGCCTTAGCTTCTTTGTGCATGCGTTGCTTGATGTTCTCTGCTAAAACTTTCTTTGCAGATGGAGTTGCCAACTCTGCATATCCTTGAGGAATTAAATAATTACGTCCGTAACCATTTTTAACGGTAACGATATCGTCCTTATATCCTAAGTGCTCTACGTCTTGTTTAAGAATTACTTCCATGGTTCCGGATTATTTTAAGTTATCGGTAACGTATGGTAAGATGGCCAAGTGACGGGCACGCTTGATAGCGGTAGACACCTTACGCTGATACTTTAAAGAAGTACCGGTAATACGACGAGGAAGAATCTTTCCTTGCTCGTTTAAGAATTGAGCTAAGAAATCAGGATCCTTATAATCAACATACTTGATACCGTAGCGACGGAAACGACAAAACTTCTCACGCTTGCCAGTATCAATCTTTAGAGGTTGTAAGTAACGAATTTCGGATTGGTTTGATCCAGTATCCAAATCTGCCATGATCTAATATTTTAAGCGTTTTGCAATTTCTGACGACGCACCTTAGCATAATCTACATGGTGCTTGTCCATTCTAACATTCAAGAAACGCATGAGTCTCTCATCGCGTTTCATTTCTACTTCAAGAGGAGTAATAATATCTCCTTCTGCTTGGAATTCCATCAAATGGTAGAAACCACTGCGCTTGCTCTGAATTGGATAAGCGAGCTTCTTAAGGCCCCAGTTTTCGTTGTGGAGGACCTTACCACCTTTGGCCTCAATGAAGCCTTTGAATTTTTCTACCGTTTCCCTTACCTGATCTTCAGATAAGACGGGATGCATGATGAAAACGGATTCGTATTGATTCATCTGTTAAACAATTAAAAATTAAAGCTTTAAACATTTCGTTAAAGCGGGCGGCAAAAGTAGGGAAAAAAGCCAAAGAAAATAGCCTTAATAAGCAATATTTGAAATCATTAGCTAATAGAGCTTAAAGCTTCCCCGGCGCTGTATTTAAGGAAGGTAAATTTAGCCCCTATCGGTAAAGCTGAAGTATCCCTTGCAGGTAATCTTGATGAATTCGACCATTAATTTTACTGCTATACCAGATTTTGTAAACAAAGGATCCAGCGGGCACATCCTCTCCTTGATAAGTTCCATCCCAGAAGTCATCCACCGAATTACTTTCAAAAACCTGTATACCCCAACGATTGAAAATCACCATTCGATAATCAAAATTCTCGCAAGCACTTTTAATTCTGAATTGGTCATTAATACCGTCGCCATTTGGGGTGAAAGCATTAGGCATAATCAATTCACAAGTACAATCCACAATATCCAAATTGAAGCTGTCTAACCAAAGTCCACAGGCTTGTTCATACTCAACAAGGTATTGCCCGGCTTCGACAAATCGGAATTGACCATTTGTCAAGGTATTGCCATTCAGTCTAATTCGATTTATTGGCCATTGACTAAAGTCCAAGAATAAACTGGAGCCTATACATAATGCGGTGTCTGGAAGAGGCTCGGGCCTTAATTCGGCAACATTCAGCACCTCATATTTCAAGCTTCTCTGCTCACAGCCATTATCTATTAAAAGGGTGTATAAACCCGTCTGCTTAACATATTGTTGGGGGTCCTGAGCATTATTCGACCAGTTAAAGTTGAGTTGAGCATCTAAAGGGATACCGATTAAAATACTGTCGCCCAATTCACATATATTCAAGGTATCGGGTATTTGAGGACTGGGAATAGTCGGGGCGATAAAAACCCTAAAGGTATCAACTACCGTATCGCATTGATTCGCAACCTGCAACCAATAAACGCCGGTGGAATTGACCGTGATTTTTGATTGGGTCGAGCCTGTAGACCATAAGAAATTCAGGCCCTGTGGATTCCGGTTTCCAATCTCAATATTAGAGTCACAGAGTGCGGTATCTACCACTCTCGCTCTTAAAATACCCTCCCGGAGATTTATGGTGTCCCGCTCAATTCCGCAGGCCCAGAATAAATCTACGGTAAATATACCCGAGCCACTTAGGTTCCTGACCCTAGAGGTATCATTATCGTTCCAAAGCACTGAGTCAATTGCCACCGCACTATAATCTATGACCAGGGGATTACCAGAACAAATTACTGTGTCTAGCTTTTGCACTAAAGGCTTAGGAATAAAGTCTAGCCGCATAGTATCTATTAGGGTATCACGGCCATTGCTCATCCAAATCCAATAAGTCCCGGGCTGCGTAATGGCGCGAGAAGCTTGACTTGAATTATCATCCCAGTAAAAGTTAAGATTAGCTCCGCTAGGGGCATTTAGTATTAGAGTATCCCCTTGGCAAATTGAGGTATCTCCAGGCAAACCCGATAAGGGGCTTGGGTTTTGAGCCTGAAAAATGGAATCCACTTCGGTGGGCGATAAGGCACAACTCAGAATAAAAACATCATCGAGACGTCCTTTAAAAAATCTCTGTGTACGAGTGCGGTGAGTGCCAAAAATCAATCGATCATAAGGATTTGATATACTACCACCTCCATTGGTGGCAGAACTGTCTATAAGCTGACCATTCCAGTAGTAATAACAAGTGCTGACACCCCTTACTAAAACCACATGATGCCAAACATTAGTTTGCATGGGGCTAATAACTGGTCTAGCTCCATTCCCTCCTGCTCTACCTTGTAAATTATTATTTGAAAATCCGGCCGATAAAGCACCAAATTGTAGATTATTGTCATCCATGCTAACAATAATATCAGAGCCAGTTCGCTCCGCATTTACCCAGAAAGAAAGGGACAATTCGGGATAGTCGTAGCTCGTGAAGGTGTTTAAATAATCATTGACGCCATCAAAATAGTATGCCTTATTAGACTCTCCGAAACGATTAGTGGTATCTGTGGGCCCCTGGCCAAAGAAACTGGCATGGTTAGCATAGATAGAAGTATCGTTGGCATTACCATCCATGGGCCAAGAGCCTAGGAGGCAGGAGGCGAAAGTCGGAGGACGATAATCGGTACTATCTCGATACAAGGAATCGATTTGCTGATCAGAAAAGGCGCAATCAAAGATTTTAACATCATCCAGCACCCCTTTATAATGCCTCACGGTTCGGGAACGATGAACACCCAAAACAAGCTTATCATAAGCCTGGAAACCACTACCATTTGAATTGGAAAAGGAGCTATCAATCAATTGTCCATCCAAATAATAATAGTTCTTGGTATTAGTTCTCACCATAGCCACATGATACCATACCCCAATCTGCGTATTGTTTGCAAGAATGGTGTTTCCAGTTCCACCCGCTCGACCTTCCAATATTCCTCCATCGCGGATTAAAGCGGAAAAAGCACCATAATTCAAAGTATTCGCATCATGCGCCATTATTGAATTGATACCGGTGAGCCGATCCGGTTTTATCCAAAAACTCACGGTGCGATATTGAAAATCATAGGTAGTAAAAGTGTTGATGTAATCATCTACACCATCAAAGTCTACCGCAGAATTCGGGTTGTTAAAGCGGTCCGCTGTGGGATTAATGGTACCGCCATAAAAGGTACCGTGGTTTAAATAGGAACTAGAATCAGCTGGATTCCCATCTAAGCGGAAATGCGCCCGTAAATTGCATTGAGCATTAGCGGATACCAAGCCCAAAAAAAACAGGCTAAAGGTGGCGAGCAGGTACTTTGACATAAGCAGGTTTCCTGGCAAAAGTAGACCTTGAGATTTAAGTCTACAAATAGACGAACTGTGAATAAAAGCCTAGGCAAATCCGAATTACAAAGAATCGGTTCTCCTATATTTGCGGCAGATGGAAAATTACATTGTATCAGCACGAAAATACAGACCCCAGGCTTTTGCGGAGGTAGTTGGGCAATCCCACGTGACCAATACTTTGTTCAAAGCCATCGAGAACAATCACCTGGCCCAAGCATTACTCTTTACTGGTCCAAGAGGGGTGGGAAAAACAACCTCCGCGCGAATTTTAGCGCGGATGATCAATATGGATGAGAATCACGGTGAAGACCAAGACTTCTCTTTCAATATCTTCGAACTTGATGCCGCTTCGAATAACTCGGTTGATGACATTCGAAACCTCATCGACCAAGTCCGCTTTGCTCCTCAGGTTGGTTCATATAAGGTTTATATCATTGATGAGGTGCATATGCTCTCACAGGCTGCATTTAATGCCTTCCTTAAAACCTTAGAAGAACCGCCTAAACATGCCATTTTCATCTTGGCGACCACGGAAAAACATAAAATCATCCCTACCATTTTAAGTCGGTGTCAGATTTATGACTTCAAACGTATTTCGGTGGATGATATAGCTGGACATCTAAAAAATGTGGCGGCAAAAGAAGGGGTAACTGCGGAGGACACAGCCCTGAGAATCATCGCGCAAAAAGCAGATGGGGCCTTGCGCGATGCACTTTCAATTTTCGATCGGATAGTTTCCTTTTCGGGAGATCATATCAGCTATCAGGATGTAATCGAAAATCTGCGCATACTGGATTATGATTACTATTTCCGAACTATAGATTACATCTTAGAAGCTAATCAAGCTGGCTTGCTTAACCTCTTTGATGAAATATTAGAAAATGGTTTCGATGGTCATCTTTATTTGAATGGCCTGGCTTCCCATGCTCGAGATCTTTTGGTTTGCCAAGACCCGAGCACGCTCTCCCTGCTTGAAGTTGGGGCTGAAGTGCGTGACCGCTACCAAGCCCAAGCAAAATTGGTAAATAGCCGCTTTATCCTTCAAGGCCTAAAAATCCTTAGTGAGGCTGATGTTCGGTATAAGAACAGCAATAACAGCCGCTTGCTAGTGGAGTTAGCTCTGATGGAGCTCTTAATGGTTTGGCAAAAAATTAATAAGACTCCGGCAGGTAGCGAAAAAAAAAACTCTAGTCCAAACCTAGCGGAGCAAAAATCTACCGAGGACCAGGGAGAAGTTCAAAAACAGCCTCCTAGTTCCATTCCGGCTGCGCCCGCAGCGGATAGCATCAAGCCACCAGTTTCCGTAATTACGGAAGACTCAGTTCAAAAACAGGAGCCCATTGTTCCCTCGGTCAAGGTCGATGAATCACCCACTAAAAGTGAGCCGAAAGAAGAAACGGCAAAAACTAAGCTCAAGAAGAAACGGAGCTCCAATTCTTTCTCGATTAGTCAAACTCTAAAAGGTGAAGGACCAAATCTAAATACGGAAGAAGAACAGGAAGAAGAGGACCTTGACAGACCTGTTGATGGCAAACCACAAAAGCCATTTAATCTGGAGGAATTAAAGGCTACTTGGACCACTTTCGTAGATAAAGCGCGCGCTGAGGGTCAAAAAGTGGTGGTTGCCATGCTGGACAATAAAGATCTGAGAATCAAAGAAAACTTTGAGATTGAAGTGAGTCTAGATAACAATCTTCAAGCGCAAAAATTTCAGGAAATTAAGCGTGATCTTCTCTATCACTGCCGAGAGAATTTACAGAATTTCGCCCTCTTTTTTAGCATTAAAATAGAGCAAGACACCAAGAAGCTGGACCCCTACTCGGCCCCTGAAAAGTATCAATACCTACTCGAAAAGAATCCCCATCTAGCTAAGATGAGGGAAGACCTAGGCTTGGATATCGAATAGGGTAAATCATCTCAATTTCGCGACTATCTCTAATTAGCAAAGTATAGCGTTGGACCAAGGGAATATGCCGGTCATTTTTCTATTTTTGTGACCCTTGTAATTTTTACACTTCTGTTTACTTACAAGGCTTAATATCAAACCACCTATCCATGAGTCAACACAAGATTCTTTACACCCTTACCGATGAAGCTCCGGCTTTGGCCACCCGCTCTTTCCTGCCTATTGTACAACGTTTCACTAAAGCAGCGGGCATCAGCGTAGAAACGCGAGACATTTCATTGGCGGCTAGAATCTTGGCGGTAGTTCCAGAGTATTTAAATGAGGATCAGCGGGTTCCAGATACATTAGCAGAATTAGGTGAGATTGCCAAAACGCCCGAGGCCAATATCATTAAACTTCCTAATATCAGCGCATCTTTACCGCAGCTCAAGGATGCCATTAAAGAACTTCAATCCCAAGGCTTTGCTATTCCCTCGTATCCGGATAATCCGCAGAATGCCGAGGAAGAAGATATCCAAGCTCGCTATGATAAAGTGAAAGGCAGTGCGGTAAACCCTGTTTTAAGAGAGGGGAATTCAGACCGAAGAGCACCGAAAGCGGTTAAGGAGTTTGCCCGAAAGCATCCTCACTCTATGGGACATTGGACTGCTGACTCTAAATCCCATGTTGCGCATATGGAGGGAGGTGACTTTTTTGGCAGCGAAAAATCTACCACCATTGCCCAGGCTGATAGCTTAAGTATTGTACAAAGCTTGGCCGATGGCTCGGAAAAAGTGCTAAAAGCTGGAATTCCTGTACTGGACGGAGAAGTAGTGGACGCCTCCTTTATGAGCGCCCGTGCCCTAAGCGAATTTATTGATCGTGAAATTGCAGATGCCAAGAATAAGGGCGTCCTATTCTCGGTTCACCTTAAGGCCACCATGATGAAGGTTTCCGACCCGGTTATTTTTGGTTTTTTCGTGAAGGCTTTCTTCAAGCCAGTTTTTGAAAAATACGCGGATACCTTTCAAAAATTGGGCGTCCGTCCTTCTAGTGGCATGACCCCAATCTTGGACAAAATTGCCAGCTTGCCGGAATCGGAAAAAGCGGCAATCGAAGCCGACATTGAAGCTTGTTACGCCAATGGTCCAGATCTAGCCATGGTAAACTCTTACAAGGGTATTACTAATCTGCATATGCCAAATGATGTAATTATTGATGCCTCCATGCCAGCCATGATTCGCACCTCTGGTCGGATGTGGAATAAGGAAGATTTAGCTCAGGATGCCAAGGCATGTATTCCAGATCGCAGTTATGCGAGCCTCTATCAGGAAACCATTAATTTCTGCAAGGAAAATGGGGCTTTTGACCCAGTAACGATGGGGAGTGTAAGTAATGTGGGGCTGATGGCCAAGAAGGCCGAAGAGTACGGCTCACACGATAAAACCTTCATCCTTGAGGAGCCTGGCACCATAATGGTCAAAGATTCACAAGGGAACATTTTACTTTCACACGAGATTGAAGCAGGAGACATTTGGCGCATGTGTCAGGTTAAAGACGATGCGGTACGCGATTGGGTGAAGTTAGCCGTAAATCGGGCCAAGGCTACTTCTTGCCCCGCCGTATTCTGGCTTGATAAGAACAGAGCTCATGATGCAGAATTAATCAAAAAGGTGAATCTATACCTAGAAGATCACGATACCGAAGGTCTAGAGCTACCAATAATGAGTGTTGCAGAAGCAACCAGATACAGTTGTCAACGTGCTAAAGATGGCCTTGATACCATTTCTGTTACCGGAAATGTATTACGTGATTACCTAACGGACCTCTTCCCTATTCTGGAAGTAGGAACCAGCGCAAAAATGTTAAGTATAGTGCCACTTATGAATGGAGGTGGTCTATTTGAAACAGGCGCCGGTGGCTCGGCCCCTAAGCATGTCGATCAATTTGTAGCTGAAAATCATCTGCGTTGGGATTCATTGGGCGAATTTTTAGCCTTAGCGGCATCGCTAGAACATTTATCAAATGCCACTAATAATCCCAAGGCCCTGATTCTCGCCAATGCCCTGGATGAGGCCAATACCGAGTACCTTAATAATAATAAAGGTCCTTCGCGTAAAGTAGGCGAAAAAGATAATCGCAGTAGTCACTTTTATTTAGCCTACTACTGGGCCAAGGCCTTAGCCAACCAGGATGAGGACTCCGAGATTAAAGCCGATTTTAGCCAATTGGCCTCTGCCTTGGAAAGTAATATGAGCTCTATAGAAGATGACTTCATCCGCGTTCAAGGTGAATCCATGGATATTGGAGGTTACTTTAATCCGAAAGAAGATTTAGTGCGCCAGGGCATGCGGCCATCAAGTCTTTTGAATAGCTTAATTGGCTAGTTAATGCCACGCGCCTGTCTACTTCTTCTGTTTATCTTTTTCCTGGGATTGCACAGTAGCTTTATCGGCATACCAGAATTTGAAAAACGGGACTTATTGGGCGATATAAATCCTGCTAAGCATAGGGATTTTGACAAAGTGCGAAGTAAGTATTGCACCAAAGAATCTTATCTCCGAGAAGAAGTATATGACGCTTTTAAGGACATGTGGTCCGATGCTCAAAAGGCGGGGATTGAATTAACGATAGTTTCGGCTACCCGAAATAGGAGCTATCAAAAGGGGATTTGGAATCGCAAGTGGTTAAGCTTCGGTGGTGAAGAGTCCGATCGAGCTCAACGGATTTTACAATACAGCTCGATGCCCGGAACCAGTCGGCATCATTGGGGCACTGACTTAGACCTCAATAATCTGGAAAACAGCTATTTTGAATCCGGAACCGGAGCCGAGGTGTATGCCTGGCTTCAGGCCCATGCCTCCGAGTATGGTTTTTATCAACCCTACACCGCCTTCAATCCTTATCGAGACGCGGGATACCGGGAAGAAAAATGGCATTGGTCCTATTATCCCACCGCTTCGAGAATCCAAAGAGCCTATCAACATCTTATCGACTACCCCGACTTAAAGGGATTTATGGGTGATCGTTATGCTGAGGAATTGCAAGTGATTAACAATTATGTGATGGGCGTAGAGGCCTGGCCGGAGAAATCTCCTTACTGATGAGCTTGATCAATTTGTTCGCTTAATCATCTACCGAAAGGTAAAAAAATGTAAAATCTTGCGAAGCTGCCCATCCTATATTGCTTAATAAAAGCCGAGGAATACTTCTTTGCGAAGCTTTACGTTCTTTTGTGGTGAAAGGTGATTTTGAAATAGATACTTCGCTAGCGGTATTTAGCTAAATTCGCATCCCCTATTATATTAAACTGAAGAACCTTGAAGAAAAACCGTAATCTCTGGATTGGCCTCGGTGCTTTGGCCCTAATCCTTCTGTTTTGGGCTTTAAGCGATGAGGAAGAAATTTCTCGTGACATCACCACCAAGGCGTTTGTGGGTGATTTTAAAGATGTGGTAACCAGTTCAGGTGAGCTCCTCGCTAAGAATTCCGAAGATATACGGGGCCCGCAGAGCACCCGTCGTTACGGTCTCTATAATATCAAAATCTCAGATATTGTTCCCGAGGGCACTTATGTGGAGAAAGGAGATTATGTCGCTGAATTGGATAAAACCGAACTCAGTGGTAAAATTAACGAGTTATACAACGAGCTGGAAAAAGCTAATAGTCAGTATACCCAAACGCAATTAGATACCACCCTTGAACTCCGTCAGGAACGAAGTTCCATCGAAAGCTTAGAATTTGATATTCGGCAAAAAAAGGTGGAGATTGAACAAAGTGCTTATGAGCCGCCGGCAACTATTCAGCGTTTAAAATTAGACCTAATTAAATTGGAGCAAACCTTGGATCAGACCAAGGAGAACTATAAAATTAAACAGCAACAGAGTCGGGCTAAAATGATTGAAGCAGGCGCTACTCTTGCGCAGACTCGCGATCGATTCAATAGCCTTCAGCAGCTCGAGCAAGAGTTTCGTATCGTTGCTCCGAAACCCGGCATGGTAACCTATATTCGTGAATGGGGCGGACAAAAAAGGAAAACCGGATCAACCATTTCCCCCTGGGATCCCAATGTTGCCTCGCTACCCGACTTAAGCAGTATGCAAAGCAAAACCTTCATCAACGAAGTGGATATTCGCAAGGTAAAGGCCGGTCAGACGGTACTTATCGGCTTAGATGCCTTTCCAGATGTGCAATTAAGCGGAATCATTTCTGAAGTCGCCAATGTAGGAGTAGAGCAAGAGAATTCAGAGAGTAAGGTTTTTGAAATCATGATTGAGGTGAATGAATCGGATAGCACCTATCGCCCCGGTATGACTACCTCAAACGAAATTATCACTTCGACCTTGGACCAGGTGGTGATGATTCCCCTCGAAGCTATTTTTAGTGAGGAGGGCCAGACCTTTGTCTACGTGCAAAATGGCTCCCTCTATAAACAAGAAGTACGGATTGGGGCACGAAATGATGAATTCGCGGTAATCGAAGAAGGCATAAAGGAAAATGACGAGGTTTATCTTACCGAACCCGCCTCGGCAGTCGAACAAGAAATAAAGCCTTTACCCGAGTCTTAATGGACCGCATTCTAACTAATTTAAATATTGCCTTAGACGCCATCCTCGCTAATACCCTGCGTTCTATCCTCACCGCACTTGGTATCATTTTTGGCGTAGCCGCGGTTATTACCATGTTGGCCATCGGCGAAGGTGCACAAGCTGAAATTCTCCGTCAAATTGAATTGGTTGGAGTAAACAATATTGAGATTAAACCGGTGGTGGAGCAAAAGGAGGAGAAACTCTCTGAGGACCTTACCGCACCAGAGGCGCAGCGCTACTCCAAGGGTCTGGACCTTCAGGACGCTTTGAGTATTGCACGGGTTTTACCTACGGTCAAGGCAATTAGTCCGGAGGTGGTTATTGAATCAAACGTTATCTCTAGTGGTCGACGCCGAAGCTGTAAGCTCATTGGAGTACAGTCCTCCTTTTTTGAGGTGTCCAATATTCCCCTGCGTTATGGTCAAATGTTTTCTCAGGCTCATTTGGATCAACAAGAACCCGTTTGCATTATTGGTAGTGGAATGGCGAAAAAGCTTTTCCCAGGAGAACGGCCTCTAGGCAAGAAGATTAAAGTAGGTAAGCAATGGTTAACCATTATTGGGGTTGCTCAAGCTTTAAACATCACCGATAAGGCTCAAGAAAACCTAGGTATTCGAGATTATAACATGGATATCTACGCTCCAATCAATACCGTTTTAAGTCGCTTTAGAGATCGTGGTCGTTTAAAAGAAGCTCAGCCCTATTTTGATGATGAAGAACCAGAAATTGATCCAAATTACCATCAATTAGATCGAATGCTGGTGCAAATTGACAACAGCGAATTTCTTGGAAGTAGTGCTGATGTCATCAGTCGCCTACTGAAAAGAAAACACAATGAGGTGGTAGATTTCGAGGTAATAATCCCCCAGCAACTATTGGAGCAGCAGCAGCGAACTAAGGATATCTTCAATTTAGTGCTCTTCGCAATTGCCGCCATATCCCTTCTGGTAGGTGGCATTGGTATTATGAATATCATGCTCGCTTCCGTTTTAGAAAGAACAAAGGAGATTGGTACCCGCTTGGCCATCGGTGCGAAAAAACAAGATATTATTACGCAATTCCTTTTTGAAGCCTTATTAATCAGTTTAAGCGGAGGTATTGTCGGGGTAATGTTGGGACTACTAGGTTCCTTCTTAATTAGTGAGCTTACGGATATCGAGACTATCGTTAGTGGTCTTTCTATCGCCATTTCCTTTGGGGTGGCTTCGGCCACTGGATTGATTTTTGGATTATCGCCGGCGAAGAAAGCAGCCGAAAAGAACCCTGTTGAATCGCTTCGTTATGAATAAAAGTATCGCCACATTTATAGTTGCACTGTTCGCTAGCACTGTTTCTGCGCAGAGTATTAATTTAGACTTAAAGGGAGCAATATCCAAGGCTCAAGCTCAATCCCCCTCCTATTATCGAGCCATTAATACCGCCGAGAACCTATATTGGAATTATCGCCAATTCAGAGCTAGCCTCTTACCTCAGTTGAATTTAAGCGGGAGCATCCCAAACTACAGTAGCGCTATTGATCGAGTGACTCTACCCGATGGAACCTTTGATTTCCGGGAAAGGGAACAACTTTTTATGAGTGGACAGCTTTCCTTGGATCAAAATGTAGTATGGACTGGGGGTAGAGTTTCATTAATCAGCAGCTTGCAGAGAACGGATGTATATCGTCCGGATCGAAGGGTGAACTTTTTTAGCACACCAATTTCGATTAACTACTTCCAGCCCATGTTTTTATATAATGCCTTAAAATGGGAAAATAAAATTCAGCCGCTCGCTTACGAAGCCTCGAGACGTGCCTATTCGGAAGATTTAGAAAACATTGCCTCAGAGACCACGCAGCTATACTTTGACGCCTTGGTTTCTCGCATTAGCATGAGAATCGCGGAACAGAATGTGCTCAATAACGACACTATTTATAAGATTTCGCAGGGACGGTATAATCTGGGTAAAATTGCAGAAAATGAGCTGCTTCAGATTGAGCTTAATTTACTCAATGCAGAAAATTCATTAACTAGTGCCCGTTTAAATTATGAAGTCGCGGCTCAGGAATTGAAGCGCTATTTAGGAATTCCTACCGAAGAAGAATTGAGCTTGGATATTCCGAGCGTCGTACCTCAATTAGAGGTTAACCTTGATAAGGCCTTGAGTGAAGCACGCAAGAACAGAGCAGCGGTTTTGGATTTTCGACGCCGTCGACTGGAGGCCGAACAGGGAGTAGCCGCCGCAAGGGGTAATACCAATTACAATTTTAACCTGCGAGCCAACTTTGGTTTAAACCGTCAAGCGGATGAATTCAACACTGCCTTTGCCGACCCTTTTGCCCAACAACAAAATATTAGTATCGGCGTAAATATCCCTATTATCGACTGGGGTCAGGCGCGCTCCCAAATTAGAAGGGCTGAAGCCAATCGGCAACTGCAGGAAGTGAATATTGAACAGGACGAAATCAATTTTGAGCAGGAAGTCTTTTTGCAAGTTATGCAGTTCAATGCTCAATACCAGAGATTGGAAATTGCGGCTAAAGCAGATACGGTGGCCCAAAAGCGTTATGAAGTAGCCCGTCAGCGTTACCTAACCGGTAAGATTACCATCACGGATATCAATATTGCCCAAACAGAAAAAGATGGCGCTAAACAGGCCTACCTTCAAGAATTACAGCGTTTCTGGCAGGCCTATTATACCTTGCGACGATTATGTCTCTACGACTTTGAAAGAGACGATGTGATCATTTACGAAGCTACCTTCAACTAGTAGAGCTTCCGATTATAAGGTCTCAAGTATCTGTTTCAGTTCCTCTAGACTTACTTTGTTTTGGAACTGATCATTGCGAATAACACTAATTTCACTGGTTTCTTCAGACACCACAATTGCCAGGGCATTGGCCTTTTCGGCAATTCCCATTGCGGCACGGTGCCGCAAGCCAAATCGTGAAGGGAGGTTCGTCTTTTCGGTTAAGGGAAGAATGCATCCAGCGGCTACAATCTTGGCCTCACTAATAATAACGGCCCCGTCGTGTAAAGGACTGTTCTTATTGAAGATACTTTCCAATAAGGTATGACTAATCGCCGCGCCTATTGGAGTTCCGGTGCTTGCGTAAAAGCCTAATTTCGAATCCCCTTCTATCACAATTAGGGCACCCGTATGACTACGACGCATTTGCTCGCAAGCGCTTACGATTTCAGAATAATCAATTACCGCTTGTTCATCCCCGCCTTGAATTTTCCATAAGCGATTTAGGGCCCGACGACGAGTTAAATTAGTGGAGCCAATCATAAGAAGGAAACGCCTTATCTCCTGTTGGAAAACAATCACCAAAGCAATAACCCCTACCCCAATAAACTGGCCCAGGATTTCGCTTAGCAGCTCCATTTGTAAGACCTCCACCAACTTCCATATCAAATAAATCGCGGCTACTCCGATCAGTACATTTATGGCTACCGTATCTTTAATTAATCGATAAAGCTGATACAGGAGAAAAGCGACCAAGACTATGTCAATAAGATCAAGAATGCTAAAGTCGAGGAAGGGCATCTAGGCGAAATTTTGGCTTAAATTAAGGATTTTGCGCACTTCAACCGCTTCTTTTACGTCGTGCACTCGCAATATATTGGCTCCTTGCTGCAGGGCCAGGGTGTTTAAAACCGTCGTTCCATTCAGGGATTCCGCCGCTTTAATACCTAAAGCCTTTCCTATCATAGACTTTCTGCTGATCCCGACCAAAAGAGGTAAATCGAAAAGGGTTTTAAAGTATCCCAAATGAGCGAAAAGCTGATAATTATGTTCAAGGCTTTTCCCGAATCCAAAACCCGGATCCAAAATAAGGTCTTTAGCTCCCAAGGCCAATAACTTCTCCAATTGCTTGCTAAAGAAATAGGCCACCTCTTTCACCACATTTTCATAGCGAGGATCATTTTGCATATTGTCAGGAAGTCCTTGCATATGCATCATCACGAAAGGTACTTGGCTTTCACCGATAAAGGGAATCATCTTATCATCAATCTGCCCTCCGGAAATATCATTGATCAAAGACACTCCTGCATCTACCGCTTTAGAAGCGGTTTTAGCATTGTATGTATCTAAGGAAAGGGGCAATTCCGGAAATTCCTTTTTTATGGCATCCAAAACTGGCGCCACTAGCTTCCATTCCGAGTCCTCATCAATTAATGCTGATCCTGGTTTTGAACTTGCTGGACCGATATCCACAATATCCACTCCCTCAGAAACCATCTTTCGGACCTGATTTAAGGCGGCATCCATAGAAGTGTACTGCCCTCCATCAAAGAAAGAATTAGGGTTTATATTTAGAATCCCCATAATTAAAGCTTGGTCTAGGGAGAAGAGTTTCGACCCTAAATTCAAACTTCCCTTCTGGTAAAATGCCTTATCTTTCGCCACCTTTCCGCTATCTTTAATCGGAGCGAAATTATCAAATGGCAAGTACTTCTGAACAATATGACACGGTGATTAATCATTGCCGGGAATTATACCTCAACAAATTCCGCGATTATGGCGCTGCTTGGCGCATTTTACGCCTTCCTTCACTGACAGACCAGATCTATATTAAGGCTAATCGATTGCGCAGTATTCAAGATAAAGGTGTGCAGTTGGTGGAAGATCGAATGGATGGTGAATTTATAGGTATTGTTAATTATAGCTTGATGGCCTTAGTACAATGCGAAAAAGGCATTGCCAATGAGCCCGACCTATCAGAAACTGAGGCCTTACAAGTTTTTGACCATCAATCAGGATTGGCCAAAAGTTTGATGGAAAGAAAAAATCATGATTATGGAGAAGCTTGGCGGGACATGCGAATCTCTTCCTTAACTGACTTGATTTTACAGAAAATTCTGAGAATCAAACAAATTGAAGACAATGCGGGCAAAACAATTGCTTCAGAAGGAATTGATGCTAATTACCTCGATATGGTGAATTATGCTGTTTTTGCCCTTATTAAAATGAACGAAAACGAATCACTATGAAATTAATCACCCAACTATGTCGAATCTTAGTAGGTGGCCTATTTATATTTTCAGGACTCATCAAGCTTAACGACCCCATGGGTTTCGCCTTTAAGTTAGGCGATTACTTCGCTCCAGATGTGCTAAACATGGGCTTCTTAAGTGACTACACCCTTCCCCTGGCGCTCTTTATTGTAATCTTAGAGGTGATTTTAGGTGTCGCCCTACTCTTAGGGAAATGGAAGGACCTCACCGCATGGTTGCTCCTTTTAATGATCATTTTCTTCACCTTCCTAACCTTCTATTCGGCTTACTTTAATAAGGTAACGGATTGCGGATGTTTCGGCGACGCCATTCCCCTTACCCCCTGGGAGTCATTCGGCAAGGATGTCGTACTCACGGTGCTAATAGGCATACTCTTCTTTAACCGACAAAATATCAAACCCCTGCTGGGCCCCGGTGGGATGAATATGGTTCTTACCATCTCCTTGGCGGGATGTATTGGACTTGGATACTATGTCCTAGAGCATCTTCCATTGATTGACTTTAGGGCCTACGCTGAGGGTAAAAGTATTACAGAAGGAATGAAATCGGCCGAGGAACTCGGTTTAGAGCCTACTCAATATGCGACTATTTACACCCTGAGTAATAAGAATACTGGTGAAACCATCACGGTAAGCTCTGACCTCTATGTAAGTGAAAACTGGTGGCAAAAGAAAGAGTGGGAAATTCTCTCTGACAAAAGTAAAACCGTAGTGGTGAAGGAAGGCTATGAACCACCTATTCACGACTTCATTATCGAATTAGATGGGCAAGAAGTAACCCAGGAGGTGCTCGGCCTGGATCGTGTGTTTATGCTCATTGCTTATAACCTCGATAAAAGTGATGGTGCCGCCTATGAGCAAATGAACACTTTTGCTCTAGCAGCTGCGGATGAGGGCATTCCCTTCATTGGTGCCACGGCAAGTCTACCCAGCGTAATTGAGGAGAAGAAAGCCGCTTGGAATACAAGATTCAGCTTTGCCACCATGGATGAGACTACCCTCAAGACCATCGTAAGAGCAAATCCAGGAGTAATCCTTTTGGAAAAGGGGGTAATTATTAAGAAATGGCATCCCAATGATCTACCCGCTTTCGAAACCCTAGCTCAAAGCTGGAAGTAGTTGCTGCGATTTATTGCGCATAAAACTGGCTATGGAATCCTCGTAATGTGGGGAGTTATCACGGTGGTTTTCTTCCTTTTCAATGTCTTGCCTGGCGATCCATCACGTATGATGCTAGACCAAAGAGAGGACAGTGAACAGTTGGAATTGATTCGTCGGAAATATGGCTTTAACCTGCCGGTTTCAGCCCAATACCTGCACTATTTAAATGACTTAAGCCCAATTTCTTGGCACAGCGAAAGGCCTGAAGATTTTAGTCACTCCGATCGATATCAATCTAAACCTCATCGACTCTTTAGCATAGGTAATGGTTTCCTTGCTTGGAAGTCACCTTATCTTCGAACCTCGTTTCGATCCCAAGGGAAGGAAGTTTCGCAAATTTTGAGTGAAACTTTTCCCAATACCTTGGTTCTGGCTACTGCCGCCATGAGTCTTGCTCTAATCCTTGGATTAAGCCTGGGACTCTTAGCCGCGCTATTTAAGGGGAGTGCTTTAGATCGCCTGATTAGCTTGGTAGGTACCTTAGGAATGTCATTACCGTCTTTCTTTTCGGCCATCCTAATGGCTTGGATATTTGGCTTTTTACTCTCAGAATTTACCGGTTTAAACATGACCGGCAGCCTTTATGAGGTAGACCTATATGGTGAAGGAAGGTATATTGCTTGGTCTAACCTTATTCTGCCGGCACTTACTTTAGGGATTCGACCCTTAGCGGTAATTATTCAACTTAGTCGCTCTTCCATTTTAGAAGAGATGGGACAAGATTACGTCAGGACCGCTCGTGCCAAAGGATTGAGCCTGCCTAGCATCTTGCGTAAGCACACCTTGCGGAATGCTTTGAACCCGGTGATTACCGCGGCATCAGGCTGGTTTGCATCCATGTTAGCGGGAGCCGTTTTTGTAGAATACATATTTGGATGGAATGGCTTGGGAAAACAAATAGTCGATGCTCTAAATCAGCTTGATTTACCCGTAGTTATGGGTGCTGTACTACTGATAGCTATTACCTTTGTAATCATCAGTATAATTGTGGATTTACTGTACGCTTGGATCGATCCGAGGGTACGCAACTAAATAGGAATATTATGTCAAGGAAAATTGTAGCGGGAAACTGGAAAATGAACCTTAACCTTAAGGAAGGTGCCGAATTGGTAAAGGCAACAAACGAATACTTAAATGCGAAACCATTACAGCATATAGACGTGGTGGTGGCCCCTCCTGCCTTGCAGCTCGTTTCTAATGTCTCTTTGGCCTCCAACAATAAACTTAGCGTGGTGGCTCAAAACATGGCTGCTCAGGATAATGGTGCTTTCACCGGAGAAATTAGCGCAAGCATGCTAGTAGATGCCGGAGTAGAGCTTGTGATTATTGGCCATTCGGAGCGACGCGAGATATTTGGTGAGGATGATAAATTACTAGAGCTGAAGTTAGGCCAAGCGCTAAAACATGGTTTAATGCCAATTTTCTGTATTGGCGAAAGTTTGGAGCAACGCCAATCAGGAGAGCACTTCGATCATATTAAGCGCCAATTAGATGCCGCATTGGTAAATATTAGCGCCGAGGATTTGGCCAATATCGTATTCGCCTATGAACCCATTTGGGCAATAGGTACTGGGGAAACCGCTAGTCCCCAACAAGCACAGGAAATGCATGCCTATATTAGAAAGCATTTGGCGCAGAAATTTAGTGCAGCTGTGGCTGATGAGGCCTCAATTCTATATGGAGGTTCGGTTAAACCTGCTAATGCTAAAGATTTGTTTGGTCAGCCAGACATCGATGGAGGTCTTATTGGTGGTGCTTCGATTCAAATTGATTCCTTCCTTGAGCTAATTCGAATTGGAGAGGAGGTTCTACGATGAAGGATTATCTCGTATTAGATTTTAATATCCAACCGGTAGAACCAGGACGTGAAATTCTATTGGCTCTGCTGGATAATCTAGGTTACGACAGCTTTGAAGAGCATGCAAGAGGACTAAAGGCTTATATCCTTACGGAGGATTTCAAACAGGAAGAGCTAGAATCCTTGTTCCTTTTTTCAGATTCTCAGTACGAGATTAATTATACTAGCGAAAGGCTAGAGACTATTAATTGGAATGAAGAATGGGAAAGAAATTATGAAGCGGTAGAATTAGATGACTTGCTTTTAATTCGAGCTCCTTTTCATTCGGTCACCGGAGATTTCAAGCATGAAATTGTGATTGAGCCTAAAATGTCCTTTGGTACTGGTCATCACCATACCACGAGACTTATGTCTAAGTCAATGTTCAGCCTCGACTTCGCCGGAAAAAAGGTGCTAGACATGGGCACTGGAACTGGAATTCTAGCCATTCTGGCCCAGCAAATGGGAGCGGCAAACATTGATGCCATTGACAATTTTGAATGGGCCGTGGAAAACACCGCTGAAAATGCTGACCGCAATGCTGCAGACCGCGTAAATGCGGAGTGGGGTGATGCTACTTTACTTCCGGGTAGAAAATATGATATCATCCTAGCCAATATTAATCGAAATGTTCTGTTAGAAGATATGCACGTTTACGTGCAAACCCTAAATTCTGCGGGCTCGATACTATTCAGCGGCTTTTTCGCTCATGACTTTGATCTCATCAATGCTGAGGCAGAAAAACGAGGACTGGTATTCGAAAGCCGTATTGAAGAGGAGCGCTGGCAATGCGTCCACTACCGTAAACCCTAATTCCCAAAAGCTCCCCGCTTATGCGTGTAAGACTCCTTATTATTTTCCTCTGCTCTTCTTTCCTAGGGCTGCATGCCCAAAGTTTAAAACGCTTTACGCCAAATAAGAGCGCATATCTTCAGGAGCTTAAGACCTATTTGGAAGAGGAGAATGAAATTGAGGAATCAGCAATGCTCGGATTAGCCCGGGATTTTGATAGCCTTTTCATTTCTGATTTTACGGATCAGGAAGCTAAACTGATTTTTGAAATCAGTAATAATTTGCTCAGGAAACGGGTCAAGCGTTTTGATGACTGGGAGCACTTCCTAAGAATACTTGTACACTTTAAAAATCATCTGCCAGAAGGAGAAATGGAGCGGTTTCTAAAGGACTTCCAATCACTTTCTAAGCGACCCGCCAAACAAATTTCCACCTATCTATCCACTTTCTACAATGTGGTCTATCGCAATGTTCTATTTGATGATGGTAGACTTCGTTGGGAAATTATGGGTAGCACTCCCGAATATAGCTTCGACGATAAAGGACCTGTTTTCACCTTCCCTACCTCGGACTTGGTTGGCTTTTACAAAAACGATAGCACCCTAATTGAGGCCACAGATGGGGTTTTCCGGCCGCGTCAATATTCATTTGTAGGAAAAGGAGGTACTGGCTATTTCACCCGGGCAGGTTTACCTGAAGACAGCGCCTACGTTGAGATTCAGAATTACCAACTCGATGTGAAACAAGCCGAAATCAACATTGATTCGGTGACCTTATACACCAATTTTTATCTGGATCAGCCTGTTCTTGGCTCTTGGCAAGAGAAGCTTACTAATGTAAATGGTGATGTTGAGAAAGCTACTTTCCCTAGGTTTAGATCCTATCGAAATGATCTCTACGTACCCTACATTCTGCCTTATGCTAAATTTAAAGGGGGCTTCTCCATTATCGGTAATCGCTTTTATGGGGGTGGAAACGACAGTAGCCGAGCCACCATTATCTTGGATTATCAAGATACTATGCTAATCAAGGCTACCTCCCAACGATTCTGGCTGCGAAAGGACAAGGTTTACTCTGAAGATGTTGAGGCGGTAATTTACCTTGGCCCTGAGGATAGTATTTACCATCCCAAGGTTACCATGCGGTACCTCCCCGATCTGAAGCGGTTCAGCTTTATCCGGAATGATGAAGGTATGGGAACAGCTATTTTCTCTGACACCTACCATGACCTAGATATGCTTTTTGATATCATCACCTGGGAAGTCGGTAGCCCTCAGATGCGAATATCGAGTCTCAATATGGGTTCGACATCTCCAGTGGTATTTGAGAGTAAGAATTACTACCGTGGTCGGCGTTTCGATGACCTGCGCGGAATGAGTAGCACCCACCCTCTCGTCTCACTGCAAAGATTATCGCAAAGGCTGGGAGGCCAAAGAAACTTCACCGATAAAGACATCGCGTATCACCTAAAAATGGATCAAAGTGATGCCCATCGCTTCTTGATGCGCTTCGCGGTATTGGGATTTATTGATTACTCCGTGCAAACTAGAGAGGCCTATCTAAAGGATAAAGTATTTGAATATATCGCCAATGCCAAAGGTCTACGTGACTTTGATGTGATTCAATTCGTATCGCGTTTGGAGAGTGGTACCAATGCAACTTTAAGTTTGGAGAATTATGCTATGGAAGTGGATGGTATTAAAGCCATTACCCTTTCTGATTCCCAGAAGGTAGGATTATTTCCCGTAGACGAAAAAGTGGTGCTTCACAAGAATTTGAACTTTGATTTTGACGGTAAAATCTCTGCCGGGCGTTTCAATTTTTGGGGTAATGAATTCAAATTCAACTACGAGCAATTCCGCATTGCCATGATCAATATCGACTCCATGCGCTTTAAAGTATTGAGTTTCGAACCTAATGCCTTGGGTCAGCGATATTTAGTAGACGTGAAAACGGTACTTCAGGATCTCACAGGAGATTTACAGATTGATAAGCCCAACAATAAATCCGGTAAAGCCTCCTATTCTGAATATCCAATCTTCAACTCGGCCAAAAACTCATATATCTACTACGATAAACCCAGCATTTTTGACGGCGTATATAATCGAGAAAACTTTTATGTGACACTCGAGCCCTTCGAAATTGATAGTCTTGATAATACCTCCACCACCGGGCTTTCTTTTGACGGAACCTTTACCTCAGCCAATATCTTTCCTGAATTTGACGAGCCGATTAAGGTGCAAAGAGATTATTCCCTCGGCTTTACTCGACAGACTCCACCAGGAGGATTTCCCGCTTATGGAGGCAAAGGACAGTATACTGCTCAGTTGAGTTTGAGTAATCAAGGCTTAAGAGGAGATGGAAAGCTGGAATATTTAAACTCCCTTGCCTTTTCGGAAGAGTTTTTCTTTTTCCCGGATAGTACCGATGGAATCACAACTTCCTATGAAATAGAGGAAAAAACGGGCCGGGCAGGCTCTAACCCACATGTTACCGTAGATGCTAGTGATTTGCATTGGGAACCTTATAACGACGTTCTCTACACTACGACAATTGAAGCTCCATTCAATATGTATGATGCTTTGGGAATGCGCACCAGTGGGACTTTGGCCCATTCACCTACCGGCTTAACCGGAAAGGGCCTGAATGAATTTTTAGATGCAGAAACTCGTTCACAGGATTACACCTACGAAAGCCGTCGTTTAATTTCACCAAATACTGCTTTTAGAGTAAGGGCGAACCCAAGTGCAGATTGGGGTTTCGGCGTGGATAGTGCCCAAGCGGAAATTGACTTTGATGAGGAAAGAGGAAGATTTAACCTTCTGAACAAGGATCAATACTTCAGCTTAACCGCCAATAAATACATTGCCTACATGGATTTTGCCCTCTGGCAAATCCCAGAAAAGGCGGTTGACCTAAAGAAGAAAACAGGAGTTGGACTCTCTGAAATGGTTTCGGTACACCCCCATCAAGATTCTCTGCGCTTTTTAGCGGACCATTCGAAATTCTATCTGGAAAATACCCTTATTGAATCCTTTAAAGTCCCCGAAATATTGGTGGCCGATGCCTACATCTATCCGGACACGGGCTATGTGGCCATTGATAGCAATGCCGTTATGCGTACCCTGGAAAATGCCTCCATAACAGCTAATATTGTTGATCAGTTCCATAAGTTCTACGGGGCTAGCTTGGATATCACCTCTGCCAATTATTTCCAAGGCTCCGGCGATTATGAATATTTGGATAAAGATGGAACCCCCTGGCCTATTGCCTTTGATCAGATTAGGGTAGATACCGGTACTACAGTAGGTAGGGCCAAGATATCTCAGGAGGACGTCTTTTACATGAGTCCGCATTTCGCTTATTACGGCAATGTGAGGATGCGCGCCGATCGCAAAGAGTTGAAGTTTCAAGGCTACACGCATATTGAGGCCGACTGCGATGCGATTAGTACGAATTGGTTTGCTTTTGAAAGTTTAATCGACCCAGCGAATATTCTGATTGAATTACCTGAGGTGGAATCCGAAGATCGGACCAAACTGTTAGCCAACGGAATTTACCTAGCCTCTGACACGATCAGCGGATTTGCGGCTTTCCTAAGTCAAGAGGTTCGGCCTACGGATAAACAGATGTTCTTTGCGAATGGGGTGCTTTTTTACGATGAGGAATTGACGAGTTATGTAGTTACGGAAAGAGAAAAAATCGAAGACCCCTTCCTGCCCATAAACATCCTTCGCTTTAACAACCTGGATTGCACCATGGAGGGAGAAGGAACGATGAGTATAGGTGACGGAAAGAGCCAATTGGAAATCGCTTCCTACGGTCAAATTTATTATGACCTAAACACCGATGAAATGCAATTGGACCTTACCATGGGTCTGGAATTTTTCTTTGCCAAGGAAT
>Ga0207422_1000688_pt1 | contig 94987 bp, 80 predicted proteins | sample MarCyaLeptolynsp_FD_187757 | JGI IMG/M metagenome (GOLD analysis project Ga0207422, IMG submission 187757) | Marine cyanobacterial communities from Panama - species 1 Leptolyngbya sp. (SPAdes) | ecosystem: Environmental > Aquatic > Marine > Unclassified | place: Panama: Panama City | collected...
GATGCGCTGTTGATGCCGATGAGTGTGAGGCTGTCCCCGCCGCCGAAGGACAAGACGGTGTTGCCGCTCACATCGCTGGCTGCAGCCTGCACCTCCCCGAAAGTGTCAAAGCTCGTGCCCAAAGACAAAAGGATCACGTCTTCACTGCCGGCCCCGGCAGCAAAGCCGTCAACAGTGTCGTTGTCATAGCCGGTGCGGAAGACAAAGGTGTCATTGCCGAAGCCACGCGGCGCGGGCAGGGCCCCGCCATTGAGCGTATCGTTGCCCTCACCACCGTCCAGCGTGTCGTTGCCCGCAACCCCCAGCAACAGATCATTGCCGCCGCCACCGAAGATCTCATTGGCCCGATTGTCGCCTGCCAAACCGTCATCCTTGTTGGAGCCGATCAGCCCCTCAATAGAACTGTAAGTGTCCCCGACTGCATGGCCCGTATTGAAGTTGCTATATTGGCTGAGCATGATCGCGACGACGCCGGAGGAGGAGCTCTCATAGGAGGCATAGTCAAAGCCTGAGCCGCCGATCAGCTCATCTTGCTGGCCGCCGCCGTCCAGCGTGTCGCTGCCGCCGCCGCCGTTCAGGGTATCGCGTCCACTGACGCCCCAGAGGATATTGGCGTTGCCGTCACCGGTGAGCCTGTCATTCCGGAAGCTGCCTTCCAAGTTCTCAATGGAGAAGTATCGGTCGCCTGCGGCATTGCCGGTATTGGATCCGGGGCGGGCGAGGGAGGCGGTGACCGCACCGTTCAGGACCCTGTAGCTTGCCGTGTCCGAGCCGCCGTCGCCGAACAGCCAGTCTTCGCGTCCGGCCCCGCCGTTCAAAAAGTCATCGCCGCTGCCGCCGATGAGATAATCCACACCGCCCAAGCCCAGCAACGTGTCATTGCCCGCGCCGCCGACCAAGCCGTTCAGATTGTCATCGCCGCCCAAAAAGTCGTCATTGGACGATCCGATGATCCCCACAATGCCCGAATAAGAATCCCCAGCACCATCGCCGAAATTGTAGATCGAGTACAGCGGGTCGAGAATGGCAACCAATTCGGAATTGCTGGTCGCGTAGGCGGCCCAATCGACGCCGGAGCCTCCGATCAGCCGATCCGAACCTGCGCCACCATCGAGCGTATCGCTTCCTGCGCCGCCATTGAGGGAATCATTGCTCGCGCCGCCCTCCAGCATATCGGAGCCGTTATTGCCGATAAGCGTGTCGCTTCCGTCACCGCCGATCAGCGTATCGAGCCCCGTGCCACCAATCAATGTATCGCGTCCGATTCCACCGTCCAGATAGTTGTTTCCGTTGCCGCCGTTGAGGGAATCGTTGCCGTCGTCACCAAACAGTGTATCGCGTCCGGAGCCGGCGATCAGCGTGTCTTGGTCGCTGCCGCCCCGCAGTGAATTGTTGCCGTCAGAGCCGCTGAGAAGATCGTTACCGCTGCCTCCGATAAGTGTGTCCGCACCATTGCCGGCCACCAGCGTGTCGGCACCGATACCACCGTTGATAGAGTTTTGGCCGTTGGCACTGTTGAGCAAATCGTTGCCTTCTTCACCCATCAACGTATCGTTGCCACTACCCCCGAATATGGTGTCGTTACCGATACCGCCGAGCAGCGAGTTGTTGCCGATGCTTCCGTTCAGCGAATCGTTGCCCTCGTCACCTTTCAGCGTGTCATTGCCGGTGCCACCGATCAAAGTATCGGCGCCAGCCCCGCCTTCCAAGCTGTCGTTCTCACTTCCGCCATCCAAGGAATCGTTGCCGCCCTCACCGAACAGCATGTCCGCGCCCGCGGCGCTGACCAGTGTATTGGCGCCGCCGTCCCCCGTCAGATTGTCTGCGCCGGCCCCGCTCAAAACGCGTTCAATCCCTGATATGGAATCCGATCCGATTTCGCTGCCGCTTGCAGAGTTTGTTATGAAGTTCACGGTAATCCCGGATGACAAGCCGGTATAGTCCAAGGTGTCCGTGTCGGCGCCGCCATCTAGGGTATCGCTGCCCGCGCCACCTACCAAAGTATCGTTGCCGCCGCCGCCGTCCAATGAATTGATTCCGTCACCGCTGCGCAGGCGATTGGCCGCCGCACTTCCGATAAAGGTATCGTTGCCGGTGCCGCCGATGGCATGCTCAATGGAGACCAAGGTATCGGTGCCGATCTCGCTACCGGTGGCTATGCCAGTCGTGAGATTCGCTGTCACCCCTGCAGTTGAATAATACTCCACCCGATCCGTGCCGGTGCCGCCGTTAAAGGTATCGTTGCCTGCGGTTCCGATAAACACGTCATTTCCGCTGTTGCCGATAAGCTCATTGGCGTTGTTATTTCCTATGAAACTATCATTGCCGCTGCCGGTGATGACGTCGTCAATCCCCGATACCACATCGTTGCCGAACTGACTGCTACCGATTGCGCCTGAAAGTAAATTTATGACGACCTGACTTGTGGCGCTCGCATAGCTGATTTGGTTCGTTCCGGTCCCGCCATTCAGGGAATCGTTTCCGGCGCTGCCGACAAAGGAATCGTTTCCGCCGCCACCTTCCAGCGTGTTGTTTGCGCTGTTGCCTGTAAAGCTATCGTTACCGTCGCCACCGATTACGTGTTCGATGTTTGTCAGTACATCGGATCCCAATTCGGCGCTAACAGCAGAGCTGGTTGCAAGGTTGATTGTTGCGCCCGATGCCGCCGCGGAAAAATCTGCGATATCAATACCCGAGCCGCCATTCAACGTGTCATTGCCGATGCCGCCGTCAAGGGAATCGTTGTTGTTCCCCCCTGCAAGGGAATCGTTGCCGTCGTAACCGACCAGCGTATCGTTGCCGTTGGCCCCGTTTAAAGTGTCATTGAGGATGGAGCCGCCGATTGCGTCATCACCTGAGGTGCCGTTGACGGTGCCAACGTATCGGACAAGAATGTTTGAGCCGATTGTGGTTTCGCGCAGGACGAATTCACCGTTTTGGATTTCGATATGATGGTCCTGGACGCCGTCGCCGGTGCTGTCGATATAGATATCCGTTTGGCCGCCGGATCTTTCAAACCGCATTTCATTTGCGGTGTTGCTGTAAGCGTAATTTTGGATAAAGTTCAAGCTGCCGATGGCGGACAGATCAATGAGATCCGTGGTTTCAAGGTCTGTAATATAGTCAGTATTTGCATCGATCTCAGAGAGTGAGAGAAACAGAAACGTGTCGTTGCCGGCCCCGCCGGTCATTGAATCATCGCCGTTGCCCCCATGGAGGGTATCATCGTCCCCGTTTCCGATGATTGTGTCATTGCCGCCTAAGCCTTCAAGCAGATTGTCAAAGCCATTTCCGGTCAGAGTGTCGGCGCTGCCGGTGCCCGTGAAATCCAATTGCGTCACAGAAACACGGTAGGACCCGATCAGATTCAAAAAGCCATCGGCGACGATGTAGTGGGTTTCGGTATCTGTTGCTGTGAAGGAAACAACGCTTGCATTAAGACCTGTACCGCTGTCGAAATCCTGCGTGCCGCTTATCGTATTGCCGGTGGCATCCCGTATGAAATCAATTTCGGGATCGGTAAGAGTGCCTTGTCCGGTGGCGCTGCCTTCCAAGTCGATCCGGTATCGGTTCCCGGCAATCAGATCGACGGCAATCCAGTCTTCGTCGCCGCTGCTTTCAATAATGCCTGTTGTGGAACCGCCGACCGTCACGCTTTTCGTCGTTCCGGTGCCTTGCACCGGTTCGTCGTCAACGGAGATATTCGAGACGGAAAGAGAGTAGGTGCCCGTATCACTTCCCGATCCGTCTGCGACAATAAAATAGTTGCCGGAGTTCGTGGGCGTAAAGGATGCGACCCGCGCATTGAATCCGGTCCCGCTATCATCGTCGAATGTGCCGCCGATGGCACTTCCGGAACTGTCGCGAACGAAGCTGATGATAGGGTCGCTCAACGTGCCGCCGCCGGTGGACAATCCTTCTAAGTCGATTTGATAGGTAATGTCGCCGGTTAAAAAGACACGGAACCAATCTTGATCGCCGCTGTCTTCGATTTCGCCCGTCGCCGCGGTCGCCCCAACGGAGACACTGCGCTGTGTCGATATATTCTCCCGCGGTTCATCGTCCGTCGGTGGTTTGACCCCATAGAGGAATTGCGCGCCGGCAATGTCGTCAGGTTGTAGATCAAGTATTGGACTGAAAGGGTTGTAGAAAGCCTCCATAACCGACGGAGATATAAGCGTGTGATCAAGGCCGATAGCGTGACCAATTTCATGCAGTGCTACCGCGGCGAAGCTCACCTGAAATTGACTCGGCGAATTTGATGTCGTCCAATTTTCGGTTTCGTCAAACGCGATGAGCGCCGCGGCGAAGCTTTGTGTGCCACTGAAGAGAAAGCCTTGCATGTAGGCAAGCGTATTGCCTGCGCCGTCGCCTGCGTCCCAGCCTAGCCGAATGTCTGTGGAGGCAGAGTCAGTCACTTCGACAAATTCAATGTCGGCTACTTCTTCCCATTTATCAAACGCCGCATGAACAATGTTCTCGTATGTGGACGTCCAGTTGAATGGCTCAAAGTCCACCAATCCGTTGTGGTAAGAGAAATTTGTGTCGTCGACGAAACTGTATGTCACGACCCCACCGGGCGTTCCATTGCTGTCGCTGTTTCCCCACTTGAGGCCAAGTGGTACAAAACCCAAGGGATCGGTCGGCTCAAGATTTTGTTCTGTGCGCAGACAGCTGCTGCAGCAGCATTCAACGGGATGTTCCTGGAGTGCCTGACCTTTAGCGGCAAACTGCAGTCCGTCACGGTGGTCTAGAATCTCAATCTCACGATCACCCAAAGTGGACGACGTCGAGCTGTCGGTAAGCTGGACAGATGAAGAATAGGAGAAAGTCGAAACAGCGGCAGCAGAGTTAGCTTCGGGCGTACCAGTTTTTGTCGCCAATGTGATGGAATCGCTGCTTGGCTTGGTTGCCAACACAAGTGAATCACCGCCCGGTTTCGTCGCCAATATAATTGGATCGCTGTCCGGCTTGGTGGCGAGGACAATGTTTTTGTCAAGGTCTGGTTTGGTCGCCAGAATGATCTCTGAGGGTTCCGACTGCCGCGTCGCATAGATGTTCCCCGCCCCATCGACGTCTTTGGGCGACCAGCTCGACAAAACGTCAGATGACGGATCGTCCAGATAGGCTGCATATTCGTCAAACGACCAGGTCGTCGTTTCGGTTTTGGTGGGCTGCGCGCCGCCACTTCTGCCGGCGTCCGGCAAGTCATCGATTGAGAGCACTCCGGCGTCAACTAGCTCAAAAAGTTCCTCCCACGACAGCTCTGTCAGATTGTACTGCTTACTCATGCGTGGTCCACCCGATACCAGTTACCCAAGACCCCCAAAGTGGGAGCAAAATGTCTGTCACGGGAGAAGCCAAGCGCATGGCCAGGGCTGTGCGGCTTCCTAGGCATCAGCGCTAAAGTGTTCCGGGCCGACTTCTTTGTTTTTATAGGCCGGAAGCAGGGGCCAAAGTTTTGGCCCTATTCAATCTTGTCCCCAACGACAACGGACGGATTTCAGCGGAAATCGCAATAACCTTCAACCCTGGATCTTTGAAATCGGGGCAAACCCAACAGAATCCCAGGTTTGAGCCAACAGATGGTCTTGATTGAGCTTTATTTTCACCCAATTGGGGTAACCCCGTCGCCGATCGGTATCGCATAGTATTGCCGTTTGTGCACAACAAACGCTTTGGCTCAGACGCCACCCAGGCACGTTGTCTTATAAATCAAAAAAACCGGCGCTGGTCTCAGCACCGGTTTCTTCCATGTCAGAAATTTGGCAATCGCGGGTTAGCGGGGCGCCATCACCATAATCATTTGGCGGCCTTCCAATTTCGGCGCCAACTCAATTTTGGCCTGTTCTTCAAATTGGGCTTCGACCTTTTTGAGAAGTTCCATCCCCAATTCCTGGTGCGCCATCTCCCGGCCGCGGAACCGCAGCGTGACTTTGACCTTATCGCCCTCTTCAAAGAAGCGTTCAATCGCTCTCATCTTCACATCATAATCGTGCGTGTCGATGTTTGGGCGCATTTTAATTTCTTTGACCTCGACGGTCTTTTGTTTCTTTTTGGCCTCGTTTTTGCGCTTTTGTTCTTTGTATTTGTACTTGCCAAAATCAAGCACTTTACAAACCGGTGGTGTCACGTTCGGCGAAACCTCGACCAGATCCAATCCGGCGTCCTCGGCCACTTGCAGGGCCTCCTCCAAAGGTGTCACGCCGCGCTTTTCACCTTCGCCGTCAATAAGCAAAACTTCTTGTGCGGTAATCTGCGCATTCACGCGGGGCCCGTCATCGCGTGTGGGCGCCGCTCTGTGTGGTCTACGTGCTATTGCATACCTCCTGTCACTGTGGACTGTTGTTAAAACAAAATAGCCGCGCCGGATCTTGGCGCGGAGTGTAGATATAGGCGAAAAACGTTGGTTGGAGCAAGCATTTGCTGGGGTCTACGCGCCGGGTTGCACGCGCTGGAAGGGCGTCAAAGTCGGCTCGAACTTGCCTGTCTCGATCAACGTGTCCCACAATTCGCCGACGCCAAGATCGGTGAGCTGTTCTCTCTGGACGATGGTGACGTCCTGACCCCGAGGCGCACAACGCTCAGGCTCAGATGCCTCGGAAAACAAAACAACGCTGGGACAATTGGAACTTGCGATCAAATGCATGGGCCCGGTGTCGTTGCCGATGGCGAAGGCGGCTTGTCGCGCCAACATAATGATCTGAATAAAATCCGTGCGGTTGATAAGGCTGAGAGCCCCGGGACAACTCTGCTGAATTGTGAAGGCGTCTTGCTTTTCATTGTCGGCCCCAATGATGACGGGCATGATCCCCGCCCGGCGCAGCTTCATGGCCACGGCGCCAAACCGTTGCGCCGGCCACCGTTTTTCCGGCCGATGGGGTGAGCTGCCCGGCACCAAAAGGGCGAAGGGCTTGCGGACCCCAAACCAGGTTAGCTCGGTTCTGGCGGCACCACGCTGCACGTCTTCGACCCAGCTGAGATCCGGCGGATCGCCTTGACCGCCGACCTTTCCGCGACCTAGTCCCACGCCCGCCATGGCCAATTGTTCGGCTTGCCGGTCAATCGTATGCATGTTGTCTCGGTCTTTGTTTTTGTGGGGATGAGAGCAACCCCTCGCAATGCCTGACCATTCGGGCCTTGGAAAGCCCAGCATCTTGAAGTAGGTGCTGGTGCGGTTGGAGGTTTGCAGATCGTAGATGCGATCAAAACCGGCTTTTTTGATCTGACGAACCAATTTCCAACTGGCTGAATACCCCTCCGGACGTCCGCCGCTCCAGACCTCATCAAAATAGGGAGACATCTTGGCAAGGTCGACATAGGGATCCGTGGTCAGAAGTGTGATTTCCGCCCCTTCATGATATTCACGGATGAGCTTGCAGGCGGCCAGAGCTTGGACGAAATCGCCCAAGGCGCTGAGCTTGATCACAAGGATCTTTTCCAATTTGCCGTAACCTGGTTCCGCGGGCACGATCGTCTGGTCTCAACCTTTCGCTGGATGGGTTAAAACGTCCCAGTATACGGCCAAAGTCTTAGCGCACATTTGGTTAACAGAATAGGCCTTAAGAACGTGATTTCTGCCGTTTTGGCCCATTTTTTGGCGCGATTCCGCGGTCATTGCGAGGGTCGCGTCGATCGCTTGGGCCATGGCGAGCGAATCTCCCACAGCCACGCGCCACCCGGTTTTTCCGTTCAGAACGGTTTCCCGCGCACCGCCGTGATCGGTGACGACGACGGGCCTTTGCATAGCCTGGGCTTCGACCGCGATACGCCCGAAAGCCTCTGGCCGTGTCGAGGCACTTATGATGACCTGCGCCAGGCCATAAGCTGTGGTCATGTCATCAATGTGCCCGACCATATGCACATATTCTTCCAGACCATGCCGGGTGATGAGTTTCTTGAGCTCGTTTTCATAGTCAGTCCGGCCCTGTGCATCCCCGGCGATCACGCAGACAAAGTCCTTGCGCCCCATTTTGACGATCTCGGCGGCCGCTTCGATCAAGACAGCTTGGCCTTTCCAGCGTGTCAGCCGGCCGGGCAATAAAACAATCGGTCGGGAATCGTCCGCCAGCCCCCAAGATTTGCGCATAGCGTCTGCGGCGGCGCGATCGAAACTGTTGGGGTTCAGATTGGAAAAATCGGTTCCTCTGGGTATCGTGACAATTTGTTCTGTAGGCAGATCGTATTCTTGCTGAATATGGTCTGCGATAAAGTGTGAGTTGGCTATGGTTTTAACGCCTTTGGTCATAATGGCGTTGTAAGCCCGCTTCATGGACGACTTTGCCGAATAGGTTCCATGATATGTGGCGACGAAAGGAACATGAGATTTTTTTGCTGCGAAGTAAGCGCTCCATGCCGGTGCCCGAGAGCGTGCATGGACGAGGTTGATCCGGTGTTTGGTGATGATCGATTGCAATCGTCCGATGTTTCGCCAGATCGTGAGCGGGTTTTTCGATTGAACCGGGACTTTTTCGAGAATTGCGCCGCCCGCTTTCAGCTCATCCGCAAGACGTCCGCCGGTGCTTGCGACGATCGCAAGACCACCTGATTTTTGTATGGCGGCGGCGACGTCCAATGTGGTGCGTTCCGCACCGCCTGTCTCAAGATCGGGAATGACCTGAAGAATACGCAAAGCCGGCCTGGACTTTTCCGATGGGGTGGTTTTTTGTGCGCTCACGTCAATGAAAAATTTAGAGGCTATTGAAAGATGTCCGAACCTTTACAATTCACTTGTCCGGACGGCGAGACAATCGCTTATTACGCTCGGTCTGTCCATGGGGCGTCCGCCAAAAAGATGGGTGTCGTCTGGCTGGGCGGTTTGAAATCGGACATGACGGGCACCAAAGCCGTCGCCCTTGATGATTGGGCGGCCCGTAATGACCGCGCCTTTGTCCGCTTCGACTATTTCGGTCATGGCCAATCGTCCGGCGATTTTGTCGACGGCACCATCAGTCGCTGGGCCCAAGATGCGCAAACTGTTCTTGACCAAGTCGCAACAGGACCTCAGATTTTGGTTGGGTCGAGCATGGGTGGTTGGGCGGCAATCCTGACTGCATTGGCCCGCCCCGACCAGGTTAAGGGGCTCGTATTCGTGGCACCGGCGCCTGACTTTACGGAAGATCTGATGTGGGAGAATTTCTCACCCGAAACCAAGGCGCTCATCGACCGGGGCGAGGTCTATGAACAGCCGTCTATGTATGATGACAATCCCTATTTGATCAGTCCGCAATTGATCCAAGACGGTCGCCGGAATCTGGTTTTGCGCAACGACATTCAAATTCATTGTCCTGTTCGGATTCTGCACGGCATGAGCGATGCCGATGTGCCCTGGGACAGATCTTTGACATTGATCGACGCACTTCAGTCCGACGACGTCACAGCGACGTTCGTGAAGGGTGCTGATCATCGCATGTCAGATGACCCCAATATTGCGCGCCTTTTGGATTTGGTTGCAGACCTCTGTGCCCAATTGGATGAATAGAAATTCTTTGTCTCTGCTAGTTTGCAGCGGATCTTGCAATTTTAGGCAAGATAGGTTTGCCTAAGCCGCAAATTGGGAGTGGTGTATGCGAGTATCTCTGTTGAGTTTGGTGTTTATGGTCGGGTTTCTGCCCTCATGGGCGGAGGCGTCGATCAATGCGCGAGATGCGCGTGAATATGAACAATGTCTTGCACGGATCGAGAACGACGCAGAACTCGCCTATGATCGCGCGCTGGCATGGCGCGATGCCGGCGGCGGTGCCGCCGCAAAACACTGTGTGGCTCTGGCCTTGTTGGCGATGGGCCAAGAAGAAGAGGCGGCGATTAAGCTGGAACTCCTAGCCCTGGAGCCGGGATCCGGATTTGCCGACGACCGGGCGACGCTGTTACAGCAAGCCGGACAGGCTTGGATCATGGCCGCGCGTCCCGATGAAGCGGATGTGGCGCTGAGCTCCGCCATTGAATTGGATTCCAAGAATGCGACGATTTATTTGGATCGTGCCCAAGCACATCGCATGCGAGGAGACACGAATGGCGCCGAAATGGACTTGAGCCAGGCCATTTCACTTGATCGGTCCTATGCGGAAGCCTATCTGCTGCGGGGCACTCTGCGCAGGCTCGCCGGTGATTTGTCCGGGGCCAAAACAGATATCGATCGCGTATTAGAATTGGACCGTCAGAATATCGATGCTTTGGTTGAGCGGGGCCGTATCGCCGAATTGATGGCAGGCCGCGACTTGCCGGAATAGCTTCAAGCCAAAACCAATGTGCTGGGGAACATGATGGTGGCCCACGTGCCGTCACCTTCCTCGCTTTCAATCACAAAGTCGGCGTGATTGGCATCGGCCAGAGCTTTGGTGATGGGCAAGCCTAAACCGGTTCCCGTCTTTTGGCCTTTGCGTTTGGCCGTGCGTGTTTGCTGAAACGGCTCCAGCGCCTTGCTTAAATCCTCGGGCGACATGCCGGGTCCCGTATCCCGTACTTCCAGAATCACGGATCCATTGTCGATGCTATGGGCAGAGACCAAAACCCGGTCTCCCGGATCACAGTATTTGACGGCATTTGAAAGCAGATTCAGCAACATTTGCTGAACACTGCGCTCGTCTGCCACAATATGCGGCAGATTTTGATCCACATCACTTTCCAAGGTAATTTGTGCAGTTTCCGACTCCACGCGCATAAGGTTAAGCGCGGATTGAACCGATGCGGACAAGTCAACATCGACCGGGTCCAGGTCCAATTTGCCGCCCTCAAGTTTTGAATAGTCCAGCAGATCGTTGACCAGGCTTAGGAGAAACCGGCTTCCGGTCTGAATATCGCCGAGATATTCCTTGTAGCGATCATTTGCGATCGGCCCCAATCGTTCCTCTTGCATGATCTGCGAAAACCCGAGAATGGCGTTGAGTGGCGTGCGCATATCGTGACTGATGCGCGCAATATATTCTAGTTTCTGTTGGTCACGCTGTAAGACCTCGTCATGGGCCTTCATCAACGTCTTTTGAATTTGATATTGCGCCGTTTGATCTTGCACCAATGCTAAAAATTGACCAGGGCCTTCAAGGCTCAGCTTGGTCATGGACAATGACACGGCATGGGCACGATCGATATTTTCGGCCAGTGCACCGGCTGCATCCCGGATCAAAATATCCTGGCCGCTAACCGGATCTGTTGTTCTGATTGCGTCTTCGATTTCCGATCGAAGCGGAGAACCGAACAAGGCAGGAAAAAATGTCTCGTCCAAAGACTCGATGTCGGTGTCTTCGATTTTTAGCAGTCCTTTGGCAGCCCTATTGAGCTCGGTCACATATCCAGATGTGTTGAGCAGGAAGGCTGCCGCCGGAAGCGTGTTGAGAAATGCACTGAGAGTCTCAAATCTCTTGTCGATTGGTAGGGGCGACTGCGGGCTCAAGTCTTGTTGCGGCTCCGGATCCGGTGGGCGTGCCGCACTCCGCTCGCGCCACATTTGCCGGGTGTCATGCACATCTTGAATATGGACCACCAGGGCCGGTACCCCTTGGGCCGGATGAAGTGTTCTTTTGCCGGCGAGCCGGTGTAGCCTTTCTCCCCGAGCGGATTTGATCGCCAAGGTCTTGCTATAGGCGCCATCCGCCAGGACCCTTAAGACAAATTTGCTTGCGGCAATCTTGTCATCGAGACGCGCCATCAAATCGGTCCCCACTCGATCGTCGAACAGCTTTTTGCTCTCGTCGTTCTCGTGGATCAGTTGACCGTCCACGGCGTAGAAGGCAAGGGCGACCGGCGCTTCCTGCGCCATAACGATGTCGCCGGATGTTGGGTCTTCGGGCGGCGTTTCCTCAATATGTTCCAATTCAACGAAAATCAGCCTGCGGCCGTCCGTGGAAAACAACTGTAAATGACACAAAGCCCAAACCGCCCGGTTGTCCGGATTGAATTTGATGCGGCGGCGCAGGTTGGGCGTATCCGATAAGTCGTGGGCAATACGGTTCAGCCTCTTGGCCATGACGTCCTGAGGGCCGAAACTGCGTTCGATCAGATCAAGCAGGGTCGGTTCCTGCCAAAAGAAAACGGCCGGTTCACTCGCCCAAACTATGCGTGAAAGATCGCAATCCCAAAGCCAAGCTGACGCGCCTTTTTGAAGCACGGACCGCATGCGATCGGTCAAAGATTGTCCCAAGATCCCAATTCCCCACAGATTGGTTGCCCAACCATACGCCACACGTGGGCTCCGTTCTGCCTTGCCCCAAAGGGCGGCAGGCCCAGATATCCAATCTATCGTGGCGTTTGATCAAACCCAAGAGCTGTTTTTGCGCAAGGTTAATGCGCCCGGGGGATGGGAGTTACGATTGGCCGACCATCTGCGCCGCGGCCATCAGCTCATTGGCGATCTCAATGGCCTCTTCGGGTGTGAAGTCCATCGGTAGGTCGAAATCTTCGGCGCGGATGTAGATTCGCACCATGCCCTGATCCGTAGGACCAATCTGAATTTCACCTTCTTGATCCGTCTGGTCGTCTATCCCCATGTGTCGTCCTTCATTTTTGGCTTTGCGGGCAGATCCCTGTTTCGGTTATCCCACACGTTTGCGGGGAAAGAAACCTGAACGTTTCGTTCATCGGCAGTTCACGTTCAAAGACCTACGGTCGTGATGGGACCGGGCCGAATGAAAAAGAATGTGGGTTAGAATGCTCCGTACCGCACTCATCATGCTGATGGGCATGGGTCTTGCGACCTATGCTGCGCCAGATCCTTCCGTGGATATGGTGCGCAACCTTGATCGCGTCTTGGGATTTCAAAGCGCGGAAACGGCAGATATCGCCGACATTGCGGCGAGCGAACAGGACCAAGGCAAAAACACATCTCTCACCAGCGGTTTCGTCAGTACAGCTCAAGCGCAGGATGCGCTTGGCGGCGAAGGTGATTTGCCTCTCGTCACGGCTGCCCTGGAACAGGACGCCGTCTATGACGATGACGACGTCTACGAAGACGATGAGGTGTATGAGGACGAGGAGGTCTATGAGGACGACGAGGTCTACGAAGAGGTTGAGGATGACCGGCCTGTACTGATCGGAGAAACCAATCCTATTGAGACCACGCAGTGGCAAACCAGCGGTCAGGTCAGTTGTGCGCCGGACGACGCGGCGTGTTTTGAGCAATGCTATGCCACTGCTGACGGCTGCTGGTTCATGTGTGATCCGGAGTTTGACGATTGTGACAATTGGGTCAGCGGCTGGAACACGTCCGTCGTCTACAATGACTATTACGATTACTATGACACTTGGGGCCCACATTATGGTTCACGTGTCAGCATCTTTTACTTTTGGTACGACAATCATATTTTCTACCGGCCGCGCTTTCACTTCCATCGTCACGGCTTGTTCTACCACAAACCCTATTTCAAAAAGCGTCATTGGGGCTATCGGCCATCATATTTGAGCCGCCGCCACTATTTCAGCTATCGCGATCGTCACGACCGCCACCGGCATTTCCGGTCCGATCGGTATCGCGGCAAAGGCAATTGGGTGCGTTCTCATGACCGCAAGCGTGACGGCTGGAAAGGCCGGGGCAAAAAAGGACGCGACTGGGATCGAAAGAAGCGGCGCGGCTGGGATGACGATAAGAAGCGCAAGCGCAAAGCCGATCGGCGCCGTGGGGATGGCAAGGCGGTCAATGCGCGCGGCGGCAATAAACGCAAAAGCGATGCGAAGACTCGCAACGGCAAGGGCCGCAACGCCAACGTGAACAACACGCGTAAGAAAAATGCGGCAGCGCGAAACGGCGCTGGGCGCAACAAAGCAACGAATGCCAATCGCAAGGGTAAAAATGCCAATGCCAATCGGAATGGCAAAGGCCGCAATGCCAACGTGAACAACAAGCGTAAAAAGAATTCGGCCGTACGGAACGGTGCTGGGCGCAACAAGGCGACCAATGCCAACCGCAAAGCCCGTGATGCCAATGCGAGCAATAAGCGCAAGAAGAATGCGGCAGTACGGAACGGCAATGGACGCAATAACGCTACAACTCGCAATGGCAGAAACGTCAATAGTCTCCAATCGACTGACCGACGCGTGCTCAAAAACGGGGCGAAATCCAAGACCAAGCGCCGTGCATCGAATAACAATCGAAAAGCTGTGCAGACCAAAACGACGACCCGCAAAGTGACTCGGACCAAAACCACAAACCGCAAAGGGACGGCCACCAAACGCAAGGTGACTCGAGAGACAAAATCCCGGCAAAGAACCGTTCAGAAAAAGCGGGGTAGTTCGGCCAAGAAGGTGAGCCAAACGCGCAAATCGAATGCGTCGCGCAAAGCCACCAAACCGAGGCCTCAAGCTCAGCGGTCTCAAGCCCAGCGGCCAAAAGCGCAGCCTCGCCGGGCAGCGACCCAGAAACGCAGCGCGCCCAAGAGGCAAGCACGTTCCAACTCTCGATCGAAAGAGTCATCGCGGTCTAACAATCGGAAAAACAAAAACAAGAGAAACGGCAACGGTCGCCGGCGCTAAAGCGCTTTGCCTCGTTGCATGACTTGCGCGTCGTGAGGCGGTCTAGCCTCATATTCCGAATGCATGTATAAGCTGCCAAAACACGCTTTTGGTAGAATATTGGGGCCGCCAAGTGAGCGCGATTTGCCTTATCTTATATGTTGCTGCGGCCACCGTTTCGCCGGTCTTTACCCTTCCCAATCGCATCCTTGTTGCCGTCGAAAACGTGGCCGGAGCTGTACCTCCATCGATGTGTACAAGTAGGCGGTGGGTTCACCAATTTTTATCTTACGTCGCTTATGAAGCCGGTACCATCCGCGCCGCTGGTTTCGCAATTCTGAGAAGACTATGTTTTGGAGATTTGCGATTGGCTGAATTTGGAGAGGTTGATTTCGCACTGCGCCGTTTAAAGGGTTTTTCTTGTGAGACGTAGACGAATATTGTTGATGAGCGCATCCGGACAGTTTGGCGGAATGGAAATGAGGATGCTTGAGGAAGCGAAATTCCTGAAAGCGCTAAACTATGAGGTAGAGGTTTGGACCCCGAAGTTCGCCGGCGCGGACAAAATGGCGAACATGCTTGATGAATTCGGTGTTCCATATAGATCTGTATTCACCCATAAGGTTTTCACCAGCTGGCGGTGGAGGCATTTTTATCTTCTAACCGGTTTGGCACACGCGAAGTTGACCCGTCGGATGCACGCATTTGATCTGGTGCATGTATTTTTCTCTTGGGTTGACCAGGGTCTAGATCAACTATGGTTTTCCAGCCTTTCGCGAGTTCCGTCAATCGCAAGTGCACACAATGCTTTTCCAAGTAAGGTTTCAAATGGTTTTTACAACAAGCGTTTGAAAGAAGCCTTCGGACTGTTCATAGGCGGATACGGGGTCTCGGATGCCGCGCGCGAAGGCTTCTTAGCGAGTTACGAACAATGGTTCCCGCACAGCTGCGATTTTTATACGCAATACAATTCCATCGATGTCGAAAGGTTCTCTCCTCGTGAGGCGGTACGAGCCGAAACGCGGAAACGACTGGGTCTGTCTGTTGACGACTTTGTCATCGGTTCCGTCGGGCGCTTTGAAGAGCAAAAACAGCCTGTATCCGTTGTTGAGACGTTCAGTCAGGTGGCTGACCGGATTCCGAATGCACAATTGCTGATGGTCGGAGACGGAAGAGACAAATCGCGCGTTTTGGCGCGCATTCGGGATCTCAATTTGGAAGCCAGGGTCAAGGTGCTTCCGTTTGAGGACAATGTGGAGAACATTTTCGCTGCTCTAGATGCTCATATTCTGCTGAGCAAGCGTGAAGGATTCGGCCTTGTAACGGCGGAGGCTATGGCCTGCGGTGTCCCTGTTGTCGGCACACGAGTGACAGGCACCGAGGAAGTGATTGAGGGAAGCGGGGGTGGTTTTCTCGTGCCTTATGGTGATCTTGACGCCGCAGCAGGCAGCTTGGTGATGCTTGCCGAAATGAACTCGGAAGATCTGAAGAGAACCGGTGAGCGCGCGCGTGAGAGCATTGTCCGACGGTTCAGCACGGACGTTTGCGAAGCGCAAGCCGCCGAGCGCTATAATCAGTTCCTGACTCGGACGGCATAACGGCCGAACCTCAGAGGCTTGTGTCTAAGGCACTGATAAATATCAGTAAAAAGAAACTTGAAGGTTGTGCGAAATGCCGATAATTTCGCGCCTCATTTCGAGGCTCAGAGCCTCATATTCCGGGCCGCCTTAGCTCAGTTGGTTAGAGCGCTAGATTGTGGATCTAGAGGTCTCTGGTTCGATTCCAGAAGGCGGTACCATTCGTTCCCCTAAGATCAAGCAGCGGCGGCGTCATCACTTTGACGGATGGTCTCCAAGAACTGCTCTGATTCGTGTTGCAGCTCGTTGCTCGATTGCGCAAGACCTTCCGATGCTTCGGCAAACTCAGCCACATCGCTCCCCGTTTGGGCAATCAGGTCGGCCATGGCATCGGCCTCCGCACGCACATTTTCCATGCGGTTGGACGCTTGGCCCATGGTGGATGCGATTTCGTTCGTGGTGGCACTTTGCTCGTCCGCGGCTGCGGCGATGCTCTGTATGGTCACCTGTGCCTCGTCGACGCGTTTTGAGATTTTGGCAACGGCTTCCGTTGTCACTGATATTTCATCCAGCATTTGGGTAATGCGTTCTGCAATGTCTTCCGTTGCGCGCTGAGTTTGTGTCGCGAGCGCTTTGACTTCATTGGCAACAACTGCAAAGCCTTTGCCTTGCTCGCCCGCGCGTGCTGCCTCAATAGTTGCGTTCAGTGCGAGAAGATTTGTTTGCTCGGCGATGTCCGAGATGAGATTGACCACATCGTTGATCTGTGCCGATGTTTCATTCAGGCGTTCCACACGCTCGGAGGCTTCCTTGGCTTGATCGGATGTTTGTCCCGTTTGAGTCACGGCTGAATTCACTTGTTGCGCGACTTCGCGGATGGCCGCATCCAATTGTTCCGCCGCCGCTGCAACACTTTGCATGTCGGCTTCGGTGTTGGTGGCATTGTCACGGACATTGGCGCCTCGTTCGACGGACTCATTTGCGCGTTCGCGAATCTGGGTCGCATTGGCGGCCAACTGGGTTGCACTGGAGGCCAGGTTGCCGCTGATATTGCCGACGGCCGATTCGAACGTATCTGCAACGTTTAAAAGAATCTTCTTTTGCTCAGCCACTGTTTCGGCTTTGAAGGCTTCTTGTTCGACGCGGTATCTTTCGTTTTCTTTGGCATTCTGTTTGAAGTGATAGACCGCTTTGGAAATTTGCGCGATTTCCTTGCTTTCGCTGTTTTCCGGGATCCAGACCGAGAGGTCACCATTTGACAGTCGCGACATCACATCGATAAGGGAGTCCAAGGGGACTTGAATATATTTTTTTGTTGCCCAGAACGACAGGACGATGATGGTAATACTGAAAGCAATGATGCCGAGCGCGATGAACAGCTTGCTTTGAGCGTCGGCGATGATGTCTTGAATCTTTGCATCCACTGTCACGGATATCTCGGCGTTGACATCGAGAAAGCGATTGATCGTTTCGGTGGCCATCCCAAACCATTCAGGCGATGAGATCGGATACTCGCTCGCGGCGCGCCCGGCCTCCATGATCGCCTCCCGCATGGGTCCCATACTGGCTTGATACGTTTCAATCGCATCCCGCATAAGAGATTGTCCGGTTCCCGAAATGCGTTGAACGATAAACTCCGCATCGCTGAGGCGTGTTTCAATGCCGCCCGCCACTTCATTCAGCGGGACGGCGTCGTTGGGAAAGATCGGCAATTGCGAGGCAACGAATCCATTCAGCCGGCCCCGTTCCTGACCGGTGAGTTCTGCAAGGCTTGCAATAGTATGTTGCGCATCAAAAAGAGCGGCGGCTTCTTCATCAACAAGGGTCGATTGTTGGACCACACGCCGAAGCCCTGCGACAGAGCGAATATATTGTGTCGCGCTGTCGAACCACTTGCTCTTCAAATCGTCGTCTAGCGCTCCGGCCAGATCCGCATTTGCGGTTTCCCGGTTATCCAGCCAGCGATCGAGTTTGGCTCTCAGCCGATCGATCTGCGTGGTCTGCTGGGCAACACGGTCCAGGGCGTCTGCCACTTGATCGGACTCGAATGCCCCTTCAAAGGTGGCGATCTCACTCACAAGCCCACGAACGGTTTCACGTTTGGTGAGGATATCGCGCAGAGTCGACTCCGGGACCTTGCCCCGGGCGCCGATCACGCCTTGTGTCAGGCCGCGTTCCACGGCCATGGAAGCTTCGATTTTGCTTAAGGTCTGAACAAATTCGTGGCTTGACTCCATTTGTTTGGCTGATTGAATTTCACTTGTTGCCTGAAGCAACATCCAAATCCCCGACAGAATCAAGAGTGCCGACAAAAGCCCAATTGTCAGAGTGAACCGCAGCCGAAGTGACATGCCTTTATTGCCCCCCACGATCATTACTCCCGAAGATACGACGGTTAATATTTGTCACGTTTGCCACCAATACGAGCAACGCGTTAAGATTGTATTGAGGGAAGGATAGATGTGATCGTTGTGCTGACAGGAGGCTGTCGGCATCCGACCACAATGCTCACAAGGTGGCATTCCGGCAGGTCAACCATTTGCCAATCACGGACCGAAGCCGGTACTCTTTCATGAACTACCCGGCTGGAGATGAAAGACGATGACCCGAAATCCCGACCATGAAATGTTGGCGCAACCCGATCATGACGAAACCGCCCGCCAAATGTTTGTCGGCGCTTTGAAGCTTTTTACGGGCCGCAAATTGCGGGCCGGCAATCGTGTGGTCTATGAGAAACAAGCCAAGCCTGACTTCGAAGATGAAACGGGCCGGTCACCGCAAAGTCCGCAAGAGATTGAACAGGCGATGCGTGCCAACACCCATTACCAAACGTGGAGTGCGATCCATCGGTACAGTCAGGAGCTCATGTGGGACGCTGTCGGCGATACCATCCTAAGAGAGGAAGACCGTCTGCGGTCGGCGTTTGATCGACTGTCGTCCCAACCGAACAAAAAGGGTTCGCTGGATCTCAATACAGATATTCAAACACCGCCGGTGCTCGATGAGGTTCAAATTCACTTGCAACCCGGCGGGTACATGTTGAACCGTGACGATCAGGATATTGTAGCAGGTGCGTTTTACGAAAGCGGCGGGGCCGTTTACTCCAAAGCGCAAGGGGTTGGCACGAAAGAAACCAAAGCCGAAATCGTCATTCGCTTTTTGCAAGAAAAATTTCCTGACTTTCGGCCCGGAAAAATACTGGATCTGTGCTGTTCCGCCGGTTCCTCCGCAACACCCTATGCCTTGGTTTTCCCGGAGGCGGAGGTGCATGGCTTGGATGTTGGGCCGGGTCTGCTGCGCTATGCGCATGCTCGCGCCGAAGCCATGGGGGCGCCTGTTCATTTTCATCAGCGCAATGTGACTGACACCGGCTTTCCGGATGAGTCCTTTGACTTTGTGGTGTCGCACAATGCCATGCACGAATTGTCGCAAGAGGAGGCCGAAGAGATGATGCGCGAATCGTATCGGCTGTTAAAGCCTGGCGGTATTTGTTTGCATCAGGATGTTCCTTTGCGCTTTGGTCTGATCGACGCCTACACCCAGTTCGATTATAATTGGGACGAGGACTATAACGGTGAGGTTTATTGGTCCGTCTATGCCGGCAATGACTGCTTGTCCATGTTGAAAGATGCAGGTTTCACTGATGCCCAGATCTTTGAGGGCTTTGCGGAGCAATTGGACAAGGGCTTTAAATGGTACGTAGCCGGAGCAAAAAAATAGTCTGAAAAAAATCCAAACTCATCAAAGGAAAACAATATGTCCGAAAAATCAGAGATAAAACGCGTGGCAAAGGCCGACAGGCCACCTTTTTATCCTGATGAACCTGCGGCCGAGAAGATATTGGCGATGGTGACCGCCTTGGCGACGGAAGTGGCCGTTTTGCGTGAGCGTCAGGACACATTTGAACGGCTTGCAGAAGATAAAGGTTATGTTCTGGCAAGCGAGATCGAGAGCTATGAGCCGAGCGATGATGTGGCCGCGCGTCGCCGACAATGGCGTGATGCTTATCTCGATCGTGTGTTTCATGTATTGCTGGATGATGTGGATTCTCTCGCCGATGCGCCGGCAACGTCCTAATTCGTGAAACCGTCTGTTTTTGGCGTATTGATTGTTGTGAGACTGGTGCCTTTTTAGGGTGATCTTATGCGTTCCCCCGCCCGTAGCTTATCCATCGTGTTTTCTGTGCTACCATAAAGCCTTAGAATGCACTAAGACGTGGCCGGCACTTGTTGCTCCCCACGTAATATTAAGGACTCCACTTTGTTCACCTATATTGACCCCACCGTCCGGCAGAAGTTGATTGATCAAGGCAAGCTCATTCGGATCAACTATCAGGGTGAGACCGTGTCGGCGACGGAGTCACCGGACGACCAAGCCATCAACCTGATGGGCCCGATACCGCTTCCGGTTCATCGGGGCACTGCCCACCAGATTATGCAATGGTATGTTGCGGTTCGTCACACGGAGTTGAGCGCCGCCGATGATCTTGCACGCAAATTGCGGGAGACCGGTCAACAGGGGTCTTTTGCAGACTTGGTCTCAGCTATGTCGGTCAACAGTGTGTTGGTGGTCGGCGATCTGGAAAAAGCGAAAAAACCGTTGGTGCGTGTTCACTCCAATTGTCTCACTGGCGATGTCTTCGGCTCTGAACGCTGCGAATGCGGGCCCCAATTGGAATCTGCCTTGGGACAGGTTGGTTCCGATCCGGAAGGCGGCATGATCGTTTATATGTCTGGCCACGAGGGACGAGGAATCGGTCTTTGGGCCAAGGCGGCCACCTATATTTTGCAAGATGGCGGCGACGATACGTATCAAGCCAATCGCAATCTCGGGCTGCCTGATGATTGCCGGGACTTTAGCGATGCGGGCGCTTTGCTCCTCCATTTCCTTGGGAACCGGCCGTTCCGCTTGCTAACCAACAATCCGAAAAAAGTGACGGAGCTGAATGAGATGGGTCTGACGCAGATTGAGCGGGTCAAACACGTCATCGGCGTCGGTGCGTCCAATCGCCGTTACCTCTCGGCGAAACAGGGCTGGGGACATTTGCTGGAAGACGGCGATATTCAGGATTGAGATCCCCCTCCAACTTGATATTCAGAGTAAGATGTGACCATATAGTCACAATTGGGTCTGGACTTAATGTAACCATTGGGTTACATTTGATTTCGGGCGTGTTGAGCATCAACATCTGGCCGAGAGATTTCCAGCGCCGCCGGCGCCGAAATCCATGTCTTGCATGGGCTGCTGAGTCCGACTACGCAGCCCGGCACGACTGAAAACTGGGGGACGAATATCATGAGCAAGACTGTGCGCCACGCATCTGTGGTCTCGGCCGTCTCGGCGATGGCCATTTTGGTTGGCGACTTGATTGCAGTGACGCCTGCATTGGCGCAAATCAGCGAAATTGTTGTCACCACACGGAAGCGGGAAGAAAACTTACAAGACTTGCCGATTGCCGTGACGGCCATTGGGATTGAACAGCTTCAGAGGTCAGGCACGTCATCCATTGAAGACATCACAAAGTTTTCGCCCAGCTTCACCTTCGATCAAAATTCAGCTCAAAAAGACATTCGGATTGCCATTCGTGGCCTGTCGCCCACACGCGGCCGGTCCGGTGTGGCGTTTTTGGTGGACGGAATTGATGTGACCTCGGAAGCGATCGGAACCCCCGGTGCGTCCATTTTGGTCAGCCAAAGATTGCTCAACGACGTCGAACGTGTGGAATCGGTCAAAGGACCGCAAAGTGCGCTTTACGGCAAGGCGGCTTTTGCCGGTGCGATCAGTTACGTCACCAAAGATGCACCGGACGAGTTTGAAGCCACGATCGGCGGCGAGATTGCGGAGCATGATGAATATTCCGCTTACGGATCTGTTGGTGGCCCAATTGTTGAGGACAAGCTGGGTATTCTCGCCAGCGGTTTCTACTGGGATGAAGAGGGGCAATATGAAAACAGTCTTTCCGGTGCGCCGCTCGGCGGTGGCGAAGGGTTCGGCGGTGCGCTGACCGTCAATTTCGATCCCACTGAAGATATTGGCATCAAGGCGCGATTTGAATATACGGATGAAGAATGGAATGATTTGCCCCGAGCCCGCAATCCGTTCAGCAGCACCACGACCTATAGCGGTGACTTACCCGACGAGGGCGCTTTGGCGGGGCTCGGCGGCTTGTCCACGCCGAGCAACGCCAGTTATGGCAGCGTTGGCGATACCATCCGGCCTTTGACCCGAAGCGAAAACCCGCTCACGGGCGAAGACTATGAAGGCGTCACGCAAGAAATGTTCCGTGCGTCTTTGGTCGCGACTTGGGATTTGGATTTCGGCACGATTACCTCTTATACCGGTTATGTGGAATCGGATGTCCATGAAGAATATGATTGGGACATCAGTGCTGTTGGACGGCCCGATACCAATCTTGGCACACAAATCATCGACAATGACACCGATACGGAGATCTTCAGTCAGGAGTTGAGATTTCAGTCCGACTTTGACGGTCCTGTGCAATTCACGATCGGCGCGAATTATTGGGAGCAAGAGCGTATTTTTGTTGAGAGGGGATTGCTCGGCAATGTCGCCGCCACCGGTGGTGATGTCGGTCCGCTTTCGGCCGATTGGGCAAGCTGGCAAGACATGTTTCTCTTCAACATTAATCAAGGGATCAATGTCGTCGAACCCAACACGATCAAAGACAAACACAGATCCATCTACGGTATGATCGAGTGGGAGATCACCGAGCAGTTCAAATTCACCGCCGAAGGCCGGTATTCGGAAGATGACTTCCGTCAACAATTAACGATCTTTGAGCTGCCGTTCGGTGGCGGCCTCTTTACCGACGGTGGATGTACACTGTCGGATTCCGATATTGTGGGTGACACATGTATCTCCCGTGATGCGGTGGCGGGCGGTCTTTTGGATTATGCCGATTTTGTTCGTGACGAGCCGTTTGTCGCGACAGTCTATTCCAACGCTTTCACACCGAAGATCACGCTCGAGTGGACGCCAAACGACGACATACTGGTTTACGGCTCTTGGTCCAAGGCGGCGAAGCCTGCCGGTCAAGATGTTACCGGCGGCGGCGCGCCTTACATTGACGAAGCCAACTGGCTGGAAGGCAAGACCTACGATGCGGAAAAGCTCACTGCCTACGAGCTCGGCGCCAAAACAAGTTGGAGCGGCGGCTTCGGCGATCTGACGCTGAACGGTGCAGCCTTCTTCCAGGACTTTGAGGACAAATTGGTCAATGTCCGGCTGGTTGCGCCGAATGGAGCTGTGAATTCACGCATTGCCAATGCGGGCGGTGCGGAAGTTTGGGGTCTGGAATTTGACGCCGTTTGGCAGCCGCCGATCGACGGATTGACCCTGACGGCGGGATACACGTGGCTCGACACGGAATACACCGAGTTTACAGACGATGCCGCGAGCGTCGATACGGTGGCCCGCGTTGGTAATTGTATGCCCGTGGACACAGGCACATTTGCCGCTGACGGAACGCTGATCAGTTCCACGCTCAACGGTGTGACGGATTTGTGCCGGATCGATTTCTCCGGCAATCAATTGGAGCGTGCACCAGAACACGCATTCATCGCGTCGGCCAATTACACGCGCCCCTTTGCCAATACGGATATGGATTGGTTCATCGAAGGGGATACCCAATATCAAGGCGAGCGTTTCGAAAGCCCAGACAACGTCACCAAGTTTGACGATTACTGGCTGCTCAATTTGCGGGCCGGTCTGTCGGGTGAAAATTGGGAAGCGGTTTTGTTCGTCGACAATGTGCTTGATGACGATACGATCAGGTCCGGCAGCCAAGTGCCCGATTTTGTGACGACTTTGGGGTCTTTGCAGCGGGCGCCTAACTTTGTCGATACGGTGGTCTTGCCGCCCAAGCGCCAAGTGGGATTGCGGGCCAATTACCGCTTCTAAATTTCTGGCCGATCAACACGAGAAGCGCCTCTTCGGGAAACCGGAGGGGCGTTTTGCTTTATGGCCAGCTCCGATCTCAATATGGGCGTTTTCCCGATCGCCTAGATTCTCCCGAGTCTGCATGCTAAATTTAAATTTGAGTCACGGGAAAGAATTAAGGTCCTTCTATGAATGCCGCAAAACGAACTTCGTCTCTACCGTTCTCTCTCCGCCAACTCACACTCATCTTCCTCTTTCTCTTGATCTCTTACGTTGAAAGGCCTTTTGCCCAGGATCGAGAGGTGGTGGATCGTATCCTCAAGAATGCCGACGATTCTTATGTGGTCACGCTGCATGTGACGCGTGAGGGCACACGGACCTTTAGCGATATACACATCCCGTCCGGGCGCGCAAATGATACGTCCATCAATTGGCGCCATGGTCCGACATCTGTTTCGACCCGGTTGGTGACTTTGGATGCGGATCCCGGCTTTGGTGATACGGGCATTATGGTGGGCCTGGGGGAGTGGCAGGGGCAAATTGCCTCGTATATTGATCGCGTGCACAATCAAAAATTCTATGAGGCCGTGGCCGATGAGATGAACGACGTCATTCAGAATGCTAAAGCATATGCCGATGACGCCGAGCTTGTCCTGCGTGTTCTCGAAGGCATCGAATTTTATGCCTATATCGAAGAACGCGATTGGGAACATGATCCGGGCAAACCGGATTCGGGCCTGCCCACGGCCTATTTTGAAGGCGCGACAAGCAGATCGGTTTCGACCAGTCCCGATGACCCGCCGAAGGTCGACACCGACGATATGGATGTCTGGAGTTCAGCCGGGTCGACAGCGGAGTCGACCGAAACGGCACGTCGGCTGGGTGAAAAATTAGAGGTTGTTGTCTGGCGCTATACCCCCGAAGAGATGCAGCGTGTTGGCGAGCTTTTGTCGCAAGTCGATGAGATACGGGAGAAATTGACTCTGGATCTGTCGGAAGTGGACCTCGACCCTCAAGAGCAGCAAATGCATGAATACACGCCGATTCATCTGCACACGACTTTTCGTGATGCACTGATCACTGGTTTGTTGGAAGTGGTGCGTTTGACCTGGTGGTTGGGACCAAACGAAGCCCCGGCGTCAATGTGGGCCGGGTCGCCGGATGAACTGGATCCCACCTATTATATGTATGGCGAGGGGCGTCAGCCGGAAGGCATTTATATTGTTGATCGCAGTTCAACGCCTTACCTGCATAAAGATGCTGAACTGCGTCTGCCGCCTTTGCCCACTGATACCTTGATGGTCTTGAATTTCCCTCAATTGGGCTTTGTGCCCAATAATCATCCTGGTAAGTCATCGGCTGAGTATGGTGAGTGGCAAGGTCAATATGATCATTCGTTTACTGATGAACAGCGCAGATACGTGGTCAGCGATCCTGCCCGTCAGCGTCATAGATTTCTGGATCGCGAAAGCGTCGTTCACTCTAAATCTCTTGTCCATGCGGCCGTGCAGGGAGAGCGCTTTGAGGGGCGTTTGACCATTCAAGAAAACCATAGCGACGAATATTTCAGCGGCGGCGGTGAAACCCGCTTCAACCAAGAAGAACGGCAAACCCATCAAATCAATTGGTCCGTGACTCATAACGGCGAGATTTGGAAACCGTCACCAGTTGCTCTGACCCCGCGTTTGGTCACACTCAAGGATGGGAACTTTGTGCCCTTTGAAGGAGAATTGGCCTTCGGGGATGCTTTTGCGGTGGAAGGGCGCTTGGAAAACCCTGCCGCCCGTCTGGTGTACACGTTAGAAATGCAACGCGGCGGCCAAGAGCCGTTTGATGTGCTGCTCTACCCGACCGACGACGACCCTCGCTTGGTGCGCAGCAAGTTGCACTACCTCATGTGGGATATGACGGAACCACAACCGGGCGAGGCGGCGGAGTCAGGTGCAAATGGGGATAACGGCTAATGCAACAACTTATCCGTCTGACCCTGTCATGTTTTCTTGTGTTGGCTTTGGGGTCACTTCCTGCCAAATCCCAAAACGAGATCGCGGACCCGCGCGATGAAGTCCCGGCAGAAACGACGGAAAACGAAACCCCATCGCCCCTCACGTGGGAAGGCCTTAAGGGAAACTGGAAAAGTATTTATTGGGACACCTATTTCGGCGCCGTGCGCGGCGACGTCAAAATTGACGAAAACCAGAACATCTCGATCGCTTTCACCCACCCGGAAACCAGCGAACAGAAAATCCTCACTTTGGAAAGCGCCTCCATCGACGGCAACAAGTTGAACGCCACCTTCACCGGTGCCTCGCCGCAAAGCCCCCGGCAAACAGGTTTGAATTATCCGGAAGAAGTGATTGTTGTGGATGCGCCGGATCTGACGCAAATCCGCATCACCGGGGGAACCGAAGAGATTTTGCAGCCCGTTCAAACGCTGGAGGAGTCCGACAGCGAAAGGCTTGAACTCAGACTGGAAAAGCTTAGCGACACCGCACTGGAAGGTGAATGGCGTTATAGGGTCAATCCGTTTTTACAGCGGGCGAAAGACGGTTATGGCCGGGCCGGTCAACTCGAAGAAGATGAGAACGGCGTGTGGTGGAGCACCGGCAGTGAAACTTGGACGCAGCCTAAGCCGCAAATCTTCGGCATTATGCCCATTCAAGATCAGTTGGCCAAAGAAGTGTTTTCTGACGGCTCCACGCTGCCCTATTACGGCTATCCATTTGGTCCTGACGCCGATGGTAATGGCCGCATGCGCACGCTTTTCGTTTTTGGCCGAGACCTACCCAAAGACTGGAGCCAAAAGATCGAGATCAAAGGCGGCACGCCCGGCATCACTTATAACGAAATTGCCCGCCTGTCCGATTATGAGCAACGCGAAGAGCGGCGCGCGAATGTGCGCCGTGAAAGTGCCGACGAAGATCGCCGCATGGATGATTTTAATCGCGGGCGGCAGCTGTTGAAAAATCGCAGCGATCCCGACAAGCATGCCAAGATTGATGAATTGGAAGCCGTCATCCTGCGTGCCAATTTGGATCAAGCTGTTGTTCCAGGATGGCAAAGCGTCAGCTATGGCGGATCTGAATCCGCTTGGCTTTTGCAATTCGGCGACAATACGGCGCGGCTTCGGATCGTGCGCAAGATCGGCCGGCAAGACAGTGAACATGAGTCGACCGGTTATCTGTTCACCGGCGAAATGTTTCGCGTCGAAATCGAAACAACGCACAGGCTCCCGGTCAAATCCATCCCCGTCACAGTGGGTGCTGCGCCTTTTGGCGTCAGCATGGACGAATGGGGGAAGGGAGGTCTCCTGTTGGGGGACGGCGAAGGCATTCCCGCCATGCGCAGTCCTGAGAATCCAAGAATATATCGAACGGAATTTATTCGTGTGGACCCGCGTATGCCGGTCGGCAAAGTTGGGTCGGCCACAGCGGCGCGGCCCTATCATATTGTCTCCGGCAAACAGGGGACACGTGTCCTTGCAAAAATAGCGCGGCCGGGAGTCATTTCCCTGCCGCCCACCATGGCTCAAGCCACCGTCTATGATACCGCAGGCGATACAGGCGTCGGCGGCAATTGGAATACGTGGCTCGCCAAAGCGGCCTCTTGCGCCGGTGTTCAAAATACCTCCCGTCTGGCAACGGAGCGCGCCGAAGCCGATACGATCACGGAATATGTCATCAATTCCGGCCGGGCACGGTTTCCCATTCCCGGTTGGTTCGACAGCAAAGTGACAGTGGGGCAGCATGCAGGCATGTTGCTGATGCGCGATACCTTCGTGCGGCAGTTGGAGAGCAACCGGGCCACGTTCCAAAGCTTGCAGAGTGATGAAGAGATCATTGCGTTTCGCCGGGCCATGGCGCCTGTCATTCTGCAAGAGCGATCACCGCTTAGCCGTATCGAAGTCAAAGGCATGGACGGCATCCCCACCACCTTCAATTGGACGTTCAAAGAAGCCGTCATCGGCGATGTCTATGACAAGAAAATCGAAGATGTCGAACGTTGGGCCATAGAGGCAACCCGCGAAGCTTTGGCCACCTATACCCGGCTTATGGACGAACAATCGCGCAAAACGCGCGCTATTGATGAGTGCGATGTGGAAGAGTTGCTGAAAACCACAGGGTACAGGTTTGAAGCCGTCGCCGCTTTGGCCAGCAGCAAACTTATGGTGCCTGCCGCCGCGCCGACATATTGGGCGCCGGATTACCGTGCCCGGGCCAATGTGGAAACCGTCGCCTATGTGGCTGAGCAGGTGGAGATTTTTGAAAAACTGGGAGAGGCTGACCGGCGGGAGGCGTTGATGGCGATCGGGCTGGCCACCATTCCTGTGGCTGTGGTCGGCGGTATGGCAGGATCGGGCGCGGCCATCTTTGCCACCTTCGCGGTTGATGTGATCGATATTGGCTTTGCCACCTATAAAGAAGTCGATGAGAAATGGGCCCGGGATGCGGAAGTACAATTCGCGCTGGCGGCCGCCGATGTCACCGGTATGCGGCGTTTAGAGCGGGCCGAAAGCCGGGCGCGCAATTGGTCGGCTGTGATGGGCGCGCTCTTTCCGCAAGTCACCTTCGCGGCGATGGGTGCTCTCGTCGATGTGCCTGACCTTTACAAAGTCTATCGTGAAGGGTTCCGCATTTTTAAAGTGAACCGAGGCCGAAAGGCTCTGATGGAGGCCAACAATATTGCGTCCGCAGCAGATTCGGCGCCGGCACGTTCGGCGCAGGTCGCCGAAGAATTGGAAGAATCATTGGAGCGTTCACGTCTGGCGCAAGCCGCCGGTGAAAGCCCCGACGCTCCGGGCTTGCGCGCACCCGACGCCGCCGCGCAGCTTGATCCGGAAATTGAAGCGGCGCTTCGGCCGGCGCAACGGGGTGTGCGCTTTGACGAACTGCCGGACGCATTGACCAGCAGCGCGGATGACATTTTTTCGTATCTGGATGACATCGGGTCTTCTGTACATCTGTCGGACATTGATGATCTCTTTTTGACCAGTGCGCAACGTATCGCCCGCGATGTCGGTGAGGGTGCTGAGCCGCCCCCTTGGGCGTCGGCGTTCCGCAGCGATACGCTCGAAGAAGTCCGTCGCATCTTCAACGAGCGCCGGCCCGATCTGGCGGAGCTCATGGAGACGGGCGCCCAGCGTGTCGCGCGGCAGCTCGAAGCTGCTGATCCTATTCGTCAGCGCATCGCTCGCGAAGTTTTGGAAAGTGAACCGGGCCTGTCACCGGAACGCTTTGAGTCTCTTGTTGAGGAATTGGTCAAACGTCATCCGACACCGCGTTCGCCGGATTATTACACCCAAGCCAATCCGAACCGGCTCGATCTCACCGATGACCTGGCCGAGGCGGGCTGGCGTTTCACGTTGGAAGAAACGGGCCAGTCGGCCGCCTATCTCATCCGGGACCCGGATGGACGCGTCGGATCGGTGCAACGGGCATTCGATCCCGACACAGGCGTCTTTAAAATGGAGGCGGCCTTTCGCGAAGCGACGGGCGCGCCGGCCAATACAATGCCGGGGCCCATTCGCGGCATGATCGAAAACGTCCTGCCGGTGGGTTTGACCTCGCGCGGTGTGCCCGCCATCCAATATGCGACCATGCGCCTGATGAATCATTTCGGCATTGCCTATGGCTCAACCGGCGCCGGCGCCATCAAGCAAGCCATGATGGAGCATATTGCCAATTATGCGACGATCGTGAAGTTGGAATATCTTCGGCGCACCTATCACCCGTCCAAAGCACTGTCGGAACTTCCGGAAGAGGAACTTTCACGTCTTTTGATGATGACGCATTCGGTCCGCTACGCTCAATCGGTTCTGGCCAATGCCGGCTATCGCATCAAAAGTGCGAAGATTGAACTGGATGGTCTCGGTGGTGACGGCGTGATGCGGTTTTTTCACCGTAATTTTTACTCTCAAACTGAGAGTGCTGCCGAATTTGCCGCCCGTCACGGCATCAAAGGTGATGATGAAGGTCTGACCTTCTTCAATATCATCTTAGATGTGGAGCCGTTCTAAGGTGCCTCGCGCGCGCCTTTATATCCCGCCGCCGCCGTCCTCGTCTTTAGATGAGGTGCTCGATGTTCATGAGCACTATCAATATGCGCGTTTCGCAGATGCGTTGATCCAAGAGGGCATTGAGGTTTCGGCTGTTACGGACGGCGATGAGATCGGCGACGCTTTTCTCTTGTATCATACGCTGGGCGCCAATGCCTCGCCTGTGCCCCAAATCAAAGAACAATTCTCTTTGACGCAAGCCGACCGCATCGTTCCGCTGCAAACAAGTGTTGCCGGGGCGATGGACTCCGTTCTCATCTCCGGGGCTCTGTTGGCCATCGAAAGCGGTGGATACGGCCATTGGCTTCGCGGCGACCAACCGCACGATCAACCAAGCGGCATTGTCGCCTCGGCCGACACGGCCCGCGACTTCGACCTCCCCGTATCGGAAACCTTTCGTGAGGCGGTCTTTATTGCGCCGGCACAGACTTTGCCGAAATTGTTGGCAGACATTCTACGAAAGCATGAGGAACGGTTGGAGGGCTAGGTCGGAAAGCTCTCGCGGTTCAGCCTCTTTTGACGAGCGAAGACTTCATCACATTATAAACAGTCTTCACGTCCTCAATGCCTTCAAATTCGAAATCGTTTGAGGCAGTTGGGCCCAAGAAAAACCAGGGATTAAAAAACCAGTTCGGACTGCTGCGCGTTCCGAACAGAATGCTGCCTCTGCCGCTCTTTCTTTCGGTGATCTCAATATTCGAAAAGCCGCTCAAGACAAATGACCTTGTAGAACTTGATCTGCCGGTTTGAAGGATAATCGCTCGTTCGTCGGTAATTGCGTATTGCAATTTCTTCCGGCGCCAAATGTCTAATTGATGTCGACCAATCAACATATAATAACCACCAATGAAGAATGGTAAGCCAACAATTAGGAAAATCCAAGTTGCTTCAGTCTGTTCTTGTTGTGCTTCGAGGGGTACTGTAACTGCCAAGAACACCCAAATAACAACGAACGTGCACCAGAGCAAACCCAACGGTATCAGAAAAAGGTCTTCCTTTCGAAAAACAAACCCCTGCTGCGGCAACCCTTGCCAAAGTAGTTTCTCATTGGGTTCCAGAACTGCATCTACGTCTAATGATGTTTTTGTCATGCTTTATACTCATCCGAAGTGGGCGTAATAGGGTTTGTCGGTAGATTGATACATTCACAAAGGACTCTACGTTAAAGGCTCGCACTCTCAAAAGTAGGGTCAATTCACCCAATTGGCTGCAGTTTTGCCAAGTGACCCATAGCGGGCATATCGACTTCTGCCAATCGCCCTCACTCGTCGTCTTTGCGCTGCTCATTCAGATAGCCCTCAAAGAAATCCACGGCGTTGTTTATGCCTTCTTTGACTTCTTCGGTGGTACTTTTTGATTTCTCTGCAATCGCCTTCGCCGTTCCATCGACAACGGCGTCCCATAAACCTGCTGCACTGAGTGACGATTTGGTTTTAAATTTCTCTTCATTCATCACGAGCACAAAGCGCAAATCAACATCGTCGTCGCGGCTGTTGATGTAATTGGCGATGGGCCCCGCGATGGCACGGTTCACGAACCCGACATTCTCAGGTGTGACGACGCGTACATCTTTCAATGCCAAACGCCAGTCCATATCGATCTCGGCATTCCCGTTATCTTCCCATTCGTCGCGGACGTCTAAGTCAATTGTCCCGCCGACAAACCAGTGAAAGGGCGCTCTCTCGACGTAGTGCCCCACCAGTTCGGCGGGAAAGTCTTCAATTGCCCACTGGGTGCTGCGTCCTGTGCCATTATTCTGCGTCATGATCAATACTACACTGTCATTCACGCGGCCTTTGATGTTGGAGCGGAAAAAGGTGTCAAAGACAGCGAACTCACTTCGAAACGGGGCGCTATCAATGCTCTCCACGTCAAGCGATAGAGCGGCAACTCCCTCTTTGTGAAGGGTCAAATTGACATTGGTGATGTCGACCTTATCAATGCGAAAGGCCCGCCGTAGCTTGGCGTCCTCAGATGTTATCCCTTCGCTTTTCGATGCGTCTTCCGGTGCGTTCTCCGCAATTGCTTTTGTCCAAGCGTCGCCTTTTACGCCGTCCACCGTCAATGAAGAAAGGGAAGCCATACCAAAGAGAAGGCTGGTGATGTCGATATTCAATGCGGCGGTTTTAACGGTCAAATCGTATTCCGTTGGGTAATCGCCACGGCGCTCGATTTTGAGGTTTGAGAAATCGAGCGCGCCGCCAAAGAAGCTGCCGTCGACGTCGTCGAATCCAATCTCAATTCCGGTTTGTTCATAGGCTTGATCGGAAATCCAGCGGATTGTCGGCGTAAACAGGAACGTGTTCAGGACAAATATCGCGACCAAGCCCAGCACAAAGAGAACGCCGAAGACGGCGGAGACGATCACCAGCCCTTTCCGGAGGAGCGGATGATCGAAGTTGAACTTGCCGCCGATAGACGGGCGCGCTTCAATGACATGGCCGAACAGATGGTAAGAAACGAAAGCTATAAACGAAAAAACTGCTTCGACAATCAGCACAATAAGCGGCACGAAAATCGCCACAATCAGTTCAGCGATCAAGGCGATAAGGAGTTCCATGAAAATCTCTTAAAACACTCAAATGGCCGCATTCGGCGAATGGCTGAAGTCTAGCGGGGATAGGCTTCAGATCCAACTTTTACAGAGTCAAAGAGCTTCACCCATTTGGGTGAAAAGGCTGTCCATGACCGAAAGCCGAAATGCAGTCACCTCGAATTAAGAAGAGATGATTTCTTCGTATTCCTTGACCACATCATCATCGACGACAGCTCCATTGCTGCCGCCATATAAGCCATCACTACGATCTTTCCGAGGTCCAGAAATCCAATATTCGTTTCCGGTCTCTACATCGTAATAATTTGCCTTGAATCCTTGACCCTTTAAACTACGAAAACGCCTGCCGCGGTAGTAAAGCGTCTTGCCTGATTTCGAGAAATACACGCGGCCAATTCTTGCTGGGCCCTCAAGACCTTCTGACTTATCCTCAATGTACATTATTCGAGACCGGGAGATTTTGAACTCTTTTGGAAGTTGTTCATCGTCCGGCTTCTTATCTGGGAAAGTATTAGTACGGCGCATTCTATCAAATTCAAATCGGATGTCTGTTGTGGCTAATGACCGAACTCTAGCGGGGATGCGCCTGTTATCCAAATTTTTGGAGTCAAAAAGCTTCACCAAGTTAGATGAAAGTGCAGTTTAAGACCCTTGGAGGACAACGATCAGAACATCAATTCTTGTGTTCTTCTACGTTCCCGTATGAGCCAAAGCCATCGACAAAGCCCCCATACGGCCTTGCAATTTCACCCAGTTCCGCTTCAATCTTTGAAACCAGCGCATGCTCTGGCACCAAGGTCTTGGAGCAGTAGCATGTCCAAGCATCACTTTCTTCGTCTTGCTCTAGGCTGACCTGGAAACCGAGGGCAGTTACTTCAGCAGAAATCCTTTCACCACTCTCTCTTGAAGGTGCAGCGACGAAGAAATCGATTTCCATCGGCTTTGAAAGATTAGAGCCGCAGTCTCTTAGCCGACGCAACGCATCGCCGGTCGCATCATTGGGTATTTCCATCGACTCTCAATTTCTGCTTTTGGCCATTATCAGATCTTAACACATTGGATGAAACCTGTCTCTTCTATGGCTCATTGCGGGCACTATGGTGCTGAAATCGATTAAGTGTGATTGCAGGAGAATGTTCTCCGGTGGGCAACGTGGCTCGCGCGTTTCCTTATTCTAATCCGGCAGAGGGATAAACTCGTCGTCGCCGGGGACAGATCCGAACTTGCCTTCCCGCCAGTCGTCTTTGGCTTGTTCGATCCGCTCTGCACTGCTGGAGACAAAATTCCACCACATATGCCGCGGCCCATCCATGGGCGCGCCGCCCAGCAGCATCAAATGGGCGTCCTCTTCGGCTTTGACGCTGGGATGTTGATTGTCTTTCAGAACGATCAGCTGTTCGCTGTCGAACGTGTCGCCGTTGATCGAAAGCTTGCCGCTCAAAAGAAGAATCGCTTTTTCAGCAGTGCCCTCAGGCAGATCGACGGTGACGCCTGCGGGCAATGACACTTCGGCGTAAAGTGTTTCGTGCAACAATTCGACAGGCGATGATTGGTCCCAGGCGGATCCGCAGATCAATGTGACGGCAGCATCGCCGATCGCAAATTTCGGCAGATCACTTGCGGCATAGTGCGCAAAGCTCGCATCGATCTCTTCATGAACTTTGGGCAAAGCCACCCAAGCTTGGATGCCATAAACCGGATGGCTCTCATTGCGCAATCGGTCCGGTGTGCGTTCGGAATGCACGATGCCGGACCCCGCCACCATCCAATTGAGCTCGCCCGGTTTGATCTCTTGCACGAACCCGAGACTGTCCCGGTGCATGATGGCCCCTTTGAACAGCCAGGTCACCGTCGCAATGCCGATATGGGGATGGGGACGCACATCCATGCCGTTGCCGGCCTCAATGGTGGCGGGGCCCATTTGATCGAGGAAGACAAACGGTCCGACCATGCGCCGTTTCGACGAGGGCAGGCTTCGCCGGACATCAAAGGCGCCGATATTTTTCGCTTTCGGGACAATGACGGTTTCGACGGCATCGCAGGCATTTTGTGTTTTGCAGTCGGGTGTTTCTGAATTTTGCCAGCTCATGTTTCAGTCCCTTTTGGATGACCTGTTTCGCCATTATAGGCTCAGTGGGATCGACCATCCGAGTAAATTGATTACATAGGCTACGCCGGCGGCTGCGATCACGATCAGCCAACTGGGGGCCTTCCAAAAGGTCAAGGCCGCAAAGGCCATTGCCGCCAGGATAAAATCAATAGGCGTCAAAATGCCGTTGGTCCAAACCGGATCATAAAAGGCCGCCAGCAGCAATCCGACCACCGCTGCGTTCACACCCAGAAGGGCTGACTGAACACCGCTTTGGGTGCGGAGTATTTGCCAAAAGGGTAGCGCCCCAAAGACGAGGAGAAATGACGGAACGAAAATTGCCAGAAGCGCCAATAGCCCGCCCATCCAGCCGTTGGGGGCAAGCGATGTCACGGTGCCGAGATAGGCGGCGAAGGTAAAGAGCGGTCCGGGGACCGCTTGCGCTGCGCCGTATCCTGCCAAAAAGTCATCTTTGGTCACCCAGCCTGTGGGCACCACTTCCGATTGGAGCAACGGCAGCACAACGTGACCGCCGCCAAAGACCAGCGATCCGGCGCGGTAGAAACTGTCGACGATGGCGAGGCCCTGATTGCCGGATGTTGAGGCGATGAGCGGCAGGCCGATGAGTCCGGCAAAGAAAATTGCGAGCATCACCGCACCGAAGGTCTTGCTCGTGTTTTGTCCCAGTGCGGACACCGATTGTTTTGCATCACCAGTGAGAAAGATCCAACCGGCAATACCCCCTAACAGAATCGTGCCGACCTGACCGAAGGGTGTCGGCCACAAAATGGCGATCGCGGCGGCAATGATCCCGATGATACGGCGCTGGAGATCGGGACAAAGAGATTTGCTCATTTGCCAGAGGGCTTGGGCGACCACCGCAACGGCTGCAATCTTCAAACCCTGCAAGAGGCCGGTGTTCAACGAGTCACCGAAGGCGACGACGCCGTAACCAAAGCCGATCAATAACAGGGCCGAGGGCATGGTAAAGCCGACCCATGCGGCCAAGGCCCCGCGAAATCCTGCCTTGGTCCAACCGATGGCAAGTCCCACCTGGCTGCTGGCGGGACCCGGCAGAAACTGACAGATCGCGATCAGCTCCGCATAATCCTGTTCGCTCAGCCATTTACGCTGCCGCACCAGATCATTGTGGAAATATCCCAAATGGGCAACGGGCCCACCAAAGGACGTCAGGCCCAAACGCAGAAACGTCAGGAAAACGTGAAGCGGGCTTGGGTTTTGAGAAGAGACGGATCGATCTGTCATGGTAAAAAGTCTTTGCGCGCTTGTTTAAGCTCAGATTTGTGACAGATCCATAACGATGCAACAGGCTAAAGCTGCGCGATGCTTTCCAGAAAGAGACCGGACAATTCATCCGGTGCGGTGATCATGGCGTCGTGTCCGGTGGCAATTTCGCGATAGGTCCAGTTGTCTTCGCTTTGGGCCAAGGCGGCGTAAGGCTCGAACAAACCGCCGCCCAATTTCGGATCGGTGCATTGGATAAAGGTGATGGGAAAGCCGTCCGCGCCGCCATTGGAAAGTTTGATCGTGTCGAGCCAGGTTTTTGCCGGCTGAGCCGTCACCAATCTTTTCACCCGTTCATATTCAGGATGATCCGCCGGCACGCCGAATATCTCCGGCGGGAAGGGTTCGATCCGGCCGTTCTTGGCGTTTGTTGCCAGATCTTTATCAAGCGCCATTTGCTCCGGCGTCCGGTCGAGGCGCGCATCGATGAAGGAACCGCCGTCAATGGGGACGTAAGCATCGACATAGATCAGCTTGGCAATTTTATCGCGGCGCCGGTCCGCGGCGCCGGTCGCCACAAGTCCGCCATAGGAATGGGAGACCAAGATCACGTCGTCCAACTCTTCCCAATCCAGAAGGCCGACAATGTCATTGATATGGGTCTCAAGCCCAGTCTCCGGCGACAAGAGATGTGCGCGGTCGCCCAAGCCGGTCAGGGTGGGGGTCAACACACGGTGTCCCGCCTGACGCAAATTGTCGGCCACATCGCGCCAGCACCAGCCGCCATGAAAGGCGCCGTGCACCAAAACAAATGTGCGCGACGAGGAGTCGCCTGCCAGCCGGCTGGCTTTGGCAAGCGTTTTTGTTGAGGCCAGACTGAGTAAACCGAAACCCAGGCCGGCTTTAAGAACTGAACGACGATCCATGTGGGATTAGTTTCCCTTCTGCAGATCGCGAATTTCCGCCAAGTCTTTGGGCGGCTCGCGCCACAAAGGGGCATCTTCTTCCACCCAGTTGCGCATGGAGGCTGGGATCTCGTTGAAATCATCGGTCCGCCAGGTCACCAGATGCATGACGATTTTCTCCGCATCGGCCCATGGCGGCGCATCACTAAACCTTAAAAAGGTGATGAAGCGTCCGTTGCCGTCATCCGCATCGGGTTCAAAAAAATCGTAATTCTCGAAGGCTTCATATTGTTTTCCGTCCGGCCCCGGATAATCCAGGAAGAGGGGTGCCGAGAAAATTGTGCCGCCGCCGGTTTGTGCGGGTAGGATGTCACTGCCGGGGCCAATTTTTTGTAAAGACTCGCCGGCGCCTTGTTCAACCCATGTGATCATATCATCGCCTTTCAGCTCATAACTGATCAGTTGATAGGGATAGGCGATCGGCTCCAATTGATTGCCTTGCTTGTCTCTCATGATCTCGCCCGTCTCCGGATCGCGGTACATATAGACCTTGCGCGACAATTGAAGGGCCTTGTTTTTGTTTACTTCATCCCAAACCACGCGGCCCGCATCGTAGCCCTCAATACGCGCGATCAATTTGCCGTCCGGATAAGATCGAATCGTGCCGGTTGAATACCAATAGACCGGATCTCCGGTGCCCGTGCGCATGGCAACCCATTTTTGGAAAAGGGGTTCATCAAAGCCGTCAGCCGATGCACTCAAAGGTGCTGTTAAGCCCACAATCAGGCTGGTGAAAAATGCCCATTTCAACATCATACGTGTGTCCTTCGACTGTTACTCTGCCGCGACCGCAAATTGAGACCCCGGCGCAAAACGTGGAACCGGATCATGGACCCAGCCTTTGGGGTCTTTCCGCCGAAGCGGCGACGGGATGACCCGGTAGCGACCATCTTGTTTGGCTTGTGCCCAAGCCACTTGATCGATCTGCCAACCGCGTTCGCGCAACTTGGCCATCTGTTTCCAATAGAGCTGAATTTGGCTGTCTTCGTCCGTGGTGTAAAGCCCATTGGGCTCCGGCCCGGTGGGCGCGATTTTCGGCTGCTGGGCTTCGGCAATGGCTTTGTCCTGATGGACATTGGCTAGATTGCGTTTGACGTGTTCGGGATCAATGGCCGGGTCCAACATGAAATTGCGGAAAAAGATGTAATGCATCGCGGTGGTCTGTTCATCGATCGGCGTGGAAAATTCATAAAAGATATTGTGCATGCCCGATCCGACACCGCCGATTTCGACTTTGCCGTGCAAAAGCAATCCGGAAATATGAAAGCGCAAAACGGATTCGACCGTTTGAGCTTCACCGTCTTCACGCAACTTTTCCCATTCGCCGCCTTTGCGAATGCCAGCGCTGGGGTAATACACATTGGTGAAACCGTGGTCCGTTTCCGTCAATTCAAAGGGCGGCGGTGCGTAGGGGTTCTCTTGATTTTGAAATTTGATTCCATGGACAACAGGCAGGTGAACCAAGTCCAGATTGGCAAATTTGGCCCAATGATAATTGGTTTGCCAAATCTCACTATGGGTGCCGCTGCGAAACGACTCATCTTCGAATTCCGGAATCTCGACGATCGGTGCAGCCGTCTCCGGCTCATCTCCAAGAAAGGCCCAAATGAATCCATATTTCTCTTGCGTCGGATAAGCGTCAATCTTGACGCCCGGCGCCACACTGTTCGGGTCTTCATCTTTGCGTGACAGAATCTGTGTGCAGGACCCGGATCCGTTAAATTGCCAACCATGATAGGGACAGGCGATGGAACCGTCGTCTTTGCAGGACCCTTGCGCCAAGCTTGCGCCGCGATGGGGGCAAACATTGCTGAGGCAAACCGCTTTGCCGTCGGGATCGCGATAAAGCACAAAATCGCAGCCCAGAAGCTGAACCTTCATCGGCTTATTGGTGAGCTCTTCGCTGCGGGCGGCGATATACCAAACATTCGTGAACATGGTGGCTATCTTCCTCTCAGTTTCATCCGTCCGACACAAACATATCAGCACGTTTGCGGTCTTCAGTCAGCTCGCTTGGACTCCAAATCCGTATTGGCGGTCTGTTCGTTGGACATGGATGTCAAGACATCCTCGTTCAGGCGGTAAAAGACCATAATGAAGGCGGCCGTCAGGACCGCGAGCGCCGGAAACACACCAACGGCATAATAGATCGCATCGACCGTTGCATCACTTTGGGCAATTTTTTCCCCGGCCTGCGAGGAGGTGTAGCCGTTGGCTGCAAGGTATGTGCTGAAAATCAGTGTGCCCAAACCGGATGCAACTTTTTCCATGGTGCTGTAGATGCCTGAATAGACGCCCCCGCGGTTGAGGCCGCTTTTGAGGCGGTCATAGGCGATGGTGTCCGGCAACAAGGCAAATCCCAGCGTGATAATACCGCCGGTGAAAATGCCGATGACGAAAATGCGCGAATTGAAAATCAGATCCGGCTCTTCCGGCGAGGCCAGAAGCCAAGTCAGCATGATGCACGAATACCCGATGCTGGTGACGATCAGAGCGTTTCGTTTGCCGATGCGCCGGGAGATAAAAATCCACAAAGGAATGGATGCGAGCGTGCCCAATGTTTGCCAAATACCCAGACGGCTCATGAGCTGGGGCCCACTATCCATGGCATATTTGGCAAAATATAAAAACGCGACGGAAAAACTTGCATTGGCCGTCAACAGAAATGTTTTGGCGAGCAGAAAAATACAGAAATGCCTGTTCTGCCAGATCATCTCAATTTGCTCGCGCACGCTATAAGACACCGAAAGGGTCCGTTCGCGTTGCGTCGTGTTCTTTGTGGCAAAGAATGAAATCAACATGGTGGCAAAGACGGTCGCGCCGATCGCCCAACCGATAATGGCGTATCCTTGTTTCTCGCCGAAACGGTCCAGAATGATGCTGCCCGCGATTGTCAACGTAAGCAAAGCGGTGATGAAAAACAATGTGCGGAACGAGGTGAGCGTGGTGCGGGTATGGTAATCCGTCGTCATCTCCGCCGGCATCGCCAGATGAGGGACGTTGAAGATCGTATAGGCCGTTGAATAAAGAAGAAGTATGATTGTGATGTAGATGGCGGCGGATGTGGGGGTGCCGAAATCCGGTGCATTGAACAAAAGCACAAAACACGCAAAGCAGGTAAAAGCGCCAAGCAAAAGGTAAGGTCTGCGGCGGCCCATGGAGGTCTGCGTTCGGTCGCTGATCGTGCCCATAATGGGGTCCGTGATCAAATCATACATGCGCGCGAGAAAGATGATTTGGCCCGCGAGGGAAATGCTGATCCCCAAATTGTCGGTCATGTAGTTGAGCAAGAAAAAGCTCAAGATTCCGATCATGACAAAAGAGCCATGGGACCCTGCCGCCCAACCCAGCATGGTCAATTTGGACAGAGCTGCCTTGCCGGTCAGCGCTTGGCCGGACTCTTGAAATGGCCGTGTTGTGTTGTCCAAACTGTTTGCCTTCTCTTATGGCGCCTATTTCAAGCAGTCTCCGGATCCGCAAGGGAGACAATTTTCTGCCTGTGCATATTCTTTTCCAAAACATCGAGGACGAAGTTCGATAGGTCCGCACGGGACACTTTGCGCCCACCCGGCAACACGTTTCCTTCGACAGTTTCATAAACACTGCGCGCATCCGCATTGTGTAAGAAGGGTGCACGGACGACAGTCACATCCATATCGGAGTCCAGGACTTGAACTTCCATATCGTTCATGTCGCCGTAGTATTTGCGCCGCAAATACAGATAGATATTGCGGCGAATCCCTTTGCGCGGAAGCTTTGCCGCACCGATTGACGAAATCGGCACCAGGCGTTTGATGCCGTGTTGCTGCATGCCGGCAAGGACATTTTCGTGGGTGGCCGTATTCAGGTGGTATCGTTTGTCTTTCAGATTTTTTTTACCCACACTCGTGATGACCGCGTCGGCGCCTTCCAAACCGTCGATGATGGATTGCCTGTCAAATCCGTCCCCCCGCCGTTTTGTGACCCTTGGATCGCCCGACGCGATTTTTTCCGGCGAGCGGGCGATGGCAATAATCTCGTGACCGCGTTCCAGGGCGTGTTCAATGAGCCAGGTTCCCGTTTCGCCTGCGGCACCGATGATGGCTATTTTCATGAGAGCACCTCACTTAGTCCTGGTTCGGGTCGTCGACCGGGAAACTCCAAGCGCGATGCAGTTTGTCATTGTCATATTCGTAGACGCCGAGACGCGCTTTCTCGACTTGTTTTCCGTCCTCCGTATAGGTGTCGATTTCTAGGGCCACGACGATATTGCCGAAGGCTTTTGAGAAATCCACTCGGCCGCCTTGGTAGCTTTCGCTGCCGAAGACCATTTTTAGTCCTTGCGCGGCTTGATCGCGGCCGTCGGCGAGTTTTTGTGCGCCGTCCTTAGAGATGTTGTACCAGGTGTAATCCTCGGTGACATAGGACATCATCTTGTCGATATCCTGATCGTCATAGGCGCTTGATGATTCGAGAAAAAGTTTCTGGATGTCGGCCATAGCGGTCACCTTTGGGCTTGACTCAAAGTGATAGTGTTTTGCGTAAGCGTCTGTCTGTTAGTCCTTTTGTGCATCGGCTTTGAGCAGGTCCAAAACCTGTTCGATCGCGCACATCATGTTTTGCCAATCTTGGTCCTGGTCCAGCTGAATAGAGCCGAAATACGTTGGTGCGTGTCGCGCGCGCAGCGCCAGATAACTGACCGCCGCCGGCATCAGTAAAACAGGCAGGGCGAAGTCTAAATGGGAATGCGATAGCGGCTGTCCGACGATAATCGATTCCGCCATGTTGCGTTCTGCACGCAGCTCTTTCAGAGCCTGAACGATGGGACCCGTGCCCACCAACTCCGCCAGCATGATTTCCAGCAGTATGGGGTTCGCGCGCAGATGTTCCGCTTGCTTTAGAATTTGTGTCTTTGCGTATTCGTATGGATCTTGCTCCAAATCCTCGGCGGCGCGTTCCGCATCGGGAAACAAATCCTGCAGTTTGATAAAAATCTCTTTGCGGACCGCCCAGGCTTTGATCAGCCCAACCAAACTATCGAAATATTTGTAGATAAGCGTTTTGGCGACACCGGCTTCCTCCGCGATGGAAGACGCGTTGATCCCCTTGGCACCTTCCCGGAGCAGCAAAGTTTCAAAAGACTCGATCAAGGCCGCTTCAGTCTGAAGCCGGCGGTCTTGAACTTTGCGGGTTTTTTGGCCGGTCATAGGCAGCGATCAACGTTTTTCTTGCGTCATGATCATCAGACTAAGCCGAGCCGTTGACGCCTGTCCATAAAAAAGTGACAGCACCGTCACTTTTAGTGTTAGGCTGCAGCCCATTGAAAAGTGCACCCGATTTCATCAGTGTGCTTCAAAAGGGAGTCCGCCAAATGACAAAAAAATCTGTGCATGTCGTTAGTTTGAGTCTTGTTGCCTGCCTTTGGGTGTCCGCCTGCGGCACGCTCAATCAAGAGTCACGTGCGCCGGAAATGACGGACACTGAAAAAGAATATGAGGCTATTATTCAAAAGTCTCAGGACGCTTTTATGGACAAAGATGTGGAAGGGGCGATTGCCGATTTGGACGAGGACTTTCGCTATTTTGAAATCGGTGAGGACGGTCCGAAAGAAGCGATACGGGGTAAGGAGAATGTTCGCGAAGCGCTGACCATGATGTTTGCCGCCGACCGTTGGCTTGGTGCAGAGGTCGATCGATGGGGCTTGATCGACAATATTATGGTCCAAGTTGAAAAGGATACTTACAAGACCGAGGACGGGGGCACCATCACCGTGCCGACTCTCGTTGTGTTTGAGCATCGAAACGGCAAACGATGGCGCGAATGGCGTTTTCGGCCCGAAGACAAATAGAAGCCTTTGGGTTTGCGTGACCGGGACCAGGACCAGTTCATGCCGTCGATACTTCAAATAAACACATGTAATATATAGTGTTTTTCTACGTGCCCCAGTCCATCGCCAAACTTCGTGGGATCATCAAATCGGCTTTTACGCTTGAAAAATTCGGGTCTTACGCCTAATGTAACCGATAGGTTACAAATACACTGTTTGGGCAAAAGAAAGAACCGACTCATGAATTTCGATGATCCTCAAGATGTACTCTTGGCCAAGGTCAAGTTGCGTGGAAGTCTCGACGGTGCGCCGCAGCTTTGGTGGTATCGTGGTTTTCAATATGGCGTGGTCGACCGGCAACCGACCCTGCTTTGGCAGGTCGAGGGCGCGCAGCTTGGTAAATATGTCGCCAAGGATGACGGCTCCTACGATCACATATTTCATGACGTCATGTTTTATCTTGAGGCCGAGTCCGGGGAACTCCTGACGGAGTTTGACAATCCCTATACGGATGAAACCCATGCACCGCCGATTATGCGGATGGGCCCCTTCACCAATATGATGTCGGTGAAAGCGACGCGGCTCAAAATGCCGCCAAACATGCCGCCGGGCGCATTGGAAGTGGATTGGCGTCATGAGCCGGTCATCGTGCAAGGGGATGATATTTATATTCGCGAATCCGCCACGACAAAAATTGCCAATCCGGCCAAAGGGAAGCCGGGAGCGTCGGATAAAGACTATTTCTTCATCAATGACTTTTTCACCCTCACCGGCAAAGTCAGTGATTTGGAAAATGACAAACTGCAAAGTGCGCCGGCCTACACGACATATGAAAGTCTCAATGAGTGGACGCCATGGATGGCCATGGGCAACCGCCCGGGCATGGTCTTAGGGCGGGGCAGCACCAAGAAGTTGGGCTCGTATGACCAGCTTCCTGACCGTCTACGCGGTTGGATTGATGACAAAGAACCGAGTTTCTTTGAAGACCCGGAGTTTTCGTTGTGGGGGAAACCCTATACGCCGCTTAACCAAGACGGATGACAGTCATGAACTCGCAAAATCGATCTGACGAATCACACATCGATCGGCGGCAATGTGTCGCCGGACTGTCCGCCGGTGCCGTATTGGGGCTTGTGCCGCAAAGCGTTGCCGCCGGAACGGTTTCATCGCAAGTCTCTGGGCATGCGCTTGGGAATGTATTGGGGGTTCCGGCACCGTCCGATGCTGCTTTGTTTTTGCAAGCCTATCTTCAAGACAAAGTGTCATAAGGGGTGACCATGGGAGTCCTTTTTATAAGACCTATTCTCTTATTGTGTATTGCAGTGGTCTTGACCTTTTGGGGTGAGGGCTCCGTGAATGCTGCTGACGGCATTCAGCCCGGCGAAAAAATACTGGTGATTGGCGGAACCGGTCGAACCGGACGTTTGATCGTCGAGACGCTGGATCAACAGAATGCCGATGTTGCCGGTCTGACGCGGGATACGGCAAAAGCTGCCGTCAATATTTCCTCGGAATATAAATGGCTCCAAGGGGATGTCCGTGATGAAGACAGTTTGCTGTCGGCGATGACAGACGTGGATCTGGTGGTCTTCGCCGCGACTGCCACGTTTGGAGGCGGCAATGGAAACACACCGGAGACTGTCGACAATCAAGGCGTGAAATATGCAACGGATGCGGCCAAAGCCGTTGGCGCCCGGCATATGATTTTGATCTCTTCCATGGGCGTGACCGACAAAGACCATCCCATGAATAAGGCGATGAACAATATGTTGTTACATAAATTAGCTGGTGAAGATTATCTGCGCGCCAGCGGATTGCCTTATACCATCATTCGACCCGGAGGGTTGATCGACACTTTAGAGGGCAATAAGGGTGTGTTTTTTTCCCAAGGCGACATAGTGCGATCTGGACTTATCCGCCGGAAGGATTTAGTCCCTGTGGTGACCGGTGCTCTTGGGAACGCCGATGCCTTTAACAAAACCTTTGAGGTTTTTGGCTTTGATAGCGGGGCACCGGGCGGTGCAGTGCCCGAAGGCGGTGCCGGCGAGTGGCCGGTATCTTTTGCGGATCTGAGACCCGACACGCCATAGAGGTTCGTGCGTTTTATATGACCAAGACCACCCAAAGAGATCGGCAGGCAACGGAGACGGCGATTCTCAATGCGTTTGGCCGGGTGCTCTTGCGTGAGGGCGTTGCGAAAGTCGGGATCAATGGGGTGGCCAAAGAGGCCGGCGTCAACAAAGTCTTGATCTATCGATATTTTGGCGGCCTTCCGCAATTGGCCTATGAATGGGCACGCTGCAGTGACTTTTGGCCGTCGGAGATGGAGTTGATCGGTGGCGACGAGAAGGCTTTTGCCGCTTTGCCGGTGAAGGATCGGGTGATCACCGTTCTGTTTAACTTTGCGGATCAATTGCGCAACAGGCCGCATACGATTGAAGTCTTGGCCAGCGAACTGACCAATCCCAACGAGGTGAGCAAGGCGCTGGAAGACGGAAAGGTAGAGTTTGGTGAGGGGCTGAGCCGCTATATTAAGCTTGATATCAATAATGAAGCTGCCGTTGATAAAGTTTGGCGGCTCATTGTCGTTGTCTATACTCTCACGACGGATTTTTGCGTTCGACAACAAAACAACCCGAATTACTTTGGAATGGATTTGACCGAAGAACGCAGTTGGGACTTCCTCAAAGAGACCATTCGGTCTTTGGCCGATAAGTATCTTGATGACGAAGACCTGCTCTAGTTAAAAGGGCCGCCTTTCGCCCGGGGGCGGACGCCGTCCGCGCTCGGGGCCTCTGCCTCCAGGAACACCGATTGCCATGCGCTCATTCAGGCCTTTGGCTTTTACGGCCGTGCCGCGAAAACAACCAAGCGTATACGGATAATCTGCCGTTGCATGATAGTGATACATGGTGACGACCTGACCGTCCCATTCAATCTCGCCCACATGGCCGTGACATTCGTCGAGATCAGCGCTTGTGACGACGGTGCCGCCTAGATCGTGCGGACCGAATATGCCGAAGCCGTCAAATGCATATCCCAACAAATCGGACCCTTGGCTGTCGGTTCCTTTGTCCGCTTGGCACGGGCTTTTCCCATGGGTGTGATAGAGCCCGGTTTGTTGCGGGTGTCCTCCGCACATATCCAAAATTTCGTGCGCCAAAGCGTCTTCACCCCGAGCATCAAGGGCATTGAACAGAACACCGCCCGTCACCATGATCCCGATGGCCCCCATCGGCACACAAGTGGGCTCTGTTGCCATTTCAGGTTCGATAGGCAAAAGGACCTCAAATCTATGAGCATTGATGGAGCCGGGATTGCGGTCGTAATTGAAGGCCTCATCATTGGGTGAAATAGGAAACTGACCCGTCGGATGATTGGGCAAAGCATTCCCGGTGATCTTCCGCACGTCGTCGACCACCACCGCACTGAAATCGGAGACATGATAGACTTCGCCATCGACAGTCACTTTTTTTGTCAGATCGAACGTGCCGTCGCCATTCATCCAATCGCCAATTTGGTGTGCGCCGGGGGCGTTGGGGTTGAACCTTGATTGACAGGCATAGATAGAGCCTTTGCTCGGAGAACTGGACACTCTTCCGTCACCGAGTGGCAACCGGCTGAGGTCGACCTCGTGAGCGAACAGGTTTTGTGGAGAGAGCAGCATCAGGAGGCCCAAAAGGCTGGAGGCACATCGACTCATCTTTATTGTCCTTTCGATCCCGACCACCATAACGTCTTAAACGGCAGAAACCGAGGACTCCGTCGGCGCTGTTTACGGCCTATCCGCCCCGGGGCGGGGGCGATCGAAATATTTGAGGCGGTCCCTTCCGGCTGCTACCTAGAGCGCCGCGTCCGCCGGAAGCCCCGGCAAACAACATTAGGAGAGTCCCATGAGCTACGCATATCCTTGGGTTGAGGCCCCTCAGCCCACAAAAGCCCTGCCTAGAGAACAATTAGAAGACAAAATTATGGAATTGCTGGGCGCCCACAATATGTGCGTCATGGCCACCATCGGGAAAAATGGACCGATTGCCAGCCCAATCGAATATTACGCCGATGGTCTTGACCTCTATATGCTTCCCGATCCGGGCACGCCCAAAGTCAAAGCGCTGGAGCGCAACCCTGAAATCTGTGTCGCCGTGCACGGCCCCTATCATGGTTGGCACAGCGCCAAAGGAGCGCAATTCTTCGGCAAGGCTGAATTGATTGAGCCTCATGCCGAAGGCTGGGACCATGGTATGAGGGTCTTCCGCTGGCACGAATGGATGTCGGATTTGGGTATGGACACCAGCAAGCCGTTCGAACGCCAAGTGATGAAGGTCGTACCGCACAAAATTCTGTATACGGATACATGGCTTTGGAAGTCCGGATATGGTGCCAAGCAGAGATGGGTCGTTGAAGGCTAAGATCGGCGTGAGGCAACGGCCCGACGACAAGGATATGGTGTGACAAGCGCTCTTTTGGATCGTGTCTATGATTGGCTGGCCTATCACGCCAGAACCAATCCAGAGCGCTTGGCTTTGGTCGATTTGGCGACGGACCGCTCATTCACCTATCAGGTGTTGAATGACCGTGCGACCCGTTTAGCCTCCGGTCTTGCCCGTTCATTTGGGGTCGCAAAAGGTGATCGTGTAGCGACGGTCACGCAAAACAGTTCCGACATGTTTGAGGCTTTGTTTGCGTGTTGGAAGCTGGGCGCCATTTTTACGCCGCTCAATTGGCGGCTCCACGCTAAAGAGCTGGGGCATGTGATTTCCCATGCGGATCCACGCGTCATTTTGTGTGACGAAACATTTGTGGATCGGCTGGAGGGGGTTTCCGTTCCAATCATAACGCGCGGGTCGCCTTACCAGAGTGACTATGAGACGCTGATTGCGGAGTCTGCGGCGGATATAGTGATGCCCGATCTGTCTTATGACGACGTGCATTCGGTTCTTTACACGTCCGGCACAACGGGCAAGCCGAAAGGTGCCGTTTACACACATCGTGTGACGATGAACACGGTGATCAGCGCGGCCACCCATGCGGGTCTTGACCGCGACAGCCGGACTCTTGTGTTCTCGCCGCTGTTTCATGCCGCGCCGCTTTATGCGGGCGGTGTGCCGCTCTTTCATTTCGGCGGAACGGTCTTCGTCATGCCGGGATGGGATGCGGAGGCGTGCCTCACTTACATCAGCGATCCGCAAATGGCGATCACGCATTTCAACGGTGTGCCGACCAATTTCATCATGATGCAGGAATTGCCTGCGTTTGAAAGTGCGACATTTCCGACCGTGAAAATGTTCGGCATTGGAAGCGCGCCGATCTCAACGGATCTTTTGGAGCGCTGGCAAGCCAAGGGCGCCATTCTCACTCAATCCTACGGGATGACGGAAGCCTTCAGCGTGACCCTGACTTCACTGGACCCTGTTGAAGCGCGCAAACAAGTGGGCACGGCCGGTCGGCCGATGCTGCATGTAGACGTGCGGGTAGCAGATTCAAAGGGTGTCGCGAAGCCCGTGGGCCAGGTGGGCGAAATCCATGTGCGCGGTCCCGGTGTCATTCCGGGCTATTACAAAGAGCCGGAGCTGACGGAAGCGGCGTTTTTTGAGGACGGTTGGTTCCGGACAGGAGATGCGGGCCGGTTCAATGCCGACGGGACCTTGACGGTCGTTGACCGGATCAAAGACATGTTTATCTCCGGCGGAGAAAACGTCTACCCCTCGGAAATCGAAGATGTTTTGGCGGAGCTTGATGAGATCAGCCAGGTCGCCGTCATCGGTGTGCCCCATCCCAAATGGGGCGAAGTTGGTCTGGCGTTGATTGTACTGCGGTCGGGCGCCACGTTAAACGAACGTCAGGTGCTCGACGCTTGCGACCAAAAACTGGCGCGCTATAAGGTGCCCAAGAGTGTGCAATTCGTCGAGAGCCTACCCTTAAGTCCGCAAGGTAAGGTCCTGAAACGCGAATTGCGGGAAAGTTATCAAGAGATGTCTAAGGAGTTATTCGAGAATGACTGATACCCAGAATAAAGTGGCCATTGTCACAGGATCGGCCACCGGCGTGGGCGCGGCTGCTGCGATTCTCTTGGCCGAACGCGGCTGCAATGTGGTGATCAATTATACCCGCAGCAAAGACGAAGCGGAAGAAACTGCTGAGCAATGCCGCAGCCATGGCGTGGAAGCCATTACCGTTCAGGCCAATGTCGGCGAAGACGAAGACTGCGTTCGTCTTGTCCAAGAAGCTGTGGATAAATGGGGGCGGGTTGATTACTTGATCAACAATGCAGCCCGCACAAAATACAACCCCTATCCGAAACTGGATGGTGTGGATGCTGACGATTTTCTTGACATCTATAAGGTCAATGTTGTCGGCGTCTATCAAATGGTCCGGGCGGTGACGCCGATTATGAAGGCACAAGGCGAGGGCGCGATCGCCATTACCTCGTCGATCGGTGGAGTGACGGGCATAGCATCGTCAATCCCATATGCTGCCAGCAAGGCGGCGCTCAACTTGATGGCAAAAAGCTTAGCCCATGTTTTGGCGCCGGAAATCAGGATCAACACGGTGGTTCCGGGTGCAATCCAAACTCGCTGGCTGAAAGGTGGCTTGGGTGACGATGCCTATGACGGCTTCATCAAAGGATTGGAAGACCAATTGCCGTTGAAGAAAGTCGCAACACCTGAAGAAGTGGCTGAAGCCTTGGTCTGGTTTTGTGAAGGTGCGCCGTGCGTCACCGGCGAAACACTGATCTTGGACAGCGGCATTCATATCGGTCAGCTGCCGCCCTATAGCGGTGGCGATGACTGAGCCTTATGACGTCTGACATTCAGCAAAAAATTAGGGCCATCAAGAGCGGCCTCACGTTGCCGCTCATATCGGCGCCGATGTTTCTGGTCTCAAGCCCGTCTATGGTCATTGAGTCCGCAAAAGCCGGAATCATCGGATCTTTTCCCAGCCTCAACGCCCGGACCGTGGAGGATTTAGAGGGCTGGCTCGATCAAATCACGTCGAGCTTGGCGGATGAGAGTGTCGCGACGCCCTGGGCGATCAATCTGATTGTGCATCGCTCAAACAAAAGGTTTGGGCCGGACCTTGATCTTACCGTGAAGTACAAAGTGCCGATCGTCATTTCTGCATTGGGCAGTCCGAAGAGTGTTGTCGATGCTGTCCATTCTTACGGCGGTCTTGTCTTTGCCGATGTCAATTCAGTGGCCTTTGCTCGCAAGGCGGCGGAAGCCGGGGCTGACGGATTGATTCTGGTCTCGGCCGGAGCTGGGGGCCACACCGGGCAAATGACCGGCTTTAGTTTTGTGCCGGCGGTACGGGAGTTTTTTGACGGCCCCATTGTCTTGGCCGGCGGTATCGTTGATGGGCGCGGTGTTCGGGCGGCGGAAGCCTTGGGCGCCGACTTTGCCTATATGGGGACGCGGTTTATCGCCACGGAAGAGAGTCTTGCCAGTGACGACTATCGGCAAATGCTGATTGACGGAACGATCGATGACATTATTCTCTCGCCTTACTTTACCGGTGTTCCGGCAAACTATCTTCTTCCGTCAGTCAAACAGGCGGGAATCGATCCGGCGGAGCTTGCGAAACCCAACCCGCAAATCAGTTTTGACAATCCGGATGCCCGGGCTAAGGCTTGGAAAGATATCTGGTCGGCGGGGCAGGGGCTCGGATCCATCCATAAGGTTCAGACCATTGCGGATTTGGTGGCAGAGCTCAAACGCGACTACGACGCGGCTTGTTGATCAATCTAAAACCAGCTCTTCTTTGAAGCCGAAGCCGCGCGAATTGTCGATAAAGCGTATCCATTTGGGCGTGACGCAATAGAACGCGCTTTTCTGAAAGCGCTGGTAAATTTTCAGACCGTCGCCGTCCCGCGCGGCCTGAAACAGTGATTTCAGATCCAGAAATTTGTCCAGATAAATTTTCTCGACCCGCGGCCGATCGTCCGCGCTCACCAATGATCCGCGCCCGTCAATTTGAAGACCTTGAATGCCCCCCCAATCGGGAACGTCTTCATTGACAGTTACGCTGACCAAGCCGTTCAATTCTATATCCTGGGAATGACGCGTCTTGGGGTCGGAGATGCAATAGAGATTCAAATCGGCATCGTGGCAATAGAACACGGACGTGGCCCATGGGCGGTTCCGATCGCAGGTCGCCAATGTCATTGTATTGCGCGTTTGAAGAAACGCCTCAATACGTGCTTTTGCTTGCTGGTCAGTCATTCTTCCGGGCGTTGGCTTTTTCGGCGCCGGTCCACCGCTTCACCATGCCAGTGTCAATTTCGAAAAGGTCAAACACCCGTCCCACCGTGTGATTGACGATGTCGTCGATGGTTTTGGGGTGATTGTAAAAGGCCGGCATAGGTGGCGCGATAATCGCGCCGAGTTGCGCAGCTTCGTACATCAGCTTTGTATGGCCCAAATGGAGCGGTGTTTCGCGTGGGACGATAACCAGGCGGCGATGTTCTTTCAAAATCACGTCGGCAGCGCGCACCACCAAACTGTCCGAGTAGGAATGAACAATCCCGGATAGCGTTTTCATCGCGCAAGGCACAACCACCATACCTGCCGTTTTAAACGAGCCGCTTGAAATGCTGGCGGCTAAGTCCTTGTCGCTGTGAACCACGTCCGCCAGGGCTTCAATGTCTTTGACGGTGATATCTGTTTCAATCGCGACATTCATCTTGGCCGTCGTGGTCATGACGAGATGACTTTCGATATCATCAATCTGCTTCAAGATCTCAAGCATGCGGATTCCGTAGATGATACCGGTGGAGCCCGACATGCCGACGATAAGCCGTTTCATATTTTATCCTTTTGGCGCAGCAGCATTCATTTTACCTGCCGGATCGGCAGAAGCAAAAGACTGTGTTGTGGTTTGTTAACGCTTACGATTGAAATCCCAATTCCGTTCACTACGTGCCTCAGATCACGTAGATCGTCCTCCCACCATTGGTAAACTAGGCTGAATTCACTCGAAAACGTCCGTTTCCGTTGCCGACTGTTATGAGGACAGAGGTGTCAAAGCCATTGTTTCCGCGACTTGCCGACCGTAAGGCAGATATCAGCAGAAACCCTCATCAAAAGGATCCCCTCATGTCTCAAAGCGGCGTTTTGGTTTTCGGTGCAAGCGGTGTCATTGGGCTTGAGCTCTGCCAAAAGTTGGCGGGCGCAGGGCAGAATGTTTTTGCGGCAATTCGTGGAGACAGCAAAGAATCTGAATTGCGCGATGCGGGTGCAGAGATTGTCAAAGCGGACCTTCTCGACGCAACAAGTGTGGAGACGGCCGTATCATCCGTTGCCGGGAAGGTTGACTGTGTCGTGAGTGTTTTTGGCGCCCGCCCTTTCACGCCGCCGGAGACGTGGCCGGAATGGCCGGGCAACAAAGCCATCACGGATGCGTGTTTGAAACATGGTCCAAAGAAATTTGTCTTGATGACATCGATTGGATGCGGCGGTAGTTGGGATTATCAGACCGAGGGCATGCTCAATTTTCTCGGGCCATTTCTGAAAGAGAAGAACAAAGCGGAAGAGTATCTTCAGAAGAGTGGTTTGGACTGGATCATTCTACGCCCTGGCGGTTTGAGTAAGCCGGACAATGTCATGGAACCGTTGCCGCCGAGTGGCAACGGCATCATGTTGGAGACGGAAGCCTTACGTGGATCTATCGGGCGCGGTGATGTGGTGGACATGCTGGTCGACCTGGTCGGGCCCAAAGGTGAAAAGGCATTGGGCCATATCCTCCATGCTGTGGACCGGGATATGGTGTTCACCGATGAAGAGATCGTGCCGTTTCAATTGGGTTAGTCCGCTGTCCTGATGTCAGCAAGCGCTTCCTGAAAAATGTTGAAGGCCTCTTGGCCCTGCGGCGTAGCTGCGATCCAGTCTTGATGCAACTTTTGACTCCTATTTTCGAGAGTGATCTGATCCTCTTCTGAAGGCTCGTTAATCGCATAGCCGCGGGTCTCAGCATTTTCCGATTGATACGTTGCGGCCATTTGGTCGTAAGCATCGCCCGCTTGTAAAGCTAGGGTCCGACCTCCGTATCTTGTGAACACGCCCTGCGCCTGCGGGCTCAGCGCCTCCCAGCTTGTCTGATTCATCAACAGCAGAAAGGGAATGGCGCCGGCTGGAACCTTGTAAACAGATTTCGACAGACGTTCGGTTCGAAAAGATCGCATGCCGGTCCAGGCCTGTACCAATCCGTCGATCGTGCCTCGCTGTAGCGCTTCGTTGGTTTCAACGGCATCCAAGGTTTGCGGCGCGGCGTTCATGGCCGAAATAAAGTCCGCTTGCACGGCGCCTGCGGTTCGAATGCGCAAATTCTTGATATCTGCTGAACTGCGGATGTTGGCGGCGCTGTGAATATTGGAAATATCCGTTGTCCAAATCCCGATCACATGCACATTGGTCGTACCTCCAAGAAGACCTTGTTCATGAATGGCCCAGGTTGCCAAAGACGCTTCCGTCGACGTGCGCGCCAGGTTGGGCAATTCGGCAATATGAATCTGTGGAAAGACACCGGGTGTGTAGCTGGGCAGAACCCAAGCGATATCCAATACGCCGTGCCGGACAAGTTCATATTGGCTAAAGGGGTCCCGCCCAAGGGACCCGCCCCAATATTCTTCAAACCGGACATTTGTTCCCAGCTCGCCTGTGACCGCATCCATCCACGGGCGAATAACCCGCCTCACACCAACCGATTGTTCGGGCACATAGGTGCCGATTCTTAGGGTCACGGAGTCCGCCTGGACCTGCAGAGGCCAGGCGAGGGCCAGACACAACAGAAGACTCGTGCGCTTGATAAACATAAGCAAAAAGTAGCGACTTTTATCAGGATAATCGAGCGGCAAGTTGTTCACGATGCCGTATTAAACACATAGCGCTGATTGGCAACCTCCACATTCGGTGGTCGGCGGTTCTGTTCAAAATAGTCGTACCCTTCTTTAAGATTGGTCCAGAAGCCATGCCAGGGATGGTCCACATATTGTGTGAGACGGGTATCCGTCATGGCAAATGGAAAAATGTGGACACGTACGATCTTTTGTTTGGCCGCTAAGGCTGCTGCGACGCTTGTGTAGATTTCTTCAATACCTGCATCGGTCATGGCATAGCATCCGACGGAAACGCAAGATCCGTGGACCATCAAAAAAGACCCCGTCCGCCCGAGTGCGCGATCGTAGGCGTTCGGGAAACCGATATTGAAAGACAAATGATAAGAGCTAAGTGGGTTCAGTCGATCTGGGGTCACGAAGTAAAACCCTTCCGGTGACTGATTGTCTCCTTCCTGCAGTTTGGGGCCCAGTGTCCCGGAATAATTGCAGATCGGATACGTCTTGATGAGATAAAAGGATCCTTCTTGTGTTTGGGCAAAAAGATCTAGAACTCTTTCTTCTTTTAAGATTCGAATGAAGACAGGCGCACCAAGCGCAGAGCCCTTGCTGTCAAACAGATCATTCAGAATCGGTGCAACACGCCTTGCCGCATTTTGCGCACGGTCCGTGTTGAATTGGGTCGGCCAAATGCGATCTGCATAGGCCGCCAGAGGTGCTGCGGTTCCTATTGTGAGCAAACCTGCCGACACACTGCGTCTTGTAAACTCCATCACTGCTCCAAATTTGCGGAACCCATCCTAGGTTCGCATTGTGATCATTTTACGGCAGTTGAGGCGCGCGGGTCACTTGGAAGCGGCGGTTTTCGAACACGACAGCGCCCGCCGCCTGATGCTTTTTACGCTTGTCGAAGACGATATAGTCCGGTTGGTACGTCGATAGGATCGCCGGCAATTGGCTCTGGTCTTGTCCGTCAAAATAGCGCCGCACAAGGCCCATCCGTGTGTTCCATTCTTTTAGATTGACCGGATCGTAGGGAATGGCTTTGGCGTCGACGACGACAGCGCGCTCTCCAAACAGGCGCATCCCTCTCAGCTTGTGGGGGACGAGAAGCAACGCGTCTGCCTCTGTTGAAGATTTCACCCATTCATAGAGTTCCATCTCTGTTTTGTTTGGGCAGCTTTGACAGACGAGCGAGAAGGTGTGCGGCCGAAAGTCAGACTGGATCGCTGAAAGCCCAAGTAAAAGTGTGAATACCGTTACGGCCGGCAATTGCATATTGCTTTGTATTTGCCAGCGGGACAACAAATCGGAAAACCATTCTTTGCCGAGATAGGCCAACCACATAACGACCAGCATCAAGGCATAAACAAGTGTGTTGGTATGGCCCAGGCCTTGTGTTGCCCATTCATAGGCAATCACGATGGCAATACCGGCGGATGCAACAAGAATGCGCGGCCGGTTTAAAGACTCGTAGGTCTCCCTGTCGTGCCCCAACCACATGCGCGCGATCGCTAAGGCAAACAACATTTGCGCAAACATAAGCGAAAACGGGGCAATGCGTAGGACAAAAAGCCGGGCGACGGTTTCAATAAAGATCACACTTGAAAACAATGTTGCGGCACCGAGCAGAACCAACAGACCGAGATGCAAAGCCCAAAATTGTTGAAAGCTTTGCGTTTGCTTGTATCGACCTACAAAGAAAGCAAGGCCTGCGATATGCCAGCCGATCAAAGGAAGAAAGCTCGGCCAAAATGTCGCCGGCAGATAATGTTGCGCAAGATTACTCAAGAAAATGCGCGCAGCTTCATCTCTCAGCTCCTGTGGGAACTCCAGTCCCATGGTGGCGATGATGTTGGGCAGCTCAATGGCCAGCAGCAGCAACGGAAGAGAAAATTGCGCTATGCCGCGTTTGACAATGTGCGACCAACCCAAGACGAGATGTGCCAAGCCGAAAAAGAGGAACCCGAGAACCAAATAGTTTGTATGAAAGAGCCCCGCCAGTGCGAGACAAAGACCCGATACCCAATAAGACCGGCGCATAAAGAAGAGGATTGCGCCGAGATACCCCAATGCGGAAAGGCCGGATGGTTGTAGCGCCGGGGTAAAGAGATAGCTGGCGGCGACACTTTTGGTTTCGTCAACGGCCACGAAAATCAAAATGAAAGCCAACCATGCAAAAATATAGCGTACAGGGTCCAGCGATCTCAAAATCGCCGCTGTCAAAAGCAGAGATACGGTGACCACGGCAGTGTGAATGATGGCCAGTCCCCACTCCAGAACATTCAGCGATTTCAGTGCCACCACGAGCCAGGTAAACCGCTGGTGATATTGCGCTGTTTCGCTGGTAAACCAATCATTGGCCAAAAAACCTGGTTGGGTCAGGCGCAAGCCTTCCAAAAGATAGACCGGATGATTGCTGATATAGTCGCCATAGGTCAGCCCAAACGATACGGCTCCGATCAGGCTGACGGCGACGATCAAGCAGCGTTCCGGCAAATTATCTGCCAACCATTTTTGGTCTTGGCCGGTCATTCTTACTCCGTATCTGCCGATCCCCGATGAGCCCTTTCATCGCCGGTGTGCGTGGCAGAGTCCTGTCCGGCCCTTCCGGCCACGATGGGTGATTGCTCTCAGTAACAAAAAACACTACAAGATCCAGCATCGGATTTCCGCCATTTTTGCGATATGGTTAAGAGGCAAAAGCTTTCGTCATGAGTAATCGCTTGGCAATGACCCTGCTGGTGCGAGATGAGCGTGACATCATCGCGCATAATATCCGCTATCACGCGGCTCAAGGGGTGGACTTCTTTATGGTCACGGACAATGGGTCCGTCGACGGGACGCGCGAGATTTTGTCCGACTTGGCGCAAGAGTTTCCAATGGAAATTATCGATGAGCCCAGTCACACCATTGATCAAGATCTTTGGGTCAGTCATATGGCTGAGCGCTTGCGTGAGCGCGGAAACGAAGATTGGGTGATTCACAATGATGCGGACGAGTTTTGGGTGCCGTCGAGCGGCAATCTGAAAGAGGCGTTAGAGCGGGATTTGGCGCCGTTCGATGCCGGCAGTCATCCGACGGCCATCTTGATCTGTTCCCGGCACAATTTCTTACCCGGATTGCAGGATATTGAGCGCGACGATTATGCGTTCTACAACAACCGATGGAAGGTTACCCAACCCCTTGGGTTTCATGAGGCCGCACCTGATCCGGATCAAGAGATGCGTTTCTCCAATGCCTTGCGCGCTTTGCCGGGCAAGGTCATGTGTAAAGTCGACGGAATGGGTTTCATCTCTCACGGCAATCACAAGGTTGACCACGACGGCGGTGAGCGCCGAGAGAGCCAGAATATAGAAGTATTTCATTATCCGGCGCGCAGCTATGACCAGTTCCAGGTCAAAGTCAGAAACTATGGTGAAAGTCTCAAAGCCAATACGCGCCTAGACCGGGAGGTGGCTTGGCATTTGCGGCGTTGGTATTCGCTTTACGAACGCGGTGAACTCTACGACGAATATCTCAACTTCGTTTTGGATGATCAAGCCGTCCATGACCTTAAGGCGAAAGGGGTCATTGTGGAGGATACTCGACTGCAACTGTTCTTCTGCGATGATCAGAGTGGCCTGAACGCTTCAACATGATTGGTAAGTGGTTCACATCAGTTTTTGGCCGGCCGCAGGGCGAGCCGCCCCAAGCCTCAAACAGCAATAACAATGACCAGAAACATGCGCTGGAAGATCTGGCGTTGATTTATGAAGAGCGGGAGGATTGGAGTAAGGCGCTGGAGACTTGGGATCAAGTCTTGGAGCAGCAACCAAACCGTTTGCGCGCATTGATTGGTCGTGGACATGTTTTGACGAAGCAAAACCTCCATGATCAAGCCGGTGGCGCCTATGGGGACGCAGCCCTTTTCGAAAGCGCTGAGAAAATCATCGCTCAGAACGCGCCTGACAATGATGAGATGCGCGAGAAAGCAGATTGGTTTTTCCGGCGCCATCGTTGGCAGGAGGCGTTTGACTCTTGGAGCAATATTCTCAATCGGTTTCCTCTCTCGCTGGAAGCGGCCTTGCATATCGGGCAATGCCTGATTGAGCTCGGGGAGACTGCGCAAGCCCGCTCGATTTATGCGGATCTTATCGAGAAATTCTCTCATAAGGCAGGACCGTGGAGAGGTTTGCTTCGCATCGGTATGTATGAACAGGATTGGACCCTGTGCGACCTCGCTTATGAAAAATGTCTGACATTGGGCACGCAAAGTGTTGGTGTCCTAAAGCAATGCCTCGACTACAAAATTGAGCGGGGTGCATTTGCGGACGCCGAAAATCTGGTGTCCTCGTGCTTCGTTGGTGTTGACCCCCTCGAAGCGGTCGTCGCACAAATCAAAATTGAGATGGCAAGACCGAACCTACCGCGCGCGTTGGAGCTGATTGCAGACGGAGAACAGCGTTTTCCGGATCGCGGCCGCCGGTTTCGCAACAAAAGGAGCGATTGCGTCGCAAGTATGGGGCGGTTTGAGGATGCTCTGAAGATCTTAACCGATAACTTTGAAGGTATGAAAGCCGGTGCACCTGCCGCCAGACGCTTTATTCGCGCTTGTATTGAGGCCGGGCGTATCAAAAAAGCATCCCGCATGATCAACGCGATTCCCGAGGAATGGTATTTCGATCGCAATTTGTCTTCCGCCATTGCTTGGAACTTTGTCATGCAAGGAGAGCCGGATCACGCGCGCCAAGCTTGGCAGCGGGTGCCTTTCCGGCCAAACTTGCAACGCAGGAAAGATCTGCAGATTCGACTCAATCGCGTCAGATGGCCGGAGACAGTGTCCGGCGAGGCGCGTTTGCGGCTCTATTGCTTATTGGATGCTCATCTTTCAGATCTGTCTGCTTTTTTGGATTATTATCGGGCAATCGGCGTTCAAGAGTTCTTCCTTGTTGATGATGGCCTGGTGCCGTCCATTCGAGAGGTGGTTTTACAACAAACCGACTGCGTCCTTTTTGAAAATGCCGGGCATTCCTGCGATCATTGTTTCGGGGCCTATTGGATCAATTGGCTTCGTGCCTCTTTTGCCCACGAGGGATGGGATCTCTTTGTGGACCAAAATAGTTATCTGAACTTGCCGGATCTGGGCACGATCGGCCTTCATGCGCATTTGGACTTGATGGAAGCTCGTGATGAAGAGGTTCTATCTGCGGTTCGATTGTTTCTTTACAAGTCCGGCTCTCAAAGTGCCAATGATGTTGGCCGGCAGGACGATCCAAGCCGCGGGCTATTCGCTTTTGATTCCCGCGTGAGGCTGCACAATTCCCTTTATTGTCCTTACACCGCGGATATCCGCCAATACGGAAAGTCGATCACCGACATTATGGATGTGCAGCACATTTGCGCACCACTCTTGCGGTCTGACGCCGATATCCAGTTTCTGTCGGGCAATCACTTGACTACACCGGCAACGGTTTCCTCTCTTCGCGGTGCGCTGCTGGACTTGGTGCCAATCGATGGGCATGAGCAAGAGGGCGAGGACTGGGATAATCCCATGGACCAACCCGGCTTCGTTCGATATGAAGGCCCCGAGCAATTGGAAGTTTTGGGCATTGTCAAACGTGCCACAGCTTGAGGGTTTATGACTCATTCGTCGACCGTATATGTGATTGATCCGGGGCGTGTCGGTCTGCTCGGCCATCAATATGCGCTGAACAGAATGATTGGAGACTATGCATCCGATTGCGGGTTTCGGCTGTGCTATCTGGTTGATCAGGGATCGCCGGACGATCTTGTCGGCGCACTGAATGCGCGGCCGGTTCTCGAATTCAATATTTATGACACGCCGCCGATGACGGTCTCCGACGCACATCAGGCGATTGCCCGTGGGAATGATCATGCGGAAAAAAATCTGTCCCATGCCCTCAGCGACGCAAAGCCGGGTGATGTCATTGTGTTTCACACCATCAGTTATCTCGGTTTGGTCGGGGCTGCCCGTTGGGCAGAGGCCCATGCACCGAAGGATCTCAAGGTGCGGATCTTGTTGCGGTTCCCACCGAGCTATTCACCCAACTTTCAAGATATTCCTGAAGATGTTGTCTCTGCGTTTGAAGCAGAGTTTGCAGATGGCCTTCGGGCGTGGTCGGCGCTCGATCAAGACGTCGCGTTTTTTGGTGACTCTGTTGAGATCCTCACTTACCTGAAAGGTCTTATCGGATGGGATCTGCCTTTGCTGCCCACCTCCATAGCTTTCAAGCACTACGCGCCGACCCCCCCGGCCGCTATCGATCAACGTCCGACATTTCTTATGGCCGGAAATGGCCGTAAGGAAAAAGGAGTACTTCTGTTAGCTGAGGCGATCGGAAAGTTTCTCGACGCCGGAGCAGAGGGGCACTTTGTCGTTCAGACCATCACCAATCCGGAGGTTGCGAAACAGTTTGAGCCCTTCGCCGCACACGTAGAAATTCCCAACCGGCCCTTGGAAGGTGAAGCCTATTTCAATTTCCTGGCAACCGCTGATGCCATTTTGGTGCCTTATGATCCGGTCAAATATGCCAACCGGACATCCCACGTCTTGATCGAAGGTTTGGGGATCGGCCGTCCCGTCATCACCTCAGCGGATACTTGGATGCAGGAAGAGGCCGACCGGGTCAGCCCCGGAAGCGCTCTTTATATGTCCGAATACACATCCGATGCGCTTTTTGATTGCCTCATGGCGTTCTGTGAGAACCGAAAGGCTTTGGCGGACTCTGCCTGGCGACAGGCCGAACATGTACGGGACGTTCATGGTGAATCGCGATTCCTAAAAACGTTTCTCGGTTTCTAGGCGTGAATTGGCCTTTTCTTGGGCCTGAGACGTGTGCATTCGGTCGTTGTTAACCTTTTGCTCATGGACTTAAACAAAATTTTTACCAACCCCCACTAGTCTCTGCAATCTGGGGTCACAAGAGTGCGCGCGTCTCTCGTGCATGGTGGATGGAGTTTATGTCTTATAACTTCAATCAGCTAAGAGTTCTTGTCTTGGACGACAACACTTATATGTGTCGTATCGTTCAAACAATTCTTGGAAGCTTCGGTGCAAAACGTGTGTCCGTGGCCAATGACGGCGACACCGCGATCGAGCTGCTGCGCAAGCAGGATTTCGATATTGCGATCATTGATCATCTTATGAAGCCGATGAACGGATTGGAATTCACACGCACTATCCGCACGAGCAAAGATAGCCCCAACCCGGATTTGCCAATTTTGATGATGACGGCCTATACGGAACGCCATCGGATTGAAGCGGCAAAGATTGCAGGCGTGAATACCTTATTGGTGAAGCCGTTCACGCCGGCTGAGCTTTATCGCCGCGTGATCTACGCCATCACCACGCCGCCTGAAATATCTTCCAGGATGGACCTGACCCAAGAAGAAGAGTCCTGCGACGATTCCGTCGTTTTGCTTTAGCATTTGTAATCGGATCCGGCAGGATCGGGGCTTTGGCCGCGAGGTGACACTCTGTGCTTGTCATGCTACGAAATCGCTCAGTGTCGGAGCGAGGTGAAGGGTTCATGGGCAGATTGAAAAAGATATTGATGATTGTGGTACTATTGGTCGTGGGCCTCGCCGGCGCCGGATATCTTTATATCCAATCGCAATTTCCTGAAGAGCCGCCTTTGGCAGGCGTGCTTCAAGAAGAGCGCATGACATTTGGCGGCCGGGAACGACGCTATCTCACTTACATGCCGGGGTCCGGCAAACCAAAATCCATATTGTTCATGCTTCACGGATCCGGCAGTGATCCGGAGCGCTCGCGGTCGGGCATGACCTTCGAATTTGATACGATTGCGGATGAATCTGATGTTTTGGTCGTTTATCCGGAGGGATTTGAAAATCACTGGAATGATTGTCGGTCAGCGCTTCCCTATAGTGCAACAGCCGAGAATGTCGACGATGTCGGATTTTTGACGGCACTCAAAGACAAGCTTGGCGAAACGTACGGAATTGCGTCTGCGAAGACGTTCGTGGTCGGCATGTCAAACGGCGGACATATGGCTTATCGGCTGGCTTACGAGACGCCGGATGCGTTTAGAGGATTTGCCATCATTGCTTCCAACATTCCGGCGGACTCCAACTTCAAATGCACGCCGTCCGAACAGCCGGTGAGCATTATGATGATTGCGGGAACCGAAGATCCAATCAGCCCATACGAAGGCGGAACGGTTAGCATTTTTGGCGGCAACGAAGAAGGTCTCGTGCAGTCTGCTCAAGACAGTGCGGACTATTGGGCGATGCTGGCGGGCTATGGCGACAATCCGGCTTTGAAAGAGTATCCGGATGTGAATACGGATGATCAATCCAAGGCCAGCGCATTGGTCTGGGAAGGGCGCCCAGCCGGCAATGTCACGCTTTTGACCTTGGATGGAGGCGGTCATGCGGTACCGCATCCATCGACGAAGTTTCCACCGTTTTTTGGGCCGACCAATCAGGACCTGAACGGTCCCCGAGAAATTTGGTCGTTCTTTGAAGGTCTCGACCCCTAGGCTGTTACGGCCCATGCCTTGGATAGGGACGCGGCACCGCTTTTCGCGGGCGTGAACCGGCTCTATAAGCGGTCCCAATTGACTTCAGCCCATTTCCACCCCATCTAAGGACTCTAGGAGTTTGGTTTTATGGGTAAAACCCTGTTTGAAAAATTGTGGGACGAGCATACGGTAACCCGCCTCGATGATGGGTCGGATCTCATCTATATCGACCGTGTGTTTTTGCATGAGCGTACCGGATCGATCGCGCTGAAAAGCATTGAGGCCGACGGCCGCAAGGTGCGTGACGAATCCCAAGTCTTCTGCACCATGGATCATATTGTCGATACGTTCCCGGGCCGGAGCGATGACACGATCATGCCCTCAGGTAAAGACTTTATTCAGACAACCCGGCAGGCTGCAAAAGATGCAGGCATCAATCTTTTTGATTTGCATGATGAGCGTCAAGGTATTGTCCATGTCGTTTCTCCGGAACAAGGTATTGCTCAGCCCGGTGTGACTTTGGTTTGTCCGGACAGTCATACGTGTACGGAAGGTGCAGTGGGTGCACTGGCCTGGGGCATTGGGTCCACCGAAGCCGAGCATGCTATGGTGACCAAAACATTGCGGGTCAAGAAACCAAAGACCATGCTCGTGCGCTATGACGGTGCATTGGGTCCGGGTGTGACGGCCAAGGACATGATCCTCCATTTGATCGGAACCTATGGGGCTTCCGGCGGGTCCGGCTATGCCATTGAGTTCGGCGGTGAAGCGGTCCGGGCCCTGCCCATGGAAGCACGGTTCACACTTTGTAATATGGCGGTGGAGTTTGCCGCCTTTTTAGGGTTGGTCGCGCCCGATGAAGTCACCTTCGACTATGTCAAAGGCCGGCCTTACGCGCCCAAAGGCGAAAATTGGGACAAAGCGCTCGCCTATTGGAAAAGCTTGCGGACCGATGAAGACGCCACATTCGACGCCGAGATCATCATTGATTGTGCTGATATCAGTCCCACCATCACCTGGGGCACCAGTCCGCAACACACGGCGCCCATCTCAGGTGTGGTGCCCGATCCGTCGACGGCGAAACATGCGAATGCGCGCAAGGCCATGGAACGCGCTTTAGAATATATGGATGTGACGCCGGGCACGCCCTTGCAGAGTCTGAAGATCGACGCGGCGTTTATCGGCTCTTGCACCAATAGCCGCATCAGCGATTTGCGCGCAGCTGCTGCCATCGTGAAAGGCAAAAAAGTCAAAGACGGCGTCAAAGCCATCGTGGTGCCCGGATCCACATTGGTGAAGAAGGCGGCGGAGGCCGAAGGTCTTGATCAAGTGTTTACGGAGGCCGGCTTTGAGTGGCGCGAATCCGGCTGCTCCATGTGCTTTTTTGCCGGTGGTGAGCATATGGGCTTCCAAGAGCGTGTGGTCTCAACCACCAACAGAAATTTTGAAAGCCGCCAAGGTCCCGAGACCCGCACCCATTTGGCAAGCCCCATTGTGGTCGCTGCCAGTGCGGTCTCCGGACACATCACCGACCCGCGCGAGATGATGGAGTAGGGCGATCATGGAAAAGTTTATTGAACATATTGGTGTTGCCGCACCGCTTCTGCGCATCAATATTGATACGGACGCGATTATTCCGTCCCGCGAAATGAAGCGGGTATCCAAGCAGGGATTGGGCGAAGGCCTTTTCGCCGGTTGGCGTTATCAGGAACCGGGCAGCAGGGATCTCAATCCGGAATTTGTGTTGAACAAACCCGAATATCAAAACACCAGCATTCTTTTGTCTGGCGATAATTTCGGCTGCGGCTCATCTCGCGAACATGCGGTTTGGGCTTTGGATGAATACGGTATTCGCTCCATCATTGCGCCCAGCTTCGGCGCCATCTTCTACAACAATTGCATTCGCAACGGTCTATTGCCCATTGTTTTAGACGATTCGGTGATCCAAGACCTGGCGGCGCAAGTTGATGCGGATCCGCAAAGCAAAAAATTGACTATCAACTTGACCGACAAAGTTTTAACCGCACCGGACGGCAAAACCCAAAGCTTCGAGATTGAAGACAGTCATCGTGAAATGTTGCTCGAAGGTTTGGACGTGATCGGACTGACATTGCGTCATGAGTCCGAAATCAATGCCTTTCAGGCGCGGGACAAAGAACGACGCCCTTGGATTTATCAAGCCGTCTAGGTTTCAAAGACGATCGCCAGCGCGGTATCTTTCTCCAAATGTTCCGTGATTTCGGCAGGCGGCATAGAAGCACCCACAATATAATGCGGCGCTTGACCTTTCTCATAGAGGATGACGGTCTTGCTAAACGCTGTAATAATAGATTCTGCGCACTCCACTCTCATGGGGCTTGGATCTGGGTTCTTTGCGTCCGTCCGAATAAAGATACCTAGTCTTTCAAAAAGGTCCTTGCCCGCGAGAACTGAGCATGCTTCTCCCTTGTATGGGTCAGACATTGCATAGGCACAGCCCCATGGATTGCAGATGATTTTTTTTGTGTCGGTTGTTTTCATCTGCTGCCACTTTTCGACAAGCGCGTGGGTCAATGCGTCCGGCCTAGCGATGCCGTTTTGCAAGTAAAGGTTTGGCCGCTTTCTGAGAGTTACCACTGGATCGAGCTTCACTAGTGGGGGAATTGCTATTTTTTTGTCGCTCATTCTCTCACCCGGCTTCACAGTGCCTTGAAGAATACCAAATTGGAGGTCGCCTGAACAGCGGATCATTTGGTGGATGGCAGAAATTTGTTGGTTGTTGGTGAGTCCGTTAAAGGTAATTTATCTGTATGGAAACAAAATAGACTCATTGTCTCAGGGGAGTTCGATTTTATGACAGTCGGTTGGATGCATGTGATTCATGTTTTGGCGGCAACCATCTGGGTCGGTGGTGCCTTTATCTTGGCGCTTCCGGTGTGGCGCGCACTCGGTGCCGGTTCAGACTCGGACAAGACGCAAATTTGGGGTGACTTCGCACGCGCCTTTTCCATCTGGGCTTGGCTCAGCATGATCCTTCTTTGGGTCAGCGGTTTTTGGCTGATCATCGAATTCACCGGTTTCGGCGCCGGGATGCATATTGACTTGATGATGACCATCGCGATTCCGATGACAATCGTGTTTCTCATCGGGGAACTCGCTTACCGCAAAAAGACTGGTGACGATACCATGGTCAAAAAACTGAGACGCATGACTCATATCGTTGCTTGGCTTGGGATCATCACGGTGGGTATTGCAAGCTGGGGCCCGTTTTAAGTCTTGACCTTCGGCCTATGGCTGGTGCCATGATTGTTTCCGGAACGGAAGCAGGAGTATCCCCATGGCCGAACAACAGGACCTTGTCTGGCACAAAGTCGCGGAGCTTGACGAACTGCCCGACGGCCGGGTGAAAACGGCGACGGCAGGCACCGTGTCTTTGGCCATCGTGCATCTCCAAGGTCAATATGTGGCCTTGGATAATAAGTGTCCTCATCAGGGCGGGCCATTGGGCGAGGGCACGATCGAACGCATGCCTGACGGCACTTGTTTGCTCCGCTGCCCTTGGCATGGCTGGGATTTTGATCCGATCACCGGCAAACCCCCTGGGGGTCATGATGATCCGGGACAAGAACTGTTTCCGATTGAGCAAAGAGATGACGGTATCTATGCGGGCGTGCCTGCGGAGGCACCGGCGACCCGCACTGTCACCGATGTGATGGCCGAAACTATGGTCAATTGGGGGGTCTCCCGGGTGTTCGGCATGGTGGGCCATTCAAATTTGGGCTTAGCGGAAGCTCTGCGCCATCAAGAAGAAGCGGGCCGCATGTCCTTTATCGGCATTCGCCATGAAGGTTCTGCTTCCTTTGCTTGCTCCGCCTACGGAAAATTAACCGGACGCCCCGCTGCCTGTCTCAGTATCGCGGGTCCGGGGGCAACGAATTTGCTGACCGGGCTTTGGGACGCCAAAGTCGACAGGGCACCGGTCCTGGCGCTCACCGGTCAGGTGCAAGTCCAGGTCTTCGGCCCGGGCGCCTTTCAGGACATTGATTTGGCCTCAGCCTTTGAACCCGTCGCACGCTTCAGCCAGCCGGTTTTACAAAGCTCGGACCACGCGGAACTGACCTCATTGGCGTGCAAAACAGCCATTGTCGAACGGGACGTGGCGCATTTGATTTTCCCCGATGATGTGCAGACCCTTCCCGCAGGCGATGCCAAAGCCGGCACGCCGTCCGGACGTTTGGGGGACACGCGCATCACGCCCTCGGACACGTCCCTTGAATCGGTCTTGACCGTGTTGGGGTCTGCCAAGCGGCCGGTGATTATCGTCGGTTATGGCGCGCGGCATGCCATGGACGACATTACGGCGCTTGCTGAACGCCTCAAAGCGCCTATCCTGACTACCTTCAAAGCCAAAGGGATTATGGCGGATGCCCACCCCAACGCCGGCGGTGTTTTGGGTCGGTCTGGCACGCCCATTGCCAGTTATTTCATGAACGAAGCCGATTGGCTCGTGGTGTTCGGCGCGTCTTTTTCCAATCACACAGGTATTGAAACCAAGAAGAAAATCATCCAAGTGGATTTTGAGCGTATGCAGCTCGGTAAGTTTCATCCCGTCGACATTCCGGTTTGGGGTGAGATCGGTCAAACCGCCAAAGCCATCTTGGGCGGCTTACCCAAAACGCTGCCCTGTGACGACCAGGTGCCGCAAATTGCCGAACGTTGGTCTATTTGGCGGGCCGAAAAACAAAAGCGGGCGAAGGAAGATCGCGCCCAAGGTTTAAATGCGGCGTCTATCTTTGAGGCGCTGTCATCTCATGTGCCGGACGATGCGATTATCGCCGTTGATGTAGGCAACAACACTTATTCTTTTGGACGTTATTTTGAATGCAAGTCACAATCGGTTTTGATGTCCGGATATCTGGGCTCCATCGGCTTTGCATTTCCGGCAGCCATGGGCGCTTGGGCGGCGACGCAAGACTTCGATGCCTTTAAAGGCCGGCAAGTGGTTTCGGTCAGCGGCGACGGCGGTCTCGGGCAATATGCCATGGAGTTCACAACCGCCGTGAAATACGGCATGAACATCACACATTTCCTCCTCAACAATCATGAGCTTGGAAAAATCAGCAAAGAACAGCGCGCCGGCAATTGGCAAGTTTGGCAAACCTCGCTCCACAATCCGAGTTTTGCGGAGTTTGCCACATCGTGCGGTGGTCTGGGGATTCGTGTGGAGTCCAAAGCGGATATTGAATCGGCCATCAAAAAAGCGCTGGCCCATGATGGACCAGCGCTTGTTGAATTCATGACCGATGTGGAGCTCGTTTAGATCAGTCGATCCGGGCGATCCCTGCTTCGCCTAGGCGTGCAATATCCTCGTCCGAATACCCAAGGTCCTTCAGGACGTCCTTGGTATTCTCCCCTTCGTGGGTCAAATCCAGATGCAGTCCCAAGCGTTCGCCGTCAAGTTCTAGCGGCAGCGCAGGAAGTTTCACTTTGGCACCGTTTTGCGGGATGGTGAGCTCGACAAATCCGTCACCGGCATTCAGATGCGGATCGTCCAACAGATCTTCCGGCTTGGCGATGGGAGCGAAGGGCACGCCGACATCTTCGAGCTTTGCCATCAAATCAGCTTTGTTGAAACCTTTGAACAGTTCGCGGATGCGGGGCAGCAGTGTTTCCCGCGCTTTGACCCGGCCGTTATTTTTGGCCAGCTCTTCATCTGCTCCCAGATCATCAAGGTCGAAAGCGTCGCAGAATTTTTTCCATTGAGTGTCCGAGACCACGCCCACGAAAACCGGCTCACCGTCCCCTGCTTCGAAAACATCATAGATGGCCCATGCTGAAATACGTGCGGGCATGGGCGGGGCCGGATTACCGGTCACCGCATATTGTGCAATATGTTGACCGACCAAAAAGACGGTGGTTTCGTAAAGAGAGCTTGTGACTTTTTTACCTTCGCCGGTGCGATGGCGTTCTTCCATGGCGGCTAAGATGCCGATGACCGCAAACATACCTCCGGTCACATCAATGACGCTGGCGCCGGCGCGTAAAGGTTTGCCGGGAGGGCCGGTCATATAGGCAAGCCCGCCCATCATTTGTGTCACTTCATCAAGGGCCGTGCGATTTTCGTAAGGGCCGGTGAGGAAGCCTTTGGCGGAGCAATAGATCAGACCTTTGTTGTTTTTCTTGAGGTCGTCATAACCGAAACCCAATTTGTCCATGGCACCGGGCCGGAAGTTTTCGATCACGATATCGGCGCCTTCGATCATCTGTTCGGCAATCTTGTGACCTTCGGGATTTTTCAGATCCAAACAGACGCTTTTTTTGTTGCGGTTATACATGGGAAAGTACCCGGCACCGGAGCCCAGCAAGCGGCGGGTATTGTCTCCCTTGATCGGTTCGATCTTGGTGACGTCAGCCCCCAGATCCGCCAGGATCACGCCGACGGTCGGTCCCATGACCATATGGGTGAATTCCACGACACGGATACCGGACAGGGGAAGCTCAGACTTATTGCTCATTTTCGGTAAGAACCCTCAGAAAAGTGGGAATTTTGGTGACCCTTGTGGGTCGGCTGGGATGTATTACATTAAGAATGGCGCTGTCGGAAGCCTGAATGACAGTGAATCGCCAAGAATGGACGGATGAATGAAGTACGATATCGATATTGAAGTGAGTGAAGTTGGCCCCCGGGACGGGCTTCAGTCGATCAAGACCATTATGCCGACGGAGGACAAAAAGGCTTGGGTGTCGGCGCTGGCCGCGGCGGGCATGCCGGAAATCGAAGTGGGCTCGTTCGTCTCGCCGAAACTGTTGCCGCAAATGGCCGATACGGCGGAGATTGTCGCCCATGCTCTGACCATTCCGGATTTGGCGGTGGCCGTGCTCGTGCCCAATGTGCGCGGCGGTAAGGCGGCGATCGAGGCAGGCGCACATAAGATCACGATTCCGCTCTCCTGTTCGGAAACCCATTCCGTCCGCAACGTCAACCGCACTCATGAGCAAATGTATGAAGAGGTGCGCGGGATTGTTGCTATGATCAAAGATCTGCCTGCGGACAAACGTCCTGTTTTGGAAGGTGGTCTCTCAACAGCTTTCGGCTGCACTTTGGAAGGCGAGGTGCCGGAAAGCAAAGTTGTGGAAGTCGCAGAAAAATTGATGGAGGCCGGTTGCGATGAGGTCGGCATCTCCGACACAACCGGTTTCGGAAATCCGGCGACGGTCAAATCTTTGATCCGCAAAGTGCAAGCGGCCGTCGGCAAGGAAGCGTGCACCGGCATTCATCTGCACAATACGCGCGGACTTGGTCTTGCGAACGCCTTGGCAGCGATGGAAGAAGGCATCACCACCATTGACTCGTCGATGGGCGGGATCGGCGGTTGCCCGACGGCACCCGGCGCCAGCGGCAACATCGTCACCGAAGATTTGGTGTTCATGCTCGACTCCATGGGACTGAAAACCGGCATCGATTTTGACAAAATGTTTGAAGCGCGCCGGGTGGTTCAAGCTGCTCTTCCGGATGAACCGCTTTACGGCTTCACGCCGGATGCAGGTATTCCTCTCGGCTATAGACCGTTCAAGGCTGTGGCGTAATCGAGTTCCACGCTGCGTAAAGTGTTGAGTGCAGCAATTGTTGTTCTTCGCCGAAACGCACCACGATCAGATCTTGGCGCGGCATCAGGTAGATGGTCTGCCCGCCGCGGCCGGCAAAGTAACTGAAAGATCCCTGAAGGGCTTCGCCCTCGCGATCTAGTATGTTGTATCGCGTTTGATTGCGATAGACGCCGCTTCGCAGAGCATCATTGCTCAAATCATATCCCAAAAAGCGCTGCCAGAGGTCTTGAGGGAGAAGCGGCGCCTCTGTCGTGCCGTTGGCGGCGACAAAACGCGCAACTTTGACCCAATCAAAGGGCCGCGCATAAAGGCAACAATAAGCGGTTGCCGACTTGCCTTCATCATAGAGCCGCCAGTGGGCGGGGCCTGCGCCCGACGGCGACCAGATGATTTGGTCGACCAGTTGGTGCAGCGGCATTTGATAGACCCGCTCCAGAACAAGTCCCAGAATGGAAGTGTTGACATTCTGATAGTTGAAAACACTCTGTTCGGAGTGTTTGGATTTCAGATGAGGCAGCAGGTTTTCAATGCCGGTAAAGTGCAGTTGGGCCATCGGTCCAAAGGGATTGCTCATGGTCTCTTTTAGATCCTTCTCGTTGGACCCGCCCACGGATTTCATGAGGCTTGCGTTAAACAAGACACCCGATTGCATATCGAGAAGTTTGCGAATAGAGAGCGCCCGCAAAGTGTCATCTTGAATTTCCGGTACAAAGGTTCCGAGGGATTCATCAAGTGTAAGTATTTTTTTGTCTGCAACGGCTCTCAACGTCAGCAAACCGACAAGGCTCTTAATGGTCGAATAGGAGTTGAACAAATCGTCCCGGCTGAGACCCGGGCGGTAATGTTCGAGCTTCAATTTTCCGGCCTGAAAAACCAGAATGGCTTTGCCGCTTTTGGATTGAAACAGCTCGAGCAAGCGGTCATTCGGTTCATGAAGATCCGTGTTCAAGTCCAAACCATTGGTCTCGCGGCCCAGTCTGGCAAAGGCGCCCTCGGCGGGCCAATCGGCGGCCGGGTAGCGCTCCACCATTAAGCGTGGCAGATACGGTGCTGCGGACAGTGACGATAGAACGGCGGCAAGGCCCAAAATCGCCAGGAAGGTCAGTCTCATTGTGTGTTTGCTCATGAGGATCAGGCGATAAGGGGCGAATATGGCGCCACCATGTCGGTTCGAAGGTCACAGAAGGGCCGCTCGATTCGGTTGCGGCTTCCACTCAAAGCTGCACATGGCCTGCCCGACCATCAAAAAAAGCCCAAAAATGGGCCATATTTCACTGAGACAAATGGTTAACAAAGTACTAATATGATCGGGCTCGCTGGGGAGGGCTTTGGAATCTGTCCAAGGCCGAGAGCGAGGGCCTGTGATCGCGTTCACCTTCAAAAGGCGCAGGTAAGGGGTAAGCTGTGTTGAGTCTGTTTGGCAAAAGGGCCGGAAAATCCGGTGGTGTAACACAAAGCCCAGTGGCTTTGGGTGTGGCGGCGGTTGCCCTTTGGATGTGTGGATTTGTGTTGGCTGCCCCACCGTCTCACGCGGGGTTTGCCGATGGTTGCCAGGCTTTTCATCAAGGCGTGCAAGATTACCGGACAGAATTTGCCCGCACGCAAACCACCGAACCCAGCATTGATCTAGGATTGCAGTCTTTTGACCGTGCCGTTGCTTTGTGGCGGCGCGCTGCCTGGATTGAAGACGATTTGCTGTCGCAATATTGGCTCGGTCTTTTGTACCGTTCCGGCATCGATCTCAACGATCTGCAAACGTTGGGACCGCGCCCCGATTGCGTTAGCCAGTTCACGGCGTCGGATACCAGTCCTTTGGGTGCGGGCAGTGCCTACACGATCTATCAAGAAAGTGTGGAATCGGCCGTTTGGTTTTTCTTGGTCACGATCAATCCGACCACCAGCGGACAATCCACTTTGCTCGCAACTAAACGCGATGAATATCGCCAATCCGCCCAAGCGGCTCTGCGTCAGATCATTTCATCTTTCGGCACCGAAGAGCTGCGCGATGTGGAAAAACGCATTCAATACATTCTGTCCAAACGCCGGGCTGACGGGTATTTGCGCCTTGCGGAAATTTATGACAGTCGCTCAACCATCGGCAGCGACCTCGGGGGATTCGCCGGCGGTCTGATTCCTGAAACCGAATCCCAGCTTCAAAAACAAGCATCGGAAGGAGACGGGTCCGCGCAGCCACGCCAGCCGGGCTTGCCGCCGGGCTTTGAAATCGCGACTGTGCAAGACGACGACCAGGGGCTTGTCTGCCGCGTCTTTGGCCTCAATTGCCGGACCCGCACGGTGCTCTTGCCGGATCAGTCTTCTGGACCGCGGATTGAGCCGCTGGAGCAATTGAGCATTCAGCGCCGCCGGGCGCAGCAGGACCAGGCACCTGCCGGCGATCAACCGGTGGGAACTTTGGGTGAGAATTGGGCCGGTGCCGATCCGCGGGTTTTGATCGCTCGGCCGAACAATATTGATGCGCTGACCTTTTATTTGCTGGCGTCAAAAGAAGGCCATCCGATTGCCAGGCTTTTACTGGGCGATCTCATTTCGCAAATCGGTCTGGCCGACCCGACCATCGAACTTGCTGAGATCAAGGCGGAACGCTGGCAGCCGCCATTTGAATATTATCCTGGCGGCTATGATTTTTATCCCTTGGGCAATCGGGACGATTGGGCGACCGATTGGACCAGTGCGGAATCTCTTTGGGCTTTGACCGATGCGTTGGAACGGGTCGATGCGGAATTGAACGATCAACATATCGTCCACGCTTTGCGTGTGCTCAATTATTTTAAGGGCAACAAAAAATCCGCGATCAAACGCTTCCAAGCGGATATTGTCGAACAACAATCCGGCCAGTTGACGTCGCTGCAAACGGTTCGTTTGATGCAACGTGCCGCGGATACCGGCGATGCCATCAGCCAAGTACGGCTCGGCATTATGTACGGCAACGGCTGGGGCGTTCCGCCAAGTTCCGAACGGGCCAAATTTTGGTTCGGCCTGGCGGCCAAGCAAGACAGTGTCAACGCCCATTATAATCTTTACATGGCCTATGCCTATGACGGTCAAACCCGCGAAGCGCAATATCATTTGCGCCGGGCTTGTGAGTTGAACGGCGGATTCGTCCGCGCCAGGGGGGCGTCATGCCGCATATGAGGAAATCAGCTGAGTATCAGTTTCAAGTACCACGGACCCGGCGGGTTCAGAGGACAAGGGCGAGAGCGATGAAACAATCTTTGGATTCAGCTGACGTGCTCAAACTTGTGCTGGCGACTTTCCTTGCTTTGGTAATGGTGTGGCAGTCGTCTGTATCGGCTCAATCGAGTGACGGTCCGAAATATGTTCTCCCCCCGGTCGGCTCTTATTCTGACAATGAGTATCGCACAAACAACCGAACCATGTCCGTGAAGTCGGGCGCGTCACTGCAAAAGGCATTGAATGCTGCGCCGCCCAACACAACAATCTTTGTGGCGCCGGGACAGTATTCGGGCGAGCTTCTCATCACCGAGCCGGTAGATTTGGTGGTGCAGTCTCAGCCGACCTCTTCGCAAGTGGGCAGCGCGTGCGATTCCGTCGGAAGCAATTGCGCGCGTGTCACTGTTGATGACAACAATGTCTGTGTCACCATTCGCTTAAAGCAAAGCCAGGGCCGCGTACGTCTATCTGGATTCTCTTGGGGACCGAAAGGGTCCTATCGCAGTCAGCCTTGTATCGTTCTCGATCAGGGTTATTTGATTTTGGAAAACAGCCGCATTGAAACCACGCGCCACTATCCGGCCGTGGTGCTGCGCGGCGGTGAATCCCGCATTCAAAATAACGATATCGTCGGCGGATTGGTGGGTGTGCAGGTGGACGTGGCGTCGCAAAGTGGTTTGGGCGTCATGGCGTCCGAGGGCGGCGGGCATTATCTCGTCAATAATCGCATTTACAATAACGAGACGGGCTTGCGTATCAATTACAGCACCAAGACTTATGCCTTTCTCAATCAGATCTATGACAATCGCGGATTCGGTATCGCGATTTACGACGGTGGTGGGTTTTACGCGGCCAATCAAATCGGCGCCAATGCGGCGGGCGGTTTGTTCATCGGACCCAATGACAAAATGCCGACCTTCGTCTCCAACACTATCAGCTTTAATGATCAGGCGGCGATTGTGATGAATTCCGGTGAGAGTAGCCGCTTCCAAAGCAATCTGATCTGCGGCAACGACTCGCTGGTCTTTAGCAGCCGTCCCGATGAGCTGGAAAACAAAGTGCTTGACCCAGCGACCGGCAATATCGTGTTCAGCAACGGCTCGAAATCCTCTAAAGGTTTGTTCGGCCGGTCGCGCTCTGATCAATGCCCCAGCAATTAGAGCCGACACGTTTGATTTTCCCTATGGCGCGTCCCTGAGTGGATATGAAACCTCTCTGGATTTCTCCGGCGTCTTTCCCCTAAGATCCGACGGTGAGAGAATCACGAGAGGGGATCCATCCGTGTCAGACCAAAAATTGCCCGGTCAGCAGGCCACATCCTATTGGCGCGCAAATCTGCAGTTGGTGGCAGGCTTGCTGGTGGTTTGGTTCTTGGTATCCTTCGGGGCGGGCATCTTGTTTGTCGATGCGCTCAACCAAATTGAGCTCGGCGGCTTTAAACTCGGTTTTTGGTTTGCTCAGCAAGGGGCGATTTATGTCTTTGTGATTCTGATTTTTGTTTATGTCGCTGCCATGCGCCGTCTCGATCGCAAGTTTGGTGTCAGTGATGATGACGAACCGGATTCCTACGATTTGATCGACACGGACCAGGCGGGCTAGGCGATGGACACCCAAAGCCTAATCTATCTATTCGTCGGCGCCACTTTTGCGCTCTATATCGGTATTGCCATTTGGTCCCGGGCCGGTTCCACCAAAGACTTTTATGTGGCGGGCGGGCATGTGCCGCCGGTTTTGAACGGGATGGCGACGGCTGCGGATTGGATGAGTGCGGCTTCGTTTATTTCCATGGCCGGTATCATCGCCTTTCTGGGCTATGACGGCTCTGTCTACTTAATGGGATGGACCGGCGGCTATGTTCTTTTGGCCTTGTTGCTTGCCCCCTATTTGCGCAAGTTCGGGCAGTTTACGGTGCCAGATTTTGTCGGCGAGCGTTATTACTCACGTCTTGCACGGGTCGTGGCGGTGGTCTGCTTGATCATTGTCAGTTTTACCTATGTGGCCGGACAAATGCGCGGTGTGGGGATTGTTTTTTCGCGTTTCCTCGAAGTTGAGATCGAGACCGGCGTCTTTATCGGCATGGGCATTGTGTTTCTCTATGCCGTATTGGGCGGCATGAAGGGCATCACCTATACTCAAGTGGCACAATATTGCGTATTGATTTTTGCCTATATGGTGCCCGCGATCTTTATCTCCCTGCTCATCACCAACAATCCGCTGCCCCAATTGGGCTTCGGTAGCACCGTGGCGGACGGGTCGGGATTGTATGTCTTGGAAAAACTTGATCGAACGCTGGTCGATCTCGGGTTTGGTCCTTATACGGAGGGGTCGAAATCCACCATTGATGTTTTTGCCATTACGGCGGCTTTGATGATCGGAACTGCCGGACTTCCGCATGTGATCGTGCGCTTTTTTACGGTTCCGCGGGTCTCTGATGCGCGCAAATCCGCCGGATACGCGCTCATCTTCATTGCCATTCTGTATACCACGGCGCCGGCAGTGGCGGCTTTTGCTCGGATCAATTTCATCGATACGGTGCAAGGGACGGAATACTCAAAAGCGCCCGATTGGTTCCGCAATTGGGAAGATATCGGCCTCGTTGCCTGGCAGGATAAAGACAATGACGGGCGGCTGCGCTATGCGGCGGGCGAAGCATTTCAGGGCAAGCCTGCTTATGACGGCGCACGGGGCGCGTCGGGTGAACGTGTATTGATCAATGCCCCGACACGGTCCCTCAACGAAGTCTACGTGGACCGGGACATTATGGTGCTCGCCAATCCGGAGATTGCCAGTTTGCCGGGCTGGGTGATCGCGTTGGTGGCGGCCGGTGGACTCGCCGCGGCTTTGTCCACGGCGGCCGGATTGCTCTTGGTGATTTCGACCTCTGTCTCCCACGACTTGATCAAGAAGACCTTTGCCAATGACATCAGCGATGCGCAGGAATTGACTTATGCGCGTGTGGCGGCTGCGGCGGCCATTGTGGTCGCCGGATATTTCGGTATCAACCCGCCGGCCTTTGTGGCGCAAGTTGTGGCGTTTGCTTTTGGCTTGGCGGCTGCATCCATCTTTCCGGTTCTGCTATTCGGCATCTTCTACAAGCGGATGAATCGCGAAGGCGCCATTGCCGGCATGGTCAGCGGTATGGCGTTCACTTGGATCTATATTGCCTATTTCAAGTTTTGGTTTCCGGAACTGAACACGGCCCAGAATTGGTGGTTTGGGATCTCGCCGGAAGGGATCGGCGCCTTAGGGGCGCTGATCAATGTCGCGGTAGCAATGACGGTGGCGCAATTCACCGCGCCGCCACCGAATCAGATCCAAGCTTTGGTGGATGATATTCGTTTGCCCACCGGCGCACATGCACCGCAAAGTGTGGGTCCGCACCCCTAGATGCTGGTGAGCGACCGGATGGAATCGCCGAAGTCGACGATGAATTCCAAGGCATAGTCTTCGGTCACAAAAGCGACCACCGACATGACGGTTACATACATGGCGGCAAAGCTTGACGCGGCAAAGTCGCCTGACCCTTCGCGTATTCTATGAAAAGTGCGCGATTGGAACGGCCAAAAGACAACGATCAATAAAGTCGCAAAAATGATCAGAAAATGATTTTGTTCAATCCAAGCCATGTGTCCACGATCCTTAAACGCATCGTTTCATCCCACAGCCGCACCCGCGCCCGATGCCCAATCATCAGTAAAAAGACTTAATAATCGGCAAAAATGCCGTCTTGATTATAAGCTATTGAAATAGCTCAGCATTTCTTCGCGCATGGCGTCGTCGGGCAGCAGACCTTTGTTGGCGCCCATATTGTCGAGCATATGCTGCGAGTCCCCGGTGGCCGGGATGGCGCAGGTCACGGCAGGGTGGGACACCGCATATTTGAGGAAATATTGCGCCCAGCTTTTGACACCGATCTCCGCCGCCCAATCGGGCAGGGGTTTGTCTTTGGTATTTTTGAAGGTCTCGCCCCGGCGGAACGGCCGATTGGCGAGAACCGCAATGCCTTTGTCTTCGGCAATGGGCAGGAGGTTTTTTTCCACCGATCTTTCGTCGATGGAATAAGAGAGCTGAACAAAGTCAAAGTCTTCCGTCTGCAGAAGATCGGCAAGCTCCTGATGGTTTCGGCCATGAGATGTGGTCACGCCGACATAGCGGATTTGCCCTTCGGCTTTCATCTTGCGCAATTCGGGCAAATGGCTTTGCCAATCGCGCAAATTGTGGATCTGCATCAGATCCATTTGCTCTACTTTCATTTTGGCAAAGGACTCGGCCATTTGGTCCATGCCCGCCTCCGCGCCGTCGATCCAAACCTTCGTCGCCGAAAACATGCGCTCATAGCCGTTCTTGATCCGCTGCATGAGAATCCCGATGAGCTCTTCCGACGAGCGGTACATCGGGCTTGAGTCGATCAAGGTGCCCCCGAAGTCAAAAAAGGTATCGAGCACATTGGTCAATTCGCCCCATTGGCTGTTGTCTTCCAGCGCATCGAAGGTGCGCGATGATCCCATTCCGATCACCGGCAAAGCTTCGCCGGTTTTGGGGATGGCCTTGGTGATGACGTCGTCAACGGCTGCTTTGGGCACCCGAGGCGCCAAGGCCAGGGCGGCTCCGGCGGTGGTCATTTGCAATATTTTGCGACGGTCGATCATGGTCATTCTCCGGTGTTACGCCGGTCATTAAGGCGGGTTTGCGCGAAGCTGACAAGCGCGGGCTGTGGCCTGATTCGGCCCATTTCGCCGATTTTTGAGCCTGCTAAGTGGCGATGGAAGAAATTTTCACCAGTGGACGAAATCAGGAAAATTTTGCACCGGATTGCGCCGTTTTTGAGCAAGAATGGAAACAAATTGCCGGATTCTTAGGCTAAAAAAGAGATCTCAAAACAAGGAGCCCGGCCATGAAAAAAATGTTCACCGACCATCCCGCCAGTGTGGGCGAGAGCTATGGCGAACATATGGTGTCGGCTTTGTCCTTCGCAGGCGCCATGCTCAAAGGCACGATCTGCTGCTTTATTCACGCCTTTCTGCCGTTTCTTTTTGAAACAACCGGGCGGCGAACCATCTCAGAATTGCACACGCGTATGGTGACCCATCGCGCGGAAGAAACGCCCCGGCGCCGCCGTGCTGCGGGACTGCCCATCTCAGAGATCAGAAGCTAATTTGGCTCAATCCGGCCGCTGAGGCCTTGCTGACGACCAAGCCGACGGTGATCAGGCCGGCAAATGTGAACAATTTGGCGATGTGAAACATGATGATCTCCTCATGGGGGGTTAACGTGGGATCAGCCTATGTCCGTCGGGTTGCAAGATCTGTGACAGCCGTCACACATCTGCGGTTATGGTCGATAAGTCCTGGATTGAGGCTGTCATTCCGGCCCCGGATCGCAGTCCGGGACAGGCTCCAGCCGGAATCCAGCGTTCGCTGACCAAGCGAACAGGAAATGCATCTGAATGGCTCGGCCGCTGGCCTCGCGCCTGGATTCCGGATCGCGTTCGCTTCGCTCCTTGTCCGGAATGACAAGTGTCATGGATTTGACTTGTCGGCGAAGGCCTAAAACAAAGCGCTGAGAAAGGCGATCACGGTTTGGGCTTCGGCATTGCCGGAGGCGCTGAGCAGCGCAAATCCGATCACAGCCCATTTGGCGAGTTTAAACATCTGTCTGTCCTTCATGGTGTCCGTTGAGGATCAACAGATAGGCGACATGCACCGGAAATGCTGTGACGATTGTCACAGGTTTGTGTTTGTGGGCTTCCACGCAAAAGCCCCAGGCGGGGGGACCTGGGGCTTGGGGGTCGCGGGTTTCAAAGAACGCTGTTTGAAGGGGGATCGGGTCGCGTCCGTTTGATGTGCAGAGGATAGGCGGATGTGGGGTTCAAGACTGTGATGGGCGTCACAAAAGTGTCGGCTTACGAGCCAAAGCGGACTTTCGACGTACTTTCTGCCAAATGGGGCGTACCGTGTTAGAGGGAGAGCTTGAACTGCGTTTGAAGTTGAAACTCCCTGATGTCCCGGTCGATCAGCGGGTTGTTGCTTCCATTGTGCCGTAGATACATCGTTTCGACGCCCACATGCAGATTATCGGTTAGACGGGTGAGCCAGGAGAGCGTTGCGGCCGAACCCGTTTCATCGATCGGGTTGGAGGTAAAGCCTTCATCTTCCGTTCTGAAAAGGTCAAGCCGGCCCGCGATACTGTTCATCTCTGAAATTTCGTGATGGATCAGAATGTAGGCAGAGTCATATCTGACATCGAACATCTTCTTACCTGTGACAGCGGATCGGGGGCCCATCGCCGTTTCGCCCGCCATCACTTGAAATAGAATCTCTGTTTTGCGGGAGGGTTCGTATTTGATTCCCAAAGCATCAAATCGTGTCGCCCAACCATACTGGCCGTCTTCTAAAGCTTCCGGATCCGCTCTGTTATCATAGGAAGAAATCAGCAGCGTCAAGACGTCCGAATAGCGCCATCGTGCCGCGCCGTAAAACCCGGCTTTGCCATCGACCTCTTTGAATGGGCGCGTCCGCGCAGCTTGTGCCGGAACTTCGGCCCTCCTGTCATCGCGATCCGGAACCAGGAACTCGCCGCCAATCATTGTTTTCGCATCGTGAAGTGACCAGCCGCGATAGGCCAATAAGGTGCCGGCTGTATCGTTGTAGCCAAAGGCACTCATGCGTAAGTCAATGTGGTGATCGCCAAACAGCCTGGCGGCGCGCAATTCGCCGCCCGCGATCGCAACTTCCTCGCCGATCCAGCTATTGATGGCTGACGGTGTGATCGTGCGCGTCAAGCTCCAAGCAGGTCCGTCATGTTCCAGCGAGACTAGCGGAAAAAAACGCCCCGCTTTTGCGCTCAAACGCCAGCCATTTTTGGGCAAGATTCGATATCTGAGGAAGGTCTCGACCGGGCCAAAGGCGAGATCTTGATCCGGCGAAGTTTGAAAATGAAAGTGCCCTGACCAAGCGGCATTAAAAGTTGGCGTCCAGGCAAGTGTCGCCTCTGCAATTTCGCCGTCCCAGCCTTCGCCGTCAACATTGCCGTAGCGTGTTTTGGAAAATCCGCCGTCCAGCCATTCCCGGTCTGCGTCTGTGTAAGCACCTCGCAGATCGATCCAGGCCACAACATCCTTCAGCGGCGACTCGTTTCCTGCCAAAGCAGCTGCATGGCTCGAAAGCAAAACCAAAATGACCGACAAAGAGATGCTAAAGACACGCATGACAACCGATTACCCAACATCTCGTCTTTCAGCAGAGGCTTTGCCGGTTTGCTGGTCCAGGAAAGGGATCAGGTCTTCCAGAAACATGGGCCGTCCCAGGCCATATCCTTGCCCGATGTCACAACCGATATTGGCCAGCAAAGTGGCGGCCGTGTCCGTCTCCACGCCTTCTGCCGTGACCTTCATGCCTAAGCTGTGGGCTAAGTTCACAGTCGACACCACAAGCAGCGCATCGCGTTGATCTGTCCCAATATCGAGAATGAAGCTCTTATCAATCTTCAGTTCAGAGGCGGGAATTTGTTTGAGATAGGCAAGTGACGAGAGACCGCTGCCGTAATCGTCGATGGAAATCAAAACGCCTGCATCAACAAGCTTGTTGATGTTGCTGATGCCGCGTTTTGGATCTTCTATAACGGCAGTTTCGGTGATCTCAAAGCAGACGTCGCCAGTATGAGAGTCCAGCATGGCGATGGCGGCCTTCGTGAATCTGTCACTGCCGACAAGGCGGCCCGATAGGTTGATGGACATGCAAAGATCGTAGCCTGAGTCCCGAAGTTCGATCTGTGCTTCCAGTGACTTTTGAAGGACATACTTTGTCAAGGCCTCGATATGTCCCGTTTCCTCAGCAAGAGGAATAAACACATCTGGAAAAACCTGGCCACGAACCGGATCGTGCCATCGAACCAGGGCTTCCACGCCAACGGCCGTGTTCGATTTCAAGTCATATTTCGGCTGAAAGGCGACGCTGATATCTCCAGTGTCAAGCGCTCTGACCAGGTCGCCCATCAAGGATAAGTTCCCGCGTATCTGGTCATATTTCTCATCATCGAAGAACTGTATGTCTTCGTTAAGTGCGATCGCTTGTTCAACGGCAATATTGGAATGCTTGATGGCGCTTAAACGGTCACCCTCGTCGAGGGGGCAAATGCCAATCGAAAACATGATATCGGCACTGCTGTCGTCAATGAGAAACATGGTTTCGGCGGTGTCTTTGACGGACTGCAGCAACGTGCGGACATCCGTCCCAGGGTTCACTTGAACCAAAGCGGCCAGCAGTCCTTCCGCGACCACAGCAAGGAATCTTATTTCAGGGGTGTTGGACAAATTTTCGGCCGCTGATTTCAATAGAGCACTGGCCGCTTCGAAGCCAATCGTTCCTCGAATCTCAGAGAAACGATTAATGCTTATTGACACAACATAAGATGTGTTCGGACCGACCTCGTCGGATAGCAAGTATTCTTCAAGCGCCAGGCGATTCGGCAAAGACGTGTCTGCATTCGTGACGGCAATTCTTCTGATCTCTTCTTCGCGATTTTTGATCTCAGCCGACATGTGATTGAAATCAACCGCGAGATCGGCAAGCTCGTCATGGGTATTGACGGCGACGTCGACGACGTCCCCTTCACGCAGTCGGCGGGTTGCCTCGGTCAATGCGCTGATGGGGCGTGTCAACAGTCCTGCAACATACCAGCTTACGCCCGAAACGGTTGCGACCCCAAGTAGGGAGATAAAGACGAGAATGGCAAGCAGGGGCCCATACGGCTTTAAGGCTTCCGATACGGGATAAGTCAAAGTGAGAACGGCATGTTCATTTGGAAGAAGCGCCGGTACGCCCTGGCTCAGGAGAAAGCTTGCACCTGTGATCTGTGTTGCTTGATCTTGTGTTGCAGGCTGATTGCTTTGTCTTATCTCTGCCTTCAGAGCAATGGAAGACAGAGCTTCCAATTCCTGCAATTCACTTTGGTCAATGAAATCGCCGAACACTACCCATCCAATAATGTCTGGTGCCAGAATGGCTGCGTATCCGGTGAGGACCGCCGTCTCCCCCAGGAAGACAATTCCGGGCTTATGGATAGATCTTGGCGCATCGCCGGCAGCAACGATGACGGGAGACAACCTATCCAGCGGCAGCTCATCGCCAACTTGGCTGATTGCCAATCCGTCGACGTCCACAAGCGCCAGCGCCTCGACTTGAAGCCTATTTCGAAGCGTCGCGAGAGCCGAGTTGACGGTTGGCTCATCACCACTCGATACGGCGCTTCTGAAACCGAAATCTTTGACTTGCAACGCAACATCGGACTGAATTTCAGCCGCACGATTGTCAAACAGCCGGGAAAAGACACTTCCTGACGCGACAAGTTCCTTGCTGACGATCGACTTCACTTGTTCCGACACCAAAGCGTAGGTCGCGGTCAAAGTGGAAAGGGTAACGGCGATAAAGAGTGCTGTATAAACAGCGCCGAGCTTTGAGGATATCTTGCGGAATTTGATCATCAATAGTCAAAACCCACGGGAGAGCCTCTGCGAAATTTCGCCGAGATTGTCACAGGTGCCATCTGGTCTGTCACACTTATCTTCTGACGGATGGTGTTGCCCTTCTTCCGCAAGAGCGGGTGCCAGACAGTCAATGTCCCATCGCCGAGAGGTACATTTTTGATGGTGGCACCGGTACCTAGTTCAGATTGAGCATAAAAGGGCGAGCTGGCGACGAAGATATGCGCAATCATGTCATCGTGTATGTTGCAGCCAAGCGTGACGATGCCCGGTGTTTCGAACGTCTCGTCGTGAGGTTCCTCCGGGCCGAACAGCTTGATTTCAAATCGCTTGGCTTTTGAAAACGAAAACACATGATGAAGCACGCTGTCATCATTCCGGAACGTAACGCTAGCGCCCGCAGGAATGGGCGTCACAAATGGCTCAAACGCGATGTTGTCTTGGGTGATCTCATATGTCTGGGAGGGTGCGCTGTCAGTGGGGTCGGCCGAATCCGGCGTGAACATGACAACAGCATCGTCGATCACTGCGCCGTCCTCGTCGCTTAAGACGACCGAAAGATCCGCTGCGTTCGAAGCAATCGGCCAAAAGTAAACAAATGCAAAATAGAGAAACCACCTGCGCATAACTCTCTCCCCTTACAAAAAGGACCTAGAGAGAAATGCTCAATTTTTGGTTTATTAACCGCTCTACCGGGCTTGGGAGGCCGAATTGTGAAAACTCTTAAGACAAAATAACCATAAAACAGAAACAGGTTTTCCACAGTGAAAACGTGCATCATTCTTTCATGGGCATTTCCAATACCCGCACGCAAAAACCCCAGGCGGGGGAACCTGGGGCTTGGGGGTTGCGGGTGTCAAAGAACGCTTTTTGAAGGGGGATCGGGTCGCGTCCGTTTGATGAGGAGAGAGTAGGCGGATGTTGGGTTCAAGACTGTGATGGGCATCACACATGTGTCCGGTGCTGAACAAATTGAGTTAGCTTCGAACCCTACCTTCGGTGACACCCTTCACCTGGAGTTCTGGCCACAGGGACTGCCAGTGGCCGGCTTTCGCTTCAAAGTGTTGGGTGGAAAAATTTGGGGTCAAGTTTGGCCGCAGCACCAGGTTTTTCAAATCCTCGAGACCTGCCGGCGCATAGAGTTTCGTATGTTTTCCAGGCTGTAGGCCGACCATGCACGCAGTTGCGAGGAATCGGTCAATTCCATCACGGGAGCATTTCAGTGGTTGGTATGGAATTCCGAAATGTTGCTCATACCAGAGATGGACACGGGCTTGGTTTCTGACCTCTACTTGAATGTCTAGGTCTTTGAACAGTATTTCAGCGCTCTTAATGACAACGTCCTCTGCCTCCCACGTCAGATCTGAGTCGTCAAAATAGAAAACATCATAGTCTTTGACACCATGATTGGGCGGACGACTGGTGATTGCGTTCCAGGCAGTTTGAAAAAGACACCCCGAAACAAGCCAAGTATCGTTGACACCAAGTTCGGGAAGCCGTTCCAAAACGATCGAATTGTTTGAGTTGCGTGCAACCAGTTCCAGTAACCATTCATCATTCATTGAAACTGATCATTCTATTGAGTTTCAGGCGCGATGGTTCTTATGTCTGCGTCTGACCATTTGCGAATACCGCAAAGTTCTAAGCCGCATCGGCTTTGCGGGCTTGTTTGATGGCCCGCATGATCCGGGCCGGGGTCATGGGCATTTCCATGACCCGCACGCCGATCGCGTTGGCCACCGCATTGGCGATGGTGTGCATGGTGCAGACGATAGGCCCTTCACCCACTTCTTTGGCGCCGAACGGGCCTAAGGGATCGATGGTCTCGACGATGATGTGCTCGATCTCTGGCATCTCATAAGAGCGCGGCATTTTGTATTCGAGCCGGGTGGGGTTCAGCACTTGGCCTTCATCCATCAGGCATTCTTCGTAAAGCACTTGCGACATGCCGCTGAAGAATTGCCCGTCGATTTGCCCTTCCACCACTTTCGGATTGAGGGCGCGGCCCACATCGTGGGCGTGAACCACATTGAGGACCGTCACGTCGCCCGTATCCGGATCAACCTCCACTTCCACCACTTGCGCGCCGAAGGAATAGGCCTTGGCACCTTTTTGCCCCGGGTCTGAAGCAAAAGAGCCTTCGGCCATGACGTAATTGCCGTCCCCATGAATGACGATTTGTTTGAGCGCCTCTTTCAGGGCCATGCCTTTGCTCGGCTCGCTTGCGGGAAAGACGGTCCGGTCCTGATAAATGATGTCGTCCGGCGAGACCTCCCATTGGGCGCTCAAAAAATCAGAGATCTTTTGCTTGGCCGTATTGGCGGCGGCGAGCACCGCATTGCCGGTCATGAAGGTGCCCCGCTGGGAAAAGGCGCCCACATCGTAAGGCGTCACGTCCGTGTCGCCGGAGACAACGGTGACGTCTTCGGCTTCCACGCCCAAAGCTTCGGCGGCGATAATGGCCATTGCCGTGTGAGAGCTTTGTCCCATATCGGGCAAGCCGGTGATGACGGTGATCTTGCCGTCTTCGCTCAACTTCAAAAATGCGTTCGACGTGTCCCGGCCCATGGGACCGCGGGCCCCACCCGACGCCATAGCGCCGATGCCGATCCCGATGCCGCGATAAGGTGGCAACTTGCCGAATTTTTCGGTCCAGCCGGCCTGGACGGAGGCTTTGGTGATGCATTCTTTGAGGCCGCAGCTTTTGAAATGCACACCGTTGACGGTGGTGTGGTTGGGCTCCACGGAATTTTTTAGCAAGAACTCCACCGGATCCATGTTGATGTCGAGGGCCAGTTGATCCACATGCTGACCATAGGCAAATTGTAGCTGCGCCAGTCCACCGCCGTGATGGAAGTAGTAAGGAATATTGTTGGTATAGATCAGCCGACCGCAATAACGGGTATGTTCCACCGGGAACTGCAAATGAATGTAGCTCATGGGCAGCATAATGGCGACGAACTGACTTTCGATGTGACTGCCGCAGCTCATGTCGACTTCCAGCTCAATGGCTTTGATATGGCCATGAGCGTCAACGCCGGTCTTAAAACGATAGCGGTTTTGACCGCCGGCCCGGCTCACCAAAAATTCTTCGTCGCCGGTGATCGCAATTTTGACCGGACGCGCCGCCTTTCGTGACAGGATCGCAGCAATATAGTGATGAGGCCGGACCGCCGAGCGACCGGTAAAGGCGCCGCCTGTATTGAGGCACATAATGCGCACATCGCTTTCGGGCATATTGAAGGATTTGGCCAAAGCGTTTTGATACATATAGGCCGATTGGGACGGGGTCCAAACGGTGAGCTTGCCGCCGGGCACGAAATCCGCCACGGCGGCATGAAATTCGGAAAACAAATTGTGTGACGGATTGGACCAATAAATGTCTTCACGCACATGGGCACAATCGGCGAAGGTCTGATCCGGGTCGCCGTTTTCTTCCGACATCTCCAAAGCGACATTGCTCTCCGTCTGGGGATGTAGGAGCGTGGCGCCCTCCCGCGTGGCCTTGCGAATGTCAAAGACCGGGGGCAGGGGCTCATACTCAACTTTGATCAAGCTGACGGCATATAGGGCGGTTTCATCGTCAATGGCCGCAACGGCCGCCACTTCCTCGCCCACATGGCGCACGACACCGTCGGCGAACACCCCTTGGAATTTGCCCACTGCCACGCCTTCGCAATCCTTGGCGGTGATCACCGCTTTGACGCCGGGCACTTTTTCGGCCTCGCTTGTGTCGATTTTGACGATCTTAGCGTGGGCTTCCGTACTGCGCAGGATTTTGCCGTAAAGCATGCGGGGCAAATAGAAGTCTTCGGTGAAGAGAGATTCACCGCTCACCTTTTCCCGGCCGTCGAGGCGTGTTTGGCTTTTGCCGACCGCGCCCTGAATATTGCGTTTAAGCGCCATCGGATTTTTCTCCCCCGAACTTCTCTCCCTGTGCATAGCGCCAGGCGTTGAGCATGGCTTCCCGGACTTTGATGTGGCCGGTGCAGCGGCATAAGATTCCGGCGAGCGCCTCGTTGACTTCGTCTTCGCTGGGCTCTGCATTCGAATCGTAAAGCGCTTTGGCGGTCATGAGCAGGCCCGGCGTGCAATAGCCGCATTGCACCGCGCCATATTCCAGAAAGGCTTTTTGCACCGGGTGCAATTCGCCGCCTTCGGCAATCCCTTCGATGGTGGTGTAGCTGCGTCCGTCGCAGTCCAGCGCTAGGGTGAGGCAAGAAAACACTGCACGCCCATCTTCATCGATTACTGTGCAAACGCCGCAAGAGCCGCTGACGCAGCCGCGTTTGGTGCCGGTCAATTGCAGCGTGTTGCGCACGACTTCTTGCAATGTGTCCCGCTCGGTCACGGGTATTTGGTGCGCATCGCCGTTCAAAGTGATTTCGACCAGTGTTTTGCTCATGCGCCTTCTCCCATAAAGGTACGCAGGGACTTTTTGATGAGGGCCCGCACCAGATCTTTCTTGTGGGCCGATGAGGTGTAGAGATTTGTCAAAACCCCCATATCCTTGAAAGCCAGCTCCGCTGTTTCTTCTAAGAGGTCTTCGGTCAGTTTTTTGCCCTGTAGATGTTTGGCAGCCGCGGGCAAAGTCATGGGTTGCGGCGCCATGGAGCCGATGACCATGTCGCCTGTCGCGACACTGTCACCGTCGAAAGTGAGTGCCGCGGCGATGGTGCCGTGGGAAAAGTCCATGCCTTTGCGTGGGGCGATTTTCAGAAAAGCCATGGACTTTGTTTGGGCGGGCAGACGAATCCGGGTCACGATTTCATCGGCCCGGCGCACCGTATGCTCCACGCCGTCCGGCCGGTAAAAGTCACGCAAAGAAAGTTGCCGTTCGCCGTCTTGGTTTTGCAGCACAATTTCTGCGCCCAAGACCATCAGTACCGGTGCAATGTCGGAACTGTTCAGTGCGACGCAGATAGGCGAGCTCTTGATCACATGGCAAATTTCGCCGCCGGTCTTGAAACAATCCTCTCGTGAATTGCGCCACTCTTGGGTTTGATTGGTGTACCAACAGCGCGTGTCGAGACAAAGGTTGCCGCCCAAGGTCGCTTGATTGCGGATATGCCAAGAGGCGACGGACTTTACGGCCTCCACAAAGACCGGTTGATGTTTGATCAGGTCGGGATGATTGGCGAGATCCACCAAGGTGCATCCAGCGCCTAACGTGAAACTGCCGTCTCCGCCGTGCTCGATCTTTTTCAGTTCTGCCACTTGATCGAGGGAAATCAGTGTCTCCGGCTCGAACAGGCGCAGCTTCATGTTGAATAAAACATCCGAGCCACCGCCCATCACCTGGGCATTGTCGCGTTCATTCAAGAGCGCCATGGCCTCGTTCAGGCTTTGCGGTTTTTGATAGTCAAAGGCCGGTAATTTCATGGGCGCTCATCTTGTTGCTGTTGGCTGCCAACAGACTAGCAAATTCTCTCCCCAATGCCACGAAGACCTCGGCGATGTCCGCTTTCCGCGCTTGACTGATTTTTTTGCATCGCAGTCGCAAAAACGAAAGCCCTAGGCGGGGGAACCTAGGGCTTTGGGGTCGCGGGTTTCAAAGAACGCTGTGTCAGGGGGATCGGGTCGCGTCCGTTTGATATGAGGAGCATAGGCATGTCGGCGGCCCAAGACTGTGATGAACATCACACTTTTGCTTGGCAGGGCTATGGTGTCGCCGGGGTATTCGCGGGTTCGTCCGACCCGGTCTTCGGCTTGAAGATTGAAAATTTGGGCTGCCCATCAAGCTCGTTCCAACGGCGATAGATGTAAATGCCGTTGATAATCCAGATCAGAACATTAACCGAGATGACGGTGAGGAAAACAAAAGCGTATTTGTTGCGATTCACTGTGCCCCATGCGGCAAGGGCTGAGACAATAATATTGGCGAATTGTATGGCGATGAGCCCGCGAGCCACATCTACCGGAAAGAAGTTTGGAGTACTGGGGAATTGCGCGGAGAGTCTGAAGAAATTGCCGGTGAACAAGACAGTGTTTGCCAGTCCCCATAGCGCGAGTAGGACCCCGCCAAATGCGAAAAAGTATCCCCAGAAATATCCTTTTTGCGCATTCTCACCCATGCGCAGCTTGCGGGATGTCTCAGCGGATCGTGCAACAAAGAAAATACCGACAAGCGCCAAAGCCAAAACCGTGAAGGCCGTTTGAAACGGATTTCTTCTGGGCGTTACGAGAATGCCGAGTATGGCACCGGCGGACGGATCGATACCTACTTTCACCAAACAGCCTTCGCAGGCGGATTCTAGGTCTTTTACACTATTCCGAAATTTTCGACTTGGTTGCGGGTCGACAACCTCAAAGACTTTCGTGTCTGGTTGGTAGTTCACATATTTGCCGTCGTAAAAGGCTGTGAAGTGGCCGACTCGGATGATCTCCTGCATCTTCGGTTCGTTGTCTGGCAAGGCAACCGGTGCCTGAAAGCGCACGACCTTGCCTTGTTCGTTCATCTCAAAGCGGATGAGTCGCCAAAGCCCGCGCAGGTCTGCTCCATCCGGTATCTCTTTGTCGTTGATCTCCTCAAGGTCCAAGGCCCGTCCGGGAAACTGGCCGCTGGTCATCGAGTTATAGAATTGTTTCTGTAGATTTCCGGACTCAGATCGGAAGGCTGCGATCAATTCGCTTTGTTTGGCAAGTTCACCAGCCAGTTCCTGCGTTAGAAGGTCAATCTGACTTTTATTGTCTTCGGAGATGACCTCCAGTGTTGCGCGCCGCAACTCAGCCTGCATCAAATCCGATTGCACCCATTCAAGGGTTTCGTCGCTTGCCGGCAAGCTGGGATTGGCCTCGGTGTCTTGAGCAAAAACGCCGCCGCTCACAAGGTTGAGGGCGGCAGACAGCAGGAAAATCAGAGGCCAAGGCTTCATATGCAGATCCGGGAAAGAAGGGCGTCACGCAACTTTAACAAGGATTCCGCAAAAGCACACCTTTGCAAAAACGAAAGCCCCAGGCGGGGGAACCTGGGGCTTGGGGGTCGCGGGTGTCAAAGAACGCTGTTTGAAGGGGGATCGGGTCGCGTCCGTTTGATGTGAGGAGGATAGGCGCGATGGCTGCCGGAGACTGTGACCGGCGTCACACTTTGGTGGGTTGGTGTGTTGAGAAGAGACACATTCTGCTGTCATTCCGGCGTTCGCCGGAATGACAGTCGCGTTTGAGGCTATCCTTTGCGATCGCGTTAGATGACGCCTTCAAACGTTACTCTGCCAATTTAACAGGATCGCCCACTTTCAACTCGCCCGGTTCCAGTACGCGGCACAAAATTCCGCCGCGCCAATCCGGCGTCAGCGCTTGCTTGAGCCCCGGATAGGCCGCGTCCATCATTTCGCACGGGTCGGTTTCGCGGCTGACTTCGAATAGAACGCCCCCGATGCGCAATTGCGTGCCCGGGGTCTGCGGTAAATCCACACCATCCACAAACAAATTGGCGCGCCGCGTGGTCCAAGGCAGTTCCACATCCGGCCCGAGTTCGGCAAGAGCCGCTAGCCAATCCTCCTTGGCGAGGATCGAGACTTGACGCTTTTTCATGGCGCCGCGCTTATCGCCTTCAATGCCGAGCTCCACGCTGACTTGGGCCGCATCGATCTCTTCCAACGGCGCGCGCAATTTGGCTTTACGGGCAATGCCAATCAATGTACCGGACATGACAATTCCTTAGTCTTCAACTCTGTCTGTTGAGACAGAGCTCCATATAGATCACATCGTCAAGGGGATTTTCGTAATAGGGCGCGATCTCTTCAAATCCAAGTTTGCGGTAGAGCGCGAGACTCTCCTTCGCCGCAAGCACGGTATCGAGACGCATTTTTGTGAAACCTTGCGCCGATGCGGTCTTAATAAGCGCCTCCGACAAAGCGCGGCCAATCCCGCTGCCACGATAGGCCGGATGACAATACATCCGTTTCATTTCACAGATGCCTTCTGAGAGTTTCTTCAGCGCCACCACGCCGACATATTGCTCGCCCTCTTTTGCCAGAAGAAGCGCACAATAGATGGCCGGAAAGTCCTCCATCTCAGCATCGAAATTCTGAAAGCTGAGATCGACACCGATGGATGCCACATAGTCGCGGATCAGCGATTTGGCGGCCGCGATTTCTTCAGCGCTGTCTGCCGAAACAATTTCAACCATCGTTGCGCCATTCTTTCCGTTCGACGGTGCACGCCCCATTGCATGCTCGTAGATTTATCAAAGGCGTCATTCCGGCGAAAGCCGAAATCCATTGCACGCCGGTCGGCGTGCAATGGATGCTCTATGCTGGGTTTCGCTGATGCTCAACCGATGGATCCCGGGTCAAGCCTGTCCTTGGACTTGATCCGAGGGCTCGGGATGACATCGCCACCTTGAAGCTGAGAGCGTACGTTAACCTCGCAAGGTGCCGCCGGTGGCTTTCTCGACCGCGGCGATGACCTTTTGCGCAATGGCGTCGATCTCGGTGTCTTTCAGTGTTTTTTCGCGCGGCTGCAGCCGGACGGAAAAGGCAACGGATTTGTTGTCTTCCCCGATGGACGCGCCTTCGAAAATATCAAAGATCGAAACATCTGTGATCAGATCTTTGTCCGCCTTCTTGGCCGCCGAAACGATTTTGTCGACGGTGACCTCTTGTTTGACCACGAAGGCAAAGTCTCGGTCGACCGGCTGCAATTCGGACGCGTTCAAGGCCGGTTTGGTTTTTGTGCCCTTCGCGCGCGGCGCCGGGATGTTGCCGGTATTGATTTCAAAGCCGACCGCAGATCCGGAAACATCCATGGCTTCGAGCACGCGCGGATGCAATTCCCCGAAGGTGGCGAGGATGTTTTTCGGCCCCAAACGGATCGTGCCGGAACGGCCCGGGTGATAATAGTCCGGCGCTTCGGCCACCACTTGCAGGTTTTGCACCGGCGCGCCGCAGGCTTCCAACACGGCGATCGCGTCGGCTTTGGCATCAAAGGCATCGGCTTGTTTGGCGCCGCCGGTCCAGTGGCGGGCGGAGCCGTCGCCTTCGACAGCGCCGCTGCGGATGCCCGTCACCATCAAAGTCTGATCGTCCGGCGCGTCGCCCGCATATTGCGGCCCGACTTCAAACAAGGCGAGATCGCCGGTGCCGCGGTCGATATTGCGGCCAAGGGCGGCGAGCAATCCAGGCAACAAACTCGGCCGCATGGAATCGAGCTCCGAGGAAATCGGGTTGGAGAGCTGCACGGCGTCCCCGCCGCCGCCGAACAGGTCTGCTTGTTCTCGCGCGACGAAGGACCAGGTGACCGCTTCGTTGAGCCCACGTGTTGCCAAAGTGCGCCGGGCCAAACGCAAACGCTTTTGCGTCGGCGTCAAAATGGGTCTCGCCACATCGTTCAAGCGTTTCAATGGTGTGCTTGGCAAATGCTCAAAGCCGTGAATGCGCGCCACCTCTTCGACCAAACAGGCAGGGCCTTCCACATCCGGGCGCCAGCTCGGCACCCGCACCAAATAGATCTTGCCGCTATGTTGGCAAGGAAAACCGAGATCTTCCAGAATGCCGACAATGCCGGCCTCGGAAATTTCCATGCCGGTCAATCGTTTGACTTCAGCAGGATTGAACTCAATGACGAGATCCCGGTCCGGCACTTCGCCCGCGACCACTAAGTCGCTCGCGTCACCGCCGCAAATGTCGATCACCAAACGAGTGGCCTCATCGAGACCGGGCACCACGTCGGCGGGATCGACGCCGCGCTCAAAGCGATAACGGGCGTCGGACTCTATGCCGCTGGTGCGGCCCGTGCGCGCTGTGCGCAAAGGATCGAAATAGGCAGATTCCAAAAACACATCTGTCGTGCCGTCTGTACTCCCCGACGCTTCGCCGCCCATGACCCCGCCGAGGCCGAGCACGCCGCTGTCGTCGGCAATGACACACATGTCGGATGTGAGTGTGTAGTCTTCACCGTCCAGCGCCGTGAAGCTCTCACCTTGCTTCGCGAGCCGCGCATGGATTTGGCCTTTGATCTTCGTCGCGTCATAGGCATGCATGGGCCGGGCACGATCGAAGGAGAGATAATTGGTGATGTCGACGAGCGCATTGATCGGGCGCAGGCCCACGGCGCGCAATTGTTTTTGCATCCAATCGGGCGACGGGCCGTTTTTCACGCCTTTAATGACGCGGCCGGCAAAGATGGGGCAGGCGTCTTTTGTGGCATCCTCGAATTTCAAGCCGATATCGATGGACGAGGCCCCATTGCCTTTGATCGGGTCCCGATCCGGAGTCTTGAGCGTGCCCAAACCGGCCGCCGCCAAATCGCGGGCCACGCCGATGACACCGCAGGTGTCGGGACGGTTTGGTGTGACTTCAAAGTCGATCACCGGATCGTCTTGACCGAGCGCCGCCGCGGCCGGGCTGCCGACTTTCGAGTCTCCCGGCAAATCAATAATGCCTTCGTGATCGTCGGACAGTTCCAATTCGCTCTCCGAACACATCATGCCGAAACTTTCGACACCGCGAATCTTGGCTTTGGTCAAAGTGAGATCGATCCCCGGCACATAGGTGCCGACCGGGGCGAATACGCCTTTCAGGCCCTTGCGCGCATTGGGCGCGCCGCAAACCACCTGGAAGGTCTCCGTGCCGTTATCGACTTTGAGCACTTGCAATTTGTCTGCGTCCGGATGCGGGCCAGCTTCCAAAACTTCCGCGACCACATACTCTTCCAAGTCTTTGGCCGGATCTTTGACATGCTCGACCTCCAGGCCAATACGGATCATGGTCTCAACAATGGTGTCGAGATCCGCGTCGGTCTCAAGATGCTCTTTCAGCCAGCTCAGTGTGAATTTCATTTCTTTTTATCTAACTCTTCTATCAGGCGTTTGAGATCGTCTAAGATTTTGTCAAAATCACGCGTGTCGTCTTCTTCTGTCTTTGCTCGGGTGCTCATAATAGGCTCGAGTGCGGTTTCCATTTCTTCATTTAGCGCGTTTTCAGGATCGTTTCTCGGATCTTGACCTTCACGAAAGGCACAGGTGGTTTTTGCAGGCATGTAGTGCCTAACGATAGTGACTAATTCTTCAAATTCAATTCTCTTCCAATCTTGTCGTTCAAAGACGACTTCACAGCAAAAGGTCCCCATGTCTTCATTGATGTGCGTAAATCCGTAACCTGTAATCCCTGACAGCCCATCTTTCGGTCTTTTGGGGCCATTTGATTCCCAAACATAGAGTTCCAATTTCGTTGGCCAAATAAATACGAACCTTATGTTTTTCCAATTGATGCTTTGTTTGCCAAATCCCCATCCAAACGTGACACCCGTTTCTTCAATGCCGAATAGTCTTGGATTGATAACAGCAGTGTAGATACCGAAAGCGGCCATAAGCAGGAGTATTAGCGCGCAGAAGGTATAAAAGCCTATGAGAAGCCAATCCCAGATTTCGAGTTGATCAAGTGGTTTGCAGCACTCCTCTAATCCAATAATTGGAAAGATCGCAAAAAAGCCGCCAAAAAACAAAAACCCACCAAAGGCTTTGAATCGCCCTTTTTTGTCTAAGCGGATTTCGACTTTTGGGGGTGCCATCTCACTTGCTCAAGCCGCTCGCCAAGTTCGGCATATCCAATGGATCAAAGCCGTAATGTTTGAGCCAGCGAATATCTGAAGCAAAAAAGTCGCGCAAATCCGGAATGCCGTATTTGAGCATGGCCAAGCGATCGACGCCGACGCCGAAGGCAAAGCCTTGATAGACGTCCGGGTCAATGCCGACATTTTTCAGCACATTCGGGTGCACCATGCCGCAGCCTAAGATTTCCATCCAAGCGTCGCCTTGACCGACGCGCACTTCATTGCCGACCCGCTCATAGCCGATATCCATTTCAGCGCTGGGTTCGGTGAAAGGAAAGAAGTGCGGGCGGAACCGCGAACGCACAGTGTCCATTTCGAAAAAGGCTTTGACGAATTCTTCCAAACACCATTTGAGGTGACCCATATGGGTGTCCTTGTCGATCACCAAGCCTTCGACCTGATGAAACATGGGCGTGTGGGTTTGATCGGAATCGCAGCGATAGGTCCGCCCCGGCGCAATGACGCGGAGCGGCGGCTTTTCCGCCATCATCGTGCGGATTTGAACCGGACTGGTATGGGTGCGGAGCAATTTGCGCGTGCCGTCTTCGCCTTCGTTGAAGAAGAAGGTGTCGTGCATTTCCCGTGCGGGGTGACCTTCCGGGAAATTCAGCGCCGTGAAGTTGTGAAAATCATCTTCAATGTCCGGGCCTTCTTTGACGTCAAAGCCCATATCCGCGAAAATCGCCGTGACTTCGTCAAAGACTTGGCTCACCGGATGAATGGAGCCTTGGGCTTGCGGAGCGGGCGGTAAGGTGACGTCAATGCGTTCTTCGGCGAGGCGCGCGTCTAGGGCGGCGTCATGCAATGCCTTTTGTTTGGCACCGATGGCGTCGGCAATGTCCGTCTTCAATGCGTTGAGCGCCGGCCCCATGACCTTGCGCTCTTCGGGGTCCATACCGCCCAGACCCTTCATCAATAAAGAGACCGAGCCTTTTTTGCCCAATGCGCCGATGCGCACGTCTTCCAAGGCGCGCTCGTCTGCGGCGCCGGCGACTTGGCCCAGCACTTCTGCTTTTAATGCTTCAATATTGGCGGATGTCTCGCTCATCTTATGATCCTCTTTGTCGTTCAGACGCGTGTCATGGTTCCCGCAATTGGCGGGTTCGCTCTGACCGAAGCTCAAGTGAGATATAAGTGTTTAAGCCAGCGCCGCTTGGGCCTGATCGACCAGAGCCTTGAAGGCCCCGGGCTCACGGACGGCAAGGTCGGCCAAAACTTTCCGGTCCACCTC
>Ga0207422_1000689_pt1 | contig 94951 bp, 76 predicted proteins | sample MarCyaLeptolynsp_FD_187757 | JGI IMG/M metagenome (GOLD analysis project Ga0207422, IMG submission 187757) | Marine cyanobacterial communities from Panama - species 1 Leptolyngbya sp. (SPAdes) | ecosystem: Environmental > Aquatic > Marine > Unclassified | place: Panama: Panama City | collected...
AAAAAACCCCCGCCTCTAACGGCGGGTATTCTTACAGCTTTAAATACACTTAGCGCGTGATGTTCGCTTCGTGCACGATCCACTCGCGCACTTTCTTGCCTTGATCGTCCTTATAGCTGCGATATTCCAACTTCGCAGTGACCTTGTCGCCGATTTGAATATCTTCGATCGTTCCCGCCTTACCGTTGACCGTGATTTTGCAGTCAGGATGAACGATGCCCTCTTTTGACTTCGCCGGCCCGTTGCCTTCGCGCCATTCGAGCTCGGCCACGCGTTTTTCCGCATCGACAAAGACGACCGTGCCCGACCGCGTGAACATATCGCCCTGTTGCAGATAAGCATAAACCCCTGCGATTGCCACCAGCACCAGCAGACCGATGATGACGGGGCCCTTTCCGGCGGGCTTCGCATTGGGTGCGAGATTTTGCGCGTCTGTCGTCATTTCTTCGCTCATATCTTCAATCTCCTGCGCCGATTCGCAGCGCTTTCGTGTCGTGTTCACTATTGCCGTTGCAGCCATATTCTCGCGTGCGATTCCGGCATCGCGATCAACTACAGCGTTCCTGCATTACATGCTAGACTGCTTCGTTATGAAAGCAATCCGATTCAAATTGACGTGGTCCGTCGCGCTTGTTGTGCTCGCATTGGGCGGTTGTCGCAACAGCGGCAGCAGCGATTCGATCTCGCGCGGGCCGATGGTTCAAATGATGCAATCCACCGGCTTTTCCGTCGTGTGGACCGCCCCCCGCAATAGTGGTCAATCCCTTGAAGCCGTTTATGCAGATTCGGATGAGAAGCTGCCGACTAAAATCGAACAAGACAGCGCCGGCCGACATACCGCGACAGTCAGCGAGGCAAAGCCCGATTCGGAAATCACCTACCGCATTCTTGATCGCGACAAAAAGGTGTTGGCCGAACATCGCGTATGGACCGCGCCCGACCCAGCGGCCGATCCGCCGACGGAATTTTCCTTTATCGCGTTCGGCGATAGCGGTATGGGTAACGAAGCGCAGAACCAAGTCGCCGACGAAATGAACAAATATGACCCGCGGCTGATCGTGCACACCGGCGATCTGGTCTATCCCGATGGTGAGGCGTCCGACTATCCATTGAAGTTTTATCAACCGTACGCGGAAATGCTTCCCGCGAGCCCGTTCTATCCGACGGTCGGCAACCACGATTACCATTCCAATCAGGGCGGCCCGTTGTTTGACGATTTCGTCTTACCGCGCAACGGCCCCGAAGGACAGACGCCGGAGCGACATTATTGGTTCGACTACGGTTGCGTGCGATTCGTCGCGTTGGATAGCAATCTGTCAAAATCGGAAATCGATAAACACATCGTGCCTTGGCTCGACAACGTGTTAAGCGACAACGGCCCGCGTTGGAAGATTGTGTTCTTTCATCATCCGGTCTTTAGCAACGCCCACTACGGACCGACGCGTAAATTGTGGGACCATCTCGTACCCTGCCTCGAAAAACATCGTGTTAATCTCGTGCTCAACGGCCACGACCATCTTTACGAACGCACCCATCCGCTCATCAACCAAGAAATCGTCGAGCCCGGCAAAGGCGTGGTGTATATCACCACAGGCGCGGGCGGTGCCAAACTTTACGAACCGCGCTCGGCAGAGATGAAACAACTCGACGTCGCCATCGGCGGCATCTATAGCTTTACTGTGATCGACGTAACAGCAGACACGCTGACGACGAAACAACTCGATGCGTCCGGCAAGGTGATCGATGAATATGCGATTCCGTTGTGGCCCGCGGAGGAAGATGCCGGGGCGTCGAATTCGCATAGTGACGACGCCTGATCTTTGATTGGCGGGTTCACAAATCAAAAGGACCAACTTGCTGACTCCAATTGCGTGTGGCAACTGTGCTTGCCGTCTGTAGGGTCTCGCTGTGCGGACCATTTCTTTGATTAAAACGAGCGGTCTTTCGTTCATGCAACCGAGCAATGTTTGGACGCGCCGGCAAATTGTATAATGGCGGGGAGTATTTCGCGTTGCTTATTAGGTAATACAAATGGCGTACCCATGCCCATGCTGCGGCTACAAGACGATTTCTAAGCAACCGCCCGGCACATATGAGATTTGCCCGATATGTTGTTGGGAGGATTCTTATACCGACAAGGAATCCGAGCGTTCCAATGACGTTTGCTTATGGCAGGCACAGAAGAACTTTGATGAAATTGGTGCGTGTGAAGAAAGGTGGCTGGACTCGGTTCGAGCGGCAACCGATTCGGACGAGCGCACGCCGGAATTCAAACCCTTATACATACTAGAAAACGAGGTCGTCGATGCAATTCGCACGGCATTCGCGGGCGTGACTAAGGGTATTTCTTTGCGTCAGGCGGACGTATGGGATGACTACGGGACTGACGGAGATTTCAAGCAAGCAGGCAAACTCGACACCGATACTAACTGGCAAGAGGTACCTAACGAGCGACTTGAAGTGCACGGGTCGAGCCTCTCATTTCTAACCCCCCATAGTTATAAGTACTACATCCCCGCCTTTATGATCTGGACGCTCAAGCACTTTAGAACGGATTATTCAGGCGCGATGGATAATACGCTCGGGTCCCTAACCCCTCCGGAACTGGATCCGAATTGGGATTACGAATTCAAGGTGGAAAACTTGGAGAAATTCCCATACGACAGTTGGCGGCGTGAGCAACTTGAAAGATTTGCCACGTTCGATCTTGCCCAATCAAAAGCCGTTTATCAGTTTCTGCGCTACATGGCCGATCATTCATATTTCAATTGTGCTAGGGCGGCGATTGAGCGGTATTGGGGTCAGTTTGCGGAAGAGCGTGATCGCGCGTGATGCCAGATTTTGACATCACTGTAAGTGACAATCTACTCGCTTGATATTGGTCCGCGATGCGGACCCTACAAATACGTAACGATTACACATAGCAACCGCTACCCCTCCTTCGTCATCGCCTCAAACAGCGACCGAAAGTTCCCTTCCCCAAACCCCTTTGCGCCTTGCCGTTGAATCAACTCAAACAACAACGGTCCCGATTCATGGTCGCTTGTACGGTGGAGTGGGTTGCGGCAGAAGGCTTGCAGTAAGTAGCCCTGGGCGTCGCCGTCGATGAGGATGTGGCGCTCGCGCAGGTCGTCGGTGGAAACCGGTAGGTTATTGATGCCTTGTTTATCGAGGCGGGCGGGTAGATCGTGGTAATAGGCGCCGGGCATCGGCAGCATTTCGAAATCGGCGGCTTGGAGAATATCGACGGCTGTCTTGATATCGTCGACGGCAAATGCCAGGTGATGCAGGCCGGCACCGCGATGCCCATCTAAGGCGGCGGCGACTTGCGATTCTTGGTAGCGCGGGCGCAGCGGTTCGTTGGTGGCCAACTTGAGACCGCTGGCATCGTCCCACATCACGATCGACTTGAGGCCGGTCCCCACGCCGGGGCGCAGGTCTTCGGTATGAAACTGCACATCCCAAAAGCGTTGCAGGCCTAGCACGTGTTCGTAAAACGCGATGACCGGCATCAGCGTGCGCACGTTGGCGGCGACGTGATCGATACCCGCGACGGTGGCGGCGTTGGTATTGGCATCGAAGGGCGCGATGGCTTCCATACCGGGCAGCATCGGCGCCGCGCCGTTTTCGATGTCGACGAAACTGATATCAACATCGCCGATGGGCGTGGCCAGCGTCAACTCGCGCCACAAGACGCCGTCGATCTCGCTGCGTTCGATACCGTCGAGCAGCGTGGCGTGTCGTTCGATCAGGCGCGCTTCGACGGCAGAAACGTCTTCAACTTGCAAGCGCAAGCGCGCGATGCCGTCGGGATGGCGATCGAGAAAGCGGCGCACATCGGAGCCGCCGTGCACCGCTTCGGCCAGCGTGATGCGTACGCCGCCGCATTGCAGCAGATGCCGACGCGTGCCGGTGCGCTCGACCGAATCGCCGGTGCTAACGCCAATGTTTTGAAAGCCAAAGCCGCGCGTGAAGAAGTCGGCCCAGGGCTCGGCCTGACGCACGGCGATATCGATGCTATGAATGGATTGAATTCCGAGATTGCCGACTGCCATGTCCGCACTCCTTCGCGTTGGGGCATGAATCAAATTCGTATTCTACGCGTGGCCAAAAGCCGAGTCGATAACGGGGTCTGCGTGTTGTGAAATCTTCGTGAAGATTCCCTGCCGTCTCGGCCACGCCACCACTTGGTGTCAGGATTTTTTCCATTAGGGCCAGGTCGCTCAAACTTGTCCTAGTCCTGCCACCGAATCAAAACCCTCCCTCCGGCCCTCTCCTGCGAGGTAGAGGGAGCGAACAGCAAACAGCAGCCCCAATCAGTCATCGACTATCGCAAAGTTCTACGGCGTCTTCGGCGTCGCGGATTCCTACCAAACGCATCACTATACTCAGGCTTATCACAGTCGCTGCGCGTTTGCGGTGACGAGCTGCACCACCTTCGGAGCCCACACCGATGAGCCAAGATTCCCCGCTACTGAACGAGTTCAAACTGCACGACCTCACGTTGAAAAACCGCGTGGTGCTGGCCCCGATGACGCGCGGCCGCGCGGGTAAGGAACGCACCGCGAACCAATTAATGGCCGAATACTATACGCAGCGGGCGGGCGGTGGTTTGCTGATTTCTGAGGCGACGGTCATTAGCGAGCAGGCCAACGGCTGGGTCAACTCGCCGGGGATTTACACCGACGGGATGGTCGAGGGCTGGAAGCTCGTGACGAGCGCCGTGCACGACGCTGGCGCGCCGATCTTCTTGCAGATGTGGCATTGCGGTCGTGCATCGCACAGCGCGTTTCACGGCGGCAAGCCTGCGGTGGCACCGTCGACGATTGCGATTAATGGGGATTACATCCATACCCCGGACGGCAAGCTGCCGCACGAAACGCCGCGCGCGTTAGAGACGGACGAGATTCCGGGAATTGTGAACGATTACAAAGTCGCCGCCGAACGCGCGAAGGCGGCGGGCTTTGACGGCGTCGAAGTACACGCGGCGAATGGTTATCTCATCGATACGTTTTTGCAAAGCAAGACGAACCAGCGCACCGACCACTACGGCGGCAGTTTGGAGAATCGCTTTCGGTTCTTGAAGGAAGTGCTGACAGCCGTGACTTCGGTGTTTCCGCCCCATCGCGTCGGCGTGCGCTTCTCGCCGAACGGCATCTACAACGATATGGGGTCGCCGGATTATCGCGAGGCATACACGTATTACGCGAGCGAAGTCAATAAATTCGGCCTTGCATACCTACACGTGATGGATGGCTTGGCGTTCGGCTTTCACGAATTGGGCGAGCCGATGACGCTGCCCGAATTTCGCAAGGTCTTCGACGGACCGATCATCGGCAACTGTGGGTACGACCAAGCGTCAGGCGAAGCAGCCATTCGCGACGGTCATGCCGATCTGATCGCGTACGGTCGACCATACATTACCAATCCGGATTTGGTCGCGCGGTTTAAGAACGATTGGCCGTTGGCAGAAGACGCCGACCCCAAGCTCTGGTCCGTCGATGGCGCGAAGGGATATACCGATTTTCCGGCGTACAAGTAACCGTCGTCGTTAGTCGTCTTGCGATACGCCCAACTTTTCGGCTTGGTCGCGCAACTGCTTCAACGCGCGGTGGCAGATCATATGCACCGAACCGATGCTGCGGTCGAGGTGTTCGGCGACATCGGCAACGGGCCGACCCTCGAGGAAGCGCATGCGAATCACTTCGCGATAATGCTCGGGCAAGGTGGCGACGCAGGCGCTAATGACGCTCAGCGCTTCGTCTTTGCGCACCACTTGGCTGGGCGTCGCGCTACCGGCCATGGCACGGGCGAGCAAATCGACGTACGTCGTGCGGTTGTTGTTCGACGGCGCGATGTTGACCTCGCGGCGGACGTCGCGGCGTTCGGCCCGCATGGCGCGGTGCTCGTCGATCAGTTTGCGATCGAGAATGGCGTACATCCAACGCAGGAAAGAATCACTGCCCTGATAGGTAAACTGCTCGATGGCCCGAAACGCCTCCAAATAGACCTGCTGCAGAATGTCTTCCGGCTCGATTTTCGACTTCATGACGGCGTCCATCTGGCGCAGCAGGCGCGCACGCAGGCGCGGGTGGTACATCACGATCAACCGCCGGGCGGCGGTGTCGTCCCCTTCGCGCGCCTTGTCGATCAGAATCTGCGTTTGGTGGACGTCTTCCATCGTTTCGGCCTCAAATCGGCCCCGCGCTGGGCGAGGCCGCAATACTTCAATTTCCGTAACTTCTTATATAATAGCGATTTTCGATCATTATCAAAACCCGGCGATCTGAAAGCGAGTCAAATCATCGGGATATTTTGTAATTTGGGGGGAACCATATTGTGATAGGCTACTACTTATAGGTAGGTGGCCAGAAATACCGAAAAACGGCGATCTGCTGCGGCTGTGAAATGTCGGTGGGCGAAACCTCCGACCGACCTTGGAAAGCGAGAATTAACAGCGCCACGCATGGCAAAATGGAACGAACAACCGGCAAGCTCCCCCGAAGATGACGCCCGCGATGAGGCGGTCGGACGGCTCATTAACGAGTTTTTCGACCGACGCGAGAGCGGCGAGGATCTGACGGAGGCTGACTTTATCTCCGAGCATTCGGAGTTCGCGGAAGACTTGCGCGATCATCTCGGCGGGCTGGACTTGTTGCGCGGTATCGGTGGTTCATCCGGGCGCGACCCATTAAATAACGATACGCTGCCTGCCGATTTGCCGGGGCGCAACAACGGCGACGATTTGCGCGACATACCCTTGCCGAAGATCGACGGTTACGAGATGCAACGTGCCATCGGTCGCGGCGGCATGGGCGTGGTATTTAAGGCGATTCAATCGAACACGCGGCGGCAGGTCGCGCTAAAGGTATTGCTCGAAGGTCCGTTTGCGACAAGCCAGTCGCGCAAGCGCTTCGAGCGCGAGATTTCGCTGTCGGCGCAACTGCGGCACCCGAACATTATTCCGATCTACGACAGCGGTACGTTCGACGGTCGCATGTATTACGCCATGGAATACGTGCGCGGCATGCCGCTCGACGAATGGGCTGCGACGACCCATCCAACGGTGCGTCAAAAACTCACGCTGTTTATCAAAGTGTGCGAAGCGATGCGACATGCGCATCAGCGCGGGGTGATCCATCGCGATATGAAGCCGTCGAACATTTTGGTGCAGTCGGATGGCAAGCCCAACCTGCTGGACTTCGGTTTGGCGAAGCAAGGCACGTTTGGCGATATGACAACATCGCTAACGGCGCAGATCATCGGCACGCCGGCGTATATGTCCCCCGAACAAGCTGCCGGCGACCCAAGCGGGATCGACGTGCGCACCGACGTGTATTCGCTAGGCGTTGTGCTCTACGAACTGCTGACCAAGCAGATGCCGTACGACACCAAGTCGTCGATGGGGCAACTGCTTAATCACATCGCGCGGACCGAGGCGGACGAATCGCACTTGCAGAATGTGGGCCTTGATTCGGAAGTGTGCGCGATTGTGATGAAAGCGCTGGAGAAGTCGAAGGACGAACGCTATCAATCCGTCGATGCGCTGATGGCGGATATTCAGCGCTATCTCAACGACGAACCGATCTCTGTGCGAACGGGCAGCGGCGTCTATCTGATCACCAAAGCCTTGCGAAAGCATCGACGGCTCGCGCTAGTCTTCCTGCTGGGGTTGCTCCCATTGGGGATTGCCGCATACGGCGTACACATGTTCTCCAGCGCGTGGCAACAGACGCAGGATCGACTCGAACAACATGAAAAACGCATAGAAGAGAAAGAACAAGCGCTGCAACAGGAACGCGAATCCCAACAACAGCGGTTACTCGAACTCGAAAAGCAAAAGCAACTGGCCGATCAGCAGTTGGCGATTTACGAACGGGCCGTTGGTCCCGCTGGGGCAAACTTAGTGAAGCAAATTACCAGCGGTAACATCACTGGAGCTGTTAGTAATCTCGATATCGACGCGTTGGCCGCCAACATGAAATCGACGCCCGCGAAGGAAACCGACACCGGCAAAGACCTCAGCGGTCAGTATGGTTCTTTAACGATTTCCGACCCGGTGCCTACAGCGTTGATACCACCCCCGCCCGAAGAGAAAGACGAGCAAAGCCAGATCGGTGCGGGATTGTTACGCACACTCAAATGGCTCGGCACCGAACCGGCCCCCGAAAAAGAAACGCCGCCGGCAACGACTCAACCGGCAGCCACGACCGACAACGATTCGGCCGCTAACGAATCGGAAGCGTCTTCCAACAAATGAGCGCAACGCGCCATCTGGTCGGCGATGGCAACCACTTCATTCTCGGTGAACGCGCCGGCTTCGTAAGCGACTAGTCGGCCGGGCAGCAACTCCCACGTGCGGTCGCGCGATTGCTGCGTGAAGAATTGTCGCAGTTCGTTACTGAGAATGCCCGTCCAGTACTCGTCATCATCCGTTAGAAAATCGTGCGGAGAGCGCGGTGTATCATCGTCGCGGGCGGAGAGCCCTTCGATCGGCGTTAGCCGGCGTAGTCGCCCGGACGCGAGCAAGACCGGTTCACAAGTAAGTATGGCGTAGCGCGCCAAATGCTCGACATCGATCACGGCAACACGCCACGAGTGCATCGCCCGGTTTGACTCGGTCCCAGTTTCGAAGACGTAGGACGCAACGCGTACCCCGTTGGGCGCCTCGTAGATGTAGCGAAAGCGGCGGCTATGACCGATTTGAGCCAGCGCCGCTTCTTGCAACTCGCGTCGCATCCGCGAGCGACCGCGATCAAGAGCTTTGAGGTTGTATTTGGAGGCGAATCGGCCGACGCGGGAATCTTCGCGCACGCGACGCCAGATGACCATCACGATGGTGACCAGCACGCCGGCGATGCCTACGAGTATCAGGCTTTTCGTCAAGGAATTTCGACCGTCGATTGAATGTTAAGGTGGAAACGATATCGACGCATCAATCGCGGCGATCGCGCGACGGCTTATCGGTGCCGTCCTTTTTCTTATCGGCATCGTCACCTTTTTCATCGGGTTTGTCACCCTCTTTCTCGTCGTCGTCGAAGATCGATTTTTCCGGCTCGTATTTGGGCAGCAAGCGCACGCCGTAATCTTCAGCCGGAATCTTGAGGCTGCCCATCCAGTCGAGGATACGCTTGTAGCGCGGGTTCTTGCGATTGTTGAATGGGGCTCGATACTTCACATCACCCGGATGGCGGTTTTCGACCGATACTTGGTCGGGTTCCAGCAAATAATTCGCCAACAGCGAATTCTGCGGTGCATTGCGATTGATCATCATGCCCGACTCGTTGGCGAAATCGCTTAGCACGATGAAGTTCGCGTACATCGTTCCGGGCGCGCGCTTCGCATCATTGAATAGTCGGAAACCGTAGGCCTCTTTGCTCAACGAATTGTGACAGCCGCCGGTGGCGCAACCACGCACGATAAATGGGAGCACGTTGCGGCGAAACTCCGTGAATACGTCGGGGTCGCTTCGGATCTCAACTCGGTCTGCGAATTTGGACCCGGTGTACTTGGCGATGTAGTGTACCTTTTGGGCGGGCGTGAGCTTCATAAACTCACGCTGCGTTGCTTCGTCGCGGAAGTCTTCGTGGCCGGACATTTCCAAGAGAAAGTCTTGCGCCAGGTTGCGCGATACTTCGACCGAGATACTCTCGACTTCATTCACGTTGCGCATCGCATTCATTTCCATGAACCGAATGCGGCTGATCTCTTCTTTGCTCAACGGACGAATCTTGGCCGCGTACTTGCCCTGATCGTCCGGCTCGTCTTCGGGAACGTAATCTTCCCACTCCTCTTCTTCCTTGTCCTTGTCGCCCTTCTTCTTTTTGCCCTTCTTGTCTTTGGACTTGTCGCTGGCGTCCTTATCCTTGGGCTGATCTTCCGGCTGCATGCTCGCAAAGCTGATGCTACCCGGCTCTTCGACCGGCGCAGCAACGACCATCGCTTGGCTTTCCCACCAGAGCAAACCGCCTACTACGGCGACGAAGAGCAATACGCTCGATTTCTCGATCCAATTCAACATCTCGGAACCCCTTTTTGAGATTCTTAGGTTGCCCGGCGGCAACGCCATTCCAACGAGCGTCGGCAATACCGCTCGCGAAGTTATAATCCACCTTTCATTATACGACCGGAAGGGCCTTATTCGCCATGCAAGAAACGCCGCCGAATCCCGATTCCCCCGTCGCATCGCCGTTTATCCGTGCCCTTATCGGCAAAGAGGTCGTTCTCGATACGGCGGGGCCCATTACGTTCCTCGGCCGGCTCGTCGAGCTCGAACCCCACGCCTTTATCCTGACTGACGCCGATATTCGCGATGGTCGCGAGGGCCACGTGACGAAAGACAAGTACATTTGCGACGCACAAGCCCACGGCATCCAACCAAACCGCAAGCGGCTGCTGGTAATGGCGGCCAGCGTGATCAGTATTTCGGCGTTGGATGACGTGGTCGGCGAATAAGAAAACGTTTAGGTGAACGTCAGACGCAGGCAAGCTTTGCTTTTCTCGTACGACCGTTAGCCGTGTCTTGATCCGTGACAGTTCTTGTTGCGTTCGCGGCTTGGAAACGAGAGGTCGTTGAGGGAACTCTTCGGATTCGCCGCCGCGAGGACGCGGCGGCTCTGATTGGCGATCCGCCGAGGCGATTTGCTCACCGCGTTACCCGTCACGACATTTGGTTTCGTCGCCGCGGGGACGCGGCGGCTCTGATTGGCGATCCTCCGAGGCGATTTGCACATCCCGTTACCCGTCACGACATTTGTGCGACGGCGGCGGATAGCGTCTGACCAATCTCCCCGCGAATGACGAGATCGGCATAGGAATCGAGCGGCGTCTTATCGCGATTGAGGATGACGAGCTTTGCACCGTTGCGTTTGGCCGTTGCCGGCACCTCATTGGCCGGATAGACCACTAGGCTCGACCCGATCGCGATCATCAGGTCGCACTCCCGCGCTCGTTGCATCGAATCCATCAACACATCCGCCGGCAATGCCTGCCCAAACGAGACGGTCATCGACTTCATGATGCCGTCGCATGCGTCGCAGATCAGTTCGAGTTCGTCGGCTTCCAAGCGCGGCTGCAACTCGGCAGCCGTCCAGCGCTTGTCGCATTCGAGACAGTGCACCTGCATCGCTGTGCCGTGTAACTCGAGAACGCGCGTGCTACCCGCGCGCTGATGCAACTCGTCGATGTTCTGCGTGACGACGACCTTGAGTTTCCCGCGCTGCTCCAATTCAACGAGAGCGTTGTGGCCTGCATTGGGATTGGCGGCGAGCATTTGCGGCACGCTCTCGCGACGAATGGTCCAATACTGTCGCCGCGCGTCGGCATGTCGCAAAAAATCGTCAAACTCAACCGGCTGATACTTCGACCACACGCCGCCGGGGCTGCGGAAATCGGGAATGCCGCTTTCGGTACTGATGCCCGCGCCGGTGAACGCGACGATGTTGCTGCTCGCGCTGAGCAGTGCGGAAAGCTCGGCAATTTCGTTTGGTGTGACGTTCGAATGCATCATCAAATCGTACCCCTGTTGAGCGACATGCACCATGCGATCGCCACTCTCACGTATCGAAAATCGTAGATCGTCAGTACACGTGACGTGGCAGGTCGCAATCCATAGAATGGACCTCGGGTTGGGTCGCCGGGGCCACCGCCAGACAACAATTGAATCGGAGCCTTACCATGCCTCACGTCGTTAACGGTTGCGGCACGTGGTATTACGGTCGCGGTAACAAAATCGCGTATCAGGGTGTGTGCGAGCAATGCCAGAGCCACACGACGATGGAAGCGTACGACACGCGCCTTTACGTGGTGGTGGTGTTTGTTCCCATCATTCCGCTCGGCAAGAAGCGAATCATCGACGACTGTAAGGCTTGTCGACGTCATCGCGCAATTCCGTACAAGGCATGGGTCGAGTTAAACGAACGTTTGGGGCAAACCCGAACGGATTTTGAATCCGACCCGACGAGCGATGAAAAGCTGGAACTGGCCGTACAGGCATCTGTGTCGTTTCGCGACCTAAATTCGCTACGCAATCTCGCGGGGCTAATCGATAAACAAGAGAGCCCCAGTGCCAAAGCGTGTTTTTGGTTGGGCATTGGTTTCTGTCAATTCCATCAATACGACGAGGCGAAGAAATATCTCAGTCAATCATTGGCCATTGAAGAAGACGTCGAAACGAAAGAGGTACTGGGCGAGGTACATCTGAACCAGAACCAACCCGAGTTGGCCGAGCCGCTCTTGCGTCACATCGTAACGGACGGCATTTCCGATCGCGCGCACCTGATTTACCACTTGGGTATGTGCTGGCAGTTCTCGGGCAATCACGATCGGGCGCTCGATACGTTTAAACAAGTTGAAAGACTTGCGCCGCATTTGGTCGATGACGAGAAATTCAAAACCATTCGCGGCGAGTCGGAGAAACGCCGCGGCACGACCGTCTCGGTCGATGCCGGTAAGGTGTTGCAGAAACAAAAGACGGCCGAGAATTGGCGCAAGTTCTTTAAGATCGCTCCGGCAGCGCTGGTGGTCTTGTTGCTCGGATATTTGGCGACATGCTTCATTATGGGCAGTTCGCGCACAGTCCATCTAGCCAACGGCCTCAATGTTCCTTACGACATTACGATCAACGACGAATCGTATCACTTGTTGCCCTATCAGACGATCGACATGAAGGTTGCCGAGGGCGCGATTCAAATCGATTATCCCGATGCACGTTTGGGCACCGCGCCGGCTGAAGTAACGATCAACACGCCTTTATGGACGCGACCGTTTAACGATACCGTCTTTGTCATCAATCCCGATCGCGCGGCAATGTTCGTGAAGGAATATGTTGCCTATGCGGGGCAATTCGATAACCCTCACATTCCCAACGACGAACTCATTACGAGTGCATTGCTGCACACCCTTGACGATATCGATCATCCGTTTGAAGCGCCACCGAACTCGATTTCGATGGACCGAGGCGATGTCGAGATTCGCTCGATCTTAAAATTGCAGATCCCGTCGAACGAGATGGGCTATCGCGTTACGACGATGCTGATTGCGCAAATCGATAATGCGGCAGCCATCGAGGGAGCCAAGCAACACGTGCGCATGGGGTCCAACCTAGCTGACGCGCTCGATGTTCTTGCGACGCTTGGCGACAAACAAGACCTCAAAGCGTTTCTTACCGAAACGGCCAACCAACAGCCGGATCAGCTTGAGATTCAACTGGCTTATATCACTGCGAAAGACCAAGCAAACGAACTGACAGAGGTCCATACGGCGTATGAGCAGCGTGCAATGGCGCATCCGGATAATGCGGTTTATCAATTTCTCGCGGCGGCGACCGACCCCAGCGAGAAAGCCGCAGTCGACCGATGCAAGGCGCTTTACGCTAAAGGGAACTTGCCGCCGCCTGCGCGGGAATGGTTGGCGAAACGCCTTCTTGCATGCGGCGAATTTGGCGAAGTGGTGACGATTTGCGAAAAGCTCATCGTGGAACAATACGACAATTGGACAGCCGTAAACATGGCGATCGTCGCATTACTGGCTTTGGAGCGGTACGACGATGCCATCCGCCATACCGGTCAGGCGGAGATGATGGACCATCAACTAGCGTGGCGAACCTTCGCACAGGAAGCCTATATCTACGGTTTGCGTGACGATGCTGCCGGAATTGAGCGCGTACAAAATCGGCTGGCACGCAAGTTCAACATATTTGCGCCAGTACTCATTAAAGAATTCCAGGATTCGATCGCTGCGAATCTCGCATATTCCCGGCAAGATTTCACCAACGCGGCGGCGCTCTATGCCGGATGCACGAGTTATGAAACGCTGAAGTTTCGCGGCGCCATTATCGCAGAAGACCTTGCAACGGCAGAAAAAATCTTCGACGCAATCGAGGAAAAGGACGCATCGGACTATGCAGATATCTATCTATTGGCGCGCAAACTTGGCGATGACGAGGCGTCGAAACGCAGTCTTAAACGACTCGTTTCGCTACTGGAAGACGGCCCCGGCTCCCAACGGTTGCTGGCTAAGGCGTTAAAAGATCCGGACGCCGTCAACTGGGAGGATGTGCTGGCGATTCTCGATGGCAGCGCAAGCAAAGCGACGTTGCTAACCGTATTAGGGGATGCCGTGCCGTCCCATCGCGTAGCGTGTTTCGCAATGGCACGCACGTTGAATTTTGACCGGCGTTATCCGCACTATCTGCTTAACCATTTCCTCAACAGCGAGTCGGGTGACTGATTAGTCGAAATGACGAAACATCAACCCAGTTGATCCCTTAACGCGCACGCGGCGACACGATTATGGCATTCTCCGACGAACGCTTTCGCAGTCAGCTCATCAAGCTCGAAGCCGAGGCGCGTGACCATCCGCGTCGCCATGCCGTGCGGTTATTCGGCGTGCTGGCATTGGGATACGCCGTGCCGCTGGGCATTCTCGTGCTATGCGGCATTTCGTTGGCCGCGTTTTTTCACTACGTACCGCCATTGTTCAGTCGCTGGCATGGCGGTGCCGTATTCACGATCTTTGTCGGAACTGCCGTAATTCTCGGCGTTGCAGTCGCCGTCTTCTTGCGATTCTTCAAGAAACCTGCAACGCCAACCGGCAAGACGATCACACGTCAAGATGCGCCGGCATTTTGGGAACTGCTCGACGAACTGAAAACGCCCTTCCCGGCTGTGCGAATCGAACGCGTTTTTGTAGAGGGCGAGATTACTGCCGGCGTCATGACGCAACGACGCTTCGGCGTGTTCGGCAAGTCGACGGGATACATGTTTGTCGGGCTCGGCATGTTGGCGTGCACGTCGCGCGAACAATTGCGGTCTGTTTTGTCACACGAGTTCGCGCACTTGCAATTGCGACACACCTCCCTCGCAGCATGGATGGCGCACATGTTTGACCTCTTGCATGGCATGGTGAAGCCGCTGCTGCAAGACGAAGAGAAACCTTCGGGCATTGGTCGGTTATTCGTGCGATACTTTGAATACTTCGGACGGCAAACGGTGCCGATTAGGCGACGCCACGAATTTGAAGCCGATCGGCTCGCGGCGGACGTTACAGATGAGCGGACCACTGCGACGGCACTCTACGCGATTTCGCTACAGGCGTTTCGCTCGAATCGCGTATTCTGGAGCGATATCTTTCGGCAAGTCGCCGACGCCGCCTTGCCACCCAACCATGTCGCGACCGAATTACGGAAATTCTTAGCCGAGTCACCAGATCCACAGATCGTGCAAAACTGGCTCGCAATGGAGCAAGCCAGCGAATCGCCCATTGTGGACTACCACCCGTCGCTAAAGGCCCGCCTAGCGGCATTGGGATGCGGCAAGTTGCTTTTGGATTCGACTGTAGATGTCGGTGTTCCGCCCACCCAACCCACGACAGGATTGCTTGGCGACGCATTGGAAGATCTTGAGGCTTACGTCTCTGCCCAATGGAAGGGTGGCATCATCGGTGCCTGGCGCGAACAGCATGCCGGTGTTGAGTTTCAACGAAAACGCGCGGCCGAACCGGCGGCGATCGATGCGGATGAGGCACAGTGGCGTAAGATCGAACTCGAAGCGCAGTATGGCCCCGTCGAGCAGGCCCAAACGACATTGCAAGGGTTCCTTGAAACACACCCCGATCACGCACAGGCCAACTACACGCTGGGTACACTCTTGATGGAAAGGCACGACCCGGCTGGGCAACGCTATCTCGATTATGCCGTCGAACTCGATCGGTCGTTTTCGATGTCCGCATTGGGACAACAACTCTACGTATATCAGTCAATGGGGCGCGACCGTGATGCGGATGCGATCAAGCAGCGCATCGAACAATTCGAGAAGTCTTCAAAGCAAAGCGACAAACTCCGCACGCAGCTGACTGTCGACGATGAGTTAATACCGCACGATCTCACGCCGAGCCATATCGAGCGTTTGAACCATGCCTTGATGTTGACGCCACAGGTTGAAGCGCTGTTTGTCGCGAAGAAAAAAATGCGCGAAGCGGGCGACCAGCCGAGTTTGGTGTTCGGCGTGGGTTATCGTCGCCGCACGCCGCGCCGCGGGCTGTTGTCGATGGCACAGGCAGAAGAACTCTTACGGTCGTTCGTCAATGGGCCGTGCGCCGTGGTAGCGATTGACCGTGTGCCATCGTCGATTAAGAAAAAGCTTCACGCGGTATGCCCGGCACCGGTTTTTCATGTTTCTAAACGACGGTGACCCTCCGATATACTTGAACTCGGTACACATCCGTGTTCCGCTAAAACACTCAAAATCCACATTGTTACGCCGCGACTCGCTCCGATAAACGACGTGCCAGTACCGCCATGTCAAGGGCATCAAACGCTCATGCGATATGGAAGTAGGCATTTTCAATGAGAAAGACGGAGCCTGCTATGTCTATGACCAAAACGCGCGGTAAGTCGAAGGTGAACATTGTCAGCAATCCGGCACAGGATAAACATTCGCCGGCGCACGACTTCAAACCCTCGGGCAAACATCTCAATTTCAATCGCATCACCGACGAGCAGTTTCTCATTGCCGCCGAAGAGATGAAACTCGAAGACGACATCCGCATGTTGCTCCGTACGCCCTATCGCGAGTTGATCGTACAAATCCCGGTGCGCATGGACGACGGACACCTCGAACTCTTCCACGGCTATCGCGTGCAGCACAACGGCGTGCGCGGACCTTACAAGGGCGGCCTTCGCTTCCACCCTGAAGTCGATCTGAATGAAGTTCGCTCACTCGCCGCACTGATGACATGGAAGACGGCGCTCGTCGACGTACCCTTCGGCGGTGCCAAGGGCGGCGTGACGTGCGATCCATCAAATATGTCACGCAAAGAATTGCAAGCCCTCACGCGCGGTTTAACTTCAAAGATCGATATGGCACTCGGCGTCTATCGCGATATCCCTGCCCCCGACATGAACACCAACGCCCAAGTCATGGCGTGGATCATGGACGAGTACGGCAAGAAACACGGCTACACGCCCGCCATCGTGACCGGCAAGCCCGTCAATCTCGGCGGCAGCGAAGGTCGCGAAGAGGCGACGGGCCGCGGCACCATGATCATCACGCGCGACGCGTGCAAAGCATTCGGCATCGACATCAAGCAAGCTCGCGTTGCCATTCAAGGATTTGGCAACGTGGGCTCCTGGACGGCACGCTTGTTGGACGAGCAAGGCGCGAAAATCGTCGCCGTCTCCGACGTGCACGGTGGCATCCATAACCCCGCCGGTCTCGATATGAAGAAACTCGTCGCGCATGTGAAGGCGGAAAAAACCGTTGTCGGCTTTGCAGGTGCAAAGTCGTTGCCAAACGATGAGCTGCTGACGATCGACTGCGATATTCTGATACCGGCCGCGTTGGGCGGTGTGGTGCATCGCAACAATGCCGACGACGTGCAGGCGAAGATCATCGTCGAAGCTGCAAACTCACCCGTTACGCCTCGGGCCGACGAAATGTTGCGGCAGCGCGGCAAGCACGTTATCCCCGATATTCTCGTTAATGCCGGCGGCGTGACCGTCTCTTATTTTGAGTGGGTGCAAAACCTACAGCAGTTCCACTGGGATTTGCTTACCGTGAATTCCGAACTCGAACGCCGCATGGTCAAAGCGTGGAAGCGCGTGTATCAAACAGCGACCGAACGGAACCTGACGCTGCGTATCGCTGCATACGCCGTGGCGTTGGAAAAAGTCGCCGAAGCCACGCGTCAGCGATTCTAATTCTCGACTGTCAATACCCGCTTTTTCGCGTAATTAAGGTTGTCGCGCGGCTCCGCGTGCGATACCCGGCCGAACAAACGCCCGCGCAATGCCGCTCCTCGGCGCAGCGCGGGCGATTGTCTAGAATCCCCTTTTTGCGATTGGGTGCGTGAGCCATTGCACCTAGCATCGCTCAACAATCTCTGAACTTCTTCATCATCCGGAGGTCGGCATGTCCGCCTTATTGGATCGCTTTTGTCGTTATGCACAGGTCGCTACCACGGCCAACGAACACACCACCGACTACCCGTCGTCGCCGGGGCAATGGGACTTGGCGAAGATGCTCAAGGCCGAATTGGAAGAACTCGGCCTGCACGATGTATCTATCGATGAACATTGCATCGTGATGGGTACCGTGCCGGGCAATGTCGACGGAGCGCCGACGGTTTGTTTCTGCTCGCACATGGATACGTCGCACGAATACTCGGGGACCAACGTGAAGCCGATCGTGCATGAAAATTACGACGGTAAAGACATCACGCTGCCGGGCGATCCGAGCAAAGTGATCGTGGCGAAAGACAATCCCGAGTTGGTCGCCAACAAAGGCAAAACGATCGTCACGACCGACGGCACGACGTTACTCGGCGCCGACGACAAGGCCGGCATCGCAATCATCATGACGCTCGCGGCGGAGTTGATGGCAAAGCCGGAGATTAAGCATGGGCCGATTCGCGTGTTGTTCACGTGCGATGAGGAGATCGGTCGCGGTACGGACAAGCTCGATTTGAAAAAGATCGCCGCTGACGTTGCCTACACACTCGACGGCGAGGGTCAAGGCTCGCTCGAATGCGAAACGTTTTCGGCGGACATGGCTGTCGTCACGATCCTCGGAAAGAACATCCACCCCGGTTACGCCAAAGGCCGGATGCTCAACTCGATGCGACCGGCAGCGACGTTTATGAGCAAGATGCCCGCCGACACGCTGTGTCCGGAGATGACCGAAGGGCGCGAAGGATTCTTGCATCTGTATCAATTCGACGGCAACACGGCCGAGTCGACGTTGCGGATTATTCTTCGAAGTTTTGAAACCGCCGAACTCGAAAGCCACGCCGCCCTGCTTCGTCGCATTGCGCAAGAGACGGAAGCCGCGCACCCGGGTTGCGAGGTGAAGATCGAAATCAAGCAGCAGTATCGCAACATGATCGAAGGCTTAAACAAAGAACCGCGCGCCAAGGCGTTGGCCGAAGCGGCGTTTCGTAAGATCGGGGTCGAGCCGACGATTGCCTCGATCCGCGGCGGTACCGACGGCGCGCGGCTGACGGAAATGGGTTTACCGACGCCCAACCTTTCGGCAGGCATGCACAATTTTCACTCACCGTTGGAATGGGCGTGTTTGGAAGAGATGGAAACGGCCGTGAGAATGTTGGTCGAGTTGGTGCAGTTGTGGGGCAAGGAGAAAAAGTAGCCGCTATCCAAATGCTCCCCCTCCCTTGCAGGGAGGGGTTAGGGGAGGGTTGAAATTCCTAGAGCAATTCAAAACCTCGCAAACACGCGAGTAGTCAGAAATTAGGTTCTGGAGATAGCTTTTAGTCACGCCTCCGCCACGCGATCAGCCGCTGCTGAGCTTGTTGATGATGCTCACCATAGGCGCTTCGATTGCTTGCCACATCAACACGACCGATGCGATGGTTAGCAAAACGCAAGCCCAACAGGCTTTGAGGGCATTACGGCTTACCTTCATCGATGCAATCAAACCGAATAAGATGCCTAGAACCGCCGGCGCGAGGAAGCCCCAGCGTAGCGCGAGTACCAAACGGGTGATGGCTGGTATTTCGACATCGAAGTCCTTCAACACTGCCGCAGACTGCGGGATTTTATTGAATATGTAGAAGCCCACGTAAGGTAGCAAAATGATCGCCAGCATTATGCCGATACCGGCAAGCAGCTTGAAGAGAAACACGTCTTGCGAGGGTTGTTGATCGGTCATTGAAGGCCTCCGGTATATATCTTGAACGGAGCCGTTCGGGCTAACATCACGGATTCATGTTAGAAGACCATGCCAACGAGCAATATTTCTTTGACGACGCCACGCGCGCATGGTTGGTCGAGTGGTTGCAACCGTTCGATTCGATTTGCGTGTTGTGTGCGCCAACGCTGGGGGCAGCATTGATCGACGCGGGCAAAACGCCGGTCGTTCTCGATATCGACGAGCGCTTCAGTCACCTGCCGGGGTTTACCAAGTGGGATATCAGCCGCCCCACGCATCTAAGCCAAAGTTTTGACGTCATCTTCTGCGACCCACCGTTTTTTAACGTCTCACTACGCACCCTGCGGGCGGCGATCAAGATGCTGGCGCACTACGACACCAGTCAGAAGCTGGGAATGTGCTACCTATCGCGCAGAAAGGCGACGGTGTTAACGTCGTTCAGAGCATTCGGCCTGCGCGAGACGGGAAAGCGGATGGGGTATGAATCCGTCCCGTCGGGTGCGAAAAATGAGATTGAGTTGATGGTAAATTTCACCTGTTCTTGAGAGTTCGGCCTACCAAAAAGTACGTTCACCATCAATTGATCCGCCCCCGAATGCTATCGGTTATAATTTTTGAAGTTCGGCTCTTTTCATCGGTAGTTTCGCATGACGGAAGAAGAATTAATCAAGCCATCACGACTGGTTCGAGCCGCACAACTCATGCACCGGAGCATGGTCGGCATCCTTATTCTTATTTCGGCGGCGGCGCTTTGTAGCGAAGCGGGGATATGGAATCCATTTATTGCCCTAGCCCCGCCGTCGCAGAAAGTAAAACCGCAGGGCCCCTGGCCGGCGACATCGTCGAGTGTTTTCGTCATTTCGCGTGATAACTCGCTGCTGCTCGGCGACTGTCTGCTGAGTTTTCAAATGCCTTCCGTATCACTCTTGCAGCGTCGAGAACTAGACCGGCCAGCGAAATCGGAAAATAACTTCAAAGTTAATTGGCTTGCTCATTCGGCGAGGTACAGTGAAAGACAGTTCAGTTATGAGAATGGCGCTATCAGCAATGCGGCATTCTTCATTGCAACCATTCCATATTGGTCAATTGCGGTGTTTACTGCCTTATATCCGCTCGTGTTTGGCTATCGCTTCTTACGACAAAGACGAAAGGCTCAGGTGATTCTTAATGCGTGCCAGACGTGCCGTTATAACCTTACCGGCAACGAATCCGGTGTTTGCCCTGAATGCGGTGAGCTGGTTGAGGCCGCCGAATAATGCGATATGCCAAACGAATCATCGCCGCCCTGATGCTTATCCTCTCATTGGCGATTGCCTTTCCAGGAAAGGTCCCCTCAATCGGGATTCACCAAGATTTCGTTGACTCAGATCTGCGACTGAGGCGTTGGTATCTTTCTTGGTACCCGGGCAGCATCGCAATAACGTTCATAGCTATTGACGAAAAGCAAACGCAACAAGAGTCCAAAGAGTTCGAAGTTACGGTTGGCCAATTCGAGCGAACATCCGCCGAGATAACCATCACAGATGAATACGATCAGCAAAAACGTGCTCTGTTGGTGACGACCTGCATCACACTAAACCGCTGGTTCGCTGCACTATTGCTAGCCATCTTTCCGGTCGCCGTTATCCGTAGCGAGTATCATCGATGGCGGTTGCGTCGCACCGCCGATCACCCATGCCCGCACTGCCGCTACAACCTCACCGGCAACGAATCCGGCGTTTGCCCCGAATGCGGTAGCGCCATCACTCCACCGCTCCCGTCGTCGGATTCTTAAAAAACATCGCTGTCACGTACGTGTCGTCGCCTTCGATGCGAACGCCCACGCCGACGTGCGTCCAGTTCGGCAGCTTATAAAACCCCGGAAACTCCAAGGGGGCCTCGATATGCACGCGGTGTTCCGGTGAGTCCGCCCAGACGTCGACGATGTGGGCACCGTTTAGGTTGTCGATGCGCGTCGCACGATAGATCACTTCACCGACGAACGGCGTGTTTGACTCGGGCGAATAAAGATTCTCAAAATCGTGTTGAATCCCCGCCGTGGCAGCGCGGGCCGATTGATCGAGGCAGGTGCACGGATCGACGTGATCGAAAAAGCCGCGGCGCAACATGGCATCGGAATGACCGCGCGCAACGTCGGCCGCCGGGTCGTACCAATTCAGCTCCGATAGCCCTAGCGCCGAACGGTGGTCATTGAGGGCGAGCCAGATGTCTTCGGCCAACGCGGCCTCCGCATCGCTGACGTCCGTGTCGATCGTGGCGGCGGCTTCGCCAGCACAACCGCACGCGATCGGCGCCGGGAAGTACGGTGCCTGAACCGAGTCGGTATCGTCGCATTCCATGCCGGCGCAGGCCCATAGCATGGCGGTCGTGATGGCTAAGCGTAGTGTGGGGGTCATGGCTGCTGCGGCTCCGCGTCTTGCCGTATTGGGCGGCGGAAAACGGGTTGCATCAGTTTTAACGGGCGAACAATCGAGCATAGGCCGAGAATCGCCAAGGTCCAGTATCACTGTCAAAAAAGTGCCCCACAATTTCGTCGGCAGATCGGTACCAAATGGGCCAGAATCGGCGTTCTTGAGGCTAAATCGATGATTTCGGTTCATTGGGCACCTATTTGCGACAGCATCAATCCTGTTTCCTGCGCAAGCAATTCACAGCCCTGGTCGCGTTGCTGCGGACACGGGAGCTTGCCGGGCAACCGCCGATCACATCGATACGGCCACTCGTCGCTGACGCACGCTGCGTCGCGAATGGTGTACCCGCGAACTAGTGAGTTATGCCCTGGGGAGCTGGAAGAATTTGAAGTATGAGATTTGGGTATCGAGAACTGACGTTAACGAATTTGAGATTTTAAGGTTTTGTGATTTGTTAGAATCGAGATTCTCGTTCGAAAATTAAGTCTGCCATTGGATCAAACAGGTAAGTAGCAGCCCTAACTTGGGTTTCCCTCCTCATCGCTCGTATCGGCGGAGGGCACGTTCGTCGCGGGTGGATTGCACCACGCTGACTACACCGCCGACGACATCCGAGACGAACGACCGGGCGTAGATGGATTCGCAAAACGATGCGACGCGGGAGAATACGGCGTGGCGCGTGCTCATACCGTAGCAAAAGCCGCACAGGTCGTCCGAACCGCCACCGGGAAGCATTCCTCGCATCATGTCGATCATCTTGCCAACCATTTTCATTCGCCTTTCATCACGTTGCCGACGCAACATCCTTGTCGCTCTCGGTTCGGGTTCGTCGCTGTCGTTACGGGCGACCGGAATCACCCGGCGTTGCCGAACCGTTTCGATATTTCAGTAACCACTCAGAACGCGATATCTGCTGCGAAAAGGGGCAATTATTTTGAGAATTTCGTCACGAATTTGTGGGGCAACCCAGATTTTGGCATTGAAATCAAGAAAAAACGCCCCGGGTGTTCGGGGCGTTGCTGTGAAGCACTCCGATTGACCGAACGGTAAAGCGAGGCGCCTGACCTGAGCTGCCCGCCGGCACCCTCGATCATGCGAGGGTGCCGAAGCGGGCAGCGTGTTTCTTAGTCACTCGAATCGTTAACGCGTGGGCAACTCTTGGCGCGCCGCGTCGATTTCGCTGTTGATTTCCTGTAAGTCGTCGATCGGCTGCGGCTGCACGCTGAACTCAAACTCTCGAATGTTATCCAACGCCTCGGGCAGGCCGTCGCATTCCGGCACCGTGCCTTCGGTGTCGATCACGATCTCGCCGGTGTAGTCACCCGAAGGCAGACCGTCGTCGAAGATCAGTTCGTCCGATTCGAAGTCACCGAGCGATACTTCGCCGTCGAATTCCATCTCGAAGACCATCTCACCGTTCTTCCACAGACGCACGCGTGTCACGAACGGATAAGGTCCGACAACGATACCGTCCCAGTCATGATGACCGACGTAGAGATACGACCACGACAATCGAAATGCCTCAGTGGCAAGCGGGTCGCCCATTTGCAAGCCCGCCGAGTTCGGATCGGTATCGATGTTGGTCGAGCCGATGTCGAAGTTGAGCGTGCAAAGATCAGGTGGAACGCCCCCGCCGCCATTGCCGAGGCCGCCGGCATTCGGTTCGCAGCCGGTCAGTAGCGTTGCCGACAGCGCGGCGACCATCGTCGCCTGGCTGAATCGGAATCGTCGCACCATTCGTTGCTGCATCTTGTTCACGCACATCACAAATGCCTCCGTTCGCCGACGACTGCCAACCCATTTGGCGCGTCGCCTGATGGCGAAAACTTTGGGTTCTTAGCACCATTGGTGCCAAGATCAGTGATGACGCGGGCGGTTTGAGCGCGGCCGTTTGAAAATGGCGGGTATTTTTGAATCTACATCGCCGTGCGATTTGCGGATGGATCGGGTGACGCTTTGCGGGATAAAGTCGAAACACTCAAATAAGAGCTACTCCGAATTTCGATTTACCTTCTTGCTCTCGTGGAAACCTTGAGAGTCCTCCAAGAAATGCAACCCTCCCCTAGCCCCTCCCTGCAAGGGAGGGGAAGCATACCATACTGCTTCCCGCCATACCGCCCTTCGCCACTTCGACCGGAAATACGTCGCGATAAAACAAGCATGATTCGATGATTTGGACGAATTGGGGTGGCGGCTTGTTCGTCGCTGCTGTCGCACATATCCTATCGTTTTGAACTGCTAAGAATGAGCTTTTTCAGGAGTGCCCCCGATGCCCGCGACCGCCGAAACAAAGGAAGACACCGACCCTACCGACACATCGCCGTTGAGCCGAATTCGCAATATCGGCGTGGCGGCCCACATCGACGCGGGCAAGACGACGACCACCGAACGCATCCTGTATTACACCGGCAAGACCCACAAGATGGGTGACGTCGATGATGGCACAACGGCCACCGACTTCGACGCGCAGGAACAACAGCGCGGCATCACGATCTTCAGCGCGGCAGTGACGTGTCCGTGGCGCGATTACACGATCAACTTGATCGATACACCGGGGCACGTTGACTTCACTGCTGAAGTCGAACGCTGTCTGCGGGTTCTCGACGGCGCGATTATCGTCTTCGACTCCAAAGAAGGCGTCGAAGCGCAATCGGAAACCGTCTGGCGGCAAGCGACCAAATACAACGTTCCGCGCATCTGCTTCTTAAACAAGATGGACAAGATCGGCGCCGACTTTAACGCGTCGGTCGAGTCGATCGTGCGACGGCTGCACGCCAATCCGATCCCGGTGCAAATCCCGATCGGTGCCGATTCGTCGTTTGAAGGCGTGATCGATCTCTTCGGCATGCGTGCCTATCGCTTCTTGGGCGACCAAGGCGAAAAGGTTGAAGAAGGCGATATTCCAAGCGAGTTGCAGGACGACGCGGAATATTGGCGGCGCAATATGATCGAAAAGGCCGCCGAATTCGACGACGCGTTGATGGAAAAGTATCTCGAAGACGCGGAGATTCCGGACGAAGATGTCAAGCGCGCGTTGCGTAAGGGCACGATTGCAAACAAGGCGCAGCCCTGCTTCTGCGGCAGTAGCCTAAAACGCATCGGCGTACAGCGTTTGCTTGATGGTGTGCTCGATTATCTGCCGTCGCCGCTCGACGTGCCGCCGGTTCCCGGTGTGAAATCTTCGGACGACCAGACCGAGCTTACCCGCAAGCCGAGCGAGAAAGACCCACTTGCCGCGTACATTTTTAAGATCGTCGCGGAAAAACCGCTCGATCTCTATTACCTGCGCGTGTACAGCGGCGTTTTGAAATCCAGCCAGCGAGCTTACATCCATAACACCGGCAAGAAAGAGAACATCAGCCGACTGTATCGGATGTTTGCTAAGCGGCGTGAAGCGATCGACCGTGCAGTGCCCGGCGATATCGTCGCCGTTACGGGCTTTAAGGATGCGCTCACGGGTGATACCGTTTGCGATCCGAACGACCCGATCTTGTTGGGGCGCATCGAGTTTCCGCAGCCGGTCATGGCGGTTTCCGTCGAGCCAAAGAACACCAAAGATAAAGACGCGCTGGCCGACGCACTCATTAAGCTCGAGAAGCAAGACCCGACGTTCAAACACCGCATGAACGAAGATACCGGCCAGGTAATCCTGAGCGGTATGGGTGAGTTGCACCTCGAAGTGTTGGCGAAGAAGTTGGAGAACGACTTCAACGTCGGGATCAACGTCGGCAAGCCGTTGGTCGCCTATCGCGAAACGATTACCGGCACGGCCGAGCACGAACGCACGTTCGAACTTACTACGGCGAGCGGACCACAGAAGGCGACGGTGAAGCTGCGTGTCGAAGCGTTTGAGCCGGAGCAAGGCGCGGAAACATATGAGTTTCGCAATGAGCTGCCCGAAGACGTCAACTTGAAGCAGGAGTTTCTGGCGGCCATCAAGCAAGGCGTGCGTGATTGCCTCTTCGTCGGGCCGTTGGCGGGTTACCCGATTCTGAACGTGCGGGCGACGCTGCTGCATGCAGCCGAGCACGAAAGCATGAGCACCGACTTGGCCTTTGAAAACGCCGCGCGAGCGGCCTTTGAAGAAGCGGTCGAGAAAGCCGGGCCGGTCATGCTCGAACCCATGATGAAACTCGAAGTGACGGTGCCCGATGACTACTTCGGCCCGGTAAGCGGCGACCTGAGCGCGCGGCGCGGGTTGATTCAGGATACCGAGATGCGCGGGCCCGATCGCGTGATTCACGCGACCGTGCCGCTGGCCGAGATGTTTCAATACGCCACCAAGCTGCGCACGCTAACGCAAGGTCGCAGCAGTTGGAGCATGGAACCCGATACCTACGCCGCCATGCCGCCGGCCGAGCAGAAGGAATTGCTCAAGAAGTATGGGTATGGGGATTAGGCCAACGTGCGTCGGCGACGGAAACCAACGCATCCAGCGAGAATAGTGAGAATTGCTGCGGACGCTGGTTCCGGCACGACCAATGTAAAATTGTCGATTCCGGATTCAAATGCAACAACCGTGCTTACCGTAGGTGAAACATAGACGTTCTTGATATCGCCTATCGTATCGGCAAAGGGTTCCACCGGGCCGGTGTTTAGCCCAGAGGGGACCCACCCGGTCCCATCGTTAATGGGGGCCGTTACGGTCACCCAAGTTTCCGTCGCACCAAAGGCAGGTCGATATGCCCAGAATGACCCATTACCACCTTCCACGATAACAGCCGGGTATCGAAATGCGTCAGCTATCACAAATACGTCGTAGCGAAAATTCGAATATTGCGTCAGGTCGCCGGAAAATTGACTCGCAGCTCGAATCAATGGCGGATCGACAGACATTGAGTTGAGGTCGGTGAATGCAAGATAACCAGCAGGGTTTCCGCCGAAACCGGGGTTGGTCATTTGAAACTCTGCCGGCGCAACATTAACCCATCCTTGAAACGTACCATCGTCAAAATTCGATACAATGTCGGCGCTGGCGCGAGTTGCAATTAGGCCTACAACGAGGAAAGATAACAAGCAGCAAAACAGGTTGGCGATCTTCATTCGAGACTCCCTTGGATTAAGATAAGGAATTAACTTGATGGTAGAGCCTAGCAGATCGGCTTTTCGAAGGTCAAGTGATTCACAATCGAAAGTCGTCGCAAATAACGAGATCTACGTGATAACCTTCATTGCGCCAGGCGTTCTACCGACATCCGTAATTTTGAACCCGGCTGAAAATACTCAATCATGAACACAAAATGCCTTTTCCTCATTTCGATCCCTGGCTTACGAACGCGTGACCTCGACCATATGCCGCGGCTGTCGGCGCTCGCTAGTGGCAGCGGTGCTGTCGCCGAGTTGGTACCGACGTTCCCATGCGTTACGTCGCCCGTGCAGGCGTCGATGTTGACTGGTGTCGGCCCCGAGCAGCACGGCATCATCGGCAACGGTTTCTATCATCGCGATCGTGGTGAAGTGGAGCTGTGGGTCGGTCGCAACGGTTTGATCGAGGCGCCGCAGGTTTGGAACGCGCTGGCCGACAATGGCATCTCGCAGGCGGCATGGATTCCGCAAAACATCAAGGACGCCGCCGCCGATTACATCGTTACGCCCGAACCGATTCATCACGACGACGGTCGCACGGAGTTGTGGTGTTACAGCAAGCCCGACGGTTTATACGAAAAGCTGCTCAACGATCTCGGGCACTTTCCGTTGATGAATTTCTGGGGGCCGCTGGCGAATATCAAATCGACCGAATGGACGGTCAACGCCGCCCTTTGGTTGCTGCAGCGCGAGCGACCACAATTTAACTACGTTTACTTCCCCCACCTCGATTATCAAGCCCAAAAGCACGGACCAAACAGCGAGCAACAGATTCAAGCGTGTCGAGAGGCCGACGAACAAATCGGCCGCTTAATCGACGGCGTTAACGCGATCGGAATTACCGATGTCGCGTACTTGGTGGTTAGCGAATACGCCATGACCGACGTGTCGCGCGTGATCTATCCGAATCGAATGTTGCGCGATGCCGGCCTTGCAAAAATCGACGAACGCGACGGTCACGAATATCTCAATCTGCGCGAAAGCAAAGCCTTTGCCGTTGTCGATCATCAATTCGCGCACGTGTACGTGCAGGATGAAACCGAAATCGACGCGGCCGCCGGCATCTTTGAAGGTGTCGACGGCATCGCTCACTCGCTTTACGGCGACGAGCGTAGCAAGCTTGGGCTAAACCATCCGCGAAGCGGAGAAGTTGTGCTTGCGTGCGAGCCCGATAGCTGGCTTGCGTATTATTGGTGGCACGACGATGCCAAGGCACCACCATTTGCGCGAACCGTCGATATTCATTCGAAACCGGGATACGACCCGGTCGAGATGTTTATCAACATGGAGACGAAGCAGACGCCGCTGGATGCGACGTTGGTCAAGGGCAGTCACGGTGCGGTGGCCGAGTCGGCGGAGCAATATGGCGCGTTGGTGGCGAGCCATGCGGGCTTGGTGATGAGAGAACGCGTGCACGATGTTGACGTGCGGTCGATGATTGAATCGGCATTCGGTTTGAGTTAAATTCGCAATAGGATTTTTACAGGTGCGGATGACCGAATTGGCTCGGTAAGGCTAATTTCGAAGTACGCATCAATTCCATTCGTCGATTTCCGTTTCGCTCAGCTGGAAAGGGGCACAGGAATCATGGGGCTAAGACTCACCCTTGCGATGTTGGTCGGCGCAGTCGGCTTCTCTTTTATTGCGTACACCGAATACACCACGTATAGCACCACCAAGGTGGAACCGAATTCACTCACGATGACCGAACTGGTCGCCAATGGCTTCGGCGATAATGCCAACGTGGTGTTGACGGAATTTGCACTGTCCGATCGTGGCGTCATTTCAACCGGCGACAAGAAAAACGCATATATACCCGCAACGACGATGCTCGACGCGGTTACGAAGGTAATGGAAGACGCTAAGGCCGACGCGGAGACAGGCGAAATGGTTGTGGACGATGACTACACATATTCGCCGGCGACATTCCCATTGATCGTGTGCTTGAACGATATAACCGACGCGGAGATGGAGGCCTATTGGAACGCCCAAAGCCTCGAAGGCATCATCCTGACGGGCTATGGATCGCTGGGGAGCGACACGCGAAAAGAACTACGAACGCGCTTTCCTCAGGCGGATTTCGACAACATCATGGCGCTGCACGTCGGCAAAGAGCGGCCCAGCCTGAACGTTATTTTGGGATTGGTGGGTGGCGCAACCATCTGTTTACTGATCGGACTGGGTTCAATTGTCCACATGATCGGCAAGCGCAAGCCGCAAGCGCCGGCGAGTACGAGCGGGTTTGAGCAACCGACGCCGATGGAGTGACGGCGCTCTTTGTGTCTTTATTGATATTTGGTGCATCGAGCGTTCAAGTCATCGTCGAACAAGTCTTATAAATTGAATCGGCATTGGCTAGGCCGCTTTTCACTCCATCAAGGTAACTCATTTTAGCATAGAAGTGAAATACAACTACACTTGGCAACAATTACAGCAGCGAAGCTCTGACGTGTGTCCTCGAGGGAGATTTGTTCGATGTTTCAACTGAAAATCTGCATCGCCCTATTGCTTGGGACCATCTTATTCTCGTTGCTTGCATATGAGGACATCTCAATATACGTGTCGACGAAAGATGCCCCCAACACGATCTCCTTAAGTGAATTAGTTGTAAACGGTTATGGCGACAACGCACACATAATACTGACCGATTTCGTCTTATCCGATCGAGTTGGCATTGCCGGCGGCGATAAAAAAAACGCGTATATCCCGGCTACCACTGTGCTGGACGCTGTTAATGCGGTGATGAAACACACTACACCCAATTCAAAAACCGGCGAGCTCGAATTGGATGAAGATTACACCTATATACCGCAACATTTCCCACTAATTGTATGCATATATGACACGACCGATGAGAAGATCGAATCGCTCTCACAAGCTGATAAAATCCAAGGAGTCGTTCTTACAGGTTTCCGGTCCATTTTGGGCAGTGGCGTTCGTGCCCAACTCATCAAGGAATATCCACGCGCAGACTTCAACAAAATGCTAGCCTTACATGTAAACAAAGAACGCCCTGCGCTTGCATTCATGATTGGCTTCAGCTTGGCAGCATTTACCTGTTTTCTTATTTTTCTTTTCTTGGTTATTCGAATAATCAGAAATCAGAAGAAGCCCGTTCCCGCGTGTAATGACGGATTTACAAACGCACCAACGTCATATTGAATGCTTGGCCTAAGCCAAATTCCTCAAATACGTTTCGTTATTCGGGAACTTCGCCAACTCATCCAGAATCGTTTCCATCTGCTTCACCGGCGGCATGTTCATCAGGCGGCGGCGAATGCGGGAGATTTTTTCATAGTTCTCATCGCCAAGAATCATCTCTTCCTTACGTGTGCCGGACGCAGCCAGATTGCAAGCAGGGTACAGTCGTAAATTGGCCAAGTCGCGCGACAACACCAATTCCATATTGCCAGTGCCTTTGAACTCCTGAAAGATAAACTCATCCATACGGCTGCCGGTTTCGACGAGGACGGTCGCGATGATCGTCAGGCTGCCGCCGCCATCGATTTTCCGCGCCGCACCGAAGAGGCGCTTGGGCACTTCCATCGCACGGATGTCGAGACCGCCGGTCATCGTGCGACCGCTATTGCCGACGAGCGTGTTATGCGCTCGGCCCAGACGCGTGAGTGAGTCCAACAAGATGATCACATCCTGCCCTGCCTCGACGCAGCGTTGCGCCTTTTGAATCATCAGGTTCGCGATGCGGGCATGATTGGGCGCGTCGTGATCGTTACTGCTGTAAACGACTTCGGGATTGTTGTCGTGCCAGCCGGAACCATCGGCGCAGACTTCGCGACGCATTTCCGTGACTTCTTCCGGACGCTCGTCGATCAACAACATCATGAGTTTGGCGTCGGGATAGTTCTTGCGAATACCCGCCGACATGTGTTGCAAAAGCACCGTCTTACCGGTGCGCGGCGGCGCGACGATCAGCGCACGCTGCCCTTTACCGATCGGTGCGAATAGATCGACGATGCGCGTCGTCATCGGGCCGCCGTCGGTCTCAAACTTGAGCTGCTCGATCGGATGCACGACTTCGAGTTCTTCGAACGGCGTGATGCCCGCATAGTTCGCTGCGTCGAGCCCGACGATGCGGTCGATCTGCGCAACGAAGGGTTTATCCGGCAGCATCTGACGGTTGCGTCCCTGCTTACCAAGAAACCCTTCAACGAATTCGCCACCGCGCAAACGAAGCGACTTCAACGTATCACGCGTGATTTGAGGGTTCGATTGCTGAGACGCGTAATTCTTTTGGGGATCGCGCAGGTACCCGCGACCGTCATCCATAATTTCGATCAAGCCTGAAACTTCGGCATCCTGATCGACCGTGAGCACGGCCGGTTCTGCCTGGCGGCGATGTTGCGGGCCGTTGAAATTGCGACGTTGCGAACCCTGCCCCTGTGGACGATTGCCAGAGCGATTCTGAGGGCGGCCGAACCCGCTTCGGTTGCCGCCTTGGCGATTTCCACCGGTACCGCCCGAACCACCGCCGCCGCTGCGGGATCGGTTGCTACCGCCGCTATTGCCGCCGCCGCCACCCGGTCGGTTGCTGTTACTACGACCGCCTTGGCCCGATTTAGACGGACGTCGATTGCGGTTGTTGTTGTTATTGTTGTTGCGATTGCCGTTGTTTCGGTTTCTACCTGGTTGAGCCATATGCTCCGCTCGAATCGTTTTCGTCTAATGTGATATTGGATCACCCATGCAAAATGGATGGCATTGGGACCCGCGTGGAAAGGAAGTCTGCCGGCGAGGGGAAGGCAAGTATGCGTTGTCGCCCGACCACCCGATTATACCCGGCTTTTCAATATTATCGACCAACGAGGCCTATTTTTGACGCCCAAAAGGCAGCCGAACCGGCTTTGCGGCCCTGATTTCTGGGAAATTCGGACGATCTGCCGCCCGTGTCTTATCGCCGAATCGCGAACCCGGAAAATTCGTCGGTCGCTGCCGATTCGTCGCACTCAGTCGTTGCGATGTTGGCCTTCATGGCCGATTCGACCTGAGCGAGTAGCCGATCGATCTCATCACTCGCCCCCTCGGCAACCATTTCCACCCGACCATCGGATAGGTTACGGACGAATCCGGTTACCGCAAGGTTCCGCGCGATTTGCTGGGTTGTGAAACGAAAGCCCACGCCTTGCACGCGCCCGGAATAATAGACCGTCACGCGCTGCTTCACGTGCGAATTCCGAAACTTAACGGCGTAGTATCCGGTTGGCCGTTGGATTTATTCGACTTCATTGACCTGAATGCGCCGGCCTTGGGGCTCGGGTTGTTTGGGCACGTGGACGCTTAGGATGCCGTCCTTAAAGTTTGCCGAAATCGCTTCATCGCGCACCTTGTCGTCAAAGTCGTAGCGACGCATGAACGAGCCGTATCGACATTCCGAGCGTAGCCGCCGCACCGTATCGGGCGCGGCATCGGGCAAGCCCTTGGTGCCGCGAATCGTTAACGTGTTTTCGTGAATCGAAACGTCCACATCTTTCGCGCTGACGCCGGGGACTTCGATCCGAATGTGATAGCTATCCGGATGCTCGTAAACATCCATGCGCGGCGCCCAATCCTGACCATCGAGCGGTGCGGTATTCAGCCCGCCGTGCCAAACGCGATCCAACAAGCGATCGAATTCGTTGCGCACTTCCTGAACCGAAGATGGCAAATCACCTGAACCAAATGGAAATGTCGGCATCGGTTATCTCCTCTTCAACAACGGATTATAGCAGTCAGACGACACCGAGGCGACCTTTAGGCTTACTAAGAAGCCGCCCGTCGCTGCCGCACGGCTTCGTAGAACAAGACGGCCGCCGTGGTTGAGACGTTTAAACTATCGGCCTGACCGTGCATGGGAAGCCGAACGCGCTCGGACGCAAGCGATTGCTCCTGCCATTGGGAAGACACGCCGTGGGCTTCGCTACCAAGGACGATTGCCGTCGGTACGCGCCAATCTATTTCATCGTATGTTTTGTCGGCCGTCGGTGTCGAGATGACGACCTGCATTTGATGTTGCTGCAGCCACGCCATCGTTTCTTCCGCCGTTGCCTCTGCGACAAAGCTTCGGAAGATGTTGCCGACGCTCGCCCGAATCACGTTAGGACCAAACGGGTCGCAGGCAGAGTCCATCAACACCACCGCGTCGACACCGGCGGCATCGGCGGTCCGCAACATCGCGCCGAGATTACCCGGTTTTTCAATCGCTTCGAGCACTGCCACGAACGGCGCCGCGCCAAGTGACAAATCTGTCAGAGGTCGCTGCGGTCGCCGCGCAATGGCAATAATGCCGGAGCGGCGTTCGCCATAGGCCAAGGCTTCCGCAGCCGTCGGCGATAACTCGGTGACGCCGCGCCCCGCTGCGCGTAACGCTGCCAAACCATCCCGCGCTTCGTCGTCGTCGCACCAATCCAAACACGCAAACGCCTCCTGCAGTTCGACACCGGCGGCAAGCGCGCGCGACACCTCGCGTACGCCATCGATCAGTATTAAGCCCGTCTTCTTTCGATCGCGGTTGTTCCGCAAACGAAGCATGGCTTTGAGGCGCGGGTTCTTTGGGCTGTCGATGCGATCGGGCATGGTGGGTTAGAAGTTGCTCCAGCGGGTTATCTTTATCGCTTGATAGTATCGATACAGTGCTAGAAGCGAAAGGAAGATAAACGCTCCCGCCATCAACGATACTAAATCATCCCGCACGAAAGCAGGCATGTAGAATACGACGGTGTCGCTAAACCACCTTGGATAAATCAAAAGAAGTGAGAGGCCAGCTACTTGGACAACCAATACAACCCAGACAAAGGCGGATTCGTAAAGCCATATTTTTCTGACTCGATCGAAGTCGGGAACGATCCCGCTAAGGATCGCCACAATTCCCGCAACTGCGCCAATGAGGCGATGGTAAACCCAGAACAAAATAAGACCTAAGAAGCCTACTAAGAATATTCGCACAGCCTCTTGCCATACCGACAGATGGAGCGTGGTCATGCGCACCAACACAAGCTGTACGACAGCACAAGCGATTCCGGCAAATAAATAATTTAAGCGTGCGAATTGCCATGCGGCAGTGAGATTTGGCCGCATTCTCAGCTCATAGTAAAGCTCGCGCGGCCTGAAAATCAATTTCACGTTCGACCGCAGATAATCCTGAAGCGCTAAAGTCGATTCCCATGCGACACCGCGCCGGAAGTATTGATCGTCCAATGAAACAGCGGCTTCGGAGCCGCACTCGGGACAACGACCGGTGACCGCAATTGATTCCAAGTTGTATCCGCAGTCTTCACAATGCACGGTGGATATCGGGTTCTCACCGATTGCCAACATAGCCCCGCCCGCTCGATCGAGACTCGAAAACAGCCAGCACAGCCCAATGATTCCAACCGCAACACAACAGACTTGAATGATGTCGCATAGCTCTCGCAATTCTGAATTGTTAATGGCTATGTCATCGAGAAAGGCCCAAAAATGCACGAGGCACAATATGCATCCGACAAATAGAGAAAGCCCACCTTCTACTGAGATGACCGACGACCATGCTCGAAAAATCGACGTGCGAATCCTTCCGGTGACATGTATCAATGGAAGTTGTGCCAATGACAGTATCAGAACCAATGCGTTACCCCAGAGAAAGACCGGTATCGGAATAACCGTGAACTGCCAGCCTCGGCGTGGCCAACCGTAAATATCTGCCCATTGCCAATCGAAATATGTTGGAGCAACCAAGAAGAATGCAAACACCCAACTGACCAATACCCAGTTGACTAGAGAGGACACAAGAGCGCCTCTTGCCCCACTCCGCTCAATAACTAAGGCGGCACGATCGGGTCGGAAAATAAATCGCCACGGCGCAAGCGCGGCGTGTACAAGCGAGGGATTTTCAGGAGTTCCGGCACTATTATTCATCAAATTAGCACGTCGTTCATCATCTCATCATTTCAGCAGCCTTATTGCGCCAACTCAAGAGCGCAATTGATTGCGTATCAACGCTGATTAGAAGTTGCTCCAGCGGGTGAGTTTAACAGCCATACCGTAACGCCACCCGCAAATACCGAGCATCAATCCGATCTCGCCCAGTATAAACGTCGGCAACAGCACGCGCGCATAGTTGGGATTGAAATTGAATAGCCACTCAACAAGAAAACCATCGCCCAAATAAAACAGAAACGCGACGAACATTTGAACGGCCCAAACCGGCCATACCATTGCGGATTCGTAAAGCCAGACCTTGCGAACGCGGAAGAAATCGGGCGCGACATTCCGAAATATGGTCGACATAAACGCCAATGCACCGATCCCGCGATGCCATGCGTAAGCGGCCATCGTGGTCATCAGCGATCCGGCTATTAACGTCGTTACAATGGTCGATAATCGCTCGTACTCGAACAACGTTAACGTGGCCGAGATGACGAGGGCGTTGGCGATGCCGACGAACAAGTGGTTCAATCGCGCAAACCGCCACGCAAGCGAATCGTCCGTTTGCATTTGCAGACGCTGATAAAACGCGGTCGGTCGGAATATGCACTCGCGCACGGTCGCAATCCATGAACGCGCCGTAGGAGATGTCTCCCATTCTATTCCGGAACGCGTGTGCGTCGGATCGATCGAGACAACCGTGGCGCCGCCGCATTCGGGGCATCGACCCGATTCCGGAACGTGGGCTAAATCGTAGCTGCACGATTCGCAATGCCGAATGACATCGTCGGTAGGTGTCGGTGGGCAGACGGCGCGAGCGGCCTGATCCGTCGTCCACACCACATAGACCGCGCCCGACATACCAAGAACCGGCAGGCAAAAATCGAGGACGACACCCCAAAATGTGCGGCTGTAATCTTCCCACCGAATCGACCACGTCCAATTTTCGATCGTAATGATGACCGCGATGATCAGGAAGAAAATTAGCAAACTCCCCGAACATGCCAGAATCGCGCGGGCCGCCCGATCGAAACTGTCCCAGCCTTTTCGCCGGCTGTGTATGAGCGGTATCTGCACGAGCGTTAACGCAATCCAAGCCATGACCAATGAGATAACGAGCGCACCGAGTATCTCAATCAACTCGGCTTCCGAATACCCCATCAACACGTCGCTGATGTCATTGATGACGACCGACGGCTCCGATCCGACCCAAACCGTTTCAAGAACGCGGTCCACTACGTCCCACGATAACGCAGCGACATATAAAACGACGGTAGCAAACGCGCTTGCCGCTAAAATCGAGAGCGACGAGCCGCGCACCATGACCACCGCCGCGCGTGCGGGACTGAAGATGTGACGCCACGGCGCGAGGACGACTTCGACCAGCCCGGCACGCGGTTCGATGGTTGCGTCCTTTGCGACAGGTACGTCATCGGATACGAGCGACGCCTCAGCATTCGCGCCTTCCCCAGCACTCGGATCGACAACCGAATCAAACGCATTGCCAGCTTGTTCCTGTTCGTGATCCAAGGCCCGATCCATGTTGGGGGTAGTTAACGCGCTTGCGGTCAAATATGACTTGGCTTAACGCATCGATTTATTTCGGCCAGGGCGTCACCGACGCAGCCAATATACGTTCGCATCGCCCATGACCTAATGAAAGCAACCCTACTCTCGAATTTTCGCTGGCCCCTGCTCCGCCAGTGCCGCCGGATCGCGTTGCGATTCCAGCTCGAAATGATTCGTCGAACGTGCGTATTGATGCCCGCCCATACGGCCCAGCGCCTCTAACTTATCCGCATCGCAAATCATATCGTCGGCCGCGATCACGTCGTCGTTTACATGCACGGCGATTACGTCGCCAAACACGACCTGCCCCGCGCCCGGACCATCGCCGAGCGAAACGACTTGCCGCAAGCGACATTCGATATTTACGGGGCTTTCTTTAACGAGAAACGCCTTGACCTTTTTCGCAGGCACCGGCGTGAGACCGCTTTTCTCGAATTCGCTTTGACCGTGCTCGAACTCGGCGCTACAAACGTTCATGCGTTCGGCAATCGGCTCGGTTACCGTCGCAATAACAAATTCTTTGGTCGCTTCGATATTGACGAGCGTATCCTTTTTTTGCGAATGGCGATTGAGCGCCGGGCTGAACACGATCACCGGCGGGTTCGCCGACATCATGTTGTAAAACGAATACGGCGCGAGATTGGGGCGACCGTCGGCATCGACGGTCGACGCAAACGCGATCGGTCGCGGCTGCACGAAACTCAGATACAGCCGGTGCATGGCCCGCCAGGAATGTTCGGTATCGGCAAGATCGATGTACATAAAACTACCCTTTGCTGATGGATTCGATTCCGCCAGCAAAGGGTAATGCAATTCGGCAATACTGACCAACGCGATTACGTCTTCGGAATACACTTACAACTCGAGCCGATCGGCGTATCGGCCGTGGCCCACGCTCGTTGGAACTTCCGCGCATATTCATCTGCGGCGTCGTCATTGCCGGCCATTTCCATGCAGCGTTGCAAGCCATAAAGCGACCAACCGTTACCCGGCCAGTTCTCTAAATCCTGACGATACGCCTCGGCGGCTTCTTTGTGACGACCGGCACTCAGCAAGACCGCACCAAGCGTATGCCGGACCGGTTGCACCCACTCGGGCGGTTCCATGTAAATCAAGTCGTCTTCTAACTCGATGGCTTCCTTCAACTGCGCGACGGCGGTATCCATGTTGCCCTGCCGGTAAGCAATCTCGGCTTCGAGAAAGACTTCGGCGATATCGAACAGCTTGTGCACCTTGTTGATACCCATCAGTGCATCCGGCGCGACGTTGTTGCGATGCTCGCGGAAGATCCGCTGTTCGCGCCGGGCGTCGGCGACGTCGCCTTTGGCCGCGTGAGCAATGCCGCGATGGAAGTGATACCACGTGTTCGTGATCGGAAGGTGCGCCGCCGGTTCGGGCTCGGCAAGCATGTCGTCCCAACGACCGAAGCGTTTGTGCACGTCGTAACGAACGCTCAGCCACGGATCGACAAACGCGGCCATCTCCGGATCACCAGACGGCGGCATCGCGTTGGTCGCTGCTTCCAACGCTTCGGCATGACGACCGCTCATCATGGAGGCGAAGCTCAGCATGTGATCGTTGTGTGCCATGTAGATCGTATAGAAGCCTTGCTTGGGAACGATTTTTCGATACGCCGCGTCGGACGCAATGGCTTTGCGATTCTGCGCCGCGGCCTTATCCCACTTGCCCGTTAGCACGTAGATGTGCGACGGCATGTGCAGCAAATGACCGCTACCCGGCACCATGTTGCAGAGGCGCCCCGCCGACGTGAGCGCACGCTCGGGTTGCGCCGCTTCGACAGCGTGAATGTAAAGATGGTTCGCGCCGGGGTTGTTGGGGTTGAGTTGCATCACGCGTTCGAGTAGCGCCAGAATCTTTTCGGTATTTTCCTTGGGTTCACCGGCATGGGTCCACAAGTCCCACGGGTGCAAGTCCATCGTCGCTTCGGCGTAAAGCGTGCCCACGTCGTCATCGTTTGGATAGTTGGCCCACACCTTGGCCATTGCTTGAGCGTATGCAAGATCGAGCGGTTCTCGTTCGGCCTTAAAGTTGCTGCTGTAGCGCGCTTCTAGCGCCGTAATCAAATCGCGTTCGACTGGCGTCAGTGTATCCTTAAGCGCGACGGCTTTTTGCAAAGCAGACCAAGCCGCTTCCCCGCGGTCTTCAGGCAGATCGGGCTTATTGATATGCGGCCCGTTACACAGCGCCACGCCCCACCAAGCCATGCCGCAATTCGGATCGAGCCGCGCCGCTTCGCTAAAGCAGCGGATCGCTTCGTCATGGTTAAACGCGTAGGCCCACGTAAGTCCCTGATCGAAGAACTGCTGCGCGAGCGGGTCGCTCGTCGTGACCTTCCGACTGTGGTTGCCCATGCCGGTGAAGAGTTTGGCCTCACCGCTGGAGCGCCTAACGCGCGGGGCTTGGGGTTGGGCGCAACCGACGGCGAAAAGACCGAAGGCAGCGACGGTTAAAGAGAATCGAACATATTGGTTCGGGATGGCTGGATACAAGACGCACCTCTATCGCATGGTTTGCAATTAGATCGATGGAACCGCAGGTGGATTCCTAGATGATTGTGCGACAAAGGTGGGCAGTCGTCACGGAATAAGTTGGGAGAAAAATTCGCAATCGCGATGATGGTACGACGTTTATCGCTCGGCACGCGTTCGGCTATGCGCTGTGGCACCGGTTTGCAACCGGTGTTCCCCCTAGGCTGCATCGTGTTTTGCCGAATGATCCCGAAACATCTGACGGTTACCGCTTCCTTACGGGCGCGGCTCTGATTAGACGCGTGCGGCGCTGATTTGGCAGGTGCAACCTTGAACGGGAGCCCATTTTTCAATCGCACAACAACTTCCTAACTCGCCATATCTTCCATATCCGGGCACGTGCAGAATAGGTTACGGTCGCCCCAAACATTATCGATTCGCGCGACGGCGGGCCAGAACTTGCGACCGCGCACCCAATCGAGCGGGAAGGCCGCTTGTTGACGCGAATACGCGTGCGGCCAGTCGTCGGCGCTGGTCATCTCGGCCGTGTGTGGCGCGTGTTTGAGCGGGTTGTCTTCGCGGTCTGCCTTGCCCTCTTCGATGGCGCGAATTTCGGCGCGAATCGCAATCATCGCATCGCAGAAGCGATCGAGTTCGGCCTTCGATTCGCTTTCCGTCGGCTCAATCATCAGCGTGCCCGTAACCGGCCACGACATGGTCGGTGCGTGGAAGCCGTAATCGATCAGCCGTTTCGCGATATCTTCGATCTTGATGCCGGCGGATTTATCAAACGCGCGACAATCAAGAATGAACTCGTGCGCGTTAAAGCCGTGCTTACCGGCGTAAATCAATTCGTAATGTTCGCCCAGCCGCGCGGCCATGTAGTTGGCGTTGAGCACCGCGATTTCGGAAGCGCGCTTCAAACCGGCCTCCCCCATCATGCCGATGTAGGCAAAGCTGATCGGCAAAATGCTAGGGCTGCCGTACGGAGCAGCCGAAACCGCGCCGACGCCGTTCTCGAGCACGTCATCAAGAGGGTGACCGGGCAGGAACGGTTCGAGGTGCGGCTTCACGCAGATCGGCCCCATGCCCGGGCCGCCACCGCCGTGCGGAATGCAGAATGTCTTGTGCAGGTTGAGGTGGCACACATCAACGCCCATATCGCCGGGCCGACAGAGCCCGACTTGCGCGTTCATGTTGGCACCGTCCATGTAAACCTGGCCGCCGTGTTCGTGAATCAGCGCACAGATATCGCGCACGCCCTCTTCAAACACGCCTGCCGTTGACGGATACGTGAGCATCAATGCCGACAGCGCGTCGCGATGTTGTTCGGCCTTGCTGCGCAAATCTTCCACATCGATCGCGCCGGCCTTATCGATCTGAACGGGCACCACGCGCATGCCCGCCATCACGGCGCTGGCGGCGTTGGTACCATGGGCCGACATCGGTATCAGACACACGTTGCGCTGCTTCGCACCATTCGCTCGGTGAAAACCACGAATTGCCAGCAAACCCGCGTATTCACCTTGCGCGCCGGCGTTGGGTTGCAGCGACACGCCCGGCAAGCCGGTGATTTCGCCCAACCATTCGGCGAGCGTTTCAAACAACACCATGTAGCCGCCCGCCTGATCGTCAGGGCAGAACGGATGCAACGCGCCGAAGTGCGGCCACGTGACCGGCAGCATCTCGGTCGTCGCGTTGAGCTTCATCGTGCAACTGCCGAGCGGAATCATCGACGTTGCCAGCGACAAGTCGCGCTGCTGCAGACGATATATGTAGCGCAGCATCTCAGTCTCAGACTGATAGCTGTTGAAGACCGGATGATCGAGGAAGGCCGACGTGCGCGCCAAGACCGACCGAGCCGACGCTTCGGTACCTTGTTCCAACGAGTCGGCCGTGATTTCCGAAACGCGACCGCCGAAACATTCGATCAACGCGGCGATTTCTTCGCCGTCGGTCTTTTCGTCGAGCGCAATACCGAGCGTGCCATCGCCAAACTCACGCAGGTTGACGCCAATTTCGGCGGCAGCGGCTAAGACGTCGTTGACCGAATGCGTCGTAGGTCGCACGCGCAGCGTATCGAAGAAACGATCGCTCAAGACTTCTTCACCGGCTTCGCTGAGCGCTTCCGCAAGAATCACGGCCCAACCGTGCACGCGCTTGGCGATCCGCTTGAGGCCATCGGGACCGTGATAGACGGCGTACATGCTGGCCATGATGGCGAGCAGAACTTGGGCGGTGCAAATGTTACTCGTGGCCTTTTCGCGTCGGATGTGTTGTTCGCGCGTTTGGATGGCGAGGCGATAAGCCGAGTTGCCTTGCGCATCTTTCGATACGCCGACCAATCGACCCGGCAGTTGCCGCTTGTGTTCGTCCTTCGCGGCGATGAAGGCGGCGTGCGGACCGCCATAGCCGAGCGGCACGCCGAAGCGCTGCGAGTTACCGATAGCAACATCGGCACCGAACTCGCCCGGCGTCTTAAACAGCGTGAGCGCCAACAGGTCGGTCGCGTAGATCACCAACGCGCCCGCGGCGTGGGCCTTCTCAACCAACGATGAATAGTCGATCAGCCGACCATCGGTCGCGGGGTATTGAACCAATACGGCGAACACGTCGTCGCCGATGCTACCGATCGACTCGGCGTCGATCGTTTCGACATCAATGCCTAACGGTTCGGCGCGCGTGTTGACGACGGCGATCGTTTGCGGGTGACAGTCGTCGGCGATGAGGAATCGATTGCGATCGCCCTTTACCGCGCGATGGCACATGCCCATGGCTTCGGCGGCGGCCGTGGCTTCATCGAGCAGCGACGCGTTGGCCACTTCGAGGCCGGTCATATCCGCGACCATGGTTTGGAAATTGAGCAGCGCTTCTAGCCGACCTTGCGCGATCTCGGCCTGATAGGGTGTGTACTGCGTGTACCAACCGGGGTTTTCGAGAATGTTGCGTTGAATGACTGCGGGCGTGAGCGTGTCGTGATAGCCCATGCCGATCAGCGAGCGAAAGACCTCATTCTCGCTGGCGATCTCGACCAGCTCGTCGATCATCTCGCGTTCGGTCAGCGCGTCGGGCAGCTTGAGCGGCTTCTTCAGGCGAATGTCGGCGGGCACGACCTTCGCGATGAAGTCGTTCATGTTGTCGAAACCGAGAGTGGCCAACATGGCCTTGACCTCGTCGGCGGACGGGCCGAGGTGGCGGCTTGCGAAGGTATCGGTGTTGCTGGCCAACGAGACGGGCTTCATGACATCGGTAGGCATATCGGTGCGGTCGCTCCGGTTAGGAATTCGCAATGTTAAATCGGCCCGCCCGACAGCACAGGCGGCACCGGGCAAAGCCTTTATTTACAGTAGTTTAGCCGGGAAGGGCTGAATCCGCCAAGGTGGATGGAGGGTCAGGTTTTCTCAATATTGCGAAGCGATACTGCGTACAAAGGGCATCGTTAGATCAATCATGCGGCCACAGGCCGCAGCTCTGAAAAATGCTGTCGTATTCTATTTCTAATTCTCGACATTATCGTCGCAATAAAAAAGCGTGCCGCAGCGAGAACGCTGCGGCACTGACTCGGAATCGGTTGTCCTGATTATCCGCCTATTTTGATGTTTCGACTTTTCGACGTTTTGACGTTTACCCCTTCACCCCAACCTGCACATATTCCCGTTGCATCTGCTGGGCTGCGTCGGCGTCGGCGACGTCGCTGTGGCAATCCAGCTTGGCACCTTTGTGCGCCAGCGTACGAATCTGTTCCGGCGTAAGGTCTTCCGGCTTCACGTCGAGGCCTTCGGCGGCGGCGCGTTGGGCGAGCAGGATGCGCTGCTCTTCCGTCAGGCCGGGGCTCTTGGCGGCTTTGCTTTCCGGCACGAAACCGTCGGCCTTGCCGCTGGCCCAGTCGGTGATTTCCTTACTGATCCGCATGCTACACCAGTCGTGGCCGCACATCGCGCAAAAGTCGGTATCGACATCGAGATCTTCATCGTGCAACGCGCGGGCCGTTTCACCGTCAAAGGCGATCTCGAACTGCTTCGGCCAGTTGAGCGCCGCGCGGGCGCGACTCATATCGTCATCCCATTGAATCGCGCCGGGAATGTTGCGCGCCACATCGCCCGCGTGGGCGGCAATCTTGTAAGCAATGCAGCCTTCCTTCACATCCTGCGCTTTGGGCAGGCCGACGTGTTCTTTGGGCGTAACGTAGCAAAGCATCGCCGCCCCCGCCCGCGCAGCTTCGGTCGCGCCGATGCAACTGGTGATATGGTCGTAACCGGGGAAGACGTCAGTCACCAACGGGCCCAACACGTAGAACGGCGCATCATCGCACACGCGCTGTTGCACTTGCATGTTCCACGCAATTTCGTGCATCGGCACGTGGCCGGGGCCTTCGACCATCACTTGCACGCCTGCTTCGCGGGCGCGCTGCGTGAGTTCGCCCAGCGTTTCGAGTTCGGCAATCTGCGCCGCATCGCCCGCGTCGCGCAGACAGCCCGGCCGCACGCCGTCGCCCAATGAATACGTGACGTCGTACTGTCGCATGATGGCGCTGATCTCGTCAAACAGCTCGTACATCGGGTTTTGCTTGTTATGCGTCAGCATCCACTTGGCCAACAGCGAACCGCCGCGCGAGACGAGGCCCGTGATGCGCTTCTTAATCAGGTGCAGGTTTTCTTTGAGAATGCCCGCGTGAATGGTGAAGTAATCGACGCCCTGCTGCGCCTGATGTTCGACAACATTCAAAATCGTGTCGTAATCGAGGTCTTCGATGCTGCGGCCGATGATCATGCTATAGATGGGCACCGTGCCGATCGGAATGGTGCTGTTGTCGATGATCGCTTGACGACATTCGTCTAAATTTCCGCCGGTGCTGAGATCCATCAGCGTATCGGCACCGTACTTCTGGGCCCACTTGAGCTTTTCGACTTCTTCGTGGGTGCCCGACGAAACGGGGCTGGCACCGATGTTGGCATTGATCTTGGTGCTGATCATGCGACCGATGCCCATCGGGTCAAGCCGCTTGGGCGTGGCGTCGCCTTTCGCATATTCAGGGTCGTTGATAACCGACCAACGCTGCGTGACGGTTTGATTCACCCACAACGCGGCGTCGGGCCGGTGACCGGGATGGCCGGTGGGGGCGTTGAATTGAGAATTGAGAATGGGGAATTGAGAATGGCTCGCGCCGTTTCCATTGCCATTGTTTTTTTGATCGCGGGAGTCTTCTTGTGCGCTTTCTCCATTCTCACTTCCTAATTCTAAATTACTCCCCCTCTGCATGCCGTTCGCAATCGCTGTCAATTCGCCGATGCGATTTTCTTTCCAAGCAGCTCCAATCTCCGCCCCTCCGCTGCCCGCAAGGTGCCGAACATTGGCCGGTATCACGAGGCGACCGCGGGCGACTTCGTCGCGGATGAATTCCGGGGTTTGATTTTCACGAACGGCGACGCGCAGCATTTCAGGCGTCACGACACCTTTTTTGGCGGCTTCTAATTGGGTCATGGTGTTACTTCACTCCGTTTCTTTTCTTCTTCATACCGTGCGGCGCTGTGGCGCTCTGGCAACGGTAACTTGGTTTTGCGTAGGGTCCGCTGTGCGGACCAGAACTCCTATTTTCGAACTAGCCTAACTACATTGCCCACAACACCGCACGCGGTCAAACCGGCGCGCGACCAAATCGTCACGGTGGATCATAAAATACAGCGCGCCTTCGGCGTACCATGACCAGCCTAGCTCCTCAGGGCACGAGCTTAGCTGCGCCAATTGAATCCACTGATCTTGCACAGCGAGGGTTGCGTCGTGCTCCGAGTCTTCCGTCCATGACTCGCCCGTTGTTGCCTTTCGACAGGTCAAACCGGGATGATATTGAGCAGGCTCAGGATGTCCCAAAAACGCCTGCCCAAAGGCACTAAACTCATCCCATAGTCGATTTTGTTCAAGAATCTCATCATCAGTATTGCATAACGTCATCAACATTCCCCACGGCAACGACCACGTGGGAAAGAAATCGACGCGATGTTCGGGGTACACATTTGTTCGCTTGTCGGCTTGGCGCATCTTGCCGCAAGCATCCTCATCTTCGACGAACAGAACCCGCCACCCCGGATCATCTAGGGGCTCGTCGCCCAACGGCAACTCTTCGAAATCATAGAAGAAAAGCAGCACACCACGCTTAGGCATTTCAATTTCGTCGGTGTAATATTCAGAACACTCGGATAGGAATATCTGCAGCAGAAATTCAATCGGACGCCCACTCAAACAGGGCCACTCGATATCACTAGGCAACTCGGGCAGCCCACCCAATTTCGACCGATTCGAGCAAGGTTCGTCGTAGTCCATCCAGAACCCACAGCGCAGCGCCTTCATGATTGCAGGGCTCTTCAGCGCAAAGCTGGTTCTCAGGAGGAACTTTTCAATTTCTTTTCTGCTGGATGCCATCAAGCTTCGTTCTTCGTTGTCGCCGATCCCTAAAATGACCCGACCTCACTAAAGGTATTCCAATTCATCGACCGTCCGTTCATTCCGCACATTGCCCGTGTTCAGCGTCCCCGCCGGCTCAAACAACATCACGTGTACGTCCTTTTCCGCAACGGGCAGATGCTCCACACCGCGAGGAATGACGACGAACTCACCTGGCTGTAACGTTAACTCGCGATCGCGCAGTTTCATGCGCAGCGTTCCCTCGATCACGAGAAACATCTCGTCTTCGTCGTCGTGATGATGCCAGACGAACCCCCCCTGCAACTTCACCAGTTTCACATGGCAATCATTTACCTGACCGACGATCTTCGGCGACCAGTGCTCGCCGATGCCCGTCAGCTTCTCACGAATATTGACCACGTCGATCATGCGCGACGATCCTTTTGGTTATGTTACCTGCGTAAACACATTGGTACCCGCCCCTTCGCGGGTGGCCCATTCAAAATGCTCAACCAAACGCAGTAGCCCGTCGTCACCGCGATCGACATCGCATGTTGAAGCACCCGAATCCAGCCTCTCATCATTGGTCATTTGCACGAATCGAAAGGTTAATTTTCCGTCGATGAAATGCCCAATCAAGTGACCTGCGGCAATTTCACCACCCGCATACCGCGCCTCAACGATACTACCCGTGTGGGAAAACTCAAAAATCGTCCGGTCGTCGACCACGCCGTCGGGCGCAGTCTGCGTTACAGTCATGCGAACACCGTCGAGCGATATCATGGTTTCGGGCACCTTGTTTTTGCATTCATTGCATTCAATTCTTCAATTATCCGAATCGAAATTTTCCCTTTGTCTTGCGGCAGGTGGCGACCGCTGTTGTCAGGTTCACTGTCGGCAGCGAACCGCGATGATCCATGCATTCGCGGTATGGGTTAAACTGCCTAAATTCATATCTCCTGACGAACCACCCACACATTTCCTGTGTCCGGCTCGAAGTAAATATCCAAGACCCCCACTTTGTCTTGAAGCGACCAATACTCAAACGCAGCCGTGCGGCTTTCATTCGCAAACCATGCGGGAATCTTGTTCAATCCTCCATCTGGTCGAATGTCGCGAATGGGTTGCTCAAACGTCAACTTTTCACCAAATTCCTTTGTTTCAATTAAGCCATCCAGCGTTTCACGATCTGCCGTGAACTGCAGCCCCACGGTAGCATCCTGCATGTCCCCTTGCGAAATGAAACTACGCAGTTTATTGATCTTGTTGCTGGGTGAAACGCCGAGCTCATACTCAAACGTGCTCGCAGCCGATGGTTGACCGGCACCGTAAGCGGTCAAGGTCACGGTTAGTGGCAACAGCATGAGCATCGCCACCAATCTTCCTTTCCCGTGCAACTTGCGACGCAAAACATATAAGATCAGGAAACTGATTAAGACAATCACGCCCGTAACAACTGCGGAAACGACGCCAAAAATCGGCGCGAACACGTAGCCGTTCCAAGGGTAGGCGAGGGCCGTTCCAAGCACGAAATTGATGCCGACAAATAGGCACCATATGACGAATGCGATGGTTAGCGGGTATCTGCCTAAGATTGAATCAGACATGCTCCGCTTCCCTACGCACCTCGCATCACTTCCGACGCTACGGTGATCAGGTTCAAAGGGTGACGGCCCGGTGCCGACTCTCAGCCGCGCGACGCTTGCTCACGCGACTCCCCTAGCGATCTGGTGAGATCATACGGCTGTGGTAGTTGTTTCGCAAAAGATTTTCGACGAAACCATGCCTAATGCCTCCGCGCACAGCCCGTTGACAATGGGCATCTGGTTAATCCGCCACCGGCGGCGTTTCGCCTGCTAATTGATGAAGTCGGTCCGCCATGGCCGTCGGAAAGCCTGCGCTTTCAACCTTTTCACGCCACGTGTTGGGAATCGCATCAACACCGTAATAGGCTCCGGCGATTTGGCCGTACACGGCGCCGGTCGTGTCGGCGTCTTCGCCGAGATTGACTGCCGCAAGCGCGCCGGCTTTGAATGAATCGGTCGAGTGAAACGCCCATAGCGCGGCTTCCAACGACTGCACGACAAAGCCGGTGCCTCGAATCGCGGGAGGGTGCTTACCTTTATAGCTGCCGGCGCGAATGGTTTGGATCTCGTCGGCCAAGTTTACCGTTTTGAGTTCGTTGCCAGTGATGTCGAAATCGGGCGCGAGTAAATCTGCTTTTGTCACTCCATTGAGCGCGCCCGCAATAAGGCTGGCGAAGAGGCGGCACGCATCCAAGCACAACCGAGCTCCGTGCGTCGTACGTGAACTATCAACGGCCAATCGAAGCAGCTCTTTCGGTCGGCGCGCGGCGTACATCGCTATCGGGCACAAGCGCATGATGGAACCGTTGCCAGCGGAGTAGGGATCGTCGGAACCAGCGAACGGTTCGCCGTCTTTTTCAAAGCGGGCCAACGACGCGCTCGTTGCATTACCGATGTCAAAGCAGCGGCCGGTCGGGCTGTGCACGCCTTCGCGCCACCAGCGGATGTAGCGCTGCATCTGATCGCGCGCATCAAAGCTACGACATTCGATCAGGCTTTCGGCCAAACAAATCGCCATCGCCGTGTCGTCGGTCCACTGCCCCGCCTTTAAGCCGAACGGACCACGGCCAACCATGTCGGTTATCGGTTCAAACGAACCCGGCGCGGTAAATTCAAGCGTGGTGCCGAGGGCATCGCAAGCGGCAAGGCCGAGCCAGCAACCGTGATAACGTGCGAGCGTGTCATTCTGATTCATATCAATAAATGGTAACTAAAGAACTGGGTTAATGCCTTCGCAGCTTTCACCCAACTTGATGCAAGCCACGCAACCACCGAATCTGCCCCGCATGATAGGCGTCGTGGGCGGGGAGGCCGTAGATCATTTTCAGGTTCGTGACCTTCGCCCCTTGCGGCACCTTTACGAGGTCCTTTTCGTTCAACCCGCTGACGGCCTCAATCAACCGATCGTGTGTCTCGTCTAGCAACGTGCGGGCGTCGCGCCAATCGGCGTCTGATTTATCGTCGCCAAAGGCAAACCAATTGCTACCCTTCAGCGCGAAGCCGCCGCGCTTTGCGCCCGTCAGTCGCCGAATGCCGACGTACTTCCAATACGCGCAATGCAACGTTATCTCGGCGATGTTGTGTTTCTTCGGGTTGGGCCGTGCGACGGCGTCGGCCAGCTTCACGCGGGCGATCGTGCTGCGCAGCGTGGGGCCGTGCCAACCCGTCGTACGATAGGCCGCGTCCAGCATCTCAATGAGAAAATCGGTCGTCGCGCCTGCCGCCTGATTTCTCGCCACCTTGCGCGCCACTTACTCAGCCTCACGAATCTTAGCCATGTAATCGAGCTCGATGATGCCGCCGTCGACGTTGCGCACCATGTTGACGGCCTGCGCCCGGTGATGGGCCGAGTGAAAAATGAGTTGGTGAATCATGCTGCCTAAAGGTGCCGTGTAATACGAGCCCTTGCTATCCAAATAGCGTTGGTTGCGCGGCAGGTCTTCGACCTTAAGCGAATCCAGAAATGCATTGCGGTCTGCAGACGTGGTTTTCATCGCAGCACCGAGCGTGCCCACGCCTTGCGGCTCATCTTCGTTGAGCCATTTGGTGTCGGCCTCGCCCTTCCACCGGCGCAACCAAACCAACTCGCCGGCGTAGATATGAATCAACGTCTTGCGGAGCGATCCGCGCCCCATTTGGAACGGCTTGTCGAGCGCGTCCTCTTTCAGATGCGACGCGGCCGTGAAGACCTGATCGTTGGCCCAATCGTTGTATTTGAATTGATGCCGGAAGGTGCCAAGATCGAACATGCCGCGCCCTCGTTTGCGTTTTCAATGACAAAGCCAATTCGACTATTGCGCGGCAACGCCCGCGCGGGTCGATTCTCAATCCGTCATGTTAGCAGGCGCGATGTAAAAAAGAAGCAGGGTGCCGCAAGGGCGCAATCGCGCCTCGGCACCCGTCGTCATCGAATCGTCAGCTTGCTTCGTCTAACTTAGATGAAGAAGAAGATGATTTCGAGGATGAAGAAAATGATATCAAAAATAATACTAAGCGTATCCATGCTAACCTCTCTTTGGTCTTACGTAGCGGCACAACGACCTGACTGGGGCTAAAGCCATCCCACCGGGCCTGAAACCGACTCGAATTCGCGAGGACGTTTCCAAGACAGGCCGTTTTCCTGCCTTTGCAGCATATTAGACACGTAAAATCGTGTTTGGCGAGGCGAGTCGGACAAGAAAAACTCCGCAGCACGCACTGCTGGTGCCAATTTCCGGACGTCGCCGGTCAAAATCCATGCCGCCCCGTGGGTCCGAAGACAACGTTCGCCCCCACCATTAGCTCCGGTAAACGCCAAGGTTTTGCGATAAAAAACCTGCACCGAATTGCGTTTCAAGCCTGAATCGTACCGTTTGGATGGCGAAAATCCGATTTCTTCGATGACGGTCACCCGAGGGAGCGAACTTACGTGCAACGACATCGCCTGATATATGCCAAGCGAACCCTGCTCGGTTTCGTGGGTAGTGCCTGCGCCGCGTTCATCACGGTCTGGGCCATCAGTTCATACGCGGGTCGCGTGTCGCCATTCGTGATCGCCGGCGCGTCGAGCCTTGCCACGTTCTATATGATGACGCTCGCCCTTCGCGGGGCCGTGAAGGAAGCCTATCGGGCGGGGGAGGTCGGGCGTCGACTACCGCACAGTGTCGAGCAGCGGGCCATCGGCCACGATCGCGAAATCCGCCCAGTGAAACCGGCGAAGGACCTTTCGTTCAAGGCCCCGCCGCTCATTCAGAGCGAATTCGTCGGTAGCAACGCCGATTAAGCCCGATTTCGTGCTATCAGACGCTGTAAATAGACCCACCAAATCTAAATTGCCGCTGCCGACTTCTGCCGATATCATCTAAACAATGGTGAAACCGGTGAGAGATCGACAACGCGCTCGGCAATTGGCCTTATTGGCCGCGTTGCTGGCTGCTGAAGCCGCCCTGCTCTCGCAGGGTCCGATCGATGCCTGGCAGGTGTCGACGACGGCTGTGGTGCGCTCCGTCACGCCGGTGCCGCAACTCGATATGCCGGTTGCGGGCGTGAGTCTCGCCATCTGTGCGTTGTGCGTGTTGTTGTTGCGTCGCAACGTATGCAAAATTGCCGCGACCTATTGCGCAACGCCGTTACGTGTTCGCAAACAAACTGCAAACACGTTACGCCAACGACACCATGCCTATCTTCAGGTTGCCCGTTGCAGCGGCAGCCGATCGCGCTAGCCCTTCTCTCCATTCATCGCAGCGCCGTCTATCCACGTTTTTTCATTACGCATTCACATAATCATTCTCGGTGATGCACGATTACGCGTGCTCCCGTTCTTCATGCAGGCAAGGGTAACGTCATGGGCATTCTCTCCAGCGTCGGCACGGGCTTCCGCAAGGTTTTCGGAACTCGCAACGACCGAATCGTTAAAAAGTATCAACAAGTCGCACTCGAAGCAGGACGGTTCGAGAACGAATTGCGCGGCGATTACGACGCGCGCTTTGCCGACCGAGCAAAGAGCGTCGCCGAAGATCTCGAACCTGAAGAACGCGAAAGCGAACTTCAAAAGATTCGCGTGGAACTCTGTGCAGACCTGCGCGAGCATTCGGATCGACTGCGCGAAAAACTGTCCAACGGGACCGACCCGGAACAATTGCTGCCCGAAGCGTTCGCCGTTATTCGCGAAGCCTCGCGCCGAGCCAAAAAGCACCGCCACTTTGATTGTCAGTTGATCGGGGCACAGGTGCTGTACCACGGCACCATCGCCGAAATGAAGACCGGTGAGGGCAAGACCATTGTTTGTCACCCTGCCGCGTACTTGAAGGTGCTCCAAGGCAAAAAATCCCACATCGTTACTGTCAACGACTACCTCGTGAAGCGCGACGCCGAATTCGCCCAGCCGATTTTTGAGTTGGTCGGCATGACCGTTGGCTACATTCAGGGGCAGGTCGATCCCGGTGGTCACGAGGGCATTCGCCGCGCCGCTTACGGTTGCGACATCACTTACGGCACCAACAGCGAGTTCGGTTTCGACTATTTGCGCGACAACATGAAGACGCGGCTGGAAGACCAAGTGCAGGGCCGGCTCGACTTCACCGTGGTGGACGAAGTCGACTCGATTCTGATCGACGAAGCACGAACGCCGCTCATCATCAGCGGCCCGGCCGAAGATGACGTCACGCGTTACCGTACGGCTGACGCCGTCGCGCGTGTATTGATCGCCAAGCAGCAAGAAGCGCAGCGCGCTACGCAGGCTCGCCTCAAAGAATGGGGAGACAACCCGCCCAAGGGCTTCTCAGAACATCCAAAGTTTAACGACGCCCTTGCCAAGTTTAAGAACGACCCCGAATGGATTAACGAAGAAGAGGCCGAAGCCATCGGCCACCAAATGATCTACGTCGTCGCCAAAGAACGCAAAAGCGTTGCCATCACGCACGACGGTATCACGCTGGCACAGGAACAACTCGGCGTCGGTTCGCTTTACGTTGGCGCCAACATGGAATGGCCCCACCTGATCGAAAACGCCGTGCGCGCCCATGTCGTGTACGAGCACGACGTCGACTATGTCGTCAAAGACGGTGATGTCATCATCGTCGACTCGTTCACCGGTCGTCTCATGGTCGGTCGCCAATGGTCGGACGGTTTACACCAAGCGGTGGAAGCGAAAGAAGGCGTTAAGGTCAAAGAAGAGACCCAGACACTCGCGACGATCACGTTGCAAAATTTCTTCAAACTCTACGGCAACCTCGCGGGCATGACCGGTACGGCCATGACCGAAGCCGACGAGTTCATGAAGATTTACAGCCTCGATGTGGTGGCGATTCCGACCAACCGCCCCGTCAATCGGCAAGATCATAACGACCGAATCTACAAGACGATCGAAGACAAATTCAACGCGATCGTCGAAGAGATTCACGACATCCACTCGGCCGGTCGCACCAGCGATCCGTTCGTGATGGAGCCGCTGTTGAAGAATCTGCGCAGCGTGTTGCAGAAGACCGGCGAATCGACGGATGTCATCGACAAGGCGCTGGAAGAATGGCGATCGAACAAAGAAGCCGACCCGGCAGTTCTGACCGACGCGTACGACCGATGCATGGGCGACCTCGCGCGCGGTCGGCCGGTGCTCGTCGGTACGATCTCGATTGAAGACTCGGAGAAACTGTCGCGTGCGTTAACGAAGCGCTACGGCATCGAACACGAAGTGTTGAACGCCAAGCAGCACGCGCGCGAAGCCGAGATCGTCACCAAGGCCGGTCAAACCTACATCCCCACGCGCGGTAAAGACAAAACACCGATGGGGAACGTCACCATCGCGACCAATATGGCCGGTCGCGGTACCGACATCAAACTCGCTCAAGGCGTCGTCCACGAGAAGTGCATCGGCGACCTCGGCCCACCCGAGGGTGCCGGCGACCCGAGCAAATATGGCTGGCATGAAAGCGGCGTGATCGGTACCAAGTGCTGTATCAGTTGCCCGGACTACGACGCGAAAACGAACTGCGCCCACTGTTGGAAGCCCAAAATCGATCCGCGCTTCCCTGAGATGGGCCGCAAGGTTTGCTCGCTCAATGTGCCCTGCGGTTTGCACATCGTCGGCACCGAACGCCACGAGTCGCGCCGCATCGACAACCAGTTGCGCGGTCGGTCGGGTCGTCAGGGCGACCCCGGTTCGAGTCGATTTTTCCTGTCACTCAGCGATACGCTCATGAAAAATTTTATGGGCGAGCGCATGCTGAAATTCCTCGAGCGCTTCGGCTTTGAAGACGGCATGTCGATCGAACACAAGCAGGTGAGTCGCAGCATCGAAGGCGCGCAGAAAAAGGTCGAAGAACGCAACTTTGGAATTCGCAAGAACCTCCTCGAATACGACGAAGTGATGGACCATCAGCGCAAGATCTTCTACGAAGAACGGCAGAAGATTCTCTCCGCGTCGCGCCCCGGCAAATCGGAAGTGATGGTCGACCTGATCTGGCGCATGATCGACAACACGATCGACACGGCTGCTGAAAAGTTTCTCGCTAAGTATTACCCGCACGAATGCGTTTGCGAGTGGGCCCGCGCCGAGCTCGATTGCTCGCTCGATCCGAAGAGCGTGGACATCTACAATCAACTCGGCACCGAGAAGCTCCTGCGCGCCAATGCCAAAGACGAGGCCCGCGCTCAAATCGCCATTCAGGTCGGCGAATACATGGGCCCCGACGTGCCCGAAGGCCAATGGGATATTCGCGGCTTGCAAAAATGGGCCTCGCAACGATTCGATTCCAAGCTCTCGCAGAACCAGCTTCAGGAAATGTCGGTCGAAGAGGTGCAGGATCATCTCATCGAAGCCGCCGAAGCCAAATACGACAATATTGACTTGCGCCCCATTGAAAAATTCATGGACGCCGGCTTCGGCAAGAAGGTGATGATCGGTTGGGCCCATCAGAAGTTCGGCCTCGATCTCGACTACACCGGCTTTGAAGACCTCGAATCGGAAGAATTGGTCGACCGACTACGCGAAGCGATTCGCAAGGCGTACAAGCAGCGCGAAGAAACCTATCCCGTCGAGTGGATCCTCGAACGCACCGTGAAGGAAGGTAACTTCGAGAGCGCCTACGCCGCCGACGCCCTCGTACAATGGACCAATCAGAAGTTCGGCCTCGGTTGGACCGTCGACGACGTGCAGAAGCGCCCTATCGGCGAAGTCGCCGACGAGTTGTTCAAGCTCAATAAGGAGTTTCTCAACAACGGCCATCTGCGCAGCGAAGTCGAGCAAGCCATCAGCCGCAACGGCGGCAGCGACAAAGCCAAGTTGATCGAATGGGCGCGCGAGCGCTTCGGCCCTGCCTTTGATGAATCGATCTTCGATGAAGTCGACTCAACCGAAGACGCGCTGATCACATTCGGTCGCGCGCTGTTGCGTGACGAGCTGACCCGACTCGAACGATACGTACTCATCCAGATTTACGATCAGGCATGGAAAGAACACATGCACGCGATCGACCTGCTCAAGGAGACCATCGGCTATCGCGGTTACGCCGAGCAGGACCCGAAGATTGCTTACAAGAAGGAAGGCACGGCGATCTTCAACGAAATGCTCGCAGGCATTGAGGACAAGGTCACCGGCATCATCTTCCGCGCGCGGTTGAGCGGTAACGAGCAAATGCGCAACCGTTATGGTAACGCAGCGGCCCGACACGACACGGCGACGAACCTCGGCTTCTCCGGCGTCTCGCGCGATCGCGACGCAGCAATGAAAGCACAAAACCAAGAGCAAAAGGTCGAGCAAATTAAGCGTGACGTTCCCAAAGTCGGCCGCAACTCGCCCTGTCCGTGCGGTAGCGGGAAGAAGTACAAGCAGTGTTGTGGTAAGGCGTAGTGGCAGTAGGACGGTGCCGTTGAATTGAGAGCGCGCTTACGATTCAAGCGTACAACCCGTGCGCTTCTATCATTTGCGTGGATGTCGAAGCCGCGGCCTGTGGCCGCATGGGTTGATCGCGAACGCTGCGCACTCGATGACTAAGACGATGGACGTCAGTAGTTACCGTATCGATCGAATTGCAGGTTGCTTGCTCGGCGGTGCGGTCGGCGATGGCTTTGGCAGTTGTTATGAAGGGCAATTGCCCCCTATCGACGTCGATTTCACCGTCGCGCCGCGCTTGACCGATGACACGCAGCTCACGCTTGCGACTTGCGAAGGCATCATCGCCGCCGGTCGGGTGGAGCCCACTTCCATAGCGACGGCGATGGCCCGTTGGTTTCGCGAACGTCGGCTGACGGGCCTCGGCGCGAGCACGTTTAAGGCGTTGCAAGAACTTGCCGCCGGTCATCATTGGGCATTAACGGGGGCAAAGGGCGAGCGCGCCGCAGGCAACGGCGCAGCGATGCGAATTGCGCCACTCGCGTTCTTCCTCAACCTAGCCGATTTCGATCAACGACGATTGCTCCGCGATATCGCGCGCATCACGCATCAGCATGAGGAAGCATACGTCGGCGCGTTGGCAATTGCGCTTGCGGTCCAGTTCGCGGCGTGTTGTGATTTGCCAATGACCGACTTTGCTGCGCACGTTCATAGACAACTCCCCGATAGCGTCACGCGCGATCGGCTGCACGATATTGATGAGCAACACTGCCCACGTGTTGCAGAATTTGCTCTCAGATTTGGCAACGGCGGTTACGCAGCAGATTCGGTTGCTCTTGCGATACTTGGCGCGACCCAACTCGATGAGATCGGATTCGACGGCGTGTTAAAGGAACTCATCTCATGCGGCGGTGACACCGACACGATTGCGTCGATGGCGGGGCAAATCATGGGAGCAAGGCTCGGCCATGACGGGATACCGACGGCCTTGGTACGGCAATTGGAAGAACACCCAGAGATAACGGCGTTTGCGTCTTCGCTTGCAAAAGTTCGATGAGATAGCATATCAAGTCCCGGTCCAGAAGATTCAGGATAGCCGGAGATCAATACCATGCTCGTGACAGACGAAATTCGGGTTTCACTCGCCGAAACCATTGCATGGTGCACGCGCATACCAAAACCGTGGAATCCGAAAACATCATTTCGCTCATTAGATTTGGCCTACGCCGAACTCGATATCACTAGCCGCGTTGAAATGGTAAACAAGGTGATCGAAGCGCGGCGGTTCTTCCTCAATGACCGATCGATTACACCCGCACAATCCCTAGCCGGCGGTCGATTGTTGGTGACGTATCCCAACATCAATATGCGAAACGGTATGGAAGAAACCGAAAGTAACGGCTTCGTCAATTATGCGAATGTGCCGGGCTGGGATACTTGGATTGCTTTTTTTGAGGAGAGCGGAACGCGCCAACACTATTATAGCTTTCTGCTGAGTTGGGTACCGACGGAATTTCTGGAGATCGTTGATGTGGCAACCGATATGTCGCCGGAAGAGTCGATCAACTGGATTGACCGCGTGGATCATCCAATCAATCACGAACTCGAACGATGCGGCTTAGCATATCAACCTTAGGGCTGAGCGGTAATGCGATAATTCAATCGAGTAGGCAAAAGCGACTTAAAACAAACTCTCCTGATCATCCGAATTTTTCTTTTCGACATCCGTCGGCACTGTTAGCCCCAAATGCTCATACGCCGCGCGCGTAGCGCAGCGGCCTTGGCGGGTGCGTGTGATCAGACGGCGCTGTAGGAGGAACGGTTCGACCATGTCTTCGAGCGTGTCGCGCGCTTGCCCCATGGTGGCGGCGATGGCTTCGATACCGGCAGGGCCGCCCTTATAGGTTTCGATCAGCGCGGTCAGATACGAACGATCCAAACGATCCAACCCGGCGTGGTCGATTTCTTCGATCTTGAGCGCTTGATCGACCACATCCTTGGTGATGCGCCCTTCGGCGCGCACCTGCGCGTAATCGCGCATGCGTTTGAGCAGGCGATTGGCCACGCGCGGCGTGCCGCGGGCGCGTTCGGCAATGGCTTGCAGCGCGTCTTCGTCGTATTCAACGCCCAACCGCGCGGCCGAGCGACGGATGATCTCTTCCAATTCGGCCGGACCATAAAAATCGAGGTGATAACGTAAGCCAAACCGATCGCGCATGGCAGCCGTCAACATGCCCGCGCGCGTCGTCGCGCCGATCAACGTAAACCGCGCGAGCTTGAAGTTGACCGTGCGCCCACCGACGCCGCCTTCGATGGTGTAATCCACGCGAAAATCTTCCATCGCGGGATAGAGAAACTCTTCAACGACCTTATTGAGGCGATGGATTTCATCGACGAACAGGATATCGCCCTCGCGCAAGTTGGTGAGCGTGCTCATCAACTCGCCTTGCTTCACGATGGCCGGGCCGCTGGTCACGCGAATGCCGTCGGCAACGCCCAATTCCTCGGCGATCACGTGCGCGAGCGTGGTCTTACCGAGCCCCGGCGGTCCATCCATCAACACGTGTTCGAGCGGTTCGCCGCGTTGCTTTGCCGCATCGAGCGCGATCTTCAACTGTTCGATCGTCGCGCGCTGCCCCACCCATTCGTCGAGGCTGCGCGGTCGCAACGCCCAATTGGACTGCTCCTCGCGTTCGTCGCGTTGCTCACCGGAGATAATTCGTTCGCGCGTCATGTTAGTTCGGCGGTTCGTTTAGCTGCCAATATCGTTCCATCGCGGCGGGACGCCGCAGCTCTGAATGAAATATAGCCAATTCGCGTTTTATCATTCAGGCATTGTTTTTTTGATGTTTCGACGTTTCGATGTTTCGACGTTTATCACCCGCTCTTAATGCGATACGCCGCTGCGACCCATTCATCCGGGCCGCCCAGTTTTCCGTTTTGCTGCGCCGCGCGCTGCACCCAGCGCTCCGCATCGTTCCGACTATCGCCCCATGCGACCAGAATTTCAATCGCATCGCGTTGGTCGCTAGTGAACGACGTTTCCCGTACTGCTGGTTGCGCCGCTTCGGCCAACGCGTGGGCCGTTGCCTTACCTTTCAGCTCCGCGACGATCTGTTCGGCCATGCGTTTGCCGATGCCAGGCAACTGCGTCAGCGTCTTCGCGTCACCGTTTTCGATCGCTGCGGCGATCTGACCTACCGGCAAAGCCAACGCTTTCAGCGCTTTGCGCATGCCCATGTTCTTTACGCTGGTGAACAACCGAAAAAACGCCTTGTCTTCGACTTGCGGGAAGCCGATCAACCTTGGCGTCAGGTTGCCCCCCGTCGCGTTGCCTTCGAAATATTGCAGCGTGTGCAACGATATCGAACTGCCAAGCCCCGTCATAAGGCCGCCGCGTGCATACGCGGGCACCAACACTTCGTAAGACAAGCCGTCGCGCTCGACGATCGCACCTTCGTCGCTGAAATCCGCCAACACGCCTTGGATGCGCACGATCATGCCGCACCCTCCGCCGCATTGGATAGTTGGGCTTCATCCTGCTGCGTGGCGATGGCACACAACGCAATTGCGAGCGCATCCGCAACGTCCGCCGGTTCGGGCAATGCGTCAAGTTGTAACACATGAGCGATAGCGCGCTGCATTTGCAACTTACTGGCATGACCGTTGCCTGTCAGCGATTTTTTCACGCGAGTGGCGGGCAAACTTTGCAATGCAATCCTACGCCGCGCTGCGCCCAGCAACACCACGCCGCGCGCATGGCCCATGAGAATTGCCGTGCGCGGATGTTTGTAATGCGCGTACAACTGTTCGACGGCGACCAATTCGACGGTGTGTTCTTCAAGCAGATCGTTAAGCCCGGCTTCGATCTCGACTAAGCGGCGTTCGAGCGGCTGTTCGCTACTGCTACGAATCAAACCGGCATCGAGCACGCGCGGACCACTGGCATCGATAACCGCGTAACCCGTTCGATCCAACCCCGGGTCGATTCCGAGCACAAAGCGCGCGATCTTCTGAGGCTGTCTTACTCCATGCGCCACCGGGTGCCATCCTTGCTATCCTCGAGCGTGATGCCGAGTTTCGTAAGTTCATCCCTGATATGATCGCCAATGGCGAATTGTTTTGCCTCGCGCGCCTGCTTGCGCACCTCGACCAACAGATCGACCAGTGCGGGCGTCTTACCATCGCCCGCGGCCTTCGGGCCGGCGGGCTTACTTTCAAACAGCCCTAAAATTCGACCGAGACTCGTCAGCGTGCCGCACGCGCCAAGCGCGAGCTTGGCTTGCGCCTCGTTACCATTGGTTTCCAAGCGCGTGGCTTCGAAGAATTTGTTGATCGCGTTGGCAATCTCAAACAGCACCGCAATGGCCTGCGCCGTATTGAAGTCGTCGTCCATCACTTCCAAAAATCGGACGCGCTGTTGCAACACATTCTCGAAGAGGCCCTTGGCCGCCTGATCCATTTCTTCGCCGCGCAGTTTTTCGGCCGTGATCTCATTGGCGTACGGATCGACGTTACAAATCCGCTCGATACGTTCGAACAAACGCGTGAACGTATCCAACCCCGTCTTAGCCGCGGCCAGCGCCTCATCCGAAAAATCGATCGGCGATCGGTAGTGCGCTTTGAGTATCAAGAATCGCAACAGTTGCGGATCGTGCTTTTCCAGCAGCGATTTGATCTGCAGCGAGCCCATGATTTTGGCCATTTCCGGGTCGCTCTTGGCAATCTTCTTCGTATTGAAACGCGTGAGCCCGTGATGCATCCAATACTTCGAGAACGGTTGACTATTCGCCGATTCGGCCTGCGCCAACTCGTTTTCGTGGTGCGGGAATTTTAGATCCATGCCGCCGCCATGGATGTCGAACGTCGCGCCGAGATACTTCATCGCCATCGCCGAACATTCGATATGCCAGCCGGGCCTACCCTTACCCCATGGCGAATCGTACTTGGCCGAGTCGGGCTCGTTATCTTTCGCGTGCTTCCATAAAGCGAAGTCGCCGGGGTTACGCTTATTCGTGGAGACCAACCCTTCGCGCGTACCGCTTTCCTGCTCTTCGGCTTTGCGATTGGTCAGTTTGCCGTAATCTTCATCCTTAGAAACATCGAAATAAACGTCGCCATCGGCTTCGTAGGCGAAGCCATTCTTTATAAGTTCCTGCGTCTGTTCGATGATTTCGCCGATGTGCTCGCTGGCACGCGGCATATGGTCGATACCTCGCACGCCGAGCGCGGAGATATCCGTGATGTAGCGACTTTCCAGCTCGCGTGCCAAATCCAGCATATCGCGGCCTTGGTTTTGCGCTTCGGCGATCAGCTTATCTTCGACGTCGGTGATGTTGACCACCCAGGAAACTTTGAAACCCTTGAACGATAAGTATCGCTTGACGACGTCGAACACGATCGGTCCGACGGCATGGCCGATGTGTGCGGGCTTATAGACCGTCGGCCCGCAGAGGTACATACCGACCTTACCAGGCTCCAACGGTTCGAAGAGTTCCTTCTCTCCCGACAGCGTATTAAAAACCCGCAGCGTCATGCGACGTCTCTCATTTCTGTATTGCAACCATGGTCAATCCGGCAATCACCGTCGCGGCAATCGCCTCACCGCGACCGACGGCATCCATACCTTCGCCGGTCTTCGCCTTCACGCTCACGGCGTCTTCGCTCACACCGAGAACCGCGGCCAGCCGTGTAGCGATCTCGCCCTTGTAGCCAGACAACTTGGGCCGCTCGGCATGCACCACCACATCGATATTGACGACAGCATACCCCAAAGCCCGCATGCGTTCGACCACTGTTTTCAGCAGCAACATGCTGTCGGCGTCGCGCCATTGCGGGTCGGTGTCGGGAAACTGTTCGCCAATATCGGCCATGCCCGCCGCACCGCACAACGCATCGATCACGGCATGACAAATCACATCGCCGTCGCTGTGCGCGACAAACGATTTATCGCATGGAATATCGACGCCGCCAAGGCGCAGACCGTCGCCCGCTTGCAACCGATGCAGGTCGGTCCCGATGCCGACGCGATGAATGGGGATTGCCGTCATGGCGGGTATGTTACGTATCTTTGAGGTAGTTGGCGAATGGTTGGGGCAATACTCAAACCGTGTAGCACTCACCCAGATAAGATACGCGTTTGGTAAACGCGTTCAGAGAAATGCAGGCGTGATCCTCATCAAATCGACTTCGAACTTGGCCGCAGAAACGGTTCGGTCAATCTCGTTAATCAAGAATTACGCCGATGATGGCCACACGCCGCTAAACACTTCTTCCGCCGGCCCCGTCATCAAGACCGACGCGTCGTCTGCGGGCCATTCGATCAGCAAATCGCCACCGGGTAAATGGAGCATCGCGCTGCGCGACAACCGCCCTTCCAGCACGCCCGCCACCAACACCGCACACGCGCCGGTCCCGCAGGCTTGCGTAATGCCGCTGCCGCGTTCCCACGTGCGCATCGTCGCTTCTTTTTGCGAGTGGATTTCGACGACGTGAAAGTTCACGCGATTCGGAAACGCCGCGTGGCATTCGACCAGCGGGCCAACCTTTTCAAGATCGAACCCCACCACATCGTCGATGAATGTGACCGCATGCGGATTGCCCATCGACACGCATGTCGTCGCAAAACGTTGGTCACCGACCGGCATCGACACGGCCACGCAACGCGACGCATCACCCAGCGTCGTCGGAATCTCGCTAGGCACCATAATCGGCAGGCCCATATCCACCCGCACGCGCTCGACCGCGCCATCGTCGCCAACAAACGCATCGACCATCAACACACCGCGATCGGTTTGCACGGCGAGGGAACGCGTTGCCGCTCCCTCTCCCTTCGAAAGGGAGAGGGCTGGGGTGAGGGTTCTGGTCCGCACCTCTTGGGCGTTGTCATTATTGGCACCGTCTGCCACAACCGTTCGGGTGCCCCTGCCCCTCTGGGGCTGGGGGACTGCACCCTTTCGCGCCGTCAACCCGCGATCCAAAGCATACTTCGCCACACAACGAATACCGTTGCCGCACATCTCACCGCGCGAACCATCGGCGTTGTACATCTCCATTCGCACATCGGCGTCAACACCATCCGTCGGCGGCGCGATGAGGATTAGACCATCGGAGCCAATCCCGCGGTGACGGTCGCTCACCCGACGGGCCAATTCGGGCACGTCAACATCGACAAGGTCAACTTCGAACGTATTCACGTACACGTAGTCGTTGCCGAGGCCGTGCATTTTGATGAAGGGGATTTGCATGAGATCATTGTAGGGTGCATCCCTCGATGCACCATCGCCGCGCGATGAAAACCATATGCGACCTACCGTCGCACCAACCGCACCGCAAAGTCCTTCATCTCATATATCGGTATGCCATCGACCACGAGTAAACCAACTGCTACTATCAACCGCTAGAATGAGTCTGCGTTTTCCGCTGATATTCTTCCCAGCTTTCAATATCTTCATTGGAGCGCAAGCTATCCCTGAGATAAGTTCTTCGATCAAACTTATCGTATGCAATGATGAATCGCTCAGGCCCCTCTGCACTACTGTCGTTCTTCAAATAATCGTAGAGCGTTAAATTATGCGTCTCGCGAAGTTGCTTATCATAATGCTGGCGGTAAAAAATCATTAGGTCGTAGTTGCCTAAGGGCCTCTCGTGTTTAACTCCGACTTCGTCCTTCAAGAAACGCAAGGCGTGTCTAGTCGCCATTAAATATCGCGGTTTCTCATTGTGATTTGGATCATTAATTTGACATCCGTTAGATAGGGCTATCACGAAGGACAAGACGAAAATTGGAAGCCATTGACATGCCTGAAGGCCCGATTGATTCATGTGATTGCCTCACAATTGAATACCTCGATTGACTCTATTAGGTTGAAAAATAAACTCAGCCCAATGGATTGTCGAGCAAATTCCAGCAACTGCCCATTTAACTATCTCGATACAGTTACCGCCGCACCAACCGCACCGCGAAGTCCTTCATCTCATATATCGGTATGCCATCGACCACCAGAAAACCATCGGCCATCACCAGCGGCTCGGGCCCATCATCCACGCGCGTGATGACGGCCTCAACATCCACACGCTGGTTCTTCGGAATGACCTGACCGCGATAGACCCAGGTTTGCTCGACACCCGTTGCAATTGCCTCGAACGAATGGCTCTCTACAAATACCGCGCCCCACCGCTTGATCGCATATGCCTTCATCAATTGCAAGAACGATTCCAGACCCAACGAGCCGGGCCAAACCGGATCCTGATAAAAATGCGCCTTGAAGAACCACGCGTCCGGATTGACGCCCGTCGAGCCGCGCACAAAGCCTAGCCCATTTGGTCCGCCAGTTGTCGCCAGCGCATCTACGCGTTCGAGCATCAGGAACGCCTTGGCCGGTTGATACAATCCGCGCAACGCGCCGGGGTATTCGCCGACAAACCCATTCGCATCTTCCGGTTGTATCGGTGGCAACACGTCAAACGCAAACTGCTTCGCCGCAGCCAATTCATCATCGCTCGGCGTGTATCGACGCTCACCCGCATCGCGCACGCCCAATTGCTGCGCCAGCGCCGCCTTCGAAAAGAACCCAAAGTGCGTAACGCCTTCATAGACCACGCCCTGGGCATCACACAGTTGCATGTCATAATCCTGAATGATCATGCCGCCGGCTTCGTTCACATTCGTCATGCGCACGCGGACCGTCAACGTACCGACGTCGGGATAAATCTCGCGATGCAACGTGGCCGTGCCGCCGAGGTTGCGAAAGCTGACGTCGGTCTTGCTTCGCAGCGCCGAACCGCAATACGCCGCCAGCCAGCCGCAAGGTTGCAACGCCGCTTCCAAAATGACGGCAAACGGCATCGTCGGTTGTCGATTCGCCGCGAAATACCACGCATCCGGCGGTACGTCGTACTCGGTCTCCACCCACCCCGTCGGCTTCAACACAAATGGCTCGGCATCGACGGCCACCACGCGATCCAAAAACTGAAACGGCGGCCCCGGCAACCGCGCGATCACGCGCTCGGAATCGAACACGGTATACGGTTCGCCAAACGCCAAACTCGGGCGACCATTGGAGAACTCAAGAATCGACTGCTTATCATAAAGCACGGGTCGCGACGACCGATTTTTAGCTGCGAAAGGTGTGGATGTTGAGGGTTGCTTCGTCGTGGCGTTTTGACGTTTCGACGTTTCGACGTTTTGACGTTTAGCATCGTCGGTGCCCCTGCCCCTCTCGGGCTGGTGGACATCACCATGTGCGCGTCGATCCCATACGACCTCAATCGCCTCGCGCGACAGCCCCTGAATCTCCAGCGACATGTCCGTCATGCGCACAATCTTGCGACCGTCGCCGAGCATGAGGGCGTCGGCGATCACATACGGCTTGGGGTTGTAGCCGATTTCTTTGATATCAACTTCGTAGATAACTTTTTTCGTTGCTTGCGTCACCGGCCCGCGACACTTGAGCGCACTGCTCAGGTTATGCAACGGTTCGTACGACACGCCCGCCGCTTCGCCGACCCAGCCCATACGCAACAGGAAGAATCGCAACGCATGCACGCAGCATTCGTACATCAGCGTGCCGGGCATCGTCATATCGTCGATGAAGTGGCACGTCAGAAACCAATCGTCGGGATAGATATCCGCCTCAGCGCGAATCCGCCCCAAGCCAAATCGCCCACCGTTCGGATCGAGTTCCAAGACGCGATCAAATAACTTCATACGCCCATCGGGCAGGCTTAACGGATTCTCAAAAGCCAAATCGGCGAACTTCGCACCGAAACAACCGGCCAAATCGCCACGCCGCAGCGCAGCGACTTGATCGTCTTCGTAGCTTTCGATTTGCATCGGCACCAGTTCGACGAAGCTTTCGTCGCGTTTGCCAATTGTCGGTGCGGTATCTTCCTTGGTAAGAATGATGCCGCCGGAGTTTTCGATCTCCGCGTCAGTAAAGAAGCCCGCGCAACCGTCACGCATCGTTAACACGGTTTCGCCATTGATGGTGCCGTCGAAGCGAAAGAAGAACAGATACGTTTCACCCTGCCGCACGAAGCGATCGATATGGATGTCGTAATGTATCGTCTCGCCCGGTCGCGGTAGGTGGCGATGAAACGTGACAGTCGCATCGAGCAAGCGATACGCGCGCGTGCCTTTAACGGCCAAGTCGATGCCGAGGTAGCTCGATAGGAACAAATCCGCCTGGCCAGCCTCGACCGTCACGCAAACCGGGGCGCAGTTGCCGTCGAGATACCACGCGCCGTCGTGCACGTCGTGCTCGGTCACGATCCGCCCGCCAGTGAGCGAGCCCATTTCGCCTTCGACTGTCAAAATGCGATCGACCAACATCAACGGCGCATCGGGCAATCGCACACGCACGGGATAGGTATCGACATCGGCAAACATCGGTCCCAACACGTTCGCCAACTTACCAACCGCGAACTCCATGCATTTGTCACGCGGAAACATCGGCTCGATTGATGCGGCATCAGAATCACCATTTCGCAAGTCGATAGACTCGCCGACACCGTCATCATTGTTTGCATCAGAACGCAACAAGGCTTGCCGATCTGCGCTGTCATCGCCCAAGTACGGAGCGGGCGAATGACGGGTGCCCCTGCCCCTCTGGGGCTGGGGGACTAATCCCCGCGCACGGTTTGTCGATCGTAGCGCCGACATATCAATCACCGGCACCTCCGCCGCCAACGACTCTAAGTCAATCGCCTGCCCACTCGCCAATGCCTGCTGCACCAACTCAGCCTGTATCTGCGCCGCCGCCGCCAACCCTTCGCGAGCCGCTTCTGCAAACGCGAAGTAACGTTCGTGCGCCGCTGCCGTCGCGCGACCGGCAGCCAAAATCGATTGCATATCGTCGGTAAGCGTCATGTCGATATCGTTGTCTTGAAAGGAGATTGCCTCGTCGTCGAAAGATTGAGCGGGAGCCGCAGCAGTTTCGATCGTGTTTCGCAACTCGATAGCGTCGTTGTTGTCGCCCGTGATTGGAGCTTTGCAGGAACCTACATCCAGCGCATCACAAGTTCCCGCCATTTGCTCCGTCAGTATGTCGGGTTGTTCACTCGCTTCACCGCGCGAAAGACTGCCGGCGAAAGGAAGATCACTCAGATCGGGCGCCGCCATGCCAACCGGCACCACGACTGTCCTCCCAGCATGATTCGATACGGCCTTTTGGCGCGACCCGGACAAGCTAAACACCTTGTCCAGCCTTACCGGCAAACCGTACGCACAACAGGCAGCGAGGAAACTTGCAAACGCTTCTAGCTCTCCGTCCGGTCGACCGCTTGCCGATGCCACCAATGCAGACTGCTCGCACAACGTTTTGCGAATCATGCGCGTGCAAGACGCCTGTGGTCCGACCTCTAGGAATCGTCGCACGCCATCGGCATAAGCCGATTCGATCACTTTCGTGAAATCAAAACCGTGCAGTGCTTGAGACGTAATCGATTCGGCTGCGCTTTGCTGCGTGACGTCGTAGCGTCGCCCAAGATGACAACTGTATAGATCGACGCCACTCGGTCGCTCCGTGCGCATCACATGCAATTCGCGGTAAGCGTCTTCAACATCGCGAACCGCATCGATGTGTACCGTGGGCACGTCGTCAACCGGAATCGCCCGACACCCCAAACGTCGAGCGGCCGTTGCGATTTCCTCCGGCATACCGCCGACAACGCATTCGCTCGGCGTGTTGACGATCATCAATCGCGCGTGGGTAAGTCCGTCGAGAGCCGGTCGCACTTCATCGGCAGGACTCGGCAAAATGACCGTCTGCCATGCCGTGGCCTGTGAAGGCGTAAGCTGCCAAGCACGTTGGAGCGCATACCGCGCGTCGTAAAGTTCATCCTTAAACAATCGCGACGCCATCATGCGGCGCAGCATCTCTTCGTCATCGGGCCAGGCGCGCGTTGCGAATAAACTCGTCGATTCACCCAAGCTATACCCTATCACGGCATCGGGGCGGATGCCGAGTTCTCCCAACAGATCGTGCACTACCATGCCGAACGTGACTTGCGCGAAGATGACGCGCCGCATGTCTTCGGTCAACGCTTGTTTCGCATCGTCACGCCAGCCGTCGCGCCAATCACTGCGCCAAGGCGTTCCCCAACGCGTCATTAACTCGGTCGCAAGTCGTTCGTACTTGGCCTCTACCTTCGCCATCAACGGTGCAATCGCCGCGTGTAGCGCCCGCCCCATACCGAGATACTGATTGCCGGAACCCGGAAAAACCAACGCCGTCTTGCCCGCGATAGCAAAGGATTCAGGCACATAGTAAATGCCGTCGCGACCGTCGATTGGATTGGCGGGTTGCTCGCGCAGATGCTGGCGCACAGTTTCGATTCGACGAGAAGCGTCGAGACGATCCTTAGCAACAAACGAGAATCGATGATTGCACGCGCTACGATCGACGAATTTCGACGCCCACTTGGCCGCCAACGCATTTAATTCCGCGTCACTCGAAGCAAGATCGGCGTGAAGAGCGTCCGCCTCTCTACGCAACGCGTCAACATCATTCGCCGCCAGAGAAAAGACCGCAGGCCTTGATTCGCGACCGAGCTGCACCGGCACACATTCCGCACCGACGGCCTCAGTTTGATGCTCGGCAAGTATCGCAACACTCGTGCCGCCGTAGTTGTTGGCCACAACCACACCCGCAGTGCGCGGCCCCTCGGCAAGGTCGTGATACCAGTATTGCGGTGCAACTGGAACGTTGATGTTTGTTGATGGTTCTGCAGCTTGCGACAACAGCGCATCGAATCGCCGCGCGACCGGCAATCGTTTGTGCGACAAGGCAAGAACTGACGAGAGCAACGAAGCCATCCCAGTCGCCGCGCCGCTCGTGCCGATCGTTCCGGCAACGCTGCTTAGGCTGACGCCTCGATTGTCATTGCTGAGATCTTCCGCGATCAAACGACTACCAAGCTGCTCGATCACGGTCGATTCGTTACTACGCCGTTCGGTCGTGATTTCCAGCAAACCGATCGAACATCCAACCGATTCGCTTGCATCAAATGCATCTTTATACGCGTTGTGCAACGCTGTCGACGCGTCGGGGCCGCCTTCGTTTTCGCAATCGTCAAAGCCAGTCGCCGACGCGTGCCGCATATCATGAATCAATGCGTAAACGCGATCGCCATCGCGTTGTGCGTCCGACAGGCGTTTGACGATCATCGCACCCGCGCCGTCGCCGAAGCAAGCTGGTTCTGATTGCCCGTCTAACGGATGGCCACGCGAGGCTTCGTCTATCACGTCATCTGCAATGACGCCGCGTAACCGCGCCGCAGAGGCGATATCGACACCACCAACCAGACACGCGTCTATTTCTTCGCGCCGAAGGGCACGCACAGCGGTGTCGAGTGCGTGCAAAGCCGACGTCGCACCTGAAGACACGCCGAAGCTTGGGCCACCACACCCAAATTCACGCGCCACGCGGCTGGCAATCATGCCGCCGAGATTGCCAACTACACCGGGCGCGTTGAGCGCGTCGTGCACACTCTCGATTAATCGATCAACCCACGCCGCTCGCTCCTCAGCAGGAACATTCAACTGCACCGCCCATTGCGGCGCTATTTCGCGCAGCCACCACCGCAAGTGAAAGTTCGTCGTCTCCATGTCGAAGGCCATGCCGATGATGGCCCCTAGGCGAGGTCGCGCCTCTCGACGCGGCATCCCCGCATCGTCCAATGCCGCCGCCGCACTTTGCAACATCAACAATTGCTGCGGTAACACGGAGAGAATTTCATTGGGCGGAATCTTAAACTCGCCAACAGCGACAGGCAGTTCGCGAAGGCACGCAGGCAATGACGCGGCAAATAAGCCGTCGTTCTGTTGTGAATGCCCAGACTGCCAATTTTCGTTGCCTTCTAATTCGGTTTCGCCCGACAAGATCGCCGTCGCAAATGCATCAATACCAACGAGCGATCCAAATCGCGCATCGATGCCTACAATCGCGATCGGCTCATCGCTTTCCCGATTCGCAACTTCAACTCGTGCAGGTTGGGTTGCAGAAAGCGGCGCGGCCGCTTGCACTTCCGCGTCGGGCCATTCCTCAATCAAGACGTGAGCGTTAATCCCACCAAACCCGAACGCACTTACCGCCGCCTTTCGGTTCATACCGTGCGCTTGTTCCGGCCAAGTTTCCGCCTGCGTCTGCACCGTAAACGGCGAACCGCGCAACGGAATCACATCGCCACAGTCGCTGTAATTCACCGACGGCGGCAACACGCGTTGTCGCAACGCCATGATCGTTTTGATCAAACCCGCAGCACCAGCGGCTGTCAGCAAATGGCCGATCATCGACTTAACCGAACCGATGGCGCACGAGCGCGAGCGTTGCGGCGCGCCGGCCCAAAGTTCCAGCAAGCTGCGAATCTCGGACGCATCACCGCGCGGCGTGCCGGTCCCATGGCACTCGATCAGGTCAACTTCTTCGGGTCGCCAACCGGCCATCTCATAGGCGGCGCGCATGGCGCGCAACTGCCCTTCGCTGTCGGGTGCCAACAAGCTGCCGCCGATATCGTTGGATACACCGATGCCGCGAATGACTGCGTAAATCCGATCGCCCGCCGCCAGCGCATCGTCGAGCCGCTTCAATACCAACGCGCCCGCGCCTTCGCCAACGATCAAGCCGTTGCTCTCCGCATCGAACGGCGCGCAAACACCCGTCGGCGACAGCGCCTGCAATTGCGTGAAACCCATCTGCGTGTAAAGCGGATCGGGACGCGACAACCCACCCGCAACCATGACCTCGCGCCGACCGCTGGCGAGTTCGTCGCACGCGAGCTTGACGGCATAGAGCGAAGACGCGCAAGCGGCGTCGAGCGTATAGGCTCCTCCCGCCAAGCCCAAACCGCGCGCGATCAGCGCGGCGGGCAGTCCGCAGACTTGTGCGTTAACTGCTGACGCCTTTGAGGAATTGAGTTGTGCGTGTTGATCGCCGAAGACCTGCCGCTCAATTTCAGCACCGAATGTCGCACGCGTGATTGCGTTGGCACCATCGCTCGGCAACGCAATCGCCGCCATCACCACACCGGCGCGACGGCGCGATTCGTTGTCGACGTTCGCATCGCGCAACGCCTGACCAGCGGCATGCAAGCCGAATAGATAAAGTGGATCGAGTTTTTGCAGCAACTCAGGGGCAAGTTGGATGCCCAGCCCATTCACGTCGAGATAGACATCTTCGACGTAGCCGCCCATCGAATGCGGCACGCGATCCGGACCGCCCGCCGGGTCGACCACCTTCGCCGAATCGACGATCCAGCGCCCCTCGGGCACCGGCCGCACGCAACTGCGCCCCGCGACGATGTTCTCCCAGAACTGCGTCGGGTTCGTTGCGCCGGGAAACACACCGCCCAAGCCGACGACGGCGATCTCAAGCTCGGGCCTCTCCCTCTGCATCACGATCCTGCCGACTGAATCAGCCGATTGCGTTCGAACGCCGTCGCCAAGTTAGCATCGACCGTACACTGATAGCCGGTGATGCGCGCGAGCAACTGTCCACTCGCAACGAAGGCGATATTGCAAACCATTTGATGGCGTTCGACTTTGGTGACTTGCAACGCGACGGACACGCCCTGCACCGGGAAGCGTTCGACGTACTGACGATAACTATCCAGCGCGGCGGGCAATGACGGCGCATCGCGACGTTCGCGGCACCACAAGATTGCCGCCTGAAATGCCGCATCGAGCGCCAACGGCTGCGTCAGCCAGTCGCTGCGCACGGGCTCGGCCATCCAACTTGCCGGGGATGCCTCGAGCGCTAACGACGCCAGCAAACCAGCATCGCTGCTGCCCACGACGCGTTCGATCGCTTGCAGGCCCGACCCGTGGAATAATAGACGGCCGTATATTTCTGACTCGTCGAACCCGAAGCCGCCTTCCAGCAAACCGGTCGGCGTATCGAACGACATCTTCGTTGGCATCGACGACGTGAGCACGACTGTCGCGCGAGCGTGGAGCGTTTCTCCGCCATCGGCACGCACGCCCCGCAGTTCAACGGGAACATCAAACGTATCACCGCTGCGCGCCGCCGAGCCGACGGCAAAACGCAGCCGCACCGCACTGCCATCCAACACCACGCCCTTCAACAATCGAAACCGATCGACACCCGCAAAGCGCAGGCCGGGCTGCGACGTCGTAGCCGCGTGCGCCATCCATTCGATCATCAGCGCGGCCGGTAACACCGCTCGATCGTTCATTACGTGCGCTGCCAAGACCGGATGCGACGACACGTCCACATCGCGTTCAAACGCGATTTGCATCGGCGCCGCAACACTCGTCGGCTTGGCTTCGATCGCGGGCATGTCGAAGGAATAACCGATGACCACCTCTACGGCGGCTTCATCGACGTTGGCCAATTCATCCACCACGATTTGCGCGCCGGCTTCCATCGGAATCAAATCCACGCCGTGATTTTCAAACTCACGCTTCAGCGCCGGCGTGACCATGCCGCCATCCCACGGCCCCCAGTTAAGCGACGTCACGCGCGCCGCAGGCAACCGTCGGCTCAGCGACTGAGCAATCTTGTTCAGCGCTTCGTTGGCCATCGAATAATCGACCTGCCCCATGTTGCCGCAACGCCCGCTCACGCTGGAGAACATCACCACGGCACGCAAGTCATCCAATTCGAGTTGCGTCAGCACATGTCGCAAGCCTGCCACCTTCGTATCCAGCACGGCGGCAAACTGCTCGGCCGTTTTGTTGCGAATGAGCTTGTCTTCGATGCGACCTGCACCATGAATCAACCCACGAATCGGACCGTGGTCGCGTTGGACATCGCCGATCACGCGTGCGACGGACGCAGCGTCGCAAATATCCACGGCAACGTAATGCACTTCGGCACCCGCCGCGCGCATGCGTTCGAGGTTCGCGCGAATTTCACTGCGACCGGCCACCTGCCGCGCGGCGCGTTTGAGTTCCTGCGGCGTAAGCTTTTCACCGCGTGCTTGGGCGTCTTTCTTGATTGCCTGTTTGATCTCGCGTTCGTCGCTCAGGCCAGCCAACCACTCGGGTTCGTCCACATCGATTGCCGTTCGGCCCATAAGGACCAACCGAGGCTGAAATCGTTGCGCCAACGCGACCGCACATTCCGCCGTTACACCACGAGCGCCACCCGTGACCAACAGCGTATCACCCGCGCGCAGCGCCGGCTGACCGTCTCCTGCCGTCGCTTGCTCGACATCGAGGCTGATCCAACCGCCGTCATCGGCAACGCCGATTTCGATCGGTGCCGATTTGCCGAAACCGTTGAGCAATTGATCGGCAACCTTCGTGACATCGCCGATCGGTGCGGCAACATCAAACGCGCGACACGTCACTTGTTGCCATTCACGCATCGCAGTTTTCGGCAAGCCGGGCAAGCCGCCCAACACCGAATCAAAGTCGCCACCGGCCAATCCAAAACGCCCATCCATGCGCGAGACCGTCGCCAAAATGGCGCCGCCATCTGCAGAGCACTTCAATAACGAGTCGCCCAATGCTTGCGTCATCGCGAAGGCGTTCTTCAGGAAGCTCTCGCTCGATGCGCTCCACAACCCATCGGCTGCCAGCGTTTGCGGTGCAACCACAATCAGCCCGCCGACACGACTGTCGCCGGCCGCAAAGTTCGGATCGAGCGACACGAGGCGTGCCGCATGCCCCCGCGCTTCAAGCGCGGCGACCAACGCCTTCGACAACCCGTTGCCGTCGTCCGTCACCCAGACTTCCGCATCTGCAGCCAATGGCAATGCCGCCTTCTGCGGCGCTGCGATCGAAACGGCATGCACAACGCGGCGGCGCGGGTCGTAGTCTTCGGTAGATTGAGAGGAGCTGTCATCATCATCCGATGCTGTTGTGTCACTTGCGTCAGCGACTTTAGACGCCGACTGCGTCCCATCGTTGATGGCAGCGTCAGAAGCGTTCGCTTGATTCGATTCGCCCACGCAATAGTCCACGATTTGCGCGAGCGTGCGAAGGCTGCCCATGTATTCTGGTTGAACCGTCGGCATCTCCGGCATGCGGCCTTCGACGGCGGCCAAGATCTCAACGCGCTTAATCGAATCGATCCCAAGGTCGGCTTCCATATCCATGGGCAACTCGAGCATGTCCTGCGGATAGCCGGTGAGGTCGGCGACGACTTCCATTAGCGTGCCGACGAACTTCTCGCGTTTGGCGTTACCTGAAATTGAATTGGCTTCGCCCACTTGCGCGTCGGCTGCGCTGTCGCTCACACTTACTTCGCCCGGGCCGCTTGAACTGCCACCATGCGGTTCAACGCTACTATCAGACATTGCCTGGTCAGCAACGTTTACCGCTTCGCGTACACCCACGCCTTCTTCCACGAAGTCGACAATCTGAGACAGCGTGCGAATTTGCCCCATGTAGTCGGGCTTGATCCCGTCGAACTCGGGTATCGATTCCTCTAGTGCTGCGACGATTTCCACGCGCTTGATGGAATCGACGCCGAGATCAGCTTCGATATCCATGCCCATCTCGATCATCTCGGCCGGATAGCCCGTCTTGTCGCAGACAACATCCGTCACACGCTGTTCGATCTCGGCGCGGGTAATGCCCGACGCTTTGGCCGCCGCCGATTGTTGCGCTGAAATCGTTGCTGATACATCGGTATTGCCTGAGGGCGTTGTGTTAGTCGCGGGCGCAACCGGCGTCGTGCTTTTCGAAGCGGGCATTTGGGATGCGCTCGCAATACCGGAACCGCCATTCGTGTGGACAGGCGGAGGAGACGTTTGTGCCGGTACCGTTCGAGCCGAATCCGTTGCTGATGGCATCTGACCTGCGAACGACGAACTTGTCGATTCAACGCGTGGCACCGATGTCTGATTTGCAGCTGGTGATTCGTTTACCGCCGAACGTTCCAAGCGCGTCTCAAATTTCGGTCGAGACTGATGCGATTGTGCTGGCAGCGCCGGCGCACCGCGCAACAGGGTTTGCTGCTGCTCGATCAGCGATTGGAAACTGCGTTGTGCCTGTTCCTGACCCTCCAGGAATCGTTGGTGCGCCTCGGCCGTCTGGCGCTGCAAATCCTGCATCGCCGCAATGCCTTGCTGCACGAGCCGAATTGCATCGGGCAGTGCCTGATTGGGAACGTTGGGTTGCGGCGAATCCGCGTGATGATCGTGATGACTCGTCATGGTGTGTTGATTCCGCGGTCGGTTTGAAGTTGGTGAACCGCTGGTTGCTGGCTGTGTACGTGGCACATTACGCGATTGATTGCTCGCGTCTTGATTTCGTGATGGTAAAGATTGCTGAGATTGGTTAGGCCGCGCGATTGGCTGACGTCCGCCTGATGGAGCGTTAGCGTTCGATTGATTCGCGCGTGGTTGTTCCGTGGCTTGCCCGCTTTGCGACGGACCTTGGCCAATTGTCCCTTGCGAGTCACGCGTTTGCACGCTACCGCGAGAATCCGCGGCTTGATGGCTACTCGGCGTATTCCCCACAACGGGCATCTCAACGTGTTCGATATCTTTCGCAGGCGTCGTCCGCAGATTCGCACCATTTAGCGCAACGCTCATCCGTCGCTTACGCGGCTCGGCGATCGGTCGTTCCCACTGACGCAAGTCGACAGTGCGACCTTCCGCTGCCAATTGGCACAACGCCGCGGCCAGATCGCGCACGCCCGACTTGCGACCGCCGAACGCATCAACAGCTATCGTCGTCGCATCGTCGGTGAGAATTTCGCCGACCAAGCCCGTCAGAACGCGTCGCGGACCGACTTCGACAAATGTCGATATGCCATCGGCCTTCATGCGTTCGATCTGCGCCACAAACTCGACCGGGCTAACTAACTGTCGCGCCAATAAGTCGCGCACAACATCGGCGTCATCACCGTAGCGTTGTGCCGAAACATTGGCATAGACGTTTACGCTTGCCGGGTGAATCTCGGTCGTCGCCAGCGCGTTCGCAAACGGAGCCGTTGCGGTCTGCATCAGCGGACTATGAAACGCGCCCGACACATTCAACGGCGTACACGCGATAGCCGCCGCCTTACACGCGTCGACGGCTGCATGAACTTGCTCGCGCGTGCCGGAAAGGATCGTTTGCTTCGGGCTGTTGTGATTGGCGACCACCAAGTCGATACCACGCTCGGAGATCAGCTTTTCGACCTTCGTTCGGTCGGTCTTCACCGCCAACATCGAACCGCGACCGCCGTCGCCATCGGCCATCAAACGCCCGCGCAACCGCGAGAGGCTAAACAACGTCTTGGCATCAAACCGCCCCGCCGCCGCCAATGCTGGCAATTCGCCATAACTGTGTCCGGCAACCGCATCGGCACGCACGCCGAAGCGCTGCAACACGCGATACATGCCTAGGCCGATCGCGCCGAGGGCAGGCTGCGCAATATCGGTTCGCGTGAGGCGTTGCGCTTCGCGTTCAGAGGCGCCGGCATCGAAACTTGGCTTCGGGTAGATCGCTTCATATAGACGATCATCGTTATGTTCGCAGGCGGCTTCGGCTTCGTGCAGCGTGGCCAGCATCTCTGGGAACACGCACGCCAGATCGCGGCCCATGTTCACATATTGGCTGCCCTGACCGGGGAACAGCATCGCCAAGCCGCCCGTCGGCGTAGCGTTGCCGTAATACGCGTCACGGACACTCCAATTTTCTAATGTCGCGTCATCGTGCAGCGCCTGTCGCGCCGCGCGTGCGGCGGAGATCGCATCACCTTCCGTATCGATGACGAGTAACACTCGCTCGTTCGCCGTCGCATCGAATGCATGCCGCGCTTGCTGCGCCGCGAATGCCAATTGTTCGCGATCCTTATTGAACTCGTCTTCGCGGGCAATCCACGCGTCGAGTTGCTCAATCAAATCCGCACGTGTTGCCGCGGCGAACGCCACGATCTGCACGCTGCCATCCCACGCGACGGCCCCTTGTGCCGACGGATGTTCGTCCAACACTGCGTGATAATTGCTGCCACCAAAACCGAACGCACTAATGCCGGCACGCCGCGGTGCGTCTTCACTTGGCAACCAAGGCCGCGCTGCGCGCGATACGTGGAACGCACCGTTAACCAAATCCATCTTCGGATTGGGTGCATCGACCTTAATCGTCGGTGGCAGCGTGCGGTGATAAATCGCCAGCGCCGCTTTCATCAAGCCCGCAACGCCGGCGGCTGCTTTCGTGTGACCGATCTGCGACTTCACCGAGCCGACAGCGCACCAACCGGTATCCTTGCGCACTTCGTCAAATACCTGCCCGAGCGACGTCATCTCGGTGACATCGCCGACCTTGGTGCCCGTGCCATGCGCTTCGATTAGACCGATCGTGGAAGGGTTTACACCCGCGCGCTGGTAAGCATCGCGTAAACAACGTTCCTGACCAGCCGCGTGCGGTGCATAAATGCTCTGCGATCGACCATCACTCGACGTGCCGATGGCGCGAATCACGCTGTAAATCCGGTCGCCGTCGCGCTCGGCATCGGGCAATCGCTTCAACACCAAATAGCCGACGCCTTCACCCAGGACCGTGCCGTCGGCCTTGTCGGAAAACGGTCGCGCATCGCCCGTGGGCGAGAGCGCGGGCGTCTTGCTGAAGCACATATACATGAAGATGTCGTTGAGCGTGTCGGCACCGCCGGCGACCGCCATATCGCAACGACCGGTTTCCAACTCAAGCATCGCCATGTGGATCGCGCTGAGCGAACTCGCACAGGCCGCGTCAACGACGCAGTTGGTGCCTTGCAAATTGAGACGATTGGATATGCGTCCCGCGACCACATTACCGAGCAAGCCGGGGAACGAGTTTTCCTGCCACGGTACATAGCCATCAGCGATGCGCGCGACGATCTCGTCTGCCTTCGCGCCCGTCACGCCCGCATCGGCCAAAGCTTTGCGCCAAATCGGATGACCCAATCGGCCCGACAGCGGCAAGACCAATTCCTGCGTGCCCGTTACGCCGACGACGACGCTTACGCGTTCGCGACGAAAGTCCTTTTGATCGTCGCCGTAGCCCGCGTCATCCATCGCAGCCTTGGCCGCGATCAAACTTATCAGTTGTGATGTGTCTGTTGCTTCCAGAATCGTCGGCGGAATGCCGAACTCGGTCGGATCGAAATCGAGCGTAGGCAGAAAACCGCCTCGCGCGCAATACGTCATATCCGGCGCTTTCGGATCGGCATCGAGATAGTCCGCCGCCTTCCAATGCGATTCGGGCACTTCCGTAATGCAGTCGCGCCCTTCGCGAATCACACGCCAAAACTCGGTAAGGTTCCGTGCGCCGGGAAAGACGCAGCCCATGCCCACAATCGCGATCGGCGTGGCCGTTTGCTTTGTTTGCTCATCCGTGATCGACAAAACTACGCCACCCCCGCGCCGCTGGCACTATTTACAAGAATGTCTAATTTTTCCGCTGTATGCGGCGCAAACGCCGTCGCCGTTGGGCTAAGCGGCACACCCTGCGCCCGCAGCGCCGCCGCTCGCATCAACACGCTCGCGCCCATCATCAGATTGCGGCCCACAATCTCGACGCGCCGATTCTCCGTCTGCGCCAAGAACGAACCCGCCGACCATTCATTGAACGCGCCCATCGCCGGACCGCACCACACCTGATAGTCCACGCGGCGCGATGGTTCGCCGCTGTTAGCCCAGTTCGACGATTGCCCCAAATACGACCGAAACACCAACGCCATTTTGTGTTTGGCGTCTTTTTCGGCACGCGCGATCTGCGCCGGATCGCGCGTTTCAAAGAAGCGTCGCGTTGAACCCCACGCTTCTTCGACGGTGCATTTCAAATAATCGCGTTCTAACGAAGCTCGCGCTGCGGTCGGCATCGTTTCTAAACTGGCGCACTCGCGATACCAGTCGTATAACTTGCGCGCCCGCATCGGAAACATTGTGCCGCGCTTCAGCACTTGCACCTTCACGCCCATCTCAAACATGTCTGCCGCCGGTGCCATGATCACATCGGCCTGACCCGCTTCGGCAAGCATTTGTCGCACCGTGTCGGATGTGCCCGCTTCCACGCATGCTTGATTGATGCTGCCCGTCAACACGTACGCCGCGCCCATGCTGAACGCCGCCGCCACCGACGCCGGCGTAGCAATACCACCTGCCAAACCGAGTCGCGGCGGTTCGGTGTATTGCAAATCGCGCTGAATCTCATCCCGCAACGCGACCATACCGGGGAACAACGACAGCGCCGGTCGGTTATCCGTATGGCCTCCGCTATCGGCTTCAACAGTGATGTCAGTCGCAATCGGAATCGTGCGCGCCAACCGCGCTTGCTCGGCAGTGATAAAGCCTGCAGCGACGAGCTTGTCCAACATCCCTGCCGGTGGGGGCGACATGAACTTTCGCGCGACTTCAACACGAGAAACTTTTCCGACGACTTTGTTTGGACACACCACGCGACCATCGGTATCACGATGAATGCCCGCCACGCGATACTTCACCAGCGGCAGCGTTAAATCGAGATACGCCGATGCACTCACCAGATGCACGCCGCGCCGTAAATACAAATCGACCACGCCCGCTTCGAGTTGCGGTTCGTTGGGGCTGTGAATGAGATTGAAACCGTAGGGTTGATCGCCTAACGATGCTTGTATCCGATCGATGGCCACTTCGACTTGCGCCAACGGCAAACCTGCCGCACCAAAGAAGCCCAACATGCCGGCGCGGCTCATCGCTTCGACGATTTCGACCGATGCGATCCCGTTGGCCATGGCGCCGGCGACGTAGCAATACTTCACGCCATGTGCCTTGCGAAACGCCGCATCACCCAGTTGTTCGGGCAAAACCGCCGGCGCGAACGCGATCAACGGCTTGCTATCACCAGGCCCTAGTGCATCGGCACCGACAACAGCGCGTCCCGTCGTCGCAACAGCCGGTCCGTCCTCCGTTTGCACAACAAACAGGGATCGACCGACTTGCTTGAGTGCCGCGTTCATCGCGTCGTCGCCAACTTGCGGCACACTCCCATCGGGTAACCACCAGCCCATCGGTCGCACATCGCTCGCCGATCCCGTTGAGGTTGTTATAGCGACTGCCGTCATCTCACCGTCAGGCGTTTCGAGCTGAATCTCGCGCCCATTTGTTGAAGCACCTTCAGGCAAACTGCGCGCAACGCGCACGCCCAAATCGAGCAACACATTGGCACCGGCAAACAACGTGCCGACGGCCATGCGCGCGCCGCTGCGCGCACTATTCGTCGCCGTGGTCAATGCCTGACGAGCCGCGGACGAAGCCGCGTCGGATGGAGGCTGTTGAGAGTCGCTCATAATTCGGGTATGGCTCACGCCTGCGGTCGGATGGCAGCGCAGGACACAAGGCGCGCCCACAGGCCGCGCCTTCGGTTGTTAATTCTGTGGTTGGGCCGCCGCGCGCAGCTCGACTTCACGCCGCAGCGTCAGTGGCACCTGAAAGACCGTATTCTCTTCGACAGTCGTGATTGTTTCAACGCCCGCCCCGCCGCGCTGCTTCAGGTATTCGAGCACCTGCTGAATGACGTGCTCGGGCGTACTGGCTCCCGCCGTTACGCCGGCACAGGTAACGGCCTCGAGCCAGGATTCGTCGATCTGGTCGGCACCGTCGATCAGGAAGCCGCGAACGCCGCGCGCCTCGCCGACCTCGACCAATCGCGCTGCATTACTGGAATTACTGGACCCCACGACCAGCAACAGGTCCATTCCCGCGTCGACCAACGCCTTGACCGCGTCCTGACGATTCTGCGTCGCGTAACAGACGTCATCCGTAGGCGGCAGATCGAGCTGCGGATAGCGCTCCTTGAGAATGTTGATGATGCCCTGCGTGTCCTCGACGCCGAGCGTTGTTTGCGTCAGCACCATCAATTTATCGTGTGCCGACAGATCGACGGTTCGAGCCTGCTGCTCGTTTTCGACCAACGTCGTTTCGTCTGGCGACTCGCCCATGGTGCCGATCACTTCGTCGTGACCATCGTGGCCGATCAGCACGATGTGGTAGCCTTCCTTTACGAATCTATGCACTTCCAGATGCACTTTCGTCACCAACGGGCAGGTCGCGTCGATGAGTTTTAGCTCTTTGGCCTTCGCCTGCGCGAACACCTCTGGCGCGACGCCGTGAGCGCTCAGGACCGTCACGCTCTTGGGCGGTACCGGCTCTAGTTCGTCGACAAAAACGACGCCTTTGGCCCGAAAATCCTTAACCACATGGCTGTTGTGCACGATTTCGCGCCGCACATAGACCGGCGGTCCGAACACCTCGAGGCACATGTCAACGATTTTGATCGCCCGATCGACACCGGCACAAAACCCACGCGGATTGGCAAGGAGAATTCGCATGGGGGTATTTTAGAGGATTGCACGGATTGCGGCAGGTGGAAGGTGCCGTGACTTTCTCAAAACGACCTCGGTTTAAGTATAGTTTGGCACGCGACTGACACACCCAATACGTTCGGGAATTGATCCGACAAACATGATGAAATCGCGTCAAACACCTCTATTGCAGATGTGCCACTGTTCTACGAACAGTGTGGGGGTAAATAGGACGCGGACCGTGAGATTCCATTCCGCCCGCCCAATACCGGGGCACTCCGATAATGCGGCGTTCTGAATCGTCGTGAGTAACAGCCCGTTAACGCGAATCGCCCCTTGCTCGATCCGTCTCTGCCCCCAATTGGGGGGTGACCCCCGGTTATCGGGGCGCGGGCGCAATTGTTGATCCAGCCCCCCTATTTTGATACGCTGCTTGGGTTGAAGAGGGATTAATCTAGGCCTGCAGGTTCGGGATGGCATTTTCCACATGTCTTTCGCCACCGGCGTTGTAGGCGCGAATCGCACAAACCCCATTAGGAGGGAGAACATGAGGAAGAATAGTTTTCTACTTGCACTGACGGTCATGGCAATGGTGCCGCTGGCCGCAAATGCGCAGGTCATTCTCGAAGAAGATTTTGAGTCGTACACCGATACGGCCGATCTTGGCGGGACTTGGAACCTCGGCGACGGCACGCTCGACACGGGTTTTGGAAATCCCGGTCAGTCGTTGTCGCACCCCGGCACCGGCGGAAGCTTCACTGGCGCGAACACGAACAGCTTCTCCTTCCCGTCGGTCACGCCGACTGGTGCTGAGTTCCTGTCGTTCTCGGCTGATATCTACGATGACGCCTCGAGCGCCAACAAGCGGACGACGGCCGGCATTCGCACCGCATCGGGCGCGAACCTCATCGAAATGGGCATGTACAACAACCCGTCGCACTACGCCTACCGCGTAATTCTATTTGGCAACGCAGGCAACCCGAGTTGGGTAGCATTTGACAACATGGTTGACGACGCGGGTATGCCGATCACAAACTCGCCGGTCGCAGGTTGGCACACATTCTCGGTTGACATTTCCGCAACCGAAGCATCGTTCTCGCTCGACCTCAATGGCGACGGCAACATTAACGCTACGGCCGTCGTTCCCATCGAATTCAATGCCGCCGGCGGTATGGATATTGTCCGCCTCGGTGGTCCGTCGGACCTGAGCTCCGCCGGTGGCGGTGTCTCGTTCGACAACATCTCGCTTAGCTTGGTTCCCGAGCCAGCCTCGTTGGCCCTGCTCGCAATCGGCGGCCTGATGCTGCGACGTCGTCGCTAAAGTTTGTGACCTACTCACGAATCGGTGAACGCCTCGTCATGCCTTATGACGAGGCGTTTTTTTATAGCTAACCCAATCGGCAGAAAGGATCTTTATGGCAACGCCGCCTCGGCGGTTACATAAAGCGAGACGCCTGTGCCATAGCCAGTGATTCTTTTTTTGCTTGTCCACCTAATTCCTACATACATGGTTTCGCCAACGCGTGATGCCGATGATCGTTGGCGGATGTTGGCCAAATGAGCGCAATCTCAATTCCGCGTCCGACACCTCCGTCACCAGCGCTCGCGATCTTCCACCGCGAAGCTGCGCCTCAACTCGGATTCCGAAAAAACATCGCCGTCACCCATATTCGGTTCCCGTCTTTTCGCACACCGATCCCACAGTGCGTCCACGGAGGCATCGTCTGCGCGCCGCTGACCGGCAGAGGCGCGTCGATCTGTGCCAAGTGACCGGGTGAAGTAAGCCAGCTATCGACCGCATCCTGACCGGTGAGGCCGGCGTTGAAAGCGGCGTAAAGGTTTTCCCCCACGAACGGGTTGCCGCTGGTCGGGTCGATCGCGCCTTGCGGATCGTGTGTAATACCCGCCGTTTGGGCGCGCGTGGCTGGATCGGTCCCCGTGTTGGGATCGACATGATCGAAGAAGTTGCCGGCTTCCATCGCGAGGCAATGGTCGTACGCCACTTGCGCCCCCGCTGCAAAGCTCGATAACGCTGCCAGCCCTTGAGTCGTGCGTCGCGCGTTGATCGCCGTCAGCGCATCGGCGGCGATTTGCAACTCTTCGGCCGACATGGTCGCGCCCGGCGAGGTCGTCATCATGCCGCCACCGACCGTATTTATGCCGCCGGTCGTACCGCCTGCGTTGTTCAACCCGCCGGTCATGTTCATGGATTGCGGACACGCACTCATTCCCGTCGTCACGATCAAAAGTATGAAGCCGAAGATAATTCGAGTCGAAACCATGATTCACTCTCCCAAAACGTTCGCGAGCTTAGATATTGGCGTCAAGCCTAGTGCAACGACCAGCCGCGCACGACCTCCCATCGCATCGTAAATCTAATTGGTCGGATAGATCAAACAAAATCTCCGATGGTCAATTGCCGGCGATTGTGCCAAGTTCGCGCATAGCAATGGCAAGAGCGCCATGTCAAGCTGAGCACCCATGATGCAACCGCGATACCCAAAGGGCGGGCCGAACTACGTATCCACCACCGGCACTCAGAGAAACTCAAACATCCACGGCAGCGCGACCAGCGTCGTTAGCGCTGTGATCTCAGCCACGGGCACGCCCGCCGCACGCAACTTCGTCGGCACGACCCACCAGATATATCCAATCGGCGCGCCTTCGCTGAAGTACAACGCGGCGAACAAAAAGCAGCGACCGGGTTTGGTGGTTAGGAGATTCGGCATTTAGGCGATCAACACAACTGACACTGCAAGTCGTTGCGCGCAATGATATGCCAAAATGGCACCGCGGCGCTCTCAGTAACCGTGTCGCCACGTTTCTCCCCGGTATGCCGCCACTTGAAACGACATGCCTATTAGCCTTAACGATGCCGAGAAGAAAAACTCCGGTTCTTTAATTGTGAATACCAATTTGCTTTTGGTAGGATTATGTGTGCTGGAGAATGATGCCCTCGCAAATGGCTCATCGAAAGGAATTCCATGCATTCCCGCCCCATATTCCTCATTATGCCTGTCGCCATATTGTTAACAGCACATTCAGCGTTTGGTGATGCATGTTGCCTGTTTAGTGGCGATTGTCAGGATATGACACCGGACGAATGCACAGCCGCAGACGGCTATCTATTCGGGGTCGGCGTCGATTGCTCCCAAGCCGAGTGCGAACCGCAAGGTGCGTGCCCCTATATCTTGGGCGGAGACGCCTTAGGGTCCGGGCCCGCCACCGAATTTGGGTGCGACTTCTCTGGCGGAGCGTACCTTGGAGACTGCTTGGGATGCGACAGCTATTTTGATCAGGAGGACGAACCCGGTGCCTGTTGTCGCCCGGATGGCACCTGCTTTATCGAGAATAATCTAGGCTGTAACGCTGCTGGCGGTATCTATCAGGGTGAAGGCATACCCTGTGAAGCAGTGAATTGCGCGTCAACCGGTGCGTGTTGCTCTGTCGATGAATGTGGCGCAACGTGCGAGACGGTTGTCGCCGCCGCATGCCAACAAACAAACCAAAGGTTCCTCGGTGTCAATACCTCGTGCGACTCGACGAACTGCGACATCGAATTCGCTACCAACGGAAGTTGCTGTTCTCTGCTCGGAGATTGCGCGGTAATTAGTGAATTCGACTGTCTGCGACTTGGCGGCACATTTGACGGCAACGATCAAAACTGTTCAAGCCTATGCCCACAACTAATCGGCTCATGTTACCTTCCCGAAGGCGGCTGCCAGATTCGACGCTTCATCGATTGCATCGAAGGCGTAAACGGTCGCTTTGTTTTTCTGCTCCCGTTCATTCAGGAAGTCTGTCGACCGTTGGACTTTGACCAATTGAATCCAACACCCCGAGGGTATTGTTGTATTGAGTCGAACTTCGTGCGCGATCGACTGATGAGCCGCGACGAGTGTTTTCGGCTTGGCGGCACCATCGATACGTTTGTGATGTCGCTAGACGAATGTACCGCCGAAATACTGACGACCCCGTGCGTAGAAACGCCGGAGTCGTCATGCCCGTTCACTATATTGCCGATGCTTGGTGTCGCTGGTGCGGCAGTACTTCCGATCCGGCAACGAGAAAGATCAAGAAAAAGGTAAAACAGCGTTCTATATCTCCATCACCCCCATCTCCGGATCGTTATACATCACTTTATACATATTCGTCCGTCGATCGTTCCACGGTCGAACCGTGCCTGCTTTGCGGTTGCGTTTGAGCAGTTCGATATCGACATCGTGGATGATGACGGTCTCGATATTGGGCGTGCACTCCGACGCAATCGCGTCACGGGCGAAGGGGATATCGCTGGGCGTGTAAATGCCCGATTGGACATAGTGAATATCCGCCGCTTCGACGAACGGCAGGTTGCCCGTTACCCCGGCGATGGCGACGTACATTTGGTTTTCAATCGCGCGGGCCTGGGCGCAACAGCGCACGCGCAAGTAACCGTAACAATCGTCGGTATTGAACGGCACGAATATTATCTTCGCGCCCTTGGCAGCGGCGATGCGGGCCAACTCGGGGAACTCGATGTCGTAACAAATTAGAATCGCAATCTTGCCACGGTCGGTATCAAACACGCGCACACTATCACCGGGTTCAACGCCCCACCATTTGCGTTCGGCGGGCGTGATATGAATCTTGTATTGCTTCTCGATGGTACCGTTGCGGCGGAACAGATAGGCGATGTTATACAGCCGTTCATTTTCGATGGTGAACTGCGAACCACCGATGATGTTGATATTGTGCTGCACGCTCATGTCGTGGAAAAGATCGAGATATTGTGGCGTGAATTCGGCCAACTTGCGCGCCGACTGCGCCGGGTTACCCGGTTCCATGAACGACATGAGCTGTGTCGTGAATAATTCGGGGAACACCACAAAGTCCGACTTGTAGTCGCTGGCAGTGTCAACGAAAAACGTCGACGCTTGGGCAAAATCGTCGAACGACTTGATGCTACGCATGTGGTACTGCACGACGCTGATGCGCGCCATCGAGACGGCCGAAAAACGCCGCGACGTGTCTTCGACGTAATCGAGGTTAGTCCATTCGAGGAACGTCGCATAACCGTGCGAATCGCTATCCGACGGCATGTAGTTCGGAATCAACCGTTGCAAGACGAAGCCGTTCGCAAGTTGGGCCGTCAGTACCGGATCGAAGAGTTGCCGCCGCATCACGCGTTCGACGTATTCGCGCGGCGTCATCTCGTCGGCGTGCTTGTCGAACCCTGGAATGCGACCACCAATGATAACGCGCCGCACGTTCATCTTGCGTGCCAATTCTTTACGCGCGTCGTACAGCCGTCGCGCCAGCTTCATGCCGCGATACTCAGGGTGCACCATGATCTCGATACCGTAGAGCGAGTCGGCATCCGGGTCGTGATTGCGAATGTTGCCGCCGTCGGCGATTTCGCGCCAATCGCGCCACGAGTCGTAGTGATCGAAATCGACGATCAGGCTGCTCGACGAAGCGACGATTTCGCCGTCGTAGTCAACGCAGATTTGTCCTTCGGGAAAGACTTCGACCTGGGAAGCGATGTTATCGCGGCTCCACGTGGGTATGCCGGGAAAGCACGCCTACTGCATGGCGACCAGCTTGTCGCAGTCGTCCATGGTGATCGGCCGCACGCGGATGTGATATTCGAATTCTTCGAGTTTGAGTTTGTCCATAGGGTTAGATGATGTGCACAGTTTTCGTATATTGCAATATTGCAATCTCGGGCGGTCTCGGCATCCGAATCTGTTTAGAAGCCTCGTATGCCCCCCAACGGTTCGTTAATCCGTTTTGTGAACAGGAATCGCCGCGAGGCATAATGGCAGCGCTAGTGATTGACTGAATCTAATGGCTTAAACACGAGGAATGCCCAGCTAACCATATTCACAGTTGAATCCGTTGCTTAACCTACGCCCAGATTTTCCACCACGGCCTGTCACCTCGCTTCAAACGTTTCAACTGCTTATTGGCTGCCGGAAAATAGGGAGCCAGCATCATTAGAATCTCTTCAGTCGGCTCAAGCGGCAACCGATCCTCAGTGATTACGACTCCAGCCACTAACTCTAGATCCTTCGGATCAGCACCGTCATTCAGCGCGTTGTTCACCGCATTAAATACCGGAGACTGATAGCAAAACGCCTCAAGCGCCGGCGTGCTATTGGTTCGGAGCAATTCTTCGAAGACCGTTGTAATCGATTTGAAGAGCGGTTCGTCATCGAAACGAATTATCTCGTAATGAAAGTCAGCCGAATTCACCCGTTTGAAATGATCGGGCGCGGCCGACCTTACGATATCACCAAGCACATACATGCTTACGACATGCGGCCAAAGAAAGAACAGTTTGTCCGCCGTTGCAATCGAACAACCATTGATGGTTAACCAGCTACGAATTTCGTCATCACCGCGATCTCCGATCAATTCAAATGTGGACAAGCCCAACATGACAATTTCCAAAGTGTCACGCGGTACATCCGCACTCGATGCAGAGATTGCACAATCTCGGAATGTACTGCCCTTGCTATTCTCGCTTGCCTCGTCTGTTTCTTCCTTTCGGATCAACTCACGATCCCGTGGAATCAGTACAAACTGCTGCTTGATTGACTGTAGTGGCGAGGAACCGCTAAACCGCTCGGCCAACGGCCGAAAGCAAGCTGCTCCTTCTTCGCATGGCATGTTGTTGATAAAGCAGTCGGCCTTTGCGTCCGTTCCGGCGGACTTGCTGGCGAAGCATCGAAACCAATACACGCCAACGCGCGAGAGCATTACCGAAGACAAGCCTTCAGCCGCATCAACGAAGCAGCTCGCGTCGAATTCAATGGCGGCATCGTTGATCTGAAGAAGTGGCGTATAATACAAGTCCCATTCGAGTGGCAACCCGGACTGTGCTTCCGTCGAATAGACCGTCTCACGTCGAACACCAAATGCTTCATAGTCATCGCAGCTAAGCGCATGAGCCAGTGAGAATACACCACCGAGATAGGCCTCGACGGCCGCCTCGGGAATCGTTGCATCCGGCAACCCGATGCCCATCGCGACATCGGTTATATCAAACGGTACATTGCGCACGCGGGTTGCCGTCGTATAAAGCAATTTTTGTGTTTTGGGATGCCCTTCCTTCTGGCCTTTTTCAAACCGCACTTTTATTCCGAGCGGCTCCACGTCAACTACCGAACCGACGCGCTCGCACGAATACCCCAAGTCACGCAACTTTCGCGCGAGAGTTTCGGCACCTTCCGTATAAGCAGTCATCTTTAACGCTTCTCCGAACCCTGATAAAAAAAGTACCTCGCTAGAGAATTAGCGACCGCCCGCTGTCGGCCCATTACTAGATGTTATCCGTTCTATCCTCGAACCGACCAGCCATCAAATTCCAATTTGAACCGTAAAGTTAATATGAACGTACGTGTGCCGCGTTACTCGCCCCACTTCCCCGATTCCACCAACCGCTTCGTCACCTCGTGCCGAAAGCGAAACATCTTGTCGAGCTTGGCCCGCACGAAGCCACCGCCGAACAATTGCCCGATCGGCCCTAGCGGCAGCTGGTAATCCACCTCGTCGCGCAGCAGCGTGCCGCCCGCGCCGTCGTCGATGAATCGATGATGATGCAACCAATACGCGAACGGTCCGCTCTCCTGCCGATCGACGAACAGGTGCGGCGGTTCGTACTCGGTGTGCAACGCCACCCATTTAACGGGAATGATCCCCGCCACGCGCCCCTTCAAGACGACGAGGCTACCGGGTCGCAATGACCCAGACGCTTCGGCCACGCGCATCTTCTCCCAAGGTGGTATCAACTGCGTCAGCGCGTCCGGGCTTTCGTGAAAACGAAACACCATCTCCGGCGGCGCGGCGATGCGGGATTCCATTTGGAAGCGTTGCACGCCAGTGGGCGAATCTCTCTGGGTGATCAAATTGCTGGGTTTATCCGTATTCAAAATGCTCCCTCAGAACCTTCGACAAAACTCCACGACAATCTCGAAATGATAGGGGCTACGCAGAATAATTACTTTATTACTGCCGGGCGACGGCAACCTTCCGCCCAATAACGCGACAATGTCTGCCCGATTAGGAGATATCTCATGGGACCAACTTCTCCGAGCAAAAACGCTTGATTTTCACTATCATATATTCTATCATTAGAATATGTCGAATGAAGAGGTGACCGACGCCGAACTCCTCGTATTAGGGCTCGTCGCAGAGATGCCGCGCCACGGTTATCAGTTAGAACAGGAAATCGATGCGCGTGGGATGCGTGAGTGGACTCCCATAGGCTTTTCTTCAATCTATTTTGTACTCGGTAAGCTTGAGTCAAAACGGTTTGTAAAGGCGGCTAAGCCTGCCGGTACCAAGTCCAAAAAGACCTACACGATCACCAAAAGCGGTCAAAACGCACTGATTCAACAAGCGCGCACCGCCCTAGCAAGCGTGCGACCGACGCATTCGTCGGCATTGCTCGGAATGTTGCATTGGCCCGCATTTACCAAGCGAATGGCGCTCGATGCGTTACGTGCCCGCCGCAAGTCGGTGCAAACTGAAATCGAGCGGCTGGAAAACTTGCGACTCGATCGCCAGCCGTTGCCCGATTTTGTCGACGCCATTTTCGCGTTCTCGCTTGGACAACTGCGTGCCGAGGCTCAATGGACCGACGACACGCTTGAATACATGAAACATAAGCCATGGCTAACTTGAAATGAGATCGAACATGCCCAAAGCCCTGACAACAGAAAAACTCAAGACGCTTTATCTACCGCCGTCAAACGAATTTACAATTGTCGATGTGCCGGAGATGCGGTTCTTCATGATCGACGGCAAGGGCAGGGCGCGCGCTAAGGCGTTTGCCGACGCAACGCGTTGGCTTTTCACCGTCGTGCATCCGATCAAGTTGATCGCCAAAGAGCGCATGGGCAAGCGCTTCGTAGAGCCGCCGCTCGAATGTTTGTGGGATGCAGACGACATTCAAGATCTGATTTTGGGTAATCAGGAAGAGCTCAAATGGTGCCAGATGATTCCCACGCCGGATTGGTTGACTGACGAGATGTTCTCCGACGCATTTGCCAAAGCCACCGACCGATTTGGTGACGCCCCTAAGAGCCTGCGGCACGATGTGTTTCACGAGGGACGCGCCGTACAGATTATGCACATCGGAAAACCCGAACAACTGGGGGGCGTCGCAAAGAAACTGCACGGAGAGTTTTTGCCCGCTCAGAATCTCATCGCCCACGGTCGTCATCACGAGATATATTTAACCGACCCGCGCCGCGTTGCTCCCGACAGAATGCGTACGGTGCTACGGCAACCGGTATGCACTACGGATTAGACTTGAGATCAATTTGAATACATTGGAATTATATTCAAGCTTCATTTTACGTCGTTGACCAATCGCGACCCATTTGCCGGGTGCCATACCGACCTAACCAACGCAACAGAAAGGCTAGAATGGCAAGCAACTTCACAAGAAGTGCCCCAATCATCAAACCAACGGTAAAGGTCGGTATGTCCGAGACGTGAAAACACCTCCACCTATGATACCAGCCTATCCACCTTACATGATTCAGCGTACGGCTGAATCAAGTAAATGAGTTAATATATTATTGTGCATTGCAGGTGCCGACCTTCGCGTTGGCCTCGCGGATCGGTAGCCCCGTGCAACCTCCCCTTACAACGGTTGCGCAGACGCCTTACCCAATTATCCGTCTTCGTCACTAGCCTGGATTGCCAAAGTTTTGATTTTCTAAGGTTTAGAATTACGCTTCGCCGAATGTCGCAGACCAATCGACGACCTATCGCCGTGCGCGACCGACCGGTCTTCCAATCGCTTGCCCGCAAGATGCAAGCGGCAGGTATTCGACCGAATACGGTTTCTATCACCAGCGTCGTCACGATGGTCATCGGCGCGACGGTGCTTTCTATTTGTCAGTCAGGATCAAACACGATCGGCGCGATTGGGCTTTTCCTGTTCCCGCTCTTCATTCTTGTTCGATCTATCTGCAATTTAATCGATGGAATGATCGCTGTTGAAGGTGGTGAGCAAACAGCATCGGGTGAAATATTCAACGACTTTCCCGATCGTATCTCCGATCCGATCATGCTTGTCGTTGTGGGTTATGCGGCCATTGAGCGCGACTGGGGCGTTCCGCTGGGCTGGGCGGCGGCATTATCGTCTGTCGTCGTTGCGTATGCACGAATGCTTGGCACGGCGGCGGGTGCGTCACCACAATTCATTGGGCCAATGGCCAAAACCCATCGGATGTTAGTCATCAGCATCGCGTGTATCGCCGCCGGCTGCGAACGTCTTGTTTTGGAGAGCACCTGGTCATTGGTCGCAGGCCTTGGCGTTGTCGTCATAGGCTGTGTCTATACTACCGTACGACGTTTACGACGTTCCATTCGCGAATTGGAATCAGGATGTTAGCCACGATCATGGCTGCCGGAGTTCGTCTGCTGTGCGGTTGCCGCCCGCGCTGGTCGGTGCCAATCGATTTCAATGAGCCGCTCGTCTATTTTGCCAATCATTCCAGCCACTTCGACGCAGTACTCATCTGGGCCGGGCTTCCACCCACCGTTCGACGGCGCACCCGAATGATTGCCGCGAAAGACTATTGGGAAGCCACCGCACTTCGTCGCTGGCTTTCACGGAAAGTATTCGACGCGATTTTGATTGACCGCGAGTCGCCGTCGCGGGCCAACAATCCGATCGATCAGCTTTGCGCGGCACTTGAAACCGGCAAGTCCGTCATCATCTTTCCAGAGGGCGGTAGAACTGACGACGACGAATTGCAAACGTTTCGGGCTGGGCTATGGCACCTTGCGCGTCGTCGACCGACGCAGCAATTCGTGCCAGTTTGGCTTGAAAATCTGTCTCGTGTCTTGCCGAAAGGAGAATTCCTCCCGGTTCCCGTGTTATGCGGACTAACGTTCGGATCGCCAATTACGCGCCCGCCAAATGCGGATCGTAAGGCGTTTCTTGAAATGCTCCACACGGAACTAACCGCACTCGCGGAGACGCACTCATGATCGACTCGTCGATGCAAATACTGCTTGGAATAGTCTTCGGGGCGTTAGTCAGCGGAACCGTGACGGGGGAATTGTTAATACGCCGCGCGCATTCCGAGGCAATGAGCCGATTGGCGTTGAATCTAAACGATCGGATGCGCGCCTGGTGGATAATGGTGTCGGTCTTTGTCGTGTCGATACTCGTTGGCGGCATTGCAACGATTGTCTTGTTCGGTGTGTCGTCGTTTCTTGCGTTTCGCGAGTTTGTCACACTAACCCCGACGCGGCGTGGCGATCACCGCGCACTGTTTTGGGCGTTCTTTATTATCATTCCGATTCAATTCACATTGGTCGCCGTCAAATGGTACGGCATGTTCGCTGTGTTCATCCCGGTGTATGCATTCATGTTTATCCCCGCGCGCATCGCCGTTGCCGGTGAAGCGGCAAATTACCTCGAGCGAACCAGCAAGATTCAATGGGGCCTGATGGTATGCGTCTTTTTTATAAGCCACGTGCCGGCGCTCATGATGCTGGAAATCCCGCATTACGAAGGACGAAACGCGAACCTGTTGTTCTTCTTTATTATGGTTGTGCAACTGAACGATGTGCTTCAATACGTTTTCGGTAACCTGCTCGGCAAATCGAAGGTCGCCCCCGCCATCAGCCCAAATAAGACATGGGGCGGGCTTCTCGGCGGTGTTATCGCCGTGACGGTGATCGGGGCAGGCCTGCACTGGGTAACGCCGTTTTCGTGGTACGCGGCGGCGGCAATAACCTGCGCGATCGCAATCGTCGGGTTTCTCGGCGACCTAACCATGTCCGCCGTGAAACGCGATTTAGGCGTGAAAGACTATTCCGCGTCGCTACCCGGACATGGCGGCGTATTGGATCGATTGGATTCCGTCGTCTTTGCCGCGCCGTTGTTTTTTCATCTTGTGCGGTACTACTACACCTGACATCCGCAATCCCACCGTTCGGATCACAGGAACACCAACGTCATCACGATAAACAACGGTATCAAGATCATGCCGCTGAACAGCATGTAACCGAAGAAGCTCGGCATCTTGACGCCTTCGTATTCGGCGATGCTCTTGACCATGAAGTTCGGGCCGTTGCCGATGTAGGTGTTTGCTCCCATGAAGACGGCACCGAGGCTGATCGGAATCAGGAACTTCTCGGCGACGCCCGCGACCATCGTCGCGTCGGTGACCGGCAACGTCTTCGCCGTTTCGAAGAACACCACGTACGTCGGTGCGTTATCGAGGCAACTGCTAAGCAAGCCCGTCGCCCAGAAGAACTTCGTCGGCGTATCAATGCCGAGCTGGCCTCCGATGATGTGCAAAATTTCGATCGGCACCTGCATACAGATGAAGATCCCGATGAACAAACAAGCCACTTCGAGAATGGCCACGTAGTTGAAGTTGTTCTCTTTGCGCAGTCCGCCCGACGTGAAGATCAACGACAGTACGACGAAGAAACACTGCACCAACTCTCGGCAGAACATGAACGGTTCCCAGCCCGTGCCCATAAACTCTTTACCGGGTGCCAAGGTGCCCGTCGCAAACACGACACCGGCGAGAAACAGAAAGTTGATCTTCCCTTGAATACTCAACGGTTGGATCTGCGTTTCGTCGCGGGCGATGTCGCGCACGCTTTCCTTCTTGTACATCCGAGTATCCCAGATGTAGTAGATCACCAACAGCACGATGACCATCACGAGCCATTCGAGCCAGAGATTCAGCGTCCACAAAAACGGCACGCCTTTGAGATACCCTAAGAACAGCGGCGGATCGCCGATCGGCAACAGCGTGCCGCCGATATTGCTCACGATGAAGATAAAGAAGATGACCGTGTGGACTTTGTAGCGCCGTTCCGAATTGGTCTTCAGTAGCGGACGGATCAACACCATCGAGGCGCCCGTCGTACCGATCAAACTCGCGATCGAGCCACCGATCGCGAGGAACGTCGTATTCGTCAATGGCTTGGCTTCGATATCACCGCGCACCGAGATGCCGCCGGAGATAACGTACAAGCTAAACAACAGCGAGATAAACGGGATGTATTCCATCAACGCGTTGCCAAGCACGCCAATCGCCGTGCCAAAACCGGGCGCGGTTTCAAAGTGCGCCGCAGCATGTTCGCCATCGCCGTGGTGTTCGTCTCCATGCGCCGCGTTGGCATGGTCGTCGTGCTTATCCGTGTCGGTCGCGTGCTCGTCTGTCGCATGATGCGTTGCATCGGCGTTATGATCGTCCACCGCGTCGTCGATGACTTCCTCGACGTGATCGACCATCGCCACGCCGGCGGACTTAAGCGTTTTGCCCAGCCAAGGATCGTGGATGCCGGTGCCGTACTCGCGGAACGAGTAATACGTCAGCGTGATGACCCCGAGGACGACGGCAACCAACAGCTTGTTCTTGTTCTGGTGCCACCAATGCTCGGTTTTATGAATGAGCGGAAGGATCGCGATACAGAGCAAAAGAATTGCGAATGGCGCGACCCATACGTAACTCGGTTGATTGGCTGCGGCTGCGGCAATGAACATGGTCAGAGCTTCCTAGAAAAAGGCGTCGCCGAAAGGCGGTCAAATCCCGACTTTGATACATCGGCACAAATTGCTATCTGGTTGTATATGTTGTAGTTAGCGTCCGAGTTAACACTTTTTTCATGCCCAAATGACGAAAAAGGCTTGCCCGCGTTCGGTGTCTGGCGGGATCTCCCCGCTCAATCGCGGCCTTGCCGTCATCTGGACGAACACCGCATGATTAGGTCGTGCACCCGATAAGTTGACATCCGTCGCGACGGTGATTAATGTTCGGATTTAGTTCGGTTCAAGATCGGCTGTTTCCTCCGAAACCCCGATTCAATTTTTTTGTCTCAAATTAGAGGGAGATCATCACATGTTTCAAAAGCAATCTCTGCGTGCCGTCGCGTTGCGCGGCCTCGTCGTGCTGTGCGCACTCACTGCGGCAGTTCTCATCGGCACCACGGCAGTTTCCAGTTGGGCCCAACCCGACCACAACCATGACCATGCCGACCATATGCACGAGCACGGCGATCACAAGCATGCCGAGATGTCGCCCGAGCACAACGCCGACATGATGAAGAATTGGGAAGAGTCGATGAAGCTCAACGAGCATCACAACCGACTCAAGATGTTCGTCGGCGAGTGGGATGTCGTCACCAAACACTGGATGCAGCCAGGCGCCGAGCCCAATGTTTCCAAAGCGGAATCGGAATGCGACCTGATTTTCAACGGCCGCTACGTTCGCCAAACCTACGAAGGCGTTATCGAGATGCCCGATGCGTCCGGCAAGATGGTTAAGCAGAACTTCAAAGGCGAAAGCATGATGGGCTACGACAACGTTAAGAAGCAATACGTTTCGACGTGGATCGATAGCATGAGCACCGGCATCTGGATGGAGCATGGCCAGTGGGATGCCAAGGAAAACGGCTTCGTTATGTACAGCGATTTCGTCGATCCGATGTCGCGTCAACCCACGCGGTCCAAATCGATCACGAAGTTCATGGGCAAGGACAAGATGGTCTCGGAAATGTACAAACTCGCCGGCCCCGGTCAGTGGTACAAAGAATTGGAATTGACCTACACGCGCGACGACTAACGATGCGATCGTCATGCAGGACTGGTATCGCGAATCGTGACCAACCCGCGTTGATCTGGCCGTAGGCATCAATCCGATCAGGGCCGCGCCCGTAACAACATTATGCGCGATGGGGTGGTCCGTTTTTGCGCTAAGTTAAAACGGCTGCTACATTTAGCCTCTTGGTTCCTTGCAAAAACCGGAGTCCTAAATGAGCAGCCGAGATTGGAAAGTAGTGTACGC